>Ga0335081_10001751_pt1 | contig 34554 bp, 30 predicted proteins | sample Lox_Sample_35_FD_206713 | JGI IMG/M metagenome (GOLD analysis project Ga0335081, IMG submission 206713) | Soil microbial communities from Loxahatchee National Wildlife Refuge, Florida, United States - Lox_Sample_3.5 | ecosystem: Environmental > Terrestrial > Soil > Wetlands | place: USA...
TGCGGTGGCGGGCGGCGGTGGATTCGGCGCCAGCGATCTTTACCGCTTTGACCCATCTTCCTTGAGCGCGCCGACTTTTACCGCGCAGGGCTTGTCCCTGCAGAATTATTCGGGCGTCTTTCGCGACGCGACCAGCCTGTATGTCGGGGGCGCCAACGGCACAGGTTCCACTCACGCCATCAGCTATGTTGACCTCAGTACTGCCACAACCAAGGTCATTATCGATAATATCTCAACATATAGTTGCGACTTCGCACGAGATGCAGATGGCAACCTCTACGTCGGCGATAATGACGATGGTAAAGTGTATAAGTTCGCCGGCGCACAATTGAGTTTGGCGATTTCTGGTTCGGCCCTTTCCATTACCGATGGCACCTTTGTCCACCAGTTCAGCAATGGATTGGGCACGATGGCTGTAGACGCAGAAGGACGCATTTGGTCGGCCGGTTTCGCAGAAAACGGAATCCAAGTTTATGACCCCATTTCTGACGCGGAGACCACTGTGATTCCAAGTTTGAATAACGCGAACTACAAGGTCACTGCGTTCTCCGTTGGAGGACAGGGATACGTGGCTTATCTCGATCAGGCAAATCCTGGTCAGGGCGGTTCAGCGCAGTACTACGGATTCGAAGCTATTCCTGAACCGGGGACTCTTGGGCTCACGCTCGCTGGATTGGCGCTGCTGACTTCGTGGCGCCGCAAACCATATCCCCGATCTTGAAGAAACGACTGGCAATCACGGCGGTGGCGGCATTGACCGTGTTCCGTGCCGCCGCTGGCCCGTTCCCTGACTACGATCAGGGAGTCCTGTCCAACGATGCTCGCATCGTCGGCTGGGCTACTGCTTGGCAGGATTACATTCGGCCCGACCCATCCAGCGGCGGCTATTGTCACGACAACAGTAATCAATCCAATTCGATTGATAATGCCATTCTGGGAGCGCCAACGGATTTCACCATGAGCGGGACCACCAAGCATGTATTGGCACTGGGGCATGGTGCTTCAATCACCGTCACGTTTGGTCGGTCGATGCCCGACGGTCCCGGCTGGAATTTCGCGGTGTTTAACAACACGTTTTTGTCAACCTCTCTGGATCTGATCAACCGCGGCGGCGGCACCAACTATGTGTATTTCAACAGCGGCACTGACCGAGTGTCGGTCGCGCGTGGATACAACTTTGCCTGGTGCAAGCCGGCTTTTGTGGACGTTTCTTCAGACGCCACCAACTGGGCGCGTTTCCCCGTTAGCTACTTCAATACGGACGTTCTATTTCAGGCCTCGGTGCCAGACACTCCCGATCACTGGCTGAGTCAGGACATGACCATGATCGACGGTTTGGCCGGAAAGGCTGTCTTGCAGTACGGAACTGCATTCTCGCTGTCCGCGTTGACCAATGATCCCAAGGTGGTGAGCGGTTTGGTGGATCTGAACAACGTCCGTTATCTCCGGCTGACAGACGTGGTCGGCGACGGTAGCACCTCGGATCAGTACGGAAATCCCATCTATGCACCCTATTACGACGGCTCCCAACTGCCCTCTCTTGTCGCCGCGCCAGATTCCAGCAGCGACGGCTTCTGTTTGCGTGGCGTCGCAATTTTGGAAATCCCGGTGCCGATCATTGGCGCCGTACGTATGGTGCCACCCAATTTCCTGATCGATGTCACTGGATTGGTCAGTGGTCAAACCTATACCGTGCAATCCAGCGTTGAGATGCCCGCCGCATGGACGAACGGAACGAACTTTGTTGCCGATCAGAGTTCGATGGTGTTTACCGATACTGTCGGAAGCGCATCGCAAAAATTCTATCGCATTGGGGTTTTCCAATGAGAGGTACGCAAGCCCTCGCGGACGCTGGAAAATTGGAAGAAAATCGAACTCTGACGGGCGAGGGTAGCTTCACGCTCATTGAGTTGCTCGTGGTTATCGCGATCGTTGGATTGCTGGCGGCCTTGTTGCTGCCCGCGTTGTCGCAGGCGCGCGAAAGTGGTCGTCAGGCGAGTTGTTTGAACAATCTGCGACAGCTTTACCTGGCCAATCTCCTGTATGCCGGCGACCATCGCTGTTACGCGCCGGCGGCGCCTGATATTTGGGGAGACAATTTGATTCGTTGGTATGGTAGGCGCGCCAGCGCCGACGTTCCCTTTGATTCACGCACCGGCCCGCTTTCTTGTTATCTAGGCGAGAGCAAGTCCGTACGGGGCTGTGCGTCAATGGACAAATGGCATTTTGTCACCAGCGGCGATCTGGCCTTTGAGGCCGGGTGTGGCGGTTACGGCTATAACTACCTCGGAGTCGGTTCGCGGAGTTACGTCATGGGCTATAACGAAGCTGCCGCCTTGGAGGGCATGACTCCAGAGGAAATCAGCCGTCCGAGCACGACTGTAATGTTCAGCGACACCGCCTTTCCGCAATTCGACAGCGGGCAGATCCGTCTGATCGAGTATTCGTTTGTCGAGCCTGACAGTTTCCTCAGTGCCAGCGGCGTGATGTACGGCCAACCAGCGCCGTCCATTCACTTCCGTCACCGCGGACATGCGAACGTTGTCTGGTGCGACGGTCATGCCACGCCCGAAGCCATGACTCGGTCGAGCAGCAGCGCTTCGCAGAAGCTTTGGGTTGGTTGGTTTGGAGAGCACGGCAGCAATTACTATTTTGCGCCTTATTGATCAAGCGTCACCAACACGGCAATCTCAACCCGCCGATGGCACCTCAGTGGCGATCCTGAAAATGCCTAGGCAGCCCCGATGCTCTCTTGGATCCGGCCAGCGATTTGGTCGGCGAAATTCTTGATCTGATCCCCGTCAGGACCTTCGATGAGGAGACGGGCTTTCGGTTCGGTTCCGGAGTAGCGCAACAGCACACGGCCGTGGCCATTGAGCTTTGCTTCGATGTCTTTCACAAGTTGCATCAGATCGGGCAAGGTATCCCACGAGGGCTTCTCCCGCACTTTCACATTCACCACCACTTGCGGGAATTTGGTGCAGGCTTTGCGCAATTCGCTGAGCGGCTTACCCGTATTCATCATGATGCGCAAGACCTGCAAAGCACTGATAATCCCGTCGCCCGTTGTCGTGAAATCTCGGAAAATCATGTGACCGGATTGTTCCCCGCCGACATTCAAGTCATCCTGCAACATTCGTTCGAGAACGTAACGGTCGCCGACGGCGGTCCGCACCACCTGTCCTCCCGCTTGGCGCACGGCGTGATCGAGTCCCAGATTGCTCATCACGGTGGCCACAAGCGTTTTACTCTTCAGTTCGCCGCGCGTCAGCCAATCCAGAGCCGTAATCGCCAACATGTCGTCGCCGTCAACCAACCGGCCGGATTCGTCACACAATTGCACCCGGTCACCATCGCCGTCATGAGACAACCCGATGTCCGCGCCCAATTGTTTGACGTACCCGCAGATCACGTCGGGATACGTGCTCCCGCAGCCTTTGTTGATGTTGGCGCCGTCGGGCGCATTGTTCAATACGGTGACCCGGGCCCCGAGTTCGCGCAGCACGCAGGGCGTACTCTTGTACGTTGCGCCGTTGCCAGCATCGACCACCACGTGCAATCCCTCCAATGTCATCCCCTTTGGGAAAGCTCCCTTCGCAAACTCGACGTAGCGGCCGAGCGCGTCGTCGATACGCATCGCTTTGCCGATGGCGTCAGCCGTGGGGCGGATCCTTTCGATCTCGCCGGTGAATACCAGATGTTCGATCTCCTTTTCAATCGCATCGTCGAGTTTATATCCGTCGTCGCGGAAGAACTTGATGCCGTTGTCCTCGTAGGGGTTGTGCGAAGCCGTAAGCACGATGCCGGCATCCGCGCGCAGCGAACGCGTGATGTAGGCGACTCCCGGCGTGGGCAACGGGCCGATCAGCAGCACATCCACGCCCATCGACAGGATGCCGGCCGAGATCGCGTTCTCCAGCATGTAACCGCTCAGCCGCGTGTCCTTGCCGACAACAATCTTGTGGCGGCCATGCCCTTTGGCAACCGGCGCGTGGGACTTGAAAACATGCGCGGCAGCCCGGCCCAGTTTCAAAGCTGTTTCTGCGGTGACCGGCTCCACGTTGGCCACGCCGCGTACGCCATCCGTCCCGAACAATTTCTTATCGTTTCCGCTGCTCATGGCTGGTCTTCTACACCCCGTCCCGGCCCAGTGTCAACCGACGACGCCGGTCCAATGCGGACATCGACTTCGACCCAGTGTCGCTGCGCCATGCTTTCGGGATTCTGAAACGGCATCAATTCCACCCGCTCGCGGAACGATGTGCGGCGCCCCGAGACATCGATAGGCAGTGTGTCGATTTTGGAGATTCTGTTCAACAATGTCTTCGGCCCTTTCACATCGACTGCTTCCGGCTTGGTGACCACGCGCTCAATCGCCAGTCCCGGAGCCAATTCCCCGGTGAATTCCGGTTCCACCGGCAACTCGCGAGTGACCAGTTCGTCCAGATCGACCAGGACTTCAGCTGGATTGATTTCGGTCACTTGAATCCGCCGCGAATGCCGGATCATCCGGGGCGTCAGCTTGACCGCGATCAGCCCACGTCGGTCGTCACGCACCAGATCCAAAACCGCTGACAAATCCTGCCGGGACACCTGCCGCACGTCTTCGCGTGTGCCGCGGACTGCCACACTGACCGTGGAAGCATTCGTCTGCAGGACGGTCAAACCCGGTCTCGTCCTGATCTCCAGTGGCACGCCTTCAATGGTCCGTGAGTCACTCGTGATCCCCTTGACGAATAGCCACGTGAACATCGCCAATACCAACGCAACAATCTTGAGCCCCGCATTGCTGGTCAACCAGCGCATCAGTGTCGAGGCTCCCCTTGTTCCTGCCGTTCCCGGGCGGCAGTGGCTTCCCGTTGCGGCGCCTCGTCGCTGACCGATACTTCCGTTCGAGAAGGTTCTTCTTCAGTCTCGGCTGTTGACTCGCGGACAATCAGCGTGCTGAAAAAGCGCCGCACGAGGCTCGCCAGCCAGTTGGACCGCCGCGTTGAGGAAGTCAACGTCGTTGTCAGGAAGGCTCGTAAGCCATCCGGGTCCAGCCCTTGCACCAAATGCCCGCGGTGGGCCACGGATATTTCACCCGTTTCTTCGCTGACCACCACCACAACCGCGTCCGAATCTTCGGTCAGCCCCATCGCGGCCCGGTGACGCATACCGGTGCTGGCGCTTAACCCCTGGCGTTGCGTCAGCGGAAATACGCAGGCCGCGGCCGCAATTTGATCGCCGCGCAAGATCACGCCGCCATCGTGCAAAGGCGTATTGGGGAAAAAGATCGTGGTCAACAATTCCGGAGTGGCTTTGGCTCCGATTGGCACGCCGGTATCGGCCACACCGCGAAACCCGATTTCGCGTTCGACGGCCATCAAACCGCCGCAGCGTTTCTGGGAGAGCGACCGCGCCGTTTCCACCAACACGTCGATCATTTCGCCGCGCTGTTTGGAACCGGTGAAGAATTGGCGGCTGCCAAGTTCGGCAAACGCTCGCCGCAGTTCGGGCTGGAAAATCACGAGGACGGCGATGGCCAAGAAGGCGAGAAACCGACTGAGAATCCAATTGATGACGTCGAGTTGGAAGATTTGCGTCAGACCCGTGATCCCGAGCAATACGATGATGAATCCGGTGAGCACGGCCGCGCCACGGGTTCCCCGAAACAACAGAAGGATGTAATAAAAAAACGCGGCCAGCAGCGCGATCTCGAAGACCGGCTTCCAGTACACGGCGATAAAATCAAGAATGCGGTCCATACTTCCGCCGACTACAACCATCCTGTAAAAGTCCGGAAACAAAGGAGTCCTGGATAGTTCTCTGGTTTCATCCCTCTGTCACTCCCTTGCTCCAGCACTGTGTTTTCTGATCGCCTCTGTCACGCGCACCACGTCGACCATTTCTGCCACGTCATGCACGCGCACGATCCGAGCTCCGTGTGCGACAGCCCACGCGACCGTGGCGGCGGTTCCCCAAAGCCGCTCGTTCGGCCCGCACAGTTTCTCCGCTCCCGGCGGCCGCAGCACCTTACCGATGAACGATTTTCGCGATGTGCCCACCATGATCGGACACTCCAGCGAACCAAACTCTCCCAACCGCGCAAGCAATTGCAGGCTATGTTCCACAGTTTTCCCGAACCCAATGCCCGGGTCAACGGCAATCTGGCATTTTTCCACCCCGTGAGCCACTGCGAACGCCACCCGCTCCGCCAAAAAGTCGCGGACTTCGACTACGACATCGCCATAGGAAGGGTTCAACTGCATCGTTTGCGGCGTGCCCTGCATGTGCATCAACACCAGGCCCGCGCCCGTTTTGCCCACGACCTCAACCATCCGCGGATCAAACCGTAGGGCACTGATGTCATTGACCACGCGCGCCCCCGCCGCCAGCGCCTGCTCCGCCACGATAGCTTTCGTGGTATCAACTGAAATCAATGCGCTGGTTCGCCTGTCCCCCGCCAAACATTCAATCACCAGCAGCACCCGTCTCAATTCCTCTTGCGGGCTCACCGGAGTCGCGCCGGGTCGTGAACTTTCACCGCCGATGTCAATAATATCCGCACCCGCTTCCATCATCTGGCGTGCGTGTTCCGCCGCCCGTTCGATATTCGGGAAACGCCCACCGTCGAAAAATGAATCCGGGGTGACGTTGAGCACGCCCATCACCAACGGGCGTTTTGCTTCCCATTGAAACCTGTCGTCCACACTCCCAATTCTACGCGGCAATGGGCGAGAAACAATCCCGACTTTGAATCGGCAATCTGCCGAGCGCAACCCGATGCCAGTTTTGGCATCCAAATGAAGGCGTGAAAACTAAATTGCCAATAATCAAACCACACTTGTACCTGACCGCCGACGTTCCTCAGAATGGCGTGGAGAAACCCACGCCGGAAACCGGCCTGCCATCAGACGACGAACTTTTGGACCCGTACTCACAAACGGTGGTGCGCGTCGCAGAAACCATTAGTCCGTCCATTGTGAAAATCGACGTGTTGCATCGTCACGGTCAAGGCGGCGGCTCTGGATTCGTCTTCGCACGGGATGGATTCATCCTGACCAACAGTCATGTCGTCCGCGGCGCTCACAAGATCGAAGTCAGCCTGACGGATGGACGGAATTATCCAGCCGAGCTCATCGGAGACGATCCCGAAACCGATTTGGCGGTGATTCGCATTTCTGCTCCGGATGTGATTCCTGCCGTCTTGGGAAGCTCATCCTCACTGCGGGTCGGGCAACTCGTGATTGCTGTCGGGAACCCATACGGCTTTCAAACTACGGTCACCGCCGGCGTGGTGAGCGCACTGGGACGTTCTTTGCGGTCGCAGTCGGGTCGGCTCATCGACAGTATTATCCAAACCGACGCGGCCTTGAACCCGGGCAATTCTGGCGGCCCACTCGTCAATTCCCGCGGGGAAGTCATCGGCGTCAATACGGCCGTGATTTTACCGGCCCAAGGTCTTTGTTTTGCGATTCCGATCGACACGGCCAAATGGGTCATCGGTTTGTTGATGCGCGACGGCAAGATTCGACGCGGCTATCTCGGATTGGCGGGACAGAACATCGATCTACCGCGGCGCTTTGTCAGGTTTCATCAGTTACCTGTCGAGAGCGCGATTCTGGTGGTTTCAGTCGAACCCGACAGTCCGGCGCGGGATGCGGGTTTACAGGAAGGCGACGTGCTCGTCGCGTTCAACGACAAACCGCTGCTGAGCATCGACGATTTGCATCGCTTGCTGACGGATGGCGTGATCGGAGAGCGCGCCACGCTGACGATTCTGCGCCGAACGGAAAAAATCGCTGTTTTGATCGTCCCGGAAGAATCGCTGCCAAGAAGTGCCGAATGAAGACGGCACTGATTACGGGTTCGTCGAAAGGCATTGGCTATGAAGTGGCGCGCCAACTCGGGGGTCGAGGATTTCACGTCTTCGTCTCCGCGCGTAACCGCGAGGCCGGCCTGAAGGCGGCGGCCGCACTCCAGAAGTCCGGCGCCAAAATCAATTTTGTCGAATTGGATGTCAACGATCCCGCCAGTATCCGTGCCGCCGCGGAAAGCGTATTGGAGCAAGTGGGGCAGCTTGACGTGCTGGTCAACAACGCCGGCATCGTCGAGGACGGTGACGAAAACGTCCTTCAGGTCGACGGGGAGATCGTCCTCCGGACGTTTGCCACCAATGCCTTGGGCGCCTTGCGTGTGGCTCAAGCATTCGTGCCGGTGTTGTTAAAGGCCGACAAACCACGCATCATTAACGTCTCGAGCCGTGGCGGGCAATTGAGCGACATGGGGACATGGTCGCCCGCCTATTGCATTTCCAAAACCGCGCTCAACGCCATCACCTGCCAACTGGCTGGCTCCTTGCGCGACAAAGACATCGCTGTCAATTCGGCCTGCCCCGGTTGGGTTCGCACCGACATGGGCGGGTCCAACGCACCTCGTAGCGTCGAGGAGGGCGCGGACACGATTGTCTGGCTGGCGACAGAAGCGCCGCACAATCTCACCGGTAAATTCTTCGCCGACCGACAAGAAATTCCGTGGTGACAGACTGAACTTTACGCCGTTCATTGATCCCATCATTTAATGAGTGGAGCAGAAAAACGCTCAAACTTATGACCCGCGCGACGTGACCCGAAAACATTGCCATCGCATTTTCTGCCACGACAATTGTCCTCATTGACTTTTCGCTCGGGCCGTCAGATTATCGCCGCGAAATTCTATGGCGCGTGGGACTGAACGATCTGTCAAGAGTAAAGAGTTGACCCCTTTTACGGCTGTTAGCCGCACTCTGGCAAACTTGTTCAAGCAGATCCGCGCACTGGTCTGCCTGTGGCGATACGGCATCGTGCCAGAACGGTGCCGGTGACTTCGCCGAAAGATTCAAGGAAGAGAAAAACGAACGCTCAGATCAGCCCCTTTTTCAACGGCTTCTAAAGAGTTGACCCCAATGACTCTTTCCAATCGTGTAGAGCTTTGCCTTCGCTTCCATGGTCGTTATCGCGTTTGACTTTTCGCCCTGATCTTTAGATCATTCCAACTCGATCACATGCGACGTGGCGCTGAACAATCTGTCAATTGTAAAGAGTTGACCCCAATTACCGGCACTTTGTAGAGTAAGGGCGTCATCATGGGATTCGCCACTTCCATACACATCAGGGGCGTTGTGCAGGAAGATGTGCAGCAGTGTTTACGCGCTCTTTCGGAGCACGATTGTTATGTGGGACCATCAGGCAATGAGTGGATCGGTGTTTACAGTCGCCGCTGCGAAGAGAGCGCCGGTGGAAATACCGAAAAATTCGCCGCGAAACTCTCCTCTCACCTTGGGAAGCATGTGCTCGCATTATGTGTTTACGACAGCGAATTCCAGTATCGACTTTTTAGCGATGGGACATTGCAGGACCGGTATCCTACGGGAGGAATCAGGCGACTACGCTCAAGAAAGTGGCACATCCTTGCGCTATGCAACAGTGATCAAGCGAAGCGACGGGTGGAAGCGATACTGAACCGTGCACGACAATTGCGACCCGCCGAAGCAGCGGGTTTACCCGAAGAGGAATATGTTCGGAGGGCATATCAGGACATGGCTCGCATGCAGCACATGGGTCCCGAGGAGCGCAAGAAACTGGTGGAACAGTACCGCTCAGTAGCTCAGGCAAACGTTTGGCAAGATGCCCAAGGTCTATGTGAGGGAGTTGGTATTATTGAGTTCGGATGGAATTATTCAGATCTTGCAGAACAGGATCGCGAGGGTAAGTTGCCATCAATGTTTGGTCATCTGTGAAGAAACGATGGGCCGCCAAAAGAAGATCGTCGAATTGACCGGCGATGCCATCACATATAATGACTGCGGGCTCGTAGCATCGCTCAAGCGCACTGGCTCGTGCCGGACGCGATTCAAGGTTTTGACGCAGTTGATTTGGATGCTGAGCAGAACAGTGCCGAATGAGTGAATGGGGTCAACTCTTTACAATTGACATTCCGAGCGTGAGACTGCATTCTCTCGTTCATGGCCCGACCGATTCGCGTAGAGTTTGAGGGCGCCGTCTATCATGTGATGGCGCGGGGCAACGAGCGCAAGGCTGTTTTCCGTGACGACAAGGATCGGCAACGATTCTTGGAAACGTTGGCGGAGATGGTGGAGCGGTTTGGGGTGCGAGTTCATGCCTATTGTCTGATGGGCAATCATTATCATCTGCTGGTCGGCACGCCACGTGGGAATCTGTCGCAAGCGATGGGATGGTTGCAAGTGACGTACACCGTACGGTTCAACCGCCGGCACCGGCGCAGCGGGCATTTGTTTCAGGGACGATTCAAGGCACACCTGGTGGAGGCGGACGAGTACGGGCGGTGGCTGGTGGTGTATGTGCATTTGAATCCAGTGCGGCCACGGCAAAAGGCGGCGACGCTATCAGCGGAGCGACGGTTGGAATTGGAGCGCTACGCTTGGAGTAGCCATCAAGATTATGCCGGGTTGCGGAAGCCAGCGCCGTGGCTGGATCTGGATTGGCTGAGGTATTGGGGAAAGAGCTCAAGGGAAGCTCAACGAGAGTATCGGAAGGAGGTGGCCCTCGCGTTCGGCAAACCGGTGGATACTCCATGGGAGCAGTTGCAGGGAGGACTGGTTTTAGGCGGTCAAGGGTTATTGGGTCGCGTGCACCGTACGCTGGGGCGTGGTCGAGATTTGGAAGGAGCAAGGTGGGCAGTGCAGCAGTCCGCCGGGAAGATTCGGGAACAGGTGCAGCGATTGGTCAAGGATGAGGCTGATGACCGGGTGAAGATTTGGGCCAGAATCCGATTGGGCGGGGAGCGCGGTATTGATGTGGCGCGGGCGTATGGCTACCGGGACGGAGCCGGCGTGACGCAGGTAGTGCGGCGTCTGGAACAGGCGGCAAAGTCTGACAAGCGCTTGCTCCGAAGGCTCCGAGGTTTGAGGGGCGCCAGCCAGCGCTCACGATGAACGCCGGTCCACAATCAGATATTCCCGGCCAAGCTTCGGAGATTCAAGCTATGGTTGAGATAACTCTCTTGGGGCGAGTGAGTACGGCGTGTTGCCCAAATCAAAATTCGTCAAATCTGGTGTAGTGGCGCTTCTGCGGAGCGCCGAATTCCTTCGGAGAACAGACAACCTGTGCTTCGCAGATGTGAGGGTACAACGGGAAGGATCGTGTAGACAACACGTCCAGTATGCTGGACAAAATGTGCGGACCGGGACAGGGGCAAAATTGCCTAAAGCGAGCGCAGGTAAGCGATTACGGCCTCGGCGTCTTCACGGGTCATGCGGAAGGGAGGCATGGGCGGCAACGGTTTTTTGCGGCCGACGGCTTGTCCGTGCATCAATAACGTCAGCACTTGCTCGTCGGTAAAGCCGGTAAGACCCGCAATGTTGGGCGCGCGCACGGCCCAATTTTGCCCCGGAAACGGTGATTTGACCGGCATGGAAGCACCACGAAATAGCTCCGTGTTGATCAGGTTGCCATTTTCATCGCGTGGTGAGTGACATTCCACGCACATGGCGACGTGGTGCGTGAGATATTCCCCGCGCGCAATCAGCCCCGATTTCGACCGAGCAACTGTTTGTTCGCCTTGCGCCAGACAAATCAATGAGGCGCAAATGATCGGCAATGCAAACCAGCCGAATCTCATCGAGGGTTCCTCCTGTTATTGATGTTTCCGCTGGAACCTAAGCCGGACGGCACGAAGGTGCAACCGGAAGCAGGTTTTTCCTTACGCGTTGGCTGGGGATGGCCCGATGCCGGGCGCCGGGAACACTTCGCTTTTGGCGCCTTCCTTGGGCTTTTCGGGTTCGGGAGTCGGTGTGGTGGTGGACGACAATCCCGCCCGGCGGGCCGGAGGATTTTGGAGCTTGCCGGTTTCGATAATCTCTTCGATTTCTGCGGCATCCAACGTCTCGTACTCGAGCAGCGCCTGGGCAAGGGCAACGAGCTTATCCCGGTGCGAAACCAGAATACTCTTTGCGCGAGAATAGGCGTCATCGATGATCGAACGAACTTCCGCATCGATGTCGCGGGCCGTCTGTTCGCTCACTTCCCGTCCCTTGAACAAATCCCGGCCGAGAAACATGTGTTCTTCCTGGTCGCTGACGTTGACCATGCCGATTTTTTCGCTCATGCCCCATTCGGTGACCATTTTTCGGGCGATGTGCGTGGCTTGCTTGATGTCGCCGGCCGCGCCGCTGGTGGAATCGCCAAAAGTCAATTCTTCTGCGATGCGGCCGCCCATGATACCGGCGATTTCGTCGAGAAGCTGTTTCTTGCTTTCGTGATATTTATCTTTCTCGGGCAAAGAAAACGTCGCGCCCAGGTACATGCCGCGCGGAATAATCGTGACCTTGTGCAACGGCTCGGTGAAATCCAATTTGAACATGACCAACGCGTGACCCGCTTCATGGTAGGCCGTGACTTGTTTGTCCTTCTCATCCATGACGCGGCTGCGGCGTTCCCGTCCCCACCGCACTTTGTCGCGCGCCTCTTCGAGTTCTTCCATGCCGACGCCCTTCTTGTCGTTGCGGGCGGCCAGCAACGCCGCTTCGTTGATGAGATTGGCGAGGTCGGCACCGGAAAATCCCGGCGTGCCACGGGCGATAACCTTGAAATCCACGTCCTTTGAGAGTTTTACGGCCCGCGCATGTACCTTCAGGATTTCTTCGCGACCGACCAGATCGGGCATATCGATGACAATCTGACGGTCGAAACGCCCCGGCCTTAACAACGCGGAATCCAAAACGTCCGGACGATTTGTCGCCGCGATGATAATGACGCCTTCCTGTGTGTCGAAACCGTCCATCTCAACGAGCAGGGCGTTAAGTGTCTGCTCGCGTTCGTCGTGCCCGCCGCCGATGCCACTGAAACGCGAGCGTCCGACCGCGTCGATTTCGTCGATGAAGATCAGGCAGGGCGCATTCTTCTTCCCCTGCTCGAACATATCGCGGACGCGGCTGGCGCCGACGCCGACGAACATCTCGACGAAATCCGAGCCGCTAATGCTGAAGAAGGGAACGTCGGCCTCGCCGGCAATGGCTTTGGCCAGCAGCGTCTTGCCGGTTCCAGGCGGGCCCACCATCAGCACGCCTTTCGGAATGCGGCCGCCGAGCCTCTGGAATTTCTTCGGGTCTTTGAGGAATTGGATGATCTCTTCGACTTCTTCCTTCGCTTCCTGCATGCCGGCAACATCCTTGAAAGTGACCTTGTTGCGGTCACGGCTCAACATGCGGGCGCGTGATTTGCCGAAGCTCATCGCACCTTTGCCTGCGAGTTTGATCTGGCGAAATACGAAGAAGTAGAGCAGTGCCAGGAACAAGATCCAAGGGAGCGCACCGACCACGAACTGCATCCAGAATTGGTTGGCCTCGGTGAACTCGAACGGAATATGATGATCATCGAAGAGCTTGCGTACGTCATCGCTGTACTTGACCTTGGACACAAAGTTTACCTGTTTCGGTTCCGCGCCCGTCTTGCTCGGCTCCCCGTACTCGCCCTTGATCGTGTCCAGCGAGCCTGCGCCAGAGATAACCACCGTGGCTTTTTTCACCAGCCCGGCATCCACTTTCTGCTCGAGATCGCTATACTTGAGTTCCTCAACGTTTTCTTGTTGGTATTGCCGCAGCTTGAGGAACAGCGGCACCATGATCAGTACGACCAGCCACAGGAGCATGACTCGCAGCGGGAAACGTGGATCCCGCCCCTCGCCCGGTCGCTTAAATCGAGGTAGTCGGCCCTTTTTGTCGTTATTCTCTTCCATGATACAAAACATGAACTGTTGCCGCTATTTTCGTGCCGGCTTCAGTTCGCGGCAACGTAGCATAGCGCTCCGGTCAATGCAATAGGATAGGTTTGCGGGTAGTCGCTTGCGTGCATCGTTATATCCGTCGCGATAGCCCCATCGGTAATTGATGGCTCCCACAAGGATGCAGCAAGTATCAACAGTGGTTCGCTAAACCACCAATGAACGAATTGCTTAAGTTTGTCGTATATGGGTTGATCGGCGGTTTTATTGCCCATTGGTTTGACAGTCGCAATAAGGCCATAGAAAGGAGAAGGGCGTTTCGCGACCAAATCCACCACATCATCATGACCGACCCTGCAATTGACGAAGAGGGGCCGTTGCTGAGCCGGCTGCGAGAATGTCAGGAACTCAAGGAAGCGTATCTCAAGGTTCGTGAGGACATTGTTTGGTGGCGACGGCGAAGATTCAGCCGTGCCTTGGACAAGCTTATACGGGGAGAGCCATCCGAATTGATTGTCCGCGATTCCGGGTCGCCCGTCTCCGATCAAGAAGCCGCACAACAGCAGGCAGATGAATGGAAGCGCGACATGGATACAGGCAATGCCGTTATTGCCGAGCTTTTGCGGGCGGCGAAATAACGTTCGCCAAAATGATACAGTACCCGTCTTTCAGAACGTTTGCGCTGTCACGGGCGTAATCCTATAGTGAGTGTTTTGGCCAATATGATCGTCATTTATTCACCCCGTTGTCTGGATTATGCTGCCCCGGGCCATCCGGAAAATCCCGAACGCGTGCGTTCCGCTGTGGCCCTGCTGCACAAGGAATTCCATACATGGATCGTTCCCGGGCCCTGCACCGACGAAGATATCTTGCGCGTGCATAGTTCCAGACTGCTGACCGCCGTGCAGACCGGCAGCTTTGCGGATGCGGACACGCCGTTCTTTTCGGAAATCTTTGAAATCGCAAAGCTTTCGGCCGGTGCGGCCATTCTCGCATCGGAACACGCGGTGGCCGGCAAAACCACGTTTTCGCTGATGCGCCCGCCGGGGCATCATGCCGAGCGAAATCGCATCATGGGCTTTTGCTATTTCAACAATATTGCCATCGCGGTCGCACGGCTCTTGGAGCAGGGCAAAGTCAAACGCGCAGCGATTCTGGACTTCGATTGTCATCACGGGAACGGCACGGAAGATATCGTCCGTGGTGACAAGCGCGTTTTGTTTGTGTCGCTGCATCAATCGCCCTGTTACCCCGGCACCGGTTCTGTCACGCAAGGCAATTGCGTCAATTATCCTTTGCCGCCCGGCACGGGACCGGAACAATTCCTTGCCGCGTTAGATCAAGGCATTCAACGGATCCGGCAATTTCGCCCTGAGATTTTGGCTATTTCCGCCGGATTCGACGCCTACAAAACCGATCCGATCACGCACATGGGATTGGAGATCGACACGTTTCACGACATTGGACAGCGCATCGCGGATTTCACCAGCCCCGCGACAGCCGGCGCGTCTGCTTTACCTTGTTTTGCTGTTCTGGAAGGCGGTTATTCCCGCGATTTTGCCCGGTGCGTGGATGCCTTTTTGACCGGTTGGGAACGACGCTGAGTGCAATCTCGACGCGGCGACGGCGGACGTGCGAGAATGCGGCACCATCATCAGTACCGAACACAAGTTCGTAGAATCAAGTGCACCGGGCGTTTCAAAACGTGAAACGGCCAACGGTTTGGTAATTGGCGCCGCAGTCGCCATCGCCTTCATTGCGCTGCTTCGTTTCGCATTGGTGGGGGTCATCGAACTGCTTCCCGAAGAGGCATACTACTGGATGTATTCGAAACACCCAGCGCTTGGCTATTTCGATCACCCTCCAATGGTCGCGTGGATAATTTCGGCCGGCACGGCCCTTTTGGGCGACACACAAATGGGCGTCAGGTTCGGCACGTTCCTGTTGTGGGTTGCCTCGTGCGCTCTCGTCTTCTTGACCGCCCGACTCTGGTTTGGTCGGCGCGCAGCGCTCGCGGCAACGATTTTGTTTGCGCTGGCACCCATCTACATTGGAATGGGATTAATTGCGACGCCAGATGCACCGCTGATGTTTTTCTGGCTGGCGACTCTCTACTTTATTTCCCTGGCGCTGCACACGGATCGCGACCGCTATTGGCTGGCGGCTGGCGCCACGTTTGGCGGAGCGCTGCTGTGCAAATATTACGCGCTTTTGTTGGCGCCTTCCCTGGCCTTATTCTTGGCGCTTTCGCCAACAAATCGGCGGTGGTTGCGGCGGCCACAGTTTTGGTTGGCGCTGCCCATCGCGCTTCTGATGTTCAGTCCCGTGATGGTCTGGAATGCACAACACGACTGGGCCTCGTTTCTTTTCCAGTCAACGCGTACCGTTGTATCCCAAAAGCACACATTCCGGGATGTGCTTTGGTTCTGGGCGGTACAGGTGGGGCTGCTCGGCCCCGTGTTTTTCCCGCTGTTTGCCTGCGCTGCCGGACAAAGCATTAAGCTTGGCTGGCTCCGGCACGATGACCGATGGAACTTCGTCGCTTCGTTCTCGCTGCCGCTGTTTTTGCTGTTTGTAGCGGCCAGTTTCAAGACGGAGATTCACGTGAACTGGACCGCACCGGCGTTCTTGTCACTTGCCTGCGGCGCCGGGGCGATGGTGGCTGATGGTCTGAGTGCTGAGGACCCGGCGCGCGCCAGACGATGGCATATCGGTTCTTGGATAGCAGTCGCGCTGGCTTTTTTGTTTGTCGTGCTGGGGCACACCAGCTTGGCGTGGGGATTCCCGAGAACGCTCGCCTATTCGCGGGCGAGTGGTTGGCACGCCTTGGCGAAGGAAGTCCGACAAGCGCGGGAGAACCTGGGTCGTGAGACCGGCCAGCAACCGTTTGTGTTGGGATTGGACAAGTACAATATTGCCGCCGAACTTGGCTTCTATCTTCACCAGCCAAATGAATGCGTGAATGATTACGCTCTTGGCGGATCCGGTCTGGGATTCCGCTATTGGGCGGACTTGCAGCGGTTTGCAGGACGACCAGCCATCGCCGTGTTGACGGATCTGGACATGGGCTCGTTGAAAGAACTGCGTGGTCATTTTGACCGTGTGGACGAACCGACACGGATCAGCGTGCCGACCCACGGCCTACATACTCGCCGTGTTTACCTCGTCCGCTGCCGTGGTTATCACACCGAGCCGAATCCGAGCAGAGCCAGTCTTCCGGAACACAGCCACGCGAGATCAACATTCATCCTTTTGTTCAAGGGAAATCCAGTTTATCCTGCCACTGATTGGGCTGGATAAAATAAGGAAAAGAAGGTGATCATGAAAGACTTCCAAATTGAGAAAGAGTCACGTGGTCCCGTTCAGATCGTCCGGTTGGCGGGGTCGCTGGATATGTATTCTTTCCCGAAGTTGGAGTCGCAACTCAACGCGCTATTTGATCAGGGGAATTATTGCGTGGTTCTCGACTGCCACCGCTTGGATTACGTGGGCAGCGCGGGATTGGGCTCCCTCATCTCGCTCGCCAAGCGTGCCCGTGAGCACAAGGGCGATGTACGTTTGATCGGTGTGCCCGACCGGATTTACAAAATTATCGAGCTGCTCGGCTTCACGAAGGTTCTCGCGGTGTACAATGCCGAGGAGCAAGCCCTTGCCGGGTTTCCGGGCCAATAGCCTGGCTGTGGCTTCATGAACCTCCCGGATAAAATCCAAAGGAAAGAAGCTACTGGTGAAACGCTCCTTCAAGCGCCGGGCCACGAAAGTTATCTGATCTACATCCGCGCGATTGTGGCCGACCTGGCCAGTAAGATCGGCTTTGATGAGCACGAGGTCGCAAAAATCGAAATCGCCGTTGATGAGGCGTGTTCTAACGTCGTCAAGCACGCCTACGCCGGCGGCCAGGAATGGCGCTGGCAACATGGGGACCCGGAAATTCGCCTTGACGTGCGCACTGAGGGAGATTGTCTCGTCATTGAGATCACGGACCACGGTCAGCGCTTTGATTTTGCCAACTACCGACCGGCCGAAATCGACGGCCATCTGCGCGAAATGGTTTCTGGAGGCTACGGCATCCCGATCATGCGCCGGTTCATGGACGAAGTGCAATACAGTTCCAACGATCAAACTGGAAATACGCTCCGCTTGGTCAAATACTTGAAAAAACAGTAGCTCTCCCCCATTGTAGTTCGTCAGCCGTTATGAGCGCGAAACACAAACATACGACCAACGCGTCGCCCAGTGCCGCAACCGAGAATGATCCGGTCGCGTCAGACTCAATCACCTTGTCGCTGTCTGAACTGGAACAACTCAAGGCAGCCGCCGCGAAAGCCGACGAGAATTGGGATAAGTTTCTTCGCACGGCTGCGGATCTCGAAAATTACCGAAAGCGCGTTGCCCGCGAAAAAGAGGAACTTGCCCGGTACACGGCGGAGCGGGTGGTCGCGGCTCTGCTGCCGGTGCTGGACAATCTGGAGCGAGCCCTTGAGGCCGCCAAACAACAGGGCAATCAGACAGCTTTGATCGAAGGAATTCAACAAGTACAGAACCAATTTCGACGCACACTGGAGGAATTTGGTCTGGAGGAAGTCGTCGCTCACACGGGTCATCCGTTCGATCCAAATATCCACGAAGCCGTCGGCCATGCGCCGTCCGCCGAACATCCGGAGGGCCAGGTGCTCGAACTACTTCAGCGCGGTTACAAATTGGCCGACCGGCTTCTCCGTCCCGCCCGAGTGGTCGTCAGCAAAGGGCCGCCCGATGCTGGACAATCGGAAGCTGTCGAGCCGGAATCCGAACCCTCCGAATGACGAAGCGCGATTACTACGAAGTGCTCGGCGTTTCACGGGAAGCTTCGGACGAGGAGATCAAGAAAGCCTACCGCAAGCTGGCGTTGAAGTACCACCCCGACAAAAACCCCGGCAACAAGGACGCCGAGGAGAAATTCAAGGAACTCGGGGAAGCTTACGAGGCGCTCAGCGACCCCCAAAAACGCGCGGCTTATGATCGATTTGGTCATGCCGCTTTCGCACCCGGGGGCGGGGCCGGAGCCCGGTATGCCGGAGGGTTCCACGATCCGTTTGAAATCTTTCGCGAAGTATTCGGGGGAGCTGGTGGAGGCATTCTCGACGATTTCATCGAACAAGCGTTCGGCGGCGGCGCTCGACGCGCGAGTCGCGGGGGCGCACAACGTGGCAATGATCTGCGTTACGATTTGGAAATCGAACTCGAAGACGCCGCTCACGGAGCAGAACGGGAGATTACGTTCACGAAACTGGAAAGCTGTTCCGAATGCGGAGGACGTGGCACGGCCAAGGGCTCCAAGGCTGAGACCTGTCCGACCTGTCGCGGCCAGGGTCAGGTCGCCCATTCGCGCGGCTTTTTCACAGTGGCATCCACGTGTCCCTGCTGTAACGGCACCGGTCAGATCCTCACCAATCCCTGCAAACGCTGCGGCGGCGAAGGCCGGGTGCAAAACCGATCAAAGTTGAAGGTCCGAATTCCTGCTGGCATCGAAGACGGGTCCCGGTTGCGCAGTTCGGGTCACGGCGAAGCCGGCATGCGGGGCGGTCCACCCGGAGACCTCTATGTGGTCATTCACGTTTGCGAACATGACTTGTTCGAGCGGCATGGAGACGATCTCCTTTGCGAAGTACCGGTCAGTTTTCCCGTCGCGGCCATGGGGGGGGAAATCGATGTGCCCACGCTCGAGGGCGTTGCTCGTCTGAAGATTCCGCCGGGGACGCAAAGCGACACGTTGTTTCGCTTGCGCGGCAAAGGAATGCCGGACGTTCATGGGCGCGGTCGCGGCGACCAGCATGTGCGCGTGGTTGTTGAGGTTCCAACGGCACTATCGCGCGCCCAGCGCGAGAAACTGGAAGAATTTGCCGCCTTGCCGCACGACGAATCGTATCCACGACTCAAATCCTTCCTCGAAAAAGCGAAACGCTTTTTCGGGGGATGATAAGTCTGAAATCGCGCCTCTTCGCCCCGTGGTTTTTTTCACAATTGGCAAACGGTTGTCACGCATTCGTCGCCTGAGTCAGCGAAGGTTCTTCGCGAAAGGAGGGAACGGGTGTGAACTGGGACCAACAACACGAGGTAGGAATGATGAGATTTACATTGCGAGAGGAAGGTGAGACGGACCTTCTGGAACAGGCGGCCGCCGAAATCCGGCAACTGCCAACGGTTCTGCGTGTGCGTACGGATACATCCCGGCAGGAGATCGAGATTGTGTTCAAGCAACCAGCCGAAGGATTGCTGGGACAAATCAATAACGTTCTGAAATCCGTCAGCACCGGGATGGCAGCGTCAAGCGTGCGGTAAGGCTTTCAAGCCGGTCTGCGACAGGAACGTCGCTTCCACAGCCCGAAGGGGTGTCTACTTCAAGTTCGGGTTCTGCTGGATGAAATCGTGGAGCCTTTGTTTCAGCTCGGCGGGCATGGGCGTTTCGGGCAAGGCGTGGCGGTGGGTCAGCACAATGGTGCGGCGGTAACTGTTCACGTATTCCAGGCAACCCCGGCAGTCGCCGAGATGTTGCTCCAACTTGCGGTGGACTTCCGGATCCAATTCGCCCTCGACGAATTCGTAGAGCAACTTCTTGGTCCGCGCACATTCGCACGGATGCCCCAAATGTCTGAAAAACCCCACGATATTCTTGATGCTCATGACGTCTGTTTGTCTTCGCCTTTCAAATAGGGCAGTAGCGCTTCGCGCAATGCCAACCGCGCCCGATGTAACCGGCTTTTCAGCGCCGGCTCGCTCAATCCCGTGGCTTCCATGACTTCGGTCATCGGCAATTCTTCCACGTCCCGCAGCAGCACCACGACCCGGTACGGTTCTGGCAACTGGTCGATGGCGGCGCGGACCTGGTCGCCGAGTTCGTCGGTCAAAGCAACGTTGTCGGGCGATGGGCCCTTGTCGCGCAACCGTAAGGCCGGCAGCGGTATGTCGTCTTCATCGTTGACCGGGGCGTCCAGCGAGATATCGTTTTCGCGGCGTTTCTTCTTACGTAGCGACATCAATGCTGCGTTGGCTGTGACACGGTACAGCCAGGAGGTGAACGCCGACTTGCCCTCGAATGAGCCAATCTTGTTCCAAACCGAGACGAGCGCGTCCTGCATGACCTCGCGCGCCTCGTTCTCGTTGCGCATGAATTGGAGAGCGACGCCGTAGAGTTTGGCGCCATGCAGCCGCAACAGATCTTCGAGGGCATTTCTGTCGCGCGCTTTCAGGCGCCGCACGAGTGACTCATCGTCGTTTCGCACCGGGCTTTCGGCGTTGCTGGTCATTGGGCTGGATGTCACGATGGCACAATTTGGATGCCGGCGCGAGGCGGAAGTGTGCAAAGAAATTCAGCGGAACCGGCAGGCCTCAGTCGCCGGAGACAGCGGTCGCGGCCCTCGTCTTGCAGCGGCCGGGCAGGAGCAGAACCATCGGGACCGTCACCAGAAACATTACTCCCATGATCCACGAGGTGTCGTTGTAAGCCAGCATGGTGGCCTGACGATTGACGAGACGGTCGATCACCGCCAGCGCGGACTGTTTGGCAGCATATAGATTCAGCCCTTGGTGCGCCAGAGCAGAAGTGGCCGAGTTGAGGAAGTGGTGGAAACTTGCGCTGTAGGCGCTGACGTGCTCGACGAGTTGGGCCCGATGGAACTGGGTTCGTCGTGCGACCATGGTGGCGACGAGCGCGTAACCGATATTGCCGCCGACGCGGCGGGTCAGCGTATAGAAACTGGATGCCTCCGTCATGTCGCTGCGGTCCACCGTGCTGAGCGAGACCGTGCTAAGGGTGACGAACATAAATGGCATCCCCGCACCCATAATCAGGAGGATGGGAACCAGATTCCAGACTCCCACGTCCAACGTCAGATGGGCGAGATCATAGAATGACCAGAAGATGAATCCCAAGCCTAGGAGCACGAGCCAGCGGGCATCCACATAACGATAGAGCCAGCCGGCAATCGGCATGATCAGAAACAAGCTGATCGCTCGCGGGAACAGCACCATGCCTGCCTCGAAAGCCGGGTAGCCCAGCAACTCTTGGGTGAATTGGGGCAGGATAAACGTCGTGCTATACAGCCCGATTCCGAAGATCAGCCCCATGCTGCAGCCGACGGTCAACGGCACATTGCGGAGCAGACGTAGGTTGATGATCGGCTCACTGGTTCGCATCTCCCAGATAATCAGGGCTACGAAAGCCAGCGCGGTGATGATCGAGCCGAGCACGATCCAGTTCGACTCGAACCAATTCTTCTCCTCACCGCGTTCGAGGACGACCTGCAGCCCGGTCAACGCGACGGTTAACAAGGCGATGCCTCCCCAATCAATTCTGCGTACGCCACGTCTCAGATAGTGCGGGTCGTGAACGAAGGCCATGACCATCAACATCCCGATTACGCTGACCGGCACGTTGATGAAAAAAATCCATGGCCAACCATAATGATCGGTTAACCAGCCACCGACGATGGGCCCAATGGCCGGCGCCAACACCACGCCCATGCCGTACATGGCCATGGCCATACCCTGTTCCTCCGCCGGAAATGCCTCCCGCAAGATCGCCTGGGAAACAGGAATCAAACTGCCACCGCCGACCCCTTGGAGCACGCGGTAAAACAGCATCTGCGGAAACGAGCGGGCGGTGCCACACAAGACCGAACCAATCGTGAACAAGCCGTACGAAAACAAGTATAGCCGTTTGCGCCCCAACACAGTGCTCCACCACCCGGCCATTGTAGCCATGATGATCTCGGCAATGCTGTAGCTCGTCGCCACCCATGTAATGGCGGATAAATCCTCACCAAACGTCCCCATCATGTGAGGTAGCGCAACGTTCACCACGCTGATGTCCATTACGGCCATGAACGTGCCGAACATCACCGTTGCCGCGGTCACCCATTTGTTGATGACCAATGCAGACGCCACGCCGCTCGCTCCGTCCATCGTTTCTTTCGAGTTTGGAGGCTCTTCGGTCACGGGTAGCCTTAACGCACGAGGTTCGGGTACAGCCGGGCACCGATGGAGGTCAGCACCAACATCACCAGAGCCAACACCCCAAGGTCGGGCCCGATGCCGTAAATGCTTCCGGCACCTTGGACCATCAGCGCCCGCATTGCATCCACCTCGTAAGTCAGGGGATTGAGATGGGCGATCACTTTCAGCCAGGCAGGCATGATGGCGATCGGGTAAATCGCGTTGCTGGCAAAGAACAGCGGCATCGTGAGCACCTGCCCGATGCCCATGAATCGTTCCCGAGTTTTGACGATACAGGCGATGATCAGCGAGAAAGTGGAAAAGGTGGCCGCTCCGAGGAGCACCACGATCATCACGCCGGACAAAGCGAGCGGATGCCAGTTCATCTTCACGCCGAGCAGCCAGGCCAGCAAGTAGACGATGCCTGCTTGGGCGAGGCCGCGAACTCCCGCTGACAACGCCTTACCCAGTACGAGTGCCACGCGGGAGGCCGGGCTAACCAGCAGCTTATGTACGAGACCGAGGTCGCGCTCCCAAATGACCGCCAAACCGTAGAAAATGGCAATGAACAAGACGCTTTGGGCCAGAATGCCGGGCGCCATGAAATCCAGATACCGGAGGTTACCGGTTGGAATCGCGTGAACTCGTGTGAACACCTCACCAAAGATCAACAGCCACAACGCCGGCTGAATAGCACGAGTAGCCAGTTCGGTCGGATCGTGGCGCAACTTGCGCAGTTCCATCTCCGCCAGCGCCCCGCACTGGCCAAGAAATCGACCGAGCCAGGTAGACCGGTGCTGCGATGGGTCCGCCGCCGCCTCAGCCAAGACGGGCGGCGTGGCGTCGAGTTCGCGAAACGTCACGGAAGTTTCCTCCAATGTCGAGTTGATTGCCGGTGTAATGGGCAAAAACGTCGTCCAACGTCGCGTCGGGGACGTCAATGGACGATTTCAGTTCAGCGGGGCTGCCCATGGCGGCTACCCGACCGAGATTCATGATGGCCACCCGTCTGCAGAGAGTGTCGGCCTCCTCCATGAAATGCGTCGTCAGCAGAATCGTCACGCCGTATTCCTTCACCAGGAGCCGGACGTGTTGCCAGACTGCTTGGCGGGCCAGTGGGTCCAGCCCCACTGTTGGCTCATCAAGAAACAATACACGTGGACGATGAATCATTGCCATCGCGATCTCCAGCCGCCGCACCATGCCGCCGGAATAACCGCGCACCTGACGATTGGCGGCATCCTGTAACCCGACAAATTCCAGCGCCTCGTCAATCCGTGTGCGGCGCTCGGGGCGCGCGACACCGTAGAGTTTGGCGAAGATCAGCAGGTTCTCATATCCGTTCAACGTGCCGTCAACGGAGACAAGTTGCGGGACGTACCCAATGGATGCGCGAACCTTGGCCGGCTGCCGTTCGACATCGAACCCGGCGACGAAGGCGCGTCCCGAAGTGGGCGGCAATAATGTGGTCAACATTTTGATGACGGTGGTTTTGCCGGCCCCGTTCGGACCCAGCAGACCGAAAACCTCACCGGCCGCGACCATCAGATTCAGCTCATTGACCGCCGTGAGACTGCCAAACCGTCGCGTGAGAAGCCGGGTTTCGAGAATGGTCATCGTGGCCCCCTACGCTGCCGACGCCGACGTTTCCGGTTGAAAGCTCTGCTGCAGAATGCGCATGGCTTCCTGGATCCGGCTGCGCTGGGCGGCAGTGAGCGGCGCGATAACCTCCGCCAGCTGCTGCTGGGTTGCCTGACGGGCATTCTCCCAGGTTGTGCGGCCCCGTGTGCTCACGGACAAGGCCACCTGTCGGCGATTGCCGGCTGGAATCTGGCGCGTCACCAAGCCTTTCTTGACCAGCCCGTCCACCAAACGCGAGGTGGCCGGTAACGACAATCCGAGAAATTCAGCCACCACGGAAAGGGAAGCGCCCTGGTTACGACTCAGGAGCGCCAGCGTACGAAATTGGGGTACGGACAGATCGGCCCCGCGATGCGAGCGCATTTCCGAGCGGATAAATCGAATGATTGCCGGCACCGCCTCGAGAATCTCCGCGGCACATTGCTGGGCGGAGTTGCTTGGCGCGATTGTCCTCTGCAACTGTTGCATACTGCAATTATCCGACAATCTTTCGCCTCCTGTCAACTGTGCTATGGTACGGGCGGGCCGCAGCTTGATGGGCAATCATCTATGGAAAAGGCGTCACGAAAACCGAATCGGTTGATTCACGAGAAGAACCCGTATTTGCTCCAGCACGCCTACAACCCTATCGATTGGTTTCCCTGGGGCGACGAGGCGTTCGCGAAAGCGCGGCAAGAAGACAAACCGATCTTTCTCTCCATTGGCTATTCGACCTGCCACTGGTGTCACGTGATGGAACACGAATCGTTCGAAAAGAACGAGGTGGCGGAATTGATGAACCAGTATTTCGTCTCCATCAAGGTGGACCGGGAAGAACGACCGGATATTGACAAGATTTACATGACCGCCGTGCAGGCCACGACCGGCAGCGGAGGCTGGCCGATGAGTGTGTTCCTGACGCCCGATCTCAAGCCGTTTTATTGCGGGACTTATTTCCCGCCCGAGTCCCGTTACGGCCGGCCCGGATTCAAGGAGTTACTCCAACGCGTCCACGATGTTTGGGAAGCGAATCACGATGCCGTCGTTGCTCAAGCCCAACAAATCACCGACGCCCTCACGCAGCACGCTGCTGTTGGCGGGGGGCGACCGCTGGGCGGGCCGCCACGCGACGAGACGCCGCTCCGTCTTGGCTTTGGGCAGTTTCGCGGCATCTATGATGAAGAGCATGGCGGTTTTGGCGGCGCTCCGAAGTTTCCGCGGCCGGTCACGCTGAACTTTTTGTTTCGGTATTTTGCGCGCAGCGGCGAGGCGCAGGCCCGCGACATGGCGTTGTTCACCCTCCGCAAGATGGGTGAAGGCGGAATTTTCGACCAACTTGGCGGTGGCTTTCACCGTTATAGCGTGGACGAACGCTGGTTGGTGTCGCACTTCGAGAAGATGCTCTACGATCAGGCGCAACTCGTGTCGAGCTACCTCGACGCCTACCAGATCACGCACGACCCGTGCTTCGCCGACATCGCCCGGCGTACGTGCGACTACGTGCTGCGCGACATGACGAGTCCCGAAGGAGGTTTTTATTCGGCCGAAGACGCCGACAGCGAAGGCGTCGAAGGCAAGTTTTACGTTTGGACCCGCGAGGAGGCAGAAGAAGCTCTTCGTGGGAGCGGCGTTCCTGCCGCGACCCGCCAACTCCTTGTATCCGACGAAGCCATCAACATCTTCTGCCGGTACTACGATATCGAACGGGAAGGGAATTGGGAACACGGCAACAGCATCTTGCACGTGGCGCTGACCGTGGAACAAATAGCGAAACTGTTTCACAAGTCCGAATCGGAGGTGCGCGCCATCCTCGACGAGGGCCGTGCCCGACTGTTTGCCGCGCGCGAATCGCGAGTACGTCCCCACCGTGATGAGAAGATCTTAACGGCATGGAATGGGTTGATGATTTCTGCCCTGGCGCATGCTGCGCAGGCCGGTACAACGTCGGCTCTGCCCAGCCGAGAGCAGCGCAATCCGCTGAGGACAGCCGACGCTACACAATACCTCACCGCCGCTCAACGCGCCGCGCAGTTCCTGTTGGCCAATCGAATGAACGGCGGCCAATTGATGCGAACGGAAACAGTTTCGGCAATGGTTGAAGATTACGCGTTCTTCGCGAACGGTCTGGTCGATCTTTATGAAACTGATTTCGATTCGCAGTGGTTATTGAGGGCCCTTGAACTATGCGACACGATGCTCAGATTGTTCTACGATCAGAAAGATGGTGGCTTCTTTCAGATGGACGGACACGACATCAGCGTCCTCATCCGTTCAAAGGAGGATTACGATGGCGCGGAGCCGAGCGGCAATTCCATGGCGACGTTGCTGTTGCTCCGCTTGGCGCAGTTCGGTGTAGAGGCCGCCGTCCCGGCGGCTCCTACAACCTACCGGGATGCCGCGGAGAAGACTCTTGCGCTATTCGGCGAACATATGCGCAAGGCACCGCAGGTCGTTCCGCAGATGCTTTGTGCTCTGGACTCCTGCTTGAATGTGCCAAAGCAGATCGTGATTGCTGGCCAACCCGGCGCCGAGGACACGCAAGCAATGCTTCTCGTAATCCGCGGGCGGCATTTGCCAAATAAAGTCGTCTTGATCGTCGATGACCAATTGAAGAAGCTTCTACCATACACGAACGACATGAAGATGTTGGAGGGCAAGGCAACCGCTTATGTCTGTGCCAACTTCACCTGTCAATTGCCCACGACCGATCTGATGGAGTTACAGAAGTCCCTTGAGTCAACGCACGTGGCTCGTTAAGATGCCGGCATGTTCCGCCCAGAGAACTTTCTCGACCTCAAACAGTTCCCGTTTCCCGAGTTGTTCGAAGGGGGCGGAAACGTCTGGGAAGCGCTGAAGAAGCTTTCCGATTTTATCAAGCAACGACTCAGGCCCGCCCGTCTGGGTACAGCTTTGGGTACGCCGTTCATTGCCGACGACGTATTCATCGGGAAGGGGACATTGGTCGAGCACGGTGCGACCATCAAAGGCCCGGCCATCATCGGCGAAAATTGCCAGGTGCGCTCCAGTGCCTACGTCCGCGGGGACGTGATTGTAGGCAACGATTGCGTATTAGGCAACGCCAGCGAATTCAAGAATTCCGTGCTGTTCAACAACGTTCAAGTCCCGCATTTCAGTTACGTTGGCGATTCGATTCTCGGTTACAAATCACATCTTGGCGCGGGCGTGATTTTGTCCAACGTCAAATCCATCAAGGGCAACGTCACGATCAAGTATGGCGCCGATATCGACACCGGCCTGCGCAAGTTCGGTGCGATCATCGGCGACGGTTGCGACATCGGTTGCAACTGCGTCTTGAATCCCGGCTCAATCATCGGTCGCAATTCCGTCCTTTACCCAAACGTCCTCTGGCGTGGCGTTTGTCCTGCCGATAGCATCGTTAAACTTCGCCAGCAGCACGAGATCAGCATACGGCGAAAGTGATTCACAGGTCCGGGGCTCGCGTGAAAAGCGATTACAGAAACACGCAAGGCGCACTGTCTTGGTTGCAGCGCGGCATCTTGGGTGCGGCTTGCCTGCTGGTCGTTGGGATTTACATGTATACTGCGCGCTCGGGTTGCGGGTTGGCGTCCAGCCTGGATCCGGCAACCAGTTACTACAACTTATTGGTGCAGGCTTTTCGCGCTGGCCAACTCAACCTGAAAATCGACGTGCCCCCCGAACTCGCGCAGCTACCCGACCCGTATGATCCGGCGGCCAATTCGCGTTTCCCCGTTCATGACATGAGTTATTACAAGGGCAAGTTGTATCTGTATTTTGGCCCCATCCCGGCAATCGTGCTTTTTTGGCCTTATGTTGCTCTGACCGGCCAGTATCTGGCGCACAAATACGCCGCCGCAATCTTCTGCGCTCTGGGTTTCTTGGCCAGCTTTGGGATCCTATGGGGATTATGGCGGCGGTACTTCGCCGAGGTCAGCGTCATAACGGTCGCGGCTTGTGCCCTCACGCTCGGTTTGGCGACAGGCGGACCGGCGATGTTGTCCCGGCCGGAAGTGTACGAAGTGGCAATCAGTTGTGGGTATATGCTGACGATGCTCGCACTGGCGTCGCTTTGGTGCGCGTTGCATCGGACGACGCGGCGATTTCTCTGGTTGGCCGGCGCCAGTTTGGCTTATGGATTGGCGGTGGCCACGCGGCCGTCGTTGTTGTTTGGCGCGGTGATCCTGCTCGTGCCGGTGGTTCAAGCATTACGACGGCGTCAGCAAATCTGGCTTTCGTTGGCAGCGGCAATCGGTCCCATCGCTCTCGTGGGGTTGGGATTGATGCTTTATAACGCGCTGCGGTTCGACGATCCTTTCGAGTTTGGACAGCGGTATCAATTGGCCTCTTACCGGGCACTCGAGCAGAAATTTTTTGGCTTCAGTTATCTTTGGTTCAATTTCCGTGTGTACTTTCTCCAACCCGCTCGCTGGACCACTCGATTCCCCTTTGTGTATGAGATTGCGTTGCCGGCAATGCCAGCCGGTCATTACTTTGTTGAGAATCCATTTGGCGTCCTGACCAACATGCCGGTGACCTGGCTGGCTTTGGCGGCTCCACTCGCTCTGCGCGGACGGCTGGCAGAAGCGCGTTCCGGTCTCGGCAGTTTCTTGTGGGCGGCCGCCCTGCTGTTCGGAACGGCGGCCTTCGTCCTCTGCACCTTTCGCGGAGCTTGCCTGCGTTATGAGGTTGAATTCCTGCCCGCGCTTCTGTTGCTGGCCACGACAGGAATACTCGCATTGGAGCGTATGTTGGCTGATCGATGTCTGTGGCGGTGGGCAGCGCGCTGGGTCTTTGGAGTCTTCATAGGCTTCTCAATCATCTTCAATTTACTGGCGAGCGTTGCGGCGTGCGCTGAGGCGCACAACGACCTCGGAGGCGACCTGGCGCGCTTGGGCAAAATGCCAGCAGCGATGGCGCAGTGGGAACAGGCGCTTCGCATTCGCCCCGATTATGCCGGCGTGTACCTCAGTCTGGGAAATGCTTTGCTCGACGCAGGGAAGGTCAACGAAGCAAAAACGCGTTACGAGCAGGCGCTGTACTTCAGACCCCATTACGCGGAAGCGCACAACAATCTTGGAGTCGCCCTGATGCGGCTGGGGAGGGTTCCCGAGGCGATCGCACATTTCAGAGAAGCGCTGCGAATCAATCCTGATTTTGTCGAGGCGCATTTTTCGTTGGGAAGCGCCTTGGAACAGTCGGGCAAGATTAACGAAGCAGCCAGGCAATACGAACAGGCCCTCCGCCTGCGCCCCGACTTTGCGGAGGCACAACAAGGCTTGGCACGAGTCCGGGCTGAACGATGACCGGAAGCATCGGCCGTTCAGCGCTCAACGTTTATCTTTGTTCGGCGATCACTGCGATGTTGGCTGCAACTGCGTCTTGAACCCCGTCTCGATCATCGGCCGCAATTCCATCCTCTACCTGAGGGTCTTCTGGCGCGGCGTCTGGCCCGCCGACAGCGTCGTCAAACTACGCCACAACACGAGATCATCAACCGGAGGAAGGAACCTGGAGGTTCGAGTCCTGCTTGGGGAGTCACCTCGATTTGGTGAAAACACAAACTCCTTTCCGTCCCTGTCCTCACGGCTGCGCTCCGCGATTCGAGTCAGCTCATGGTACGAGACGGATTCGGTAGTAGCGGGCGGGTGAATTGGTTGCGCCACCGAAGTCCGTATAGTTGGTGGTCGCGTCACCACTACCGGGAATAATCACATGCGGCGCTGCGGTAATGTCCGTGAAGTTGGTGGGGTAGCCACCGTTTGCGTCGGCGCTGGCCGCTTGCACCGCATTGGTTCGCATCCCGGCGGTCGACCAGGTGATCACCACGTTGTTGCTGCTGTCGGTCACAACCGATGTGATTTGGAACACCGAACTAGGGTTGGTGGGATTGAGACCCAGCAGGAACTGGTTGGTGTTGCTGATGTCTTTACCCAATGGATCCGCACCCGGCAGGGCCTGCGGGCAAGTCACGCACCCGAAATAATTCGACGCCCACCACGCGTACGGATCCAACGCTGTGATCAGATTCGGCTGCGTGTTGGTGTTGGCACCCGCTGAACCACTGTCAATCAGGGTCACGGTGTACACGCCGGGGTTGGCGTAGGTGTATCGCACGCTGGTCAGCGTTGTAAAGTTCGTCGTGCCGCCGTCACCGAAGTCCCACGAGACGCTGCTGATCGTGCCGGTCGACGTGCCGGTGAAGGTTACAGTCAACGGTGTCGGGCCGTTGGTTGGGCTGGCGGTGAAACTGGCAACTGGCGGAATGGCGCCCGCGCCGGTGACCACGTTGGTAGAACTGCCAGCATCGCTGGTCGCAAACATCACGTTGTTGGTGAAGCTGCCCTCCGTGACCGGCGCAAACCGCACCACCACGTTCGTGGCGCCGAACCCCGGCACGCTGAAGGTGGCGCCCGAGACAATCGTGTATGGACCGCTGACGGCGGTCGTGCCGTTGTCGATAGGGATGCTGCCGGAATTGGTGACGGTGAAAGTGGTCTGGGCGGTCGTACCGGTGGCCAACGTACCGAAATCGTAGCTCGACGGCTTGACGACCAACTGTGCCGGCGGCGGCGGAACTAACGCGCTGGTATAGAGTTGCTGGATTTGCGCCGGCGTCATGGAGCGGTTGAAGATCGCGACTTCGTCGATGACACCTTTGAATAAGCGCGAGCCTGATGACGGATCGTAGCCAATGAGCAGGAATGAGTCGAAGGCCTGATTCGGCTCACTGGCGGCATCCGTGAAGGAATTCAGGACGCCGTTGGTTCCCAGATAGATTGTTCCGTTGGTGGGCGTAACAACCAAGGCAACGAACGACCATTGGCCAGCCGGCGCAGCCAAGCCGGTCGTCTGATCCCAACGAGAGTTGTTCCAAGTGTAGCGCAATTCGTTGGCGATTGACCCGGGACCGAAGTTCAAACCGGCGCAGGTGCTTCCGCCGCGGCAGAACGCGATGCCGGTCCAGCCGGCCTGAGTGCCCGTTGGATTGATCCAACCGGTGATCGTGACCGTATTCGTGTTGAGATTCAAAGTGGGCATGGTCAGGTAAGAGCCGCTGGTGTAGTTAAACTGAATCGCCGTATTGTTGGTTTCAAAACCCGGGAAGGCCGGGCTCTGCGGGCCGCTTACTCCGGGCGTAACGCTGGGGCTGATGGTTCCGTTGTGGAAACCGAGGTAATCCACGGCGACCGTCGCGCCATTGGTTTCATTGAGCCGCCAATAGGCCGCGGGGCCGATGTTGACCACCGTCGGCCAGAAGCCGTGAGCGGCCGAAACTGTGATCGGGTTCGAGGCGACCAGTGTCGCCGCGCCGTCAAGGTTGAGAATTGTCAATCCGACCGAGAACGTGCCTGCGTTTGTATAAGTGTGGCTGGGATTTGTCCCACTGCCGGCGCTGCCGTCGCCGAAATCCCACAGCCGATTGGTGATCGTCGACGCCGTCGAGTTCTCGGTGAAATTCACCGTCAGAGGCAACTGACCGTTGGTCGGGGTGCCTTGCATGCGCCAGTAGGAACTGCTGTTGGTCGGATCGAGGCCGGCCAGAAACTCCATCCGGTTGTTCTGGCCGTCGTCGTCCGGGTCGCAGGACGCGCAGGAACTGCCGTTGGTCGTCAGCCCGTCGCCGAAATACTTCAGCCGCCACCAGCCGGGAATCCCATCCCCGACTCCGGCCGGCGTGGTCACACTGGCAGTGGTGTATCCCGATGCGCCGACCTGGTTTGTGGCATTGACCCGATAATAATACAGCGTCGAGGCGCTGCAGGTGGTGTCGGTGTAGCTGGTGGAGTTGGCCAACGGGCTGCCGGTCAGCACCGACCACGAGTTGCTGTCCAGCGAGCGGGCGACGATGTAGCCGGCGTTGGGGGCGTTGTCAGTCCAGGTCAACTGGACTTGCGTCTCGGACAACGCCGTGGCTACCAGTCCGCTCGGCGCTGCCGGCAAAGTGAGCGGCGCAGCGCTGACTTCCGCCGAATTCAAGCTCGCGCCATTTCCATTGGCGGTGACCACGTAATAACACGTGATCGGGTTGGTGGCGGTGTTGTCGATGTAACCCAGGTTCACGCTCCCGATGTTTCCGGCGACGAGCGTGTAGGGACCGCCGTGCGTAGTGGCCCGCCAGAGATTGTAGGTAGTCGCCCCCGGAACGATGTCCCAACTGACCGTCACCTGCGCAGTTCCCCCGACAGCAGTCACTCCCGTCGGCGCGGCCGGCGGCGGCAAACTGGACGCGGCTGTCAGAACCAAATCCGTCGAGTTCAGGCCCAGCGAGGTCGCCGTCAACGTAATCGGACCTGGCTGAACAGTGGACTGGACAATGACCTGGGCCAATCCGTCGAAGGTCGCACGCTGGCTGGCCTTGTCCGCTTCGTGCGAACTTGGATTGCCATTACCCACGCCGAGTATCGTACCGCCGCTGATGGAGAAATAAATGTCATTGCTCGCCGTTGGCACCACGTTTCCCTGCGCGTCCAGTACCGCCACCGTCACCACCGAGACATCGCGGCCGTCGGCCAGAATGGTGCTGCGGTCGGGCGTCAAGACGATGGCCGCCGGCGCGCCGGCGGTGGTCACCGTGTTCGTGAGAACCGGCACGCCGAAGTTGTAACCGATAGCTTGGAGTGTTCCCGCCGCAAAGGGCACATTGTCCCATTCGACGTGGCCCTGAACACCTAGCGCCTGCCGTCCCAAGCTGACGCCATTGGTGAACAATTCCACCTCCTGGCAATTACCGAAGGCCCAGATGTTGATCGGCTTTCCGGGCGTTGACCAGTTCCAGTGCGGGTACAGATGCAGCACGGGTTTGTAGGTCCAGTTGGCCTGGTAATAATAAAAGTTGTCCTTCGGAAACCCGCAGGTGTCCAGCGTGCCAAAATGCGAGTTGATGCACGGCCAGCCGTAAGGGTTCGGCTCGCCGCGATAATCAAAACCCGTCCAGGAGAATCCGCCGGACGCCCAAGGCCGCGCATCGTAATAAGACCACCAAAGTTCCGCCGACGTTCCTCCTCCCCCAATCCCGCTGTTTTCGATGTCGTAACCCCAGACGTAGCCGTTCACCGCGTCATTCGTGTAAACCCCGCGATCGCTGACCAGGGCGGACGTTTCCGTCCCGAGGATGGGTTCGGTCGGGTAGCTCGTATGATACGAATCCAGTTGGTCCAGGTGATAATTGAAACCGTTGACATCCAAGACCAGGCTGAATCCGCTGCCGAACGACCCATTTTGCGCGGCGGTGCACAGGCGCGTGGAATCCAATGAATGAACGAGGTTTTGCATGGTGCTGATGATCGCCGTGCCGGTGCTCGTGCCTTGCAGGTAGTATTCTTCATTCGCCAGCGACCACAGGAACACCGACGGATGGTTCCGGTCGCGGCGGATTAGACGGCTTAGCTCGCTCAACGGCTCGGTGTCCGTTCCGATGCGCCGGTTTTCGTCCAGCACCAGCATTCCCAACTGGTCGCAGGCGTCGAGCAATTCCGGCATCGGCGGGTTATGCGCGGTCCGATAAGCATTCACGCCCATCTCCTTGAGCCGTTCAATGCGGTAATACTGCAACCGGTCCGGCAACGCGGAGCCGACGCCGGCCATGTCCTGATGGTTGCACGTGCCTTGAATCTTCACGCGCTGGCCGTTGATGAGGACGCCGTTCGTCGAATCAATGGAAACCGTACGCACACCGAACGTCGTATGGTAAATGTCCGCGACCGCGTCCTGGTTGCTGACGGTGGTGGTCAGATCGTAAAGATACGGCGTTTGTAACGACCAAAAGTTTGCCGTGAACGACACGGTTTGCGTGACGACCAGATTCTGGCCTGCGGCAATGTTCAGCGCTGACGAAGTGCTCGCCACCACGTTGCTATCGGCGTCATAAATCGTCGAAGTCAAACTGGCATTGACCGTCGCTGTGTCGCTTTGATTGGTCACCTCGGTTTGAATGGTGACGGTAGCGTTGGAACCCGCCAGCGCCGTGGTGGCTGCGAAAGTTCCCCATTCCGCCACGTGAACGGGATTTTCCGTCGTCAGCCACACATGCCGATAAATGCCGGCGCCCTCGTAAAACCAGCCTTCAAACCGACTGGCATCCACGCGCACCACCAGCACGTTGGTTCCGCCGGGATTGGCGTAGGGCGTCGCGTCAAAATAGAAACTGGAATAGCCGCTGACGTTCCGGCCGAGGATGTGCCCGTTCAACCACACTAGGCAATTGCGGTAAACGCCGTCAAATTCCAGCCAGAGCGAATG
>Ga0335081_10001752_pt1 | contig 34545 bp, 37 predicted proteins | sample Lox_Sample_35_FD_206713 | JGI IMG/M metagenome (GOLD analysis project Ga0335081, IMG submission 206713) | Soil microbial communities from Loxahatchee National Wildlife Refuge, Florida, United States - Lox_Sample_3.5 | ecosystem: Environmental > Terrestrial > Soil > Wetlands | place: USA...
GGAGAACACAAAAAGGCCCCGCGGTCTCCGCTCCTCCGCGTCTCCGCGATAAAATCAAAGCCCCTACATGCCACGACAACTTATTGAGTGCGTTCCCAACTTTTCCGAAGGGCGCGATGCGGCCAAGATCGATGCCATCGTGCAGGCGATCGTGGCGGTGCCGGAAGTGGTGCTGCTCGATCGGGAGTCGGACGCCGACCACAACCGGTCGGTGCTTACATTTGTGGGACCGCCGGCTGCGGTGGCCGATGCGGCCTACCGGGCGGTGGAAAAAGCGGTCGCCACGATCGATCTGACCCGGCATCAGGGGGCGCACCCGCGCATCGGCGCGGCGGACGTGGTGCCTTTCATTCCGATTGAGGGGGTGACGTTGGAAGAGTGCGTCAAGCTGGCGGAAAGGTTGGGCAACGAGATCTGGAACAAGCTGAAAGTGCCGGTCTATTTTTACGAAGCAGCGGCGCGGCAACCGGAGCGCGTGAACCTGGAGAATATTCGCCGCGGGCAGTTCGAGGCGCTGTTACGGGAAATGGGTACAGTGCCGGCGCGCGCGCCCGATTGCGGCGAGCCGCGCTGCCATCCCACTGCCGGCGCTACGGTGGTGGGCGCGCGGAAATTCCTGATCGCTTACAACATCAACCTGAATACGCCGGACGTGGGGATCGCCAAACGCATCGCGAAAACCATTCGCTACTCTTCGGGTGGTTTTCGCTACGTGAAGTCGATGGGGGTGATGCTGGGGTCGCGCAACCTGGCGCAGGTTTCGATCAACCTCACCGATTTCGAACAGACCCCCATGCACCTGGTATTCGAGACGGTGCGGCGGGAAGCGGAGCGTTACGGAGCGGCGGTGGTGGGAAGTGAAATCGTGGGTCTGATTCCGAAGAAGGCGATTGAGCTGGCGGCGGAATATTTTCTGCGCTACGAAAACTTCCGGCCGGAACTGGTGCTGGAGAACCGGATTGCGGAAGCGCTGGCGGCGCGGCACGGGCTGCCGGAATTTCTGGATGCGCTGGCGGCGCCGACGGCCACGCCGGGCGGAGGGAGCGCGTCGGCGGCTGCGGCTGCCATGGGGGCGGCGCTGGGCGCCATGGTTTGCCGCCTCTCAAAGCAGGATGCGGGCGCGTTTGAAGAGGACCGCCGCTTTTTCACCGAAGCGGTGGACCGCGACGCGCAGGCGTTCGAGCGCGTGATGGCCGCGTATAAACGGCCGAAGGACGAGCGCGCCCCTTACGTGGAAGAGGCACTGCACGGCGCGGCATTGGTACCGCTGGAAGCGCTGGAGCGCGCCTGCGCGATGCGCGAACGCCTGGACGCCTTGCGGATTCCGGCGCGCTTCGGCTCCGACCTGGCGGTGGCCAAGGCGCTCACGGCGGCGGCCGAGAGCGGCACGCTGGAAAACGTTCGCATCAACCTGGAAAGCATTCAGGATGCCGCCTTTAAGGCGGCGGTGGAAGAGCGCCTCGCGAAATGCCGGAACTTGCCCTGCTGAACTGCCGCCAACTGGTGACGCTGGCCGGACCGGCGTGGCCGCGCAGCGGCGCCGAGATGCGGGAGCTGGCGATCGTCGAAGACGGCGCGCTGCTGGCGCGCGACGGCCGCATTGCCGCTACCGGGCCGCGCGACGCCATCGAGCCGCTCTTTTCCAGCGGCACGCAAGTTGTGGACGCGGGCGGGCGCATCGCTCTGCCGGGGTTTGTGGACGCCCACACACACCCGGTATTCGCCGGCACGCGCGCGGACGAGTTCGAACAGCGCGCCGCCGGCGCTACGTATGGCGAGATCGCCGCGCGCGGCGGCGGCATCCGCGCCACGGTGCGGCGCACACGCGCGGCCGGCGAAAGCGAACTGCTAGCCGCGGCGCGGCGCTATGCGGATTGGTTTCTCCGCGGCGGCACCACCACGGTGGAGGCGAAATCCGGGTATGGCCTGTCGCTCGAAGCCGAGATGAAAATTTTGCGCGTCATCCGTAATTTGGGCGCCTGGGGCCGGTTGCGCACGGTGGCGACATTTCTGGGGGCGCACGAAGTGCCGGATGAATATCGCGGCCGCGCGGACGATTATATCGACGTAGTGATCCACGAAATGCTGCCGCGCGTGCGGGCCGAGGGGCTGGCGGAGTTCTGCGATGTATTTTGCGAGCCCAATGTGTTTCCCGCGGCGCAGGCGCGGAGGATCCTGCTGGCGGCCAAAGCGCAGGGCTTCGGCATTCGCATGCACGCCGACCAGTTCAGCGCCGATGAAGGTTCGCTGGTGGCGGCCGAAGTGGGCGCGGCCACGGCCGACCACCTGGAGGCCACTACGGCCGCCGGACTGGAAGCGCTGGGCGCCGCCGGAGTGCAGCCGGTGCTGCTGCCGGCATCGGTGTACAATCTCGGCTCGGCGCGTTACCCGGCGGCGCGGTGCATGATCGAGCTTGGGCTGGCGGTGGTGCTGGCGACGGATTTCAATCCCGGGTCGGCGCCCACCACTTCGATGCCGCTGGTGCTCTCGCTGGCCGCGACGCACATGAAGATGACGCCCGCCGAAGGCATCACGGCCGCTACTGTCAATGCCGCCTACAGCCTGGGCCGCGGCCGGGAAATCGGGTCGCTTGAAGCAGGCAAGCTGGCCGACGTCGCCATCCACGATTGTGAGGATTATCGCGAGCTGCCCTATTTCTTCGGCCGCGATACGGCATGGAAGGTCTTCCTCGGTGGCGCTGAAGTTTTTACGCGCTAAGCGGGCGGCGGAACCTCCTCCTGTCGAGGCTGTAGTACTCGATTCCCATCAACTGGAAGCAAAGACACGGGTGGGGGGCAGCATGCTCGTTACACCTGACGCGCCCTTCGACCGAAAGGAACAAAAGTATGCGAAGGATCCTTACCGCAAGCGCGTGTGTTGCCCTGTTCGCCGGCATGGCCCTGGCGGAGACGTTTACGGGCAAACTTGTCGATGCCTCGTGCGCGCAGCAACAGCAGTCAGCCAACTCATGCATTCCCAACGCTTCCACTACCGCCTATGCCATCGACGTGTCGGGGAAAATCTATCAATTTGATGCCGACGGCAATGCCAAAGCTGCCGAAGCGCTCAAGAGCCGCGCCGACCGAATGGCGGAACCCAATGGGCCTGCGAAAACCGATGAGGTGAGAGCCAGAGTAAAGGGCACCCTGGAGGGCGCCACCCTAAAAGTGGATTCGATCGAAGTTCAATAGCCCATCCGTCAAACTGGCCGCCTCCGCCCTAGGGGCGGCCAGTCGCTCCTGCTTTTCCTCAACTTTTTTACTTCTTAACGATCAAAACGGCGTGTTCGCTCGTCTATTAGATATAAGGCGAACCGAGTTATGAATCCTTCCAGGCAGAATCGCAAGTTGGCGGAATTGCGCGCCAAAACGGACCGGGAGCTGGTGAACTACCTTTCTGCTCAGTTGGATCGCGCCATAGCGCTGGCGGAGGCGGGTGAATCCCTGGGCGAAGCTGAGAAGATCTACGCCGAAGTGCGGCGTCTTTTTCCCTTCGCCACCAGCGCCAACGAGTGCCAATGGCGCACTTTCCTGTCGCGCGTCAACCGGTTGCGCCATCTTTTGGACCAATACTCGCTGACCTCCGTGGCGTAGCGGCGGCGAGCGCCGGGCGGGGGAACCTGATAGCTTATTAGCTCAGAGCACAGAGCTAATCCCATGAAACTTCGAGCGGCGTTCCCGATCGTCCTGACGGCTGTCTCGTTCCTCCGCGCGGACACGTACCCCCGCCAGTCCGGCGTGGACGTGCAGCATTATCTGTTTCGCGTGACACTGGGGGACGATTCCGATTCCATCACGGGCGAGACCACGGTGACGGTGCGGTTCGTGCAGGAGGGCCTGGCTGAGTGGGCCCTGGATTTGGCCTCGCCCGCGAATGGCAAGGGCATGACGGTAACGGAGGTGAGCTCCGGCGCGGCGCCCGTGCCCTATACACATGAAGCCGACCGGCTGCGCATTTCGCTGCGGCCGCCGGCCAGGGCCGGGGAACTGCGCAGCTTTACGGTGAAGTATCGCGGCATTCCGGCGGGCGGCCTGCTGACGGTGAAGAACAAATTCGGCGACCGCTGTTTTTTCAGCGTCAACTGGCCCGACCTCGCGCACCAGTGGCTGCCCACCATCGACCATCCGTATGACAAGGCCACCAGCGAGTTCATCGTAACCGCGCCGGTGAAGTACCAGGTTGTTTCGAACGGCTTGTTGCAGGAGCAGATCGACCTGGGCGACGGCCGGCGGGCCACGCACTGGAAACAATCGGTGCCGATCGCCGTGTGGCTGGATCAGATCGGCGTGGCGCAGTTTGCCTCGCGGCATTTCGGGAGGGCCGCGGGCGTGCCGCTTGAGACGTGGGTGTTTCCGCAGGACCGCGACGCCGGCATGGCCACGCTGGAAGAGCCCACGCGCCGCGCCATCGAGTTTTTCCGCGACCACATTGGCCCCTACCCTTACGAGAAACTCGCGGGTGTGCAGGTGGCGGGCATGGGCGGCGGCATGGAGGTGGCATCGGCCATTTTTTATGGCGAGCGCGGCATCACCGGCCGGCCCGCGTACGGGCTGGTGGCGCACGAAACCGCCCACCAATGGTTCGGCGATTCGGTGACGGAAAAAGACTGGGACGATGTCTGGCTGAGCGAGGGCTTCGCCACTTATTTCGCGCTGCTGGCGACGGAACATTATGAGGGCCGCGACGCATTCGTAGCCGGTTTGAAGAGCAGCCGGACGCGCATTTTCGCGGCGGAGAAACGCCTGCCGGGCGTGGCCGTGGTGCAGGACAAGCCATGGAAGGGCATTCCCAACCAGATCGTGTATCAGAAGGGCGGATGGTCGCTGCACATGCTGCGCGGCCAGATCGGCACGGAAAAATTCTGGGCCGGCATCCGCGAATATTACCGGCGCTTCCGCGACGGCAATGCGTCCACCGCCGATTTCGAAAAGGTGATGGAAGAGGTCTCGGGTTCCGACCTGCGCTGGTTCTTCCGGCAATGGCTCTATCGCGCCGGTTCGCCGGTTCTGGAAGGCACGTGGAGCTACAACTCCGAGGCCAGAAAAGTGGAAATCGATCTGGCGCAGACGGAACCGGGCGAGGCGTATCGTCTGCCCCTGGAAGTGGCGGTGGCGGAGAGCGGGGCGGCTCCGAAAATCGCGAGCATCGAGATGACCGCGAAACAGCAGCGGTTTGAACTCGACGCGGCCAAAGAGCCGGCGTCGGTGGAACTCGATCCGCACACGTGGGTGTTGGTGGACGCGCGATTGGCCCGGAAGTGAGGGGATACTTCGATCGGTAGCGTCGTGGGGTGTCGGCGGCGGTGCGGCTGGGTTTGCGGCAGCCTTCAGACGGTGGTTTTCACGGCGCTTTCGGTCTGGGCTATGGCAGCGGCCAACTCCTTGCTGCTCACCAGGCCGGTGAGAAAGCGGCCGCCGATCTCCACTGCCGGGATGGAACGAATGCCGTTGGCGGCAAGCAGGTCGGGCCGCAGCGTGACATCGATTTTATGCAGCGAGAAACCGAGCTGCGCGCGCAACTCTCCCAGGCGCCGCTCGATCAGCGGGCAGAAGGGGCAGCCGAGCGCCGTATACAAGGTGACGTGAGCCGGACTTGCTTCGGCCGCTTCGGCCGGCTCATCGGTAATCGGCCCGTAACCCATGGCCACGGACAACTTGGGAAAGTGGCGGATGTAGAGCCACTGGCATGCGGGCCCGGCGATCAGCCAGCCAGCCGCAAACAGCCACGAGGCGCGCCAGACGGCAAACATCAGCCCGCCGGCATAGACCATCCATGAGAGATAGATCATCAGGATGTGGCACTGCTGCTTCATGACCGCAGTTTAATACATGGCGGTTTGGTTAGTGGGTGAGACATGAGCCATGAGCTGTGAGCTGTGAGCTGTGAGCTGTGAGCTAAAACCTGGCTCATGACTCATAGCTCGAAATGCTATTCTGCTGCCATGACCGCTCTCCGCTGCCTGGCCGGGCTGGTTGCCGCGGCTGCCGCCTGCGCGCAGGTGCCGCTCGATGGGGTGATCGATTTTCACGTGCATGCGGATCCAGACAGCCTGCCGCGGTCCATCGATGCGATCGACCTGGCGCGGCTCGCAAAACAACGGGGCATGCGCGGGCTGGTGCTGAAGAACCATTACGAATCCACCGCCTCACTGGCCTACGTTGTGCGCAAGGAGGTGCCGGGGATCGAAGTGTTCGGCGGCATCGACCTCAACCGCACGGTGGGCGGCATCAATCCGGCGGCGGTGGAGCGCATGACCATGGTGAAGGGCGGCTGGGGGCGGGTGGTGTGGCTGCCTACCTTCGACGCGGAAAACCAGGTGCGGTATTCGGGCGAAGCCCGGCCGTTCGTTTCGGTATCGCGTGGTGGGCAATTGCTGCCGGAAGTGCGGGAGGTGATCGCCCTCGCCGCCAAACACGGGTTGACGCTGGAAACCGGGCATTCCTCCGCGGAGGAATGCCTGCTGATTGTGAAGGAGGCCCGGCGGCAGGGCGTGACGCATGTGGTGGTGACCCACGCCATGCTGCCGCCGGTGAAAATGACGGTGGCGCAGATGCGCGCCGCCGCCGCCCAGGGCGCGTTCCTGGAATTCGTCTACAACGGGCTGATTGGGCCGAACCGGTCCGGCAGCATGCGCGACTATGCGGGAGCCATCCGGCAGGTGGGACCGCAGTTCTGCATTCTGGCCAGCGATTTAGGACAGCCCGGCAATCCGCTGCATCCGGACGGGCTGGCGGCATTTTTCGCCGGTCTGATAGCGGAAGGAATCCCGGCTGCGGATATTGCGCTCATGTCGAAGACAAATCCGGCGCGGGCATTGGGATTGGATTCGAGCCAGTGAGTTACTGGCGCATGCGCTGCACGATGGCCTTTCTGGCGTGCTCCATCAGAGTTGTTGCTTCGGGCATGGCATCGAGGGCCTTCTGCACTTCCGGGTCGGTCATGGCATAAACGCGGTCGCTCTCATCCACGTTGAAGGCCCAGATGTACATCTCTTTCGCCAGGTGACGCCTGATCCAGTCGTGGTCGGCGGTGAATTCGGCCTCGCTGAACTTCACGCCGTTTTTGAGCTCGAAATCGTGTAGTTGCTCGATCACGTCGTTGTCCGGCAGCCAGCCTTTGGGCAGGGTAGCGGGGTGCTGCGCGAAATAGGCGCGGGTGAAAGCGAACAAGCCGTTGCGATAAAGCTCCGCTTCCAGGCCGTCCATTTTGGGCACGGCGTATCTCTCGTCCGGCGTGATGCCCCCGCCGCCATAGACCGTGCGGCCGCCATCGGTCATCTTGACGTCGTTGGGATTGCGGGCGTTGCGATCCTTGTCGAAGTAGTAGTCATAGAAGGAGGAGTGGGAGTAGTCGCGCTGGATCAAGCGGCCGCTGGGAGTATAGAAATGGGCGGTGGTGAGGGCCAGGCCGGTGTGGTCGGAAAGCGGGTAGAGCGTCTGCACGAGGCCCTTGCCGAAGGTGGTCTCGCCCAGAATCCAGGCGCGGTCATGATCTTGTAGCGCGCCGGAGACGATCTCGGCGGCCGATGCCGAGTAGCGGTTCACCAGCACCACGATGGGATAATCGCGGCCCTGGTTGCCGCGGCTGGCGCGGTACACCTTTTCGGCCGAGGCGCGGCCGCGTTGCGAGACGATAGTCTGGCCCTTTTGCAGGAAGTGATCGCACACGTCCACCGCCTGGTCCAGCAGGCCGCCGGGGTTGTCGCGCAGATCGAGCACCAGGCCGTCGATTCTGTTCTCGCCCAAGCGGCGCAGGTTCTGCTCCAGTTCGCGGAAGGTGTAATCGCCAAAGCTCAGGATATGGATGTACGCTATGCCGGGTTTCACCCAAAAGGCGTCCTGAACGGTTTTGCGGCTGATGTCCTCGCGGATGACGTTGAAGGTGATGTAGTCGGGCGCTCCCTCGCGGCGGACCGAGATTTTCACCGCAGTGTTGCGTGGTCCCTTGAGCAGATCGGCCACTTCGGTGGTGTTCAGGCCCTCGGTGGACTTATCGTTTACGGAGACGATGGTATCGCCGGGGCGGAGTCCCGCTTTGTATGCCGGCGACCCGGGGAACGGCGCGATGATAACGGTTTTGCTGCCGCGTGGACCCACCTGCATTCCCACGCCGGAATAATGGCCATTCTGGTCTTCCTTGAAAACCTGGTAATCCTTGGGATCGAAGAAATTGGAATGCGGATCGAGGGTGCGCAGCATGCCCGGAATGGCGCCCCGGTAAAGGGCCTTGTTGGGATCCACCGGGTTGGCGAAGTTCTGCTGCACCAGCGCATAAGCCTTGGCAAAGCTGTCTACGTCGCGATCGAGCGAAATCTCGGAGACGGGCGTGGATTCGGGAGCCGAGGCGGCCGCTTGGACGGCCGATCCATAGATTCCTCCCAAAACAGAGGACAGGAAGACGATCAGCGGCAAGACCAACAAGGAGCGCTTTTGATGCGCCATGAAAAACCCCTTCTTGGGCAAAGTATAACTTACCTGCTACTTTAGACGCGTTCGACGGCCTGCCGGGTTCAAAGAGGGGTTTGCCATATCGGGTTCCCGGCCGCGGTTTATGGCATCCAGCACGCCGTTGACAAACTGCACGGATTCTTCGGCGGAGAACTTGCGCGCCAGCTCGAGCGCTTCGTCGATGGTAACGGCGGCAGGGGTGTTGCCATGGGTCATTTCGTACACCGCCATGCGGAGGATGTTGCGGTCCACGGCGGGCATGCGCTCCATGCGCCAGTGTTCGGCGTGGCGGGCGATCAGTTCGTCCACTTCGGCGAGATGCTGGATGGTGCCTTCCACCAGCAGGCGCACGAACGGATCGCGCTCGGGCCTTTGCTCCCAATAGATGGAATCGTAGTAAGCATCGATGGCGGCATCCACCGGCTGGCGGTGGGCGTCCCACAAAAAGAGGATTTGCAGCGCGCGCTGGCGAGACCTGCGGCGGGACGACATTAGGTAGCCTGCCGGAGCATACGCATCAGATTGGCCATCTCGATGGCGGTCATGGCGGCGTCAAAGCCCTTGTTGCCGCCCTTGGCTCCGGCGCGATCGATGGCTTGCTCCAGCGTATTGGTAGTGAGCACGCCGAAGGCCACCGGAACGCCGGTATCGAGAGCCGCGTGGGCCACACCCTTGGCGGCTTCCGCCGCCACATAATCGAAGTGCGGAGTTTCGCCGCGAATCACGGCGCTCAGGCAGATGACGGCGTCGTAGCGGTGCTGGCGCGCTATTTCACTGGCCACCAGCGGCACCTCCCAGGAACCCGGCACCTTGACGACATCGATGGCGTCCTCAGCGGCGCCGGTGCGCCGGAGCGCGTCCATGGCGCCCGCCAGCAGGCGCTCGGTGAGGAAGCTGTTAAACCGGCTCACGACGACGGCGAACCGCAGCCCCTGGGCCGAAAGCTGCCCTTCAAAGACTTTTGACATATGTACTCTCTACGCTAATACAGGTTGACCGCGGCGGCGCAGGCGCCCCCTTCGCGAGGGATCATTTTCCGGCAAAGACGGGCGGCCGTTTTTCGAGAAATGCCCGCGTGCCCTCGCGCCGATCTTCGGTAGCGGCGCTCAAACCGAATGCCGCGGCTTCCAGGCGCAGCCCCACTTCCAGTCCGGCATCCAGTCCGGCATCCACTGTTTCCATGGTGAGGGCTACCGCCAGCGGTCCGTTGGCCAGCACCTTGGCAAGCCAGGCGCGGCTATAAGCCAGCAGCTCCGGCTGCGGCACCACCGCGTTCACCAGTCCGATGCGATGCGCTTCGGCGGCGCTGACCGGCTCGCCCGAAAGCAGCAGTTCCAGCGCTCTCCCGCGGCCCACCAGGCGCGGCAGACGCTGCGTGCCGCCGTAGCCCGGCACAATACCCAACTTCACCTCCGGCTGGCCGAGGCGCGCATTTTCCGCGGCGAACCGCACCGTGCAGGCCATGGCCAATTCCAGGCCGCCGCCCAAGGCGTATCCGTTCACCGCCGCCACGGAAGGCTTTCCTGCAGTTTCAAGCAGCCGGAACACCCGCTGCCCGCGCAAGGCGAAGGCGTGCGCTTCGGGCGCGGAAAGCGACTCCAGTTCGGCAATGTCCGCTCCCGCCACGAAGGCTTTCTGGCCGGCGCCGGTCACGATGGCCGCGCGAATTCCGGGCTCGGCCGCGAAGCGCTCGAAGGCGTCGCGGAGTTCCAGAATGACCGCCGACGAGAGCGCATTCAGCTTGTCCGGCCGGTTAATCGTAACCACTGCCACGCCATCCGCGCCGGCTTCAAAAATGATGTGGCTGTACGGCATTATGGATCAGTGTAACACCCCGTAATTTCCGATTTTCCAAGCCAAAGCGAGCGCGGCGGGCAAGCTAAAGCATGCCCCACCACGGTGTATACTGTTCACCAATCCCTATCGATATGCCGAATGCCGGAGAAATCACTCTCGCGTTGCAGCGGTTGCGGGCGGGCGAGCCGGACGCGCAAAGCCGGTTGATCCAACTCGTCTATGCGGAACTGCGGCGCATCGCGTCGCGCCAGTTGCGCGCCGAACGCTCCAACCACACGCTGCAATCGACCGCGCTGGTGCATGAGGCCTACCTTTCGCTGCTGGGGGGAAGCGGCGCCGATTGGAAGGATCGCGCCCATTTCTTCAGCTCGGCCGCCTGCGCCATGCGCCACATCCTGGTGGACCATGCCCGGGCGGCGCGCGCACAACGCCGCGGCGGGGGATCGGTTCCGGCGGAGTTGAACGACTGGATCGCGGGAATCGAGAACCGTACCGAGGAAATCCTGGCGGTAGACCAGGCGTTGACCAGATTGCACGAGATTTCGCCGCGCCAGGAGACCATCGTGGAGATGCGCTTCTACGCCGGATTCACCGAAGAGGAGGTGGCGGAGATTCTGCATCTCAGCGAGCGCACGGTGAAGCGCGAATGGGCGGTGGCGCGCGCCTGGCTATATGGGGAAATGCGCACTGGCCGGGCAGGAGAAGCCGAAGCGGGGGGATAGGGCGTGTCCCCGTCCGCCGCCGATTCCCGCTATCAGAAAGGGAGGGAGCGATGCGAACCCGTTGGGCTGCCTGGACGGGGTTGCTGATTGCCGGCTGTGGTTTGGGTAGCCAGTCCGTGAACCTGAACCCACCGAAGGTTCCGGACGACGTATCCGTGCCCGCGGCGGCCGAAGGCACGCCTGCGGAAATGCTGCCCTACTTCGACGATTATTCGTGGCAGGCCTTCCTGGCGCTGGTCCGGCCGGCGGCAGCAGGGCAGCGCGGTGCGGCCGATGAACATCTGACAGTGACGTCGGACCAGAAGCCAAAAGTATTTGAAACCTTCAAAGCCATGTGGGAGGTTCTGCATGGCAAGCCCGACGGGACCCTGGATGCGGATCACCCGGTTCCGGCACCGTGGCGGCAGTACGACCAGGGAAGCTTCAACGCTTGCGGCGTCGATCCCAAGTTCGGAGATCTCGTGCTGGCCTCGTTTTCCGGCTGGAGCGACCTGGGTCACTTACGTTCACTACTGGACCGGTTACAACGAAGTGGAGTTCGAGCAGATCGCTAAGAGCAAGGCATACCTGCCCACGAGCCCCGGCACCACCTTTCCCACCGGCTCGCTCAGTGTGAAGGCTTCCTGGATGGATATGGCGCACATCGCCCACCCGGAGCGCTACTACACGCGCAATGCATGGGTGCGCGATCCCAACGATGCGATCGGACATTGCGAGATGAAGCCGATGGGGCTGGTGGGCCTGCACATCGCGCAAAAAACGCATAACCGCCTGCAATGGATCTGGTCCACATTCGAGCAGGTGGATAATGTGCCTGACGACCCGCCCGACCCGCTCGGATCGACGGGAACGTACAATTTTCACCGAAACGGAGTGGCGTTCATGAAGCCCGGCAATCCCTATCCGGCGCAACCGATTGGTTGGCCCCCACCCCCTCCGCAGAACGTGAATCGCGTCAAACACATTCACCCTTTGACGCAGACGACGAACCTGGCCTACCGCAAAGCGCTCCAGGCGGCTGGATCGGTGTGGCAAAACTACCAGCTCGTGATGACGCAGTTTGCCATTAAGCCCGATCAAACCGGGCCCGATACCGCGACGCCGGACTACACATTCCCGGGAACGAACAACGCCGGCACGGCTTTTGCCAATTCAAGCATTGAAACCTACGAGCAGGGAAACATTGGCGATTCCTGTATGGCCTGCCATCTCGATACTAACTGCGAGGATTTTGTCTGTTCCATAAAGATCCGGACGTCCGCGGTTCCACCGGTCAACATGATTCACGTGATGCCGGTGGATTCCAAGCTCAGTAAAGAGCCGCCAAAAGAGCGTAAGTAAGAGCGCACGGTTACGGGATCCGGCGTTCAATCCAGTCCTGAAATGCGTCGATGCGCGTGATGATCGTCAGGCCCTTGCAATACGGCTTCTGTTGCCTCGCCGGGCGGGAGATGATTCCAGCCAGCTTGCGCCGCCCGCCGGCAGTGATGTATGCGGGGCCCCCGCTGTCGCCGAAACAGGCGCCCCTGTCTTCGGCGCCGGCCAGAAACTCCAGGTCTGGATCGAAACGGATGGATGGCGGGAAGGCGGTCTCCCGGGCCAGTGGACCAGCGGCAAGGAAGCGGATCGGCACAGTAACGGCGCGCCGGACGCGCAAGCCAAGCCAGCCGGCTTCACGGTCCGCTCCAAAACCGGCGAGCATGACCTCGCGAGCCTCGGCCATTTCGCCGGCCGTCGCCAGCGGTATGGGCCGGACTGTGGAACTCCGCTCCAACACCATGGCGGCGATATCGCGAGCGCCATTGCCGGTGTAGTCCTCGTGGTCGATGAATTTGCCGGCGATCACTTCGGCGCCGGCGGCATCGGACAGATCGGCGGCGCGCAACGCCACGGCATCCGGCATCGGCTTGCCGCCGCGCGGGCCAGTGTGGGCGACCGTAACCACGAACCTGGGATGTACCAGCACGCCGCCGGCGTACCAGCCGGCCACATCCAAGCGTCCAACCGCGGCGCAGTCGTCCAATTGCGCCGCGGCATCGACGGTTTGTTCGGGAACGCCGGTTCCGATCATGCCAGGTCAGCGGCTAGAGGATGGTAAGCGAGATGGTGCCGTGCGTATCGCCCTGCGGATCCTGCGTCCAGTTGTGATCGGGCTTTAGGAAACGACCCTTCGTTTTTTCGATCTGAACAGGAAAGTGTAGCAGATTGGTACCTTTGACCGGCTGTGCATTGGCGACGCCGGACTGAAACTGAGGCAGCAGTGAAGCATCGAACATCACCATGCAACCGACGCAATCGTTGAACTTGACTTCGAGCTCGGCTTGAACTTCAGGATCGTTTTCTTTGGGCGGCATACAGCTCTCCTTTTTTCAGTGAGTGAGTAAGTAGTGGAATGGAACTTTACATGTGTAAGCTAGAATTGCCTGGAAGTCAAACGTTATTTCGAAAGGCGGCATCCCGCTTGACGATGTTACAGCTTTCGCCCTCGGCGCGAATCTTTCCGGCGGGTCCGGATCGTATCTACTGGATGACGGAATCGAAACAGGGATGCTGGTCCTTTCCAGGGGCGGGCACGTTGGCAACGCTTTTATCCACCGCTCAAACGGTGGATGACATTCTCGCGCGATTCGCCGATGACGAGCGCGGACAGGCAGCGCGCGTGCTGGACGAGTTGATCGAACGGGGACTGGTGGAGTCCGTTTCGTGCCCTCCGTACATCGCGCAGCTTTGCCGTGAATCGGGAATCTCTCCACACAAGATGCAGCGTAATCGCTGGGAGAAAGGGGCCACGATTCGATATGCCGCCGCGGCCGCGGAACGCGAAGCACTGGAGCAGGCGCTGGCGGCCGCCGGACTGCCCATATCCGCGGATGGGCAGCTTCAAATCCTGGCCGTAGCGGACTATCTGGAACCGGGCGTGGAAGCGATGCATGGCGAATTCCAGCGGCGGGGCGTTCCCTGGGCTCTGTGCAAGATGACGGGAGCGGAGGTTTGGATCGGCCCGTTCTTTGTGCCCGGCCGGACAGCCTGCTGGCGCTGCCTGGAACTGCGGTTGAGAGAGCGAGCCTGGCTGAGCAGCCAGATCGCGCCGGAGAATGCTCCCCTGTGGACTCCGTACGAATCGGAGAACCGCCTGCGGGCCGCGGCGGAGTTCGCAACGCAGGAAACAGCCCGCTGGTTAATGGAAGCTCCTCACTCGCTGGAGGGCGCAGTCTGGTGTTTCTCATGGGCTACCCTTCAGGCCGGACGTCACACGGTGGGGCGTCTACCGCATTGCGCCGATTGCGGGACCGCGAGGCCGGAAGCTCGCATCGGGCATTTCGAACTGAAGAGCGCAAGGGTTCGCTGGGACCCTCCGGCAGACTTGCGATCGGCGGGTCCACAAGCCGTGATCGACCGGTTGGAGCCGCTCTCGAGCCCGATTACCGGAATTCTCCGCCGCTTCGAGCGGCGCGATCTGGGCTCCTCTCCGCTGGTCTTCACCTATGGCGGCGTGTATAACGCGGCACTCCCACCGGGTCCGCTGCGCATTCCAGGGGGGATAGTGCAGCCGGGCGTCTGTTCGGGAAGAGGCTGGAGCGTGGCGGAGGCCCGGGCGGCGTGCCTGGCGGAGGCGGTGGAGCGGTATTCGCTTCAGTTCCGCGGGGATGAACCTCGTCAGACCGCCCGGGTTGACGAGCTGGGCGACGCGGCCGTTCATCCTGACACGGTGCTCCTGTTCAGCCAACGCCAGTTCGCCAACCGGCAGGAATGGAACCGGCAACACGCTCTCGAGGAAAGTGTGCCGGAGCCTTTCGACGAGACAGAGCCAATCGAGTGGATGGCGGGGTGGTCGCTCACCGAAGGCCGCCGGCGGTATCTTCCGATGGCTTTGGCGGCGCAATACTACCGTCCGGCCGGCAAGCGTTGGATCGGGGATGCCGATTCCACCGGTGGTGCGGCCGGAAGCTGCCGGGAAGAGGCGGTGCTGAGCGCGATTCTCGAGCTGGTGGAACGAGACGCGCGGGCCCTGTGGTGGTATAACCAGGCGGCGAGACCGGCCTGGGAGGTGGAAACCGTTTCCGATCCGCTTTGCAGGGAAGTGTGCCGCCAACTGGAGGTGCAGGGCTGGAAAATCCGGATTGCGGACATCACTACCGACATTCCGATCCCGGTGCTGGCGGCGGTGGCCACGCGGAACAATGCTTGGATGCGAGGCACTGCCGCGCATCTGAATCGGGCGACCGCGCTGCGACATGCCTTGGGGGAACTCTGGCAGCTTTCGAAAGCGCCCGCCCGGTCCGGGCCGGCTCCGCCGACGCTTGCAGGGGAACGAGAGATGCCGCCAATGCAGCCGCCGGAAGGAGGGGAGGTCGATCTCGAGAAGCTGATCCGGGAATGCTGCGCGAAAATCCGGCAGGCGGGGCACGATGTCATCGTCTTCGATATGACGCGCCCCGAAATTGGTTTCCCGGTGGTGCGCGTGGTAGCACCGGGACTTCGGCCTGCCAAGCCGCGCTTTGCGCCCGGCCGGCTTTTCGATGTGCCGCGGCGGTTAGGCTGGCTCAGCCACGTAAAAGCCGAGGCCGAAATGCCGGCGCACACGGCCTGAATCAATATCCCATCTGGCGCAAGACCTGGCGGAAGCGCGGCTGGCTGCGAAAAGGGTCGAGGGCCGAATCGATGTTGCACAACTCCAGACCCGCGTCGCGCATTTGGAGGGCTCGTCCGGCCCAAAGATACATGCGTTCGCTATCCCGCAGCGCAGCGTAAATCCGGACAAGATAGCCCGCCTGGCGGTCGGTGCTGATGGCTTCCAGTTTGGCGGCGGCCTTGCGCGCCTCGGCTTCATATCCGGGGATGCGGGAAAGGACGAGTGTGCGTTCGCGCAGCGCCACGGCGGGATCGCTGGTGATGCGGATGGCTTCGGCGCTTTCCGCCAGCGCCTTCTCCCTACGGCCGGAATCGGCATAGGTCAAGGCCAGCATCTGGTGGCCGTGCGCGACCGCCGGAAAAAGTTCGATTACCTGATTTCCGACTTCGATGGCCTTATCGTATTCGCGGCGGTAGTAGCGTATCCACCCCACCATCAATAACGTCGGCAAGGTGGCCGGATCGAGGCGGCGCGCTTCCTCCGCTTCGCGCAACGCCTCGTCCAGGCGGCCGGCCCTTTCCAGATAGGCGGCATACCACGTGTGAGCCATGGCCGAGGATGGTTCCAACGATAATGCCCGCTGGAAAGCTCGTTCCGCCGCCGGCTGGTCCCACTCGATCAGATTGTTGAACAGCCCCAGCGATGCCTGCGTCTCGGCCGAATCGGCGTCGAGAGCCAAGGAATGGCGGAAAGCGTCGCGGATTCTGGGAGCCGCCCCCATGGGCGCCATCCATCCGTAGTCGGCCAGAACGATATAAGCGTCGGCGGTGCCGGTGTATGCCAGTGCGAAACTGGGGTCGAGAGTCGCGGCGCGGCCGAAGTAATCGATTGCCTTCATCACACCTTCGCGCGTCCTCGTGTTCCACAAGTACCTTCCCCGCAGGAAGAGATCGTAGGCCTCGGCGCTGCTGGTGGGCGGCCGGGTGTTTCTGGGTTGTGCCGGGCCAAGCGACAGACGCGCCGCCACCTGGCTGGCGATGTCCTGCTGCGCGGTGAGAAGCTGCTCCATGTCGCAGTCGTAGTTTTCGGTCCACACTTGGTTGCCTTTGGCCCTGTCGCGGAGCTCGGCGGTGAGTTGCAGGTGGTTGCCGGACTGGTGGAACGATCCCAACAGCAGCATCTCGACATCCAGCGACCGGGCGATCTGCTGGGGCGTTTTTTTTCGATCGCGATAAACCGCGGCCACGGCTTGTGGGGCCACGCGGAGCCGGGGGAAGGCCGTGAACGAGCGAATCAAACCTTCCGCAATGCCATCGCTCAGGTAGTTGGCCTGAGCGTCGCCGCCGGTGTTTTCGAAGGGAAGCACGGCCAGCGAAGCCGCTCGCGGCGGCGTCTGCCGCACCGATCGGGCCACAAAAAAGGCCGCTGCCGGAAGCACGATCAGCAGGGCGGCCGCCAGCCATGGCATGGGCGCCGGCATGGCCCGGCTGCCGCCGGCGGGTCTTCGGGCTACGGCAGCGACAAATTCCAGCGGATCCGCAAACCGCTGCTCCGGGTTGCGCCGCACCGCCCGATGGATGGCCTCAATCCACGGCGCCGGAACTTTGGAGTCGGCGGGGAAAAGCTCGGGATCGGAATTCTCCGCCTTCTTAAGGGCGCACGCCAGGGGCGAGCGGCTGTCGTAGGCGCGCTGGCCGGTGAGCATCTCGTATGCCACCAGGCCGAGCGCGTAAATATCCACGGCGGACGTGCCGGCGCCCCCAAGAAGCCGCTCCGGAGCCATATACGCGGGAGTGCCGGCCAGTAAACTCGCGCCGGGGGATACGGGCAGCTCGAAGCGGTTGTGCTCGCCGGCTTCGCCCAGTTGGGCGGCGATGCCGAAATCGGTGACAGTGGCTTTGGGCGCCGGGCCCGCACCGCTGGAGATGAAGACATTCCCGGGCTTGAAATCGCGATGCACAATTCCAACGCTGTGCGCGGCATGGAGAGCGGCCGCCATCTGCTCCAGCAAAGGAAGCGCGGCCTCCGGCGCGAGCGGACCGTGAGACTCCAGCCACCGCGACAGCGGCTCGCCTTCAAGCAGCTCCATGGTGAAGAAAGGAATCTCGCCGCCCTCCTCTTTGCGGTGCGTGAACATGTCGTACACGCGCGCTACATTGGAATGCGTGATTTGCCGCGAGCGTAGCACTTCCGAGCGGAAGCGCCCCACCATCTCCGGATCGCGCGCATAGCTGGAACGCAGCGTCTTGATGGCGACCTTCTGGCGCAGCTCGGTGTCCAATGCCTCGTAAACCTCGCTCATACCGCCCGCACCGAGCAGGCGGACGATGTGGAATCGGCCGCTGAGCAGGTCTCCGGGGCGGCAGGCATGGCCGGCGGCGCTGTGTTCGCCGCCCGAGGTATCGGTCAATGCCTGAGTTTCCAGGAAATCGCCGGCCTGCTCATACTGAACAAGCAGACGGCGCACTTCGTTTTCGACGTATTCGGAGCCAGCGGAGTGAGCCAGCAGGAATGGCTCGCGTTCCCGGGCAGGAAGCTCAAGCGCATCCGCGAAGATAGAGGAAATCCTCTCCCAGAGCTCGCGGTCAGTGGACTCGCCCGGCGTATGCAGCACCTTTGGGCATGTATTGTATCAAGCCGGGAGGCTTTGGCAGCGCGGGCCGAGGCGAGCTGCAGGGGCCGTGTCGAGTTGGGCGATTTTGTGGAAAACCTATGAGCGGGCGCTTTCGAGAACTGTCATAAAACTGCAACCTGCGGCGACAACCCTTCGATATTTTTTAACTATCTATTTTTCAATGAGTTATGTCCAATTGCCCTATTCTGGTTCAAAACGAGGTAAGTATCTTTTTTCACCAGAGTTTAATGGTTCTTGCGGGGCCTTTTTTCACAGTTTTTTCCACAGCTACTGTGGATTCTCTTTTAGGGCGTTCAGGCGGCGGCGGACAGACTCCGGGACCTCGGCTACCACTTCGCACTCTTCGCCGAAGTAGCGCAGTTCCGAGACCCGTCCGAAAGCGTGCAGCATGGCCAGGGTGGCGCCGTCGCCGGCAGGCAGACGGAATTTCGCACGCACAATCGGATCGAGCAACAATGCCCGATCGATGGTCGCGAGAAGTTCGTCGATGCCCGCTCCGTTCAGGGCCGAAATCGCGACCGCCGGCGTCTGTGCCGCCGCATCGCCCAGCAGCCGCCGCCGCAGAGCCGCCGCATCCACGCCAGTATCGGGTGAAAAGCGATCCGATTTATTCATCACCAGAATTTGCGGAATCTCGGCCGCGCCGATCTCCGCCAGCACTTTCAGCACGTGGTCCACGTGCTCGGCGGCGGCGGGCGATGCGCTGTCCACCACGTGCAAGAGGAGCGCGGCCTCTGTAACCTCCTCCAGCGTGGCGCGGAATGCCTTGACCAGCGTGGTGGGCAGGTTGCGGATGAATCCCACCGTATCGCTCAGCAGTACGCGGCGGCGCGAGGGCAGCACCAGCGGCCGGACAGTGGGATCGAGGGTGGCGAACATGCGCGCGTCCGTTAGCACGCCAGCCTGCGTGAGGCGGTTGAAGAGAGTCGATTTGCCGGCATTGGTGTAGCCGGCCAGGGCAAGGGTGGCCAACGGCACCGCGGTGCGCCGCCGGCGGTGCAGGGCGCGGCCGGCGCGCACGCTTTCGAGCTCCCGCTGGATGCGCTGGATGCGGCGCGCGATCCGGCGCCGGTCGGTTTCGAGCTGCGTCTCACCGGGGCCGCGAGTGCCGATTCCGCCGCCCAGCCGCGACATGGCCGTACCACGGCCCGCCAGGCGCGGCAGCAGGTAATTCAATTGGGCGAGCTCCACCTGCAGGCGCCCTTCGCGCGTCCGCGCGCGCGATGCGAAAATGTCGAGAATCAGTTGCGTCCGATCGACGATTTTCGCGTCGATGGCTTTCTCGAGATTGCGCTGCTGGGTGGGAGTCAGATCGTGATCGAAGACAACCAGGTCGGCCGCTCCGCCGGAGGCGGCAGCCGCCAGTTCCTCCACTTTACCGGGGCCTACCAGGGTGGCGGCTTTGGGCGCCTCTCGCGCCTGTACCATCCGGTCCACCACTTCGGCTCCGGCGCTCGCTGCCAGCTCGGCGAGTTCTTCCAGAGATTCTTCCACCGCCAGCGCGCCGCGCCGGCCGGACTCACCCTTGCCCTTCCAGTCCAAGCCGACCAGAATCGCGCGTTCGCGGCCGGCGTTTGAGCTTGGCGTTTCTTAAGCCTCCGAGGAGTCTGTATGCATCGGCGGGCCCGGCACGGAGCCACCCGAGCTCGTGCTGGTGGCCACCGCCTGGCCGCTGCTCCCGCTGCTGCCGTAAGAGTGGGAAGACTTCTGCGTAACCACGGTCGAAATCGCGTGCTTGAAAATCAACTGTTCCTGGTTATTGGTTTCCAGAACCAGCGAGTACTTATCGAAACTCTTGATCCGGCCCGATAGCTTTACGCCGCTCATCAGATAGATGGTGAGAACTGTCTTCTCTTTCCGGGCATTGTTTAAAAAACTGTCTTGTATGTTTTGTGCCGGCTTCTCCATGTAAACCCCCACATAGACCACAAAAAAAAGCAAAACGGCGTTGAATAGGCGACTCGTATTGTACAACATTTGGTTTTCGGTTTCGCGCGGGGTAAGCCTCATCGCGGAGAGACGGAGGAGCGGAGAACGCGGAGAAGAATCTGAAAAAGCGGGAGTTCAGTCTTCTTCGTGCTCGGGGGCGGCGCCTGGGCCGGCGGACGCGACCATGGCATCTAGTTGCTCGCGGCCGACCTGGCGTGAGGATGGGGCCGCAACCGGCTCCAGCACGAATGCGGAGGCGACGGCTAATTCCTGTTCCAGGTTGAAATCGGGCACGACGCGCAGGCCGGGAACCTGCGCGATGCCGTGCTCGGTGATGACGCACTCCATCCCGTTACGGATGGGAAAGCGGATACGGGTTTGCCGGCGGATGGACAGCCTGCGCAAATCCGCCAGCTTCATCGGTGGGCTTCCTCTAATTCGTCGATTACTTCACCGGCGGCCTGGCGCGCGGCAATCCGCTCCTGGCACCTCACGCAGTAGCGCGCCCACGGCACGGCGTCCAGGCGCTTGCTGGAAATCGGCTCCTCGCATTCCGGGCAGATGCCGTAGGTGTCGGTTTCAATGCGGTGCAGCGCATCCGCAATTTCGCGCAGCAGCTTCATATCGAGCGTGTTGCGGTTCAAAAAGATCCACTCTTCGTGGTGTTGCTGGCTCAAATCGCCTTCGTCCGACGGTACATCCAAACGCGAAACCACCTGCGCGGCCTTCTGGGCGGACATACTGCGACGGACCTCCTCGGCTTTCTTCTCCAGCATTTTGCGATACGTGGCAAATTTGGGCTTCGGTCCGTTCTTCATTTTCGTATTTCTTTCTCCGGATATGAATAAGACGCAGGCCCTCCCTCGAAAGTTGCAAACCGCCATGGAAGGGGGGCAATAAGCGCGGAATTCGCTAGTCTAACCGCCCGTGCAGCCAAAGTCAACCGAATTACGGGTGTTTTACGAACCTTTACTTTTCTCAATCTCGGCGACTAACTCGGGCACTACCTGGAACAGGTCGCCCACAATGCCGTAGTCCGCTACTTCGAAGATGGGGGCGTTCGGGTCTTTATTGATCGCCACCACCACGCGCGAGCCCTTCATGCCCACCAGGTGCTGAATGGCACCGGAGATTCCGACCGCCATATACATTTTGGGCGCAACGGTTTGGCCGGAACTGCCCACCTGCCGCTCCATGGGGAGCCAGCCGGCGTCGCAGATGGGGCGCGAAGCGGCCAGTTCGGCGCCCAGCGCCTTCGCCAGTTTCTCGACCAGCGGAATGTTGTCGGCCTCCTTGATGCCGCGACCCACTGAAACAATGATTTCGGCCGCGCCCAGATCCACCGCCCGCTGCGATTCGCGGAACAGGTCGAGAGGTTTGGTGCGAACATCGCCGGGCGCGATCTGGGGAGCGAATTTCTCCACGGCGGCCGAGCCTGCGGCGAGCTGATCCGCGCGGTAGGCGCCCGCCTGCAACGACGCGAAATGCGGGCCATCGCCGGCAAAACGTACATCCGCATTCACTTTGCCTTGAAAAAGCTGCCGCACCAGCACCAGCGCGCCGCCGTCGACGCGGTGTGCGATGGCGTCGCTCACCGCGACCTTGCCCAGCGAAGTGGCCAGCTTGGGGAGGAAATCGCGTACCTGGTAAGTGTGCGGGAACAGCCCAACCAGTGGCCGGACGCGTTCCAAAAGCTGCCGCAGCGCGGCCGAGTATGCGTCGGGCGTATAGTCCTTCAGCAGATCGTGCTCCACCGCGTAGACTTTTTCCAATTGTTTGCCCGCCAGTTCGGCCGCCAGGGCATCGATGCCTTGTCCCAGAACCGCCGCGCCGGCGGTGGTATTGAGCTCGCGTGCAATCTGCTGCGCCGCCGCAAGGGTCTCGAAGGACATGCGGTTCCAGGCACCGCCGCGCTGCTCCAGTATCGCCAGTATGCTCATATGACGCGCGCCTCGAATTTCAGCTTCTCCACCAACTGCGCCGCCGCCTGCTTCGGGCTGCCCTCGAATAGCTGCGTCCGCTTGGTGCGCTCGGGCAGGTGAACGCGCTCCAGCACAATGGAGGCGGGCGCCGCTTCCACTTTCAGGTCGGCCGCGGTGACCCGCCGGATCTCCTTGGTTTTCGCCTTCTTGATTCCCATCAGGGTGGCGTAACGCAGCTTGCTGATGCCGGATTGGATGGTGAGGAGCGCCGGCAACGGCATGTCCACGTGCTGGAACCACCCGTCTTCCAATTCGCGCTTGACGCGGACGCCGCCCGCGCTCGCTTCCACTTCCATGATGATGGTGGCGTGCGGCAAACCCAGCAACTCAGCCAGTATGACGCCGGTCTGGCCGTAACCGAGATCGTCCGACTGCAGTCCGGTGAGGACCAGGTCGGCGGATTCGCCGCGCACCGCGGCAGCCAGCAACCGGGCGCCGGCCAACGGGTCTAGCGCGCCCATGTCTTCCTCTACGTGGATGGCACGGTCGGCACCCTTGGCCAGGGCCTCGCGAATGGTTTGAGCAGCACGCGCCGGTCCCGCGCACAAGGCGACGACTTCGCCGCCGTGCTTTTCTTTCAATTGCAGCCCGGCTTCGAGCGCATAGGCGTCCGGCTCGTTAATTTCGTAAGCGAGATCGGATTCTTCAATCCATTTTCCCGCCGGCGCGATGCGCAACTGCGAATCGCGGGCGGGAACCTGCTTGATGGCAACGATGATTTTCATAAAAGCAGCCATGAGCTATGAGCTTTGAGCTATGAGCTCTTCCGCCGCCCGCGGGGCCGCGGTTGTTTTTAGCTCAAGGCTCATAGCTCAAAGCTCAAAGCTTTTAAATATCAAACATCCGTTCGTGCCGCCGAAGCCGAAGCTGTTGGAGAGCGCGTACTCGATCTTCATGGGACGCGCCTGGTTCGGCACGTAGTCCAGATCGCAGAGAGGATCGGGATTTTCGTAGTTGATGGTGGGCGGGGCTACCTGGTCGCGAATGGCCATTACGGTAATACCCGCTTCCAAGCCACCCGCTCCACCCAGCAAATGCCCCGTCATGGACTTGGTCGAGCTCACCGCAACCTTGCGCGCGTGCTCGCCGAAAGCCTGTTTGATGGCCGCCGTCTCCGCGCGGTCGCCCACTTCCGTGGAGGTGCCGTGGGCGTTGATATAGTCCACCTGTTCGGGCCGGATGGCGGCGTCGCGCATGGCGTTGCGCATCACGCGGAAGGCGCCGTCGCCGGTGTCGGGCGGCGCGGTGACGTGAAAAGCGTCGGCGCTCATGCCGTAGCCCACTACTTCGGCCAAAATCCTGGCGCCGCGGCGGCGGGCAAACTCCAATTCCTCAAGCACGAGGATGCCAGCGCCCTCGCCCACCACGAAACCGTCGCGATCGCGGTCCCACGGGCGGGAAGCGCGTTCCGGCGCGTCGTTGCGCGTGGATAGGGCGCGCATGGCAGCGAACCCTCCAATGCCCATGGGCGTAATGCAGGCCTCCGTACCGCCGCAAATCATGGCATCGGCATCGCCCCGCTGGATGATGCGGAAGGAATCGCCAATGGAGTGCGCGCTGGTGGTGCAAGCCGTCGCGGTGGCCGAATTCGGGCCCTTGGCGCCGCTGCGGATTGAAACGTATCCGGATGCCAGGTTGATGATGGTGGCGGGAATGAAAAACGGCGAGATGCGCCGCGGCCCCTGTTCGAGCAGAGTCTGGTGTTCGCGCTCGATGACTTCGAATCCGCCGATGCCGCTGCCGATATAAACGCCCACCTGCTCGGCGGTTTCCGGCTCGACTTTCAAACCGGAATGAGCCAGCGCGCACTCAGCCGCCGCGATGGCGAATTGGATGAAGCGGCCCATCTTCTTGATTTCTTTTTTTTCGATGTAGCCGGCAGGATCGAAGCCTTTGACCTCACCCGCGATCCTGCAGGAGAAAGCCGCCGCATCGAATTGGGTAATCGGGCCGATGCCGCACTTGCCGGCACGAATGGCGTCCCATGACACCTGGGTGCCGATCCCCAGCGGCGTGACCAGGCCAACACCGGTGACTACGACTCTTCGGCTCAAGACAAAACGCTCCGCAGAAACATTTCCAACGTTTCGCACTCCTTAGTGTGCAGGAACGCCGGTCGAGAGAAGACCCATCTCCGCCTCCGTGCCCTGCCGGGGGAACCTGGTGAGGAGCTACTTTTTCGCGGTCTTATTCTCGATGTATTCGACCGCGTCTTTGACAGTGGTGATTTTTTCGGCATCCTCGTCGGGGATCTCCAGCTCGAAGGCCTCCTCGAAGGCCATCACCAGTTCCACGATGTCCAATGAATCCGCGCCCAAGTCGTCGACAAATGAGGCGTTCATGTCCACCTGGCTTTCATCGACGCCGAGTTGCTCGACGATAATCTGCTTCACCTTCTGCTCCACTGACGATGCCATGCATTCCTCCTGGGATTTTGTGAACGCGTTGATTTTAGCTGCCTTACCTGAGTTTGCGCAAGTGAAGGAGGGGCGCTGGGTGCGCACCGGCGAAATTTCCAATTCTCCGCGTCCGGAAATCCCATTCTGACACAATTTGAAGGGCGGCTATCCAACCATCGACGGTAAATCCTTCGGCTCGCAACTCGATGATCCTGGTGGCATGGGGCGAAGCGGTGCGCGCCGCTGGTACGGGATTTGCGGCTAAGCCGGCACAGCCGCCTGTCCGGCGCTCAACATGGTTGCATGCACTTGCAGGCTCGGCCGCACTCCTTTACCGTCCCGCGCGCAGGCATAAGAGCCGGAAAGCTGGTCTTCGATCCGCTTTTCGGTCTGCGCGGCAGGCTCCTCGCCCGCTGGAAGAAGGACCATGAATTCCTCGTCGCTCCAACGCCCGATTGCGCTTTCGGGCGGCAGAACGCGATGTAGCCGCTTGAGGAATGCGGCGGCCAACTGCGTGGCAACCTGGCTGTCGAAGCGTGTCTCCGCGAGGCGCAGACCGGCGGCGCCCAGCAGCAACAGACGCCTGGCGGGGGCGGCCGGAGATTGCATTCGCTCCTCCATTTCCGCGCGCGTGAGCAGGGTCGCGAGCATATCGATGGAGGCGGCGGATTCGAGTGAATCGATTCTTTTGTGCAGCGTGCGGATGTCCTCCAATAATCGCGCCACGCTTTCTTCCTGCCGCCGGCACATCTCGTCCAGACCTTGCTGGATAGCAGCGGCCGCGGCCAGCAGCGGGCCGCGTAAGTCGGCGGCCCCGTCCGACCGCGCCAACGCCCGCAGGCGAGCCAGCGCGCCTCGCATGCGCCCCTCGTAATCGCCGTCCCCTTCCGCCAGCGAATCGAGGATTCGGCGCAGGGAGCCAGCGGTCTCCGCAATCTGCCCGCACAGACGGTTTACGTAGGCCAGCGCCTGGCCGCGGTAGCCGCGCAACAGAGCCGGCATAGCGTCGCCATCGGCCGTTTCCGCGTTCTGCTCGAGCCGCGACAAAGACTCCCGGTATCGAGCCGTGACTTCCCGATCGAGCTCAACAGCGTAGAATGCCACGTTACGAACCGCGGCGCGGTAACAATCGATCGCAACCGCGCGTAAGACTTCAATTTCGCTTGTTGCCGTGCCCATGCCCTATCCCTAACCCACAGAATCGGCGGAAGGCGAGGCAGACTTTATGGATAGGCGCTTTTTTCCGCTGGATTTTCCCCTTTTATTCGCCTATAATACTCTTCGGGGTTTTCCATGGCACTCACGAAGCGGCAAAGGCAGGTACTCGATTTCATCTCCCACTTTCTGGACGAAAGCGGGTACTGTCCCAGCTATGAAGAGATTGCGCGGGGTCTGGATCTGGCCTCGCTGGCCACGGTGCACAAGCACATTTCGGTGCTCGAAACCAAGGGCTACCTGAAGCGGGGGTTCAACCAGAGCCGTTCGCTCGAGCTGGCGCCGAAGTTTCTTCAGGAACAGCGGCGCAGCCGGCCTGCGGCGGTGGAAATTCCGCTGCTGGGGCGGATTGCCGCGGGCACGCCGGTGGAGGCCATGGAGCAGAAAGAGACGCTGAACTTCGCCGATTTCGCCGGCAACGGCAACACCTTCGCCCTGGAGGTCCGCGGCAATTCCATGATCGAGGACCACATTTGCGACGGCGATTTGATTCTGCTGGAGCGCGTCGCGGAGGCGCACGACGGCGATATTGTGGTGGCGCTGGTGGGCGGCAGCGAAACCACGCTCAAGCGCTTCTACCGGGAAAGCGGAGACGCAGTGCGGCTGCAGCCGGCCAATGCGGCGCTTAAACCCATTCTGATACCCGCGGGCGACGTGGAGATCCAGGGAAGACTGCTGGCGGTTTTACGAAAATACAGATAGGGCGGGGCCTACGCGTTGACGACAGCGGCGGCAATGCCCAGTTCCCGTTCGGCGCGCAGCCAGTCTTCTTCCGGCGTGCCGCCCTGATAACCGCGTGCCACCCAGTAGGAATAAGCCAGGGCGGAGACGTCTTCATGGGTAGGCTGATACGCCGCAGCGGGCGTCGCGGGCTCTGGGGCAGTCGCGGCGAGCGGCTCGGCAACCGAGGTCGCGGGTGTGTGCTTTTTGTGGGATGGAGCGGCCTTGCGGCGAGCCGGCGTCGCGGTAGCGTTCTGGGACACCGCGATTTCGGTTTCTGAGGTGCGCTTTCTTGCCATTTGTGTTTGAATTCTCCCTTGAAAATTTCTCCCTCTATTTTAGTGGATGGCAAGCCCGTTCCGGCATCAAAAATATCTATCAGTTGCATTACCTTAGTATGTTTTCGGACAGGGCTGTCTGAGTAAGGTGTATAGTGAGGTTAGATTGAGTGGCAGCATAATCTCAGCGCTGGCTTTGGCAGTGGCTCTCGGCGCGAGTGCCGCCGCCGCTCCGGCGCCCAAAGCGGTGGTGGTGGATGTGGATGGAATGGTGCATCCCGTCACCGCTGAAATTGTCGCTTCCGCCATCGCTCGCGCGCGCAGCGAGCAAGCCGCGGTGATCGTCATACGGCTCAAGACTCCCGGCGGGCTGATGGATGCCATGCGCGAGACCATTGAAGAAATGCTGTCCTCGCCGGTCCCCGTGGTGACGTACGTGGCTCCCAGCGGCGGGCGATCGGCGTCGGCCGGCTTCTTCATTCTGGAGGCGGGCGATCTGGCCGCCATGGCGCCTGGAACCAATACGGGCGCGGCCCATCCCGTGGCCATGGGCGGCGAGATGGACGCGGTGATGAAGGCCAAAGTGGAAAACGACGCCGCCGCCTACCTGCGCAGCATCGCCACCAAGCGCGGCCGCAACGCCGCGCTGGCCGAAAGCGCGGTGCGCGAAAGCAAATCGTTTACCGATCGCGAAGCGCTCGACCAGCACCTGATCGATCTGATTGCGCCCAACGACCGCGCGCTGCTCGAGGCCATTAACGGCCGCACGGTAACGCGCTTCGACGGCCGCACGCAGACGCTTGATACGGCGCATGCCGAGATCGACCTTTACCAGCCTTCGCTGCGGCAGCGCATCATCGCCGCCATCGCCGATCCCAACATCGCGCTGGTGATCCTGGTGATCGGCGCTCTCTGCATTTACGTCGAGTTCACCTCGCCGGGTATGATCGCCCCGGGGGTTATCGGATCGATCCTGGTGCTGCTCGGCCTCTCCGCCATTTCGGTGCTGCCCATCAACTGGCTGGGCGCGGCGCTGCTGCTGCTGGCCTTCGCGCTATTTGCACTGGAAGCCAAATTCACCGCGCACGGAGTTCTCGGGGTAGGCGGAGCCGTAGCCATGGTGCTGGGCGCGGTGATGCTGATCTCCAGCCCGATACCCGAAATGCGCATCCACTGGTCTACCGCCATCGCCCTGGCGCTGCCGTTTGCCGCCATCACCATGTTCTTGCTTTCGCTCGTGATGCGCGCGCGGCGCGGCAAAGTGGAAACGGGGCAGGAGGGCATGGTGGGAGAAACCGGCGCCGCCATTACGGCGCTCGAGCCCGAAGGCAAAGTATTTGTGCGCGGCGAATACTGGGACGCAACGGCGCCTCAGCCCGTGCCGGCGGGGGCCCGCGTGCGCGTCACCGCCATCCGGCAGCTCAAACTCACGGTGGAACCGATCTCTCAAGAGAATGGAGGCTCCCATGCCGATCGACCTGACTAGCATCGCCATCCTGATCGTTCTCATTTACCTGCTCAGCTCCATCAAAATCCTGCGCGAGTACGAGCGCGGCGTCATATTCCGCCTCGGGCGCGTGCTGCCGCAGGCCAAGGGTCCGGGCATCATCCTGGTGTTCGCGCCCATCGACCGCATCGTGCGCGTGTCGCTGCGGATCGATACGCTGGAAGTGCCGCCGCAGGACCTGGTGACGCGCGACAACGTCACCGTCAAGGTGAACGCGGTGATCTATTTCCGCGTGATCGATCCCCGCCTGGCGATTCTGGAAGTTTCCAACTTTCTCTACGCCACTTCGCAGCTCGCGCAGACCACGCTGCGCAGCGTGCTGGGCGAAGCCGACCTGGATTCTCTGCTGAGCCAGCGCGAGAAGCTCAACGTGCGACTGCAATCCATCCTCGACCAGCACACCTCCGCCTGGGGTGTGAAGGTAACTGTCGTGGAGGTGAAGCAGGTGGACCTGCCGGACCAGATGATTCGCGCCATCGCCCGCCAGGCGGAAGCCGAGCGCGAGCGGCGCGCCAAGATCATCCACGCCGAGGGCGAATACACCGCCGCCGAAAAGCTGAGCATGGCGGCCGAGGTGATCCAGAAGCAGCCCGCGGCCATCCAGTTGCGCTATTTGCAGACGCTGGTGGAAATCGGCTCTGAAAAGAACACCACCATCGTTTTCCCGCTTCCGCTCGATATAATTACATCTTTGGAGAGAGCCTTGGACCGCATTGCCCGGCCGCCCGGCGCGGGCTCGGATGGCGCGACTAAATGAGAAACAGCGAGACCGGTGAGTTTGAACTGGTGGTGGGTAACCGCCAGTTGTTGAGTGGATTTTTTATCGTAATTCTGCTGTTGGCCGTCACTTTTGCCATGGGCTACGTAGTGGGACAGAATTCCCCGCGTTCCGCCAAAGTCCAGGCGGATGCGGGTACGCAGCCGCCGCCCATGACAAACGCCGCGGAGAGCCGACCGCAGCCCGTGCAGCCAGTGGGCAATCCTCCGGCCGCGGCTGCGCCGGTGCCCGCGGAAGGTGCCGCCGGGGCTCCTGCGGATGCCGGTTCCGCGGCCCCGCCCGCCGCGCCGCTGCAAGCCGAAAAGGCGCCCGCGGAAAAAGCCGCGCCGCCAAGCGCCGCCGCGGCGCCCGCTTCCGGCGCTCCGGTTACCGACCCGACGCCCGGCTCGTACTGGCAAGTGATGGCGCTGCGCCAGCCGGATGCCGAAGTCATGGTGCGGACGCTGAAAGATATGGGCCTGCCGGCGCTCATGAGCCCTTCCCCCACCAACTCCACCCTGATGCGCGTTCTGGTGGGGCCGTACAACGACACCGAAACCATGGGGCGGGTGAAGAGCCAATTGGAGAACGCCGGCCTGCACCCCATCCGCAACAATCTGAAATAGCGTGAGCGAACCATTGGTGCAGATCGGCGTGCCGCGACCGCGCCTGCCCGAATGGGCGCGCAAGAGCCGCACCCACTTTCCGGCGCTGAACCGCCTCAAAGCTGGACTGCGCGCGCGCGGCCTGCACACGGTATGCGAATCCGCGCGCTGCCCGAATATTCACGAATGCTTTCACCGCGGCTCCGCCACATTCATGATTCTGGGCGACCGGTGCACGCGCGGCTGCGGCTTCTGCGCCGTGCCCAAGCTGAATCCGCGCCGCCACGATCCGCGGCTCGACCCCGCCGAGCCGGCCAACGTGGCCCGCATGGCGGCGGAGATGGCGCTGCGCTACGTGGTGATCACGAGCGTGAACCGCGACGATTTGGAGGACGGCGGCTCCCGCCATTTTGCCGAAACCGTGCGCCAGGTGCGGCGCGCGCTTCCGCGGGCGCGAGTGGAAGTGCTGACGCCCGATTTTTGCGGCGACCTGAAAGCGGTGGCGCGGGTGCTCGATGCCGGGCCGCACGTGTTCAACCACAACATGGAAACCGTTCCACGGCTCTACCGCCGTGTACGCCCGCAGGCGGACTACCGCCAATCGCTCGCGGTTCTGGCGTTTGCGCGCCGGTTCGCTCCCTCTGTGCTCACCAAATCGGGGTTCATGGTGGGGCTGGGCGAAACCGGGGAGGAGGTGCGGACGCTGCTCGGCGATTTGCGCCAGGCCGGTACGGACGTGGCCACCATCGGCCAATACCTTCAGCCCACGCGCCGCCATTTGCCGGTGGCCGAATATGTTCCGCCGGAAGTGTTCGAAGCCTATCGCGAATATGGTCTTTCGCTGGGCTTCAGGATGGTCTTCAGCGGCCCGCTGGTGCGCAGTTCGTACATGGCGGACGAGGTGAGCAAGGAAGCGGAAACCGCTTCCTTACGGTCGCGGCTCTGATGCTGAACTGGCTGTTGGCGCTGGCGTCCGCTCCGCTGTTGGCACTCATCTTTCCGAGATTCAATCTGGCCTGGCTCTCGCCGGTGGCGCTGACGCCTTTGCTATGGGCGGCGGCGCGCGAGCCGCGACCCTGGCGCCGTTTCGCCATGGGCTGGACGGCGGGCATAGTCTACTGGTTCCTGGTCTGCTACTGGATTCAGTTCGTGCTGGCCGGCTACGGCGGCGTGGGGGAAACCGGCGGCTGGGCGCTCTTCCTGCTCTTCTGCCTGGCCAAAGCCATTCACATGGGCGTATTCGCGTTCGCCGCCGGCATCCTGATGCGCCGCTGGTGGGCCGTGCCGGCGGTGGCCGCGCTCTGGACTGCCATCGAAGCCACCCACGGATTTTTCGGCTTCGCCTGGCTGGCGCTCGGCAATGCCGCCATTAGTATGAGCCTGCCGTTGCGCCTGGCGCCTTACACCGGTGTTTGGGGCATCTCATTCGCGCTGGCCATGATGGCTGCCGCGCTTGCCCTGGCCCTGCTTGGCCGGCCGCGAATCCAACTGCTCTGGCTTGTCCTGCTGCCGTTTCTGACTTTTCTGCCGCCGCTGCCCGAAGCGCGGCGCGGGCAGGAGACGGCGCTGTTGACGCAGCCCGACGTATCCGAATCGGCGGATTGGACGCCCGAATCGCTGGACCGCAGCGAGCAGGAACAACTCTCGCTCACCCTGCGCGGCGCCATGACGGCGACGGCGCGGCCGCCCTCGATTATCGTGTGGCCGGAAGTGCCGGAGCCCTTCTATTATTTCGACGATCCGCACTTCCGCACGTACATCGACAACCTGGCACGCACTACCCGCGCCTATGTGCTGCTGGGCATTGTGGCGCACACGCCGCAGGGCCAGCCGCTGAATTCCGCAGTGCTGATTTCGCCCGCCGGCGGCGCCGTGAGCCGCTACGACAAAGTCAACCTGGTGCCTTTCGGTGAATTCGTGCCCTGGCCGTTCCGTGCCGTCGTCGCCAAAATCTCCACCGAGGCCGGAGACTTCGCCGCCGGACGCCGGGTGGTGGTTTCGCCGGTGGACGGCCACAAAATCGGCGTGTTTATCTGTTACGAATCGGTTTTCCCCAATTTCGTGCGCCAGTTTGCCGCCGGCGGAGCGCAGGTGTTGTTCAACATCTCCAACGACGGCTGGTTCGGGAAGAGCGCCGCGCGTTACCAGCACCTGCTGATCGTGCGCATGCGCGCCGCGGAGAACCGCCGCTGGATTCTGCGCTCCACCAACGACGGCATCACCGCTGCCATCGATTCCGCCGGCCGGCTGCGCGGCGAGTTGCCGCTATACACGGAGGCGACCTCCTACACCGGCTTCAGCTACGAAACGGCGCAGACTTTTTACACGCGCCACGGCGACTGGTTCGCCTGGCTGTGCGGAGCGATTGCCGCCGCCTGCCTGGTAGCGCAGTCAGGCACGTTTGCGGCGCGCCAGACCCGCGGCTAGCGCCAGGCCCGCCAGCATCACGAGCCAGGTGCCCGGCTCCGTGGAGCCCAGCACCGTGCGAACCTCAAAATCAGTGCCGGGGCGACTGCGCAGCCCCGGTGAAGCCGCCGGGCAATTCGGCGGTAGCGTTGGCGCACCCGGCGGGGGAGGGGTTTCGGCGACGGACGGTTGGCGCAGACCGCGGGCTGCCCTCCTCCGCCCATGGCACGGAGTAATAACGGCCGCAGGCGCGGCACCTGTAACCGCCGTTGCACGGCCAGGTAAGCGAGCGATGCGTAGCGACGCACCACAGCACGAACAGCTTTTCCATTTCCGCGCGCACCGCGCGCCGGGGATTCCACTGTGCAATCCGTCCCACCATTTCGCCTCCGGTCTGAATGCGCGAAGACCGGACCCCCTCTTGGGACACCGGATGCAACTTTGAGGGCAGCGGATGTTTAAAGATGTGCGCGGCTTGCCGGTCCGGCGGCCGCGCGGAACGTCAGCCGTTGAAATCCGCGTGCCGGCCGGCGACGCGGAAGCGGCGCAGGAACCCGAGCACGCGCGCCACATACTGGCGCGTCTCGCGGAACGGAGGAATGCCGCGATATCGATCCACCATGGCTGGCCCGGCATTGTAAGCGGCAATCACCCGCTCGAGCGAACTGCGGCTCCGCTGATAGCGATCCATCAGCACGCGCAGGTAGTGCGTGCCGGCCTCGAGGTTTTGCTCCGGAATGGTCGGATCGGCGCCATATTGCTGGGCTGTTTCCGGCATCAGTTGCATCAGCCCGATAGCGCCTTTCGGGGAGACGGCATTGGCATCGAAATTCGATTCCACCGCCACGATGCTTTGTACGAAGGCCGGCGCAAGGTTGTGTTTGACCGCCGCGGCGTCGATCAGCCGGAGCGCCTCCGCTTTCGCCAACACGGGTTTGGGCGCTGGTTGCGGCAGAAGGTCGGTGGTGGCCTGCTCGGCTTCGCGCGCGCGGTCGAGAACTCGGGAGAACGGCTGCCAAAACAACGACATTGCCCGCCGGATTTCGGGCCGGCTCGGCGTGTCAGGTACAGGACCAACGGACTTGGATTGCAGGACGACTGCCGTAGCAGCCGCCGCGCAGCCCAGTAGTAGAGCAGTTGGGACGAGCTTCATGCTGGAATATTTTTAGATCAGGATATTACACACACAAAACACACACTGGAGGCGAACTACGATGAACTTCCGGGCCGCGGACCGGCTCAAATTCACCGGCAGAATGACTATGAATTTTCAATTCTAGCATGCGCCGTCCAGGTGCCGACAGCAGTTTATCCCCAAGCATTTATCCCCTACCCGGCGCACCCTCCATCGCATCCAGCAGGCGCGCGTAACCGGAACGGCTAACCGGCAGACGCGTGCCATCGGCGAGGATGGCGAGGCGGCTTTCCTTGCCGTAGGGCTCGATGCGCGTGATGCGCTCCAGGTTCACCAGGGTGGAACGGTGAATGCGCACGAAGCGCGCCGGATCGAGCTGCGCTTCCAACTGCGCAATGGGCTGTTGCTTGAGATACGTTTTGCCGCCGCTGTGCAGCGCCACGTAATCATCCTGCGCTTCGGCGTAATCGAGTTTCTCCAGCGGAATTACGTGAACCCGCGCGCCGTCCCGCACGACAATGCGTTCGCGGGGCTCGCCCGGCGGCCGCGCGGCGGTTCCGATCCGCGCCAGCGCCGCGGCGGCGCCGGGCGCCCGCGCTCTTTCTCCCAAGCGCGATTTGGCGCGTTCCAGCGCGCGCTCGAAACGCTCCACGCTGAACGGCTTCAGCAGATAATCCACGGCGTGGGCGTCGAACGCCCGCATGGCGTACTGATCGTAAGCGGTGACGAAAATCACCGCCGGCGCGCCCTTGGGGCCGGCCTCCACCAGTTCCAACACCTCGAAGCCATCGAGCTTGGGCATTTGAATGTCGAGGAAAAGCAGGTCGGGTTCGATTTCCGAGATCGTTTTTACCGCATCAAAGCCATTGGCGCACTCCGCCGCCACTGCGATTTCCGGATGGCTGCGCAGCATCTCCCGCAAAAAGCCGCGCGCCAGCTCCTCGTCATCTACGATGACGGCGGTGAATGTAGTATCGGACACCCTTTCTGCCACTGTACAACGGCCGCGGCCCCGGGGGTGAACCGGGTCGGGTCGGGGCACCCGAGGATTACAACTGTGCGACAATGGGGAAACTCGAGAAACTTCTATAACAGGGCCACCCGCGGATGCAGGCGGTCGGAAAGGCGTTGGTTGTGAGTTACGAAGCCGAGACGCCCTTTGACAGTATCGAGGGATCGCACGAATACGTGGCGATGCTGGCGGAATCCCTCAACGAAGCCCGGCGCGATGTGGAAACCGATATCGCGGCAGCGGAACGCGACGGCGCCGAGCGCCGCAAGCAGGCGCTGCTGCTGGTTGCCTATAATCTGGCCAAACTCCATCTGCACATCACTACCAGCCGGCGCATCCTGAACGATCTGCGTTCCCTGCGGCGTTTACTGCTGGCGGAGCGCGGTCTGGCGAGCGGCGAGGAAGACGAAAACGAGGTCTCTGCCT
>Ga0335081_10001753_pt1 | contig 34530 bp, 28 predicted proteins | sample Lox_Sample_35_FD_206713 | JGI IMG/M metagenome (GOLD analysis project Ga0335081, IMG submission 206713) | Soil microbial communities from Loxahatchee National Wildlife Refuge, Florida, United States - Lox_Sample_3.5 | ecosystem: Environmental > Terrestrial > Soil > Wetlands | place: USA...
TGAAAATTCCGTCTTGCAGGTCATCGTCGCCGCGCATTCACTCGCCTCCTTGACGTTCCTTCCACTCAGACGAGTTCTCTTATATTAAAGTTGCAGTGCCAGCGGGATTTTTCAACGAACTGCTAGGTCATCGGCGCCACTTCTCACGAGCTTGCCGCCGGTCCGCTGCGTTCACGGGATCGTTCACCCCTGTCGCGAAGCGAACGGGAGACGGAGCGCTTCCACGAAGTGGTGTCCTGCTCGGACGATGCCTCTTTTGAAGATCACTTTGCTTGCTTTGTCGAAACTGCGCTGCAACTGGGGAATCCAGTCATCGTGGTCGCGAACGAGTCTCACAGGACTCAGCTCGCAAGGAATTGGAAGCGCATGGTTGGGAGGTTGCGACCGGTATTCGGGAGGAGCGCTACACCTCCTTGGATGTCGGCGAAATCCTCTCGACGTTTATGGTCAATGATTGGCCGGACTCCGCGCAACTCGAGAAAGTGGTTGGAGATCTCGTCCTGGAGGCAGCCAAACGCGCAAAGTCGAAACCTTCGAATGTTGCCGTTTGCGGAGCATACGCACGACGTTGTTGGCACAGGGCAAAGCAGAGGCAGCAATCGAGTCGAGCGCGTTTGGGATTGCCTTGTAGGAAAGTACGGATTTCAGGTGCTGTGCGGGTATGTCTTGACTGATTCTCAGATCCAGCAGGACCACCACATCTTCGGCCAGATTTGTGCACTGCACTCGGCAGCCTATTTCCTTCAAAAACGGACCTCTGTCACTTTTGACAGTGCCATCGAATCCCCTGGTTTGCTTCAATGCCCGGCATACTTGTTGAAGAGGAGTCTGCTATGCACGTTCAGACGCTGTTAACGCCCGCTTCGCGAGCAGCAGAATCCAGGATGGGCCCGTATTTCCCAATCCGAGTTTTCTTGTTGAGCGACTGCAGGCTCCTGCGTGAGGCGTTCGCCCGCGCTCTGCAAAATCACACCGAGATTGTGCTAGTCGGAGCGCGGCAATTTTCTGCTACGACACCCGCCGATATCGTCGAGTCGGGTTGCGATGTCCTGCTGATGGACCCGGTCATCACCGCATTTGATACGCGGATCCTCGACGCGCTTAATTTTAAAACAGTTGTAATTGATCTACGGGCCAGGATTACTGAGGTTTTTTCGTCGATCCTCAAGCTGGCGCGAAGCGCGGACGGCTTCGCTCGTGAGCAAATTCCATCGGCCGCTGAATGGAAAGGGGCATTTCCCGGTTAGCGCCGTCTGCCTCCTGCGCGCATACGAGCACCGCCGAAACCACGCATGGAGTTGAAGTTCTGGGTACGCTGGGCACCCTTGTTGCGCGCTTGCTGTTGGTTCTGCATCTTTGGTTCTGGCCGATCGACGGGCTTCCAGCCACTGCCATCATTGACCGACCAGCTCCCGCTATCCCGGCTGTACCGGTACACCGTGCCATCCTTGCCTGCAAACACGTTGTTCTTGCCTGCGGCAATTCCTGCGTTCGTGTTGGTGTTGTAGATGAATCCGGCACGGTTCGCAGTACCCTGGCCACTGTAGATGTTGCCAACGTACCCCGCACCGCCTCCCGCCACTATCCCGGTGTTCGGGTTGTACGTCGCCCCACCGCGATACCCGCCGGTGTTCCCCGTATAGATGTTGGTGTTGTAGCCTCGACCAGCGACGGTCGTTCTGCCGGTTTGGCTGTTTTGATAAGCGCCGCGGGTCGCGACACCATAGTTTCCAGTATAAGGATTTGCCCAAGCCGCCCCTGTGCGCGAATACGCAGTGTTACCCCAAACTCCATACACGTTGGCAATAGCCGCGCCGCCCCAAGCGCCCCACCCGTAATATGGATACCAACAGCATCCGTAATACGCCATCGGTCCCCACCAAGGGTAGTACCAGGGATAAAACCAGGGATCGTACCCATATCCGTAGGCGAAACCGAAACTCCATCCGGTGTCCTCGCTATAATTAAAACCGGCTCCCACGCCGTAGGTGTAGGGCCAGCCATACCAGGCTATCGGACTGATGTACGGCGGGTAATACCAGCCCGTGCCATAGACGACGGTCATCGTGCTGGCTGAAACCACTGTTCCGTAATAACCCGGCGTATAGCCAACGTACACCACGTCTGGAGTAGAGCCATAAACTTTTACATAAGTAACATAGTACAAGGGTGAACTCGGGGGAATGTCGTAAATTTCTTGTGGAACTGTGTCAGCCACAAGCCACGGGCCGTGCGGAGATGACCCCTTGAACCAGACTCCTGCTTCCACGCTGTAGTAATTGTCGTCGGATACTTTAATGACCGCAGCGCTCGTGTTTTTCGCGTAGCTCATCAATGTGCGTTCTATTGGCACAAATGTCGCATCGCCGTCGTACTGAACTGTGAGCTTGGCCTCCGAACGGGTGATGGTTGCCGTTTGCGGAATCTCATTGGCGATCAACGCCTCTTTCGACTCAGGCGTTCCCGGTACCGACGCTAGTACTGAGGCCTTGGGACTATTAGCAGGAATCTCCGCGAAATCCGGAGGCATATCCGCAGCAGTCACAAAGGTCCAAGGTCCCTCAAGGTTGGGAGCTCTGAACCATCGGCCCGAAATGAGGACGTAATATTCGGCCTCGCGTCGGAAAATGTTGCCGCTTGTGTTGCCTACGTATTCGAGGCCAATGCTCGTGATGTGCTCGTATTTAGGCTCGCCCTTGATCTCGAGCAACTCCGTGGGCCCGAAGTCAACATGAACCGCAGGGATTCTCACAAACTCCACTTTTCCCTCGGTCCTTTTCAGCGAAGGCTGCGATTTATTCGGCTTGCGGTCAGAACTCTGCGCTTCGTTTTGACTGACGATTTCGTTAACTTTCTTCATCTCGTCCGAAAGCTTGTTCGCGTAACCCCAGGGCCCTTCCAGTTCGCTAGCCTGCAGCCACGAATTCTGCACGCGGAGATAGTAAAGCTGCTTATCATGATCGTAGAGAATGATCGCTCTCGTGTTGATTACGCTGCGTAGTTCTGTGCCGGGCACATCGCCCAACTGTGGTCTGCCATCAATGAGCACGAGTAGCGAGGGTTTTGTCGCGATGATGATTTTAGGAGGGTCATTTTTGACATCGACGCCCTTCACGGCTTCATTGTCGGCTTCCATCGCTGCTTCCAATCGATCAAGCGAAATGGTCTTAGTGACGCCGGGCAGCTTCTTTTCCAAGAGAGCAGTCAATTCGACTTCCTTCTCTGGAGCTACCGGGAATTTCACGTTAGTGACTTTTGCCTGGTCGAGTGTCACTAGCCGGTTGACCTTGTCCACCTCGGTCCGCGCCTGGAACCAAACTACTCCGTATTTCGCGGCACCTGCTGGACCCGTCTTCAGTTCAACTGCACAGTACAGGTCAATAAGGTTCTCACTCCACTTGTCCACCTGAGGCTGATAAACGGTGAAGGTATTGGGCCCACTGACAATGGTGCGTGGCCAGGCATTTTCCGACACAGCCGTCATTTGCCTAATGTCGTGCTTGGGTTTCGGAGCGTCCGGCAGTGATTGCTGGGCGTTAGCGACACTGAAGAGAAGAGGAACGAGAAGAACCACGAAAAAAGAAACGAGTGCTGTAGAGCATGCTGCTGGCCTCCGGATTTGCAGAAGGAGGCATTGCCAGGCAAATCCGTACCGCACTTTGCTTCCAAACCTCTGAGAGTGAGACTGGGACGGAGCATCAGCCATTGGTCGCCCTCTTTGATCCGGAAGGCGTGCATCGAAATCGGCGCGTGCGCCTTTTCTACCGTTTGCACTCGTGCCTTCGCTCTGACACTAAGGCGGATTGCTTCTTCCCGGCACTGTTAGAAATTGCAGTTCGGTATTTCAGCAGGCAGAGCTCTGTCACCTGGCGAAAAGGAATCTCGGGAGCGCTCGAAAGTTGAAACGACGAATCTAACGATTGATTTGAGCCTTCCAGCCAATTTGCTCGTGGTCCTTTTTCATTGGGATGCTTATAAAGATGGCTGAGTTAGGGTGGCAAGCTTTAGCTGCTTCGGAGCAACGACAGGGACGGACAGTAAGCATAAGCTCAACAGCCATATAGACCGATAAGCCCACGGAGCATTTTTCAGAGCAAGCCTACTCGGCACGAAGTTTCCCAACCCGCAGTCGATGACCGTGGCCAAAGGTCGGATATTTCCCCAGAGGAAAACAAAGTGATTGGCACAGTGAAGTGGTTCAACGATGCGAAAGGATATGGCTTTATAGGGCGTGCGGATGGTCCCGATGTGTTTGTCCACTACTCAGGGATTATAGGTGAAGGACACAGAACGCTTCGCGAGGGCGATACGGTTCAATTTGAGATCATGCAGGGGGCAAAGGGCCCGCAGGCCGCCCTCGTGAGCGTACTCCCGAAGTTGAGTGGTTTGAAATAAACGGGTACGCAGGCTTTCTCACGATTAAAGCTGTAGCCGATAGCCCGCTTTGAAGTCATCCCGAATCACAGGCGCGCATAGATAATCCATCGAATTAAGTCCCACACAATATAGCTACCAGAACCTGAGAGCCTGGCCTGTTGCTTTTTACAGTACCCGCATCCGGAATTGAGGTCCTAGCCTAACTGCTGGAGGCGGTCCTTCCTGTTTGAAGCTGAGCCTGGGGGGCAGCAGAGACTCGAAGAAACCGCCTCAGCCGCAGCGCCACGCAGACCGAGGGTTCCATAGGAACTGTGATCTGCCGCCCCGCGCGAGGTCCAGCATGAGTATCGAGATGGGATTCATCGCATGGATTATCATCGGACTCCTCACGAGCTGGCTTGCTGGCCAGACGATGAAAAGCAGAGGCAAGAGCTGTTCTGTCAATATCATGTTCGGAGCCTTCGATGGCGTGCTGGCGGGGTGGATTTTCAGCGCTTTCGGAATTTCGCCCAACGGCAGCAAGCTCCTTTCAATGATTGCGGCATTCATTCGCGCTGTACTGATTTAGGTTGGCAATCTCAAAAACGCGAGTTGGGACCTCAGCTCCCTCGCAGTGTCTGCTGACTCGGTCAGTCCATGCCGCACATTAACGGCTTCATTGCCTTCCCGTCGGCAGCACAAACGTCCGTATAAATTGATCTCGGATGAGTGAAGGATTCGGGGGGCACTGAATTTAGAGGGGTGGTCAGAGGCGTGCCTCCCCGAGTCCTGGTTTGTTGCCTGCACCCTTTCTATGTGGAACGTCGTGTTCCGACGACTGGCAAAATACACAGCACTCTCGCGGGCCTGGCTTTGCCGGATGCAACTACGCATTATGCGCAGGACTTCGCAGCGGCTGCTTTGGCGGCGAGAGGCACCCGAGCCCGAACCGTTGTTCCGCGTTGCAACTGCGAGTCGAGCAACAGTTCGCCATCGACCAGTTTCAGTCGTTCCTTCATGCTTGTTAGGCCGATGCCGCGGCCCTTGATAGCCTCTCCTGGATCAAAGCCAATCCCCGAGTCCTGAACGGTGAGTTCAATTTCGTACAATCCGCCGATCAGAGACACCTGGAACTGGCGAACTCCGCTATGCTTCAGAGCATTTTGCAGAGCTTCTTGCAGGGTGCGGAACAAACAGAGCGAAATCTCCTGGGGCAGCTTCTTTGGGATACCCTCGGAGTGAAACGCGACTTCGATCTTGTGGCGATCTGACAATTCTCTGCAGAAGCCGGCGCATGCTGCCGCTAGTCCCAAGTATTCGAGTTTCGAGGAGTGTAAGCGGTGAGCCAACGCTTGGATATCCCTCACGAGCTCACCGACCTGTGCAATAGCCTCTTCGAGGATACGATTGGGTTCAACGCTGCGAATGGGGAGAGCTTTCTTCAGGCCTGTCAGATTGACTGCCAACATGGTAATGCGTTGATTAAAATCGTCGTGCAATTCTCTAGCAATCCAGGTGCGCTCCTCCTCGTGAGCCTCGATCAGTTTGCGGCCTATATTTGACAGCGCATCTTCGGCGGCCTTGCGCTCAGTAACGTCTATGCATGAGCCAATGTAGCCGGCGAAGGAGCCATCTGCGTTGAAGCGAGGCACGGCATGATCGAACACCCAGCGATATTCTCTGTCAGACCGTCTCAATCGATATTCCATTTGGAACGGTTGTCGCTGATCGAACGACTTCGCATAGGTCTCCCAACATTTCTGCAAATCGTCGGGATGCACACCCTGGACCCAGCCGTTTCCCGACTCCTCCCCCAGAGTCCGGCCCGTGAATTCTAGCCAGGGAGCATTGAAATATGTGCGTTTGTCGGGGTCCGACATCCAGATCATGACCGGTGCCGTATTCGACACCAAGCGGAAACGCTCTTCGCTCTCGCGCAAAGTAGCCTGACTTTGAAGCCATGCTTCAACCGCGCGCTTGCGCTTTAGCGCGTTCCAGAAGATCTGTCCCGCGACCCTAAGCTGACCAATGAGATCGTTGCTCCACAGCACGCGGCGTCGTGCGGCGACAAAGGAAATTGCTCCGTTGAGCTCACCACCTACCTCCAACGGTATCGACGCGGCAGAGATGATGCCTGTCTGAAGGAAATACTGCCTCTCGACGAGCGCCCCTTCAGGCAGACTATCCGGGTCTGAGGCGAGGATCACTTCGCAGCGTAGCAGCCGCTCCTTCCACCAAGGTAGTTGCTCTGTCTTTAAGACAGGCGGGGCCGGTAAAACGCCGGGTGGGCTCCAGCCAGAAATTGTCGCTAATTCCTTGCGATCCGGAGAAAACTCGAGAAGCGAGACTGAGTCCATCTTTAGGAATTCGCCAAGACGGGCCAGGCTCCTTTCGATTTCTCCATCTACTAGTTCTTCTGTAAGGTTGATGAACGTTGTTGAGAGTTCAGAGAGCAGGCTTTCAAACTCTAAGCGCCAGACAAGCTCGCCTGCGATCTGTCTTTTTTTTGCTCGTTGCCACAACAATGCAAGAATGGCCAGCGACTGAGCGACGAGCAAAAAAAGACCCGGCCAGAAATAGCGCGCATAAAGTTGAAAGACATTTGGTGGCCGGTTGACTAGGATGCTGCCGGGAGGCAGAGCTCTTTCGTTGAATCCCCAGCGCTGCATCGCCCGCCAATCGAATTCGGACGTATTCGGAGCGATTACGCGCGGAATGTCCTGCGGTCTTTCTCCTTTGAGAATCCGTAGCGCCAGAGCGCCGGCAGTTTTGCCCTGCTGGGTCAGGTCAGAGAGAACGCCCCCCACCTCGCCATGGCCAAGATAAAGGTCAGCCAGGCTAAAAACAGGCGCATCAGCGGCGGCGGAAATCATCGGGCCCGTTTCGGCTGAAGTGAACTCAGTCCCTGCTGGGTCCCGCCCTATCGCGGTAATTAGGACAACTGTGTGTTTTGGCAGGTGCCTCAACCGCTCGAGGAGATCAGGCATCGCAAGCTCGGTCAGATACAGGATGTCGAGCTGGTCTGCGAACGGCGCTAGCTGTTGTCTGACAATCGCTTCGCGCTGCCTATCATACTTCGCGACGCCCCCGACCACCACCACGTGCGCGGTGCCAGGCTGCAGCCGCAAGGCCGCCTGCAGAGTCTCTCCAGCGGCCCAGTTCGTCTCGACGCCCGTGAAGTCAGGATCTGTGGTCGGAACATTGGTTGCCAGTGCGTTTGGAAGGCAGAAGACGACTGGGACGCCCGGGAAGAATTTTTCGTGTGTATCAACCACGAACTGGAGTGGTGATGGCCCGACGGTGACAATGACGTCGGGCATGCGGTGGTGGTACTTGCGAACGTAGAATTCGCGAAATTCCCTCTGGTCGGCTGCGTCGGGAAATAGCGTTGTTTCGAGATACTCGTAATAGAAATCCAGCTTGTATGGCGAACTGTCCAAAGCAGTGCGGATTCCCTGATCGATGGCATTGATGATAGGAAACGAGGGGCCAACTTCATTCAGAATGAGAACCCGGCGAATCGGCTTGGACTGGGCGTCGGCCACGTGCTGGAGCAAAAGATACGATGCGACAAAAAAAAGTCCGGACGTTGCTGCCACCTGCACTTTGAACCGTCGCCGGAAAACTCGTCGCACGCTCTTGCTCAGTTTTGGCGACCACAAATGGCTGCGCTGGCTGCGCCTAAGCGCATCGCGAGGCTATTTGAGTTCGCCGATTTTGAGTACCCCGTAAAGCTGTTGTTCCAGGACCATCCGAGTGAGGGTTGACAGTTCCTTCCTCTGGGAGTGAGTGCCTCTGTCAACTCTGACGGGTGACGGCGGACCATCCTATGGGGTCCTCTTCGATCCTTCCCCTGTCAAAACTAACAGGCTGTCGTGGCGTGCTTTGTCGTTATTCTGTGAGTCTCCGCAGGGATGGGTTCCGAGATGGACGAGTGCATGAACGCTCCGGGTCTCGGGCGACAGCGCTGTTTTCTGTGCTCGTCGCTCCTGATTGTTATTACCACTAGCCTCTGTTTTGTGAGCCACGCATGGGGGCAAACGGCCGCAACGGGTGCAATAACTGGCTTGGTGTTGGACCCTTCGGGCGGCGTTATTCCGGGCGTGCTCGTGCGCTTAACAGCTAGAGACACAACGTTCACGCGATCTTCGACAACAAACGAGAACGGATGGTTTGTGCTTCCATCGCTACCACCGGGCATTTACAGACTCCAAGCTGATAGGAGCCAATTCCAAAGCTTGAACATAGCGGAGGTCCGTGTGGCTGTAGCTGAGACTCTTCGCCTAGAGCTTCATCTTGAACCAGCCGTATATGTGCAGCGCACACAGGTTTTCAGTGACACGCCAATGGTTCAAGTCGGTACATCTGCGCTTGGAAGGGTGCTTAACGAAGCAGCGATCGATGGCTTGCCGTTAGTCACAAGAAACTTCTCCCAAATCGCGGGTCTTTCTCCCGGCGTGCTTGTGGGAGTTTACAACGCTGGAGAACTTGGGATTGGGGCAACGGCACTCTCGCAAATCAGTAAGTCGAACGACGGGATTTACGTGCACGGAGCCCGGTCCTATGACAACAACTGGCAACTGGACGGGCTTAGCATAAGCGACGTAATGAGTTCGGGATCAGCCAGCGGGGGAATCGCCGTTCCGAACCCGGATACGCTGGAAGAGTTCAAGGTGCAAACCGGACTCTACGATGCAGGGTTTGGTCGCGGGGTGGGCGCTAGTATCAGCATTGTCACGAAAAACGGCAGCGATGAATATCACGGGGCGCTGTTCGAATACCTGCGGAACAACATTTTCGATGCGAACGATTTCTTTTTTAAGAAAACCGGTCAGTCGCGGGCTGATCTCAAGCAGAACCAGTTCGGATTCGCGCTTGGCGGACCAGTCAAACGGGACAAATTGCTGTTTTTCGGATCGTATCAAGGGACTCGGCAAATCAACGGCGTTGCCGCTGGACAAGCGCGGGTCGCATGCAGTGCCAGTTTGAGTGAGCCTCCGCTGACGAACGACAGATCGCCTGCAGCCCTGGGACGCCTGTTTGGGGATATGAAAGGTGCATTGGGAGGGGTCGCCGTTAATCCCGACGGATCGAACATCAACCCAGCAGCCCTTGCGCTTTTGAACTTCAAACTTCCGGACGGTAGTTATCTGATTCCCAGTCCCCAAACCATGGAGCCGTCGCGACCATTCGCAAGCCAAGGTTTTTCGATATTCACTGAGCCATGCCGCTTTAACGAAGACCAGTTTCTGCTCAATCTTGATTACACGGGCTCTCCAAAGGGCCAATTCGCTGCTCGCTTGTTCATCTCACATGATGATCAGACGGTTGCTTTTCCGGGTAACGGCATGAACCCGGTAGGTAACGTTCCAGGGTTTACCAGCCCAGGAGATTCCGACTTCGTAGTTTTTTCTCTGGCTCACACCTACTTATTTAGGAATGTGTTAATTAACGAAGGGCGTATAGGATATGTACGTGCTCAGGCCGCCACAGGTGCGGAGGTTCCGTTCAGCTGGTCCAATGTTGGGGTGTCTGAAGGAGAGATGAACGACAACAACGAACTACCGAGCTTGAGCATTCTCGGTTCCCTCAGCATGACCCCAGCGTTCCCTCGAACGTACACGCAAAACAGTTTCATTTTCAGCGACATATTGAGTTGGCATAAGGGTGCTCATAGTCTGCGCTTTGGAGGCTCGCTGACGCGACTGCAAGATAACCTTAAATTTTCTGGGTTTGATTCGTATTTGCAATTCCTAAGCTGGCCGGATTTTCTTCTCGGTCTTAGCGGAGGCGGCAACGGTACGGGAACCTTCAGCAATATCTTTGAATCGGCCGATGCTTTTGGCCTTTTCAATCGTCAGTTTCGGGCTTGGGAAGGCTCGGGGTTTGTGGTCGACGATTACCGGATTAAACGATCGCTAACTGTGAATCTCGGAGTCCGCTATGAACGAATCGGGCAATTCGGCGACAACCTAGGCAGGAATTCCAGCTTCGACATCAGCAAAGCCGATGCGAGTCCACCACCGCAGGGTAGTGTTGGCGGATACATAGTAGCTTCCAACTTCGCAGGTGCTCTCCCGCCGGCTGTAATACGTGCAGGAAACAGCGCTGGAACCTATGGCGACGCGCAAAACAAGTTCGCTCCCCGAATTGGGTTCGCTTGGCAGATACTTCCGCGGACAGGTCACTTGACGTTGCGGGGTGGATACGGCACGTACTATTCGCGGCCAACCGGGCAGGCTTTCACGAGTTCGGTACTCTCCGCGCCTTTCGCAGTGACCCGGGTGAGCACTGGGGCGGCGAACGCGGGCGCAACATTTGCAGCGCCCTTCGCGCAGCCCTTTCCGACGCTAGCATCTTTTCCCACGTTTACGCCCTACTCGCCGGCCACAAACTTGAGTGTTAACGCGCTGGCGGCCGATTTCCAACCTGCGATGATCCAGCAGTATTCACTGAACGCTCAGGCAGAGATGCTAAGTGGCTGGTTGTTGGAAGTTGGATACGTCGGCACCCGAGCATTACATTTGCAAGACTTCCGCTCTTTGAATCAAGCTCTGAGTGCTTCTCCGGCTGACCCGATCAACGGCGTCACCTCAAACACGTTGGCCAACATTCCCTTGCGAGTTCCCATTCCTGGAATACGTCCAGATGCTCTTCGCGTAATGGAATCGGATGGGGACTCGGCTTACAATGGCCTTGAAGCGAGTCTGACAAAACGCCTGAAGCACGGACTTCAATTCCTGTTGTCGTACACTTTCTCCAAGGCCCTGGATACAGATGGGTCAGACGTTAACGGAACTTCCGCTAACAATGCGCTGCCTCTCGGCAATCAAAACTCTCCCGGCCAGCGCTGGGGAAGAGCCAGCTTCGATCGCACACACCGCTTCGTCTTCAGTGAAACTTGGGACATACCCGGCCCAGCCGGCGGCATTCAACACGACGTCTTGGGAGGTTGGGAGGTGGCCGCTGTGGTCACGATTCAATCTGGCAGCGCGTTGACGATTGCGGAGACCAACGCTAACAACGTCTTTGGCATAAGTGAGGATCGGGCGGAACTGAGCGGCAGGTGTACAAAAAACCAGCTGGTGACAGGAGGCCCGATTGGGTCAAAGCTGAACAATTATTTCAACACGTTATGTTTTTCAACCCCGCCCGTGATCGGCGCTGACGGCATCGGAACGGGCTTCGGGAATGCCGGAACCGGGATTCTTGATGGCCCAGGACAGGCGAACCTCGACCTAGCGATTTCAAAAGCTGTCGTGCTCAACTGGCCGATTGAGAGGAGCAGCCTCCAATTTCGTGCCGAGTTTTACAACGCGCTAAACAATCCGCAGTTTGCGAACCCGGACGCCAACTTCTCGTCGTCGACGTTCGGTGTCATCAGCAGCACGTCTGTAAATCCACGCGTTGGCCAGCTGGCACTGCGGATCAGTTTTTAACTTTCTCCATCTTGGAGCCGTTCTAGCCGTTCTACAAGCTGACCTACTCAAAAACTGCCTCCTTCTAATTTTAACTGTTGGATTACACCCTGTCAGATTTGCCAGTAGCTTGAAGATTCAGAAACCGATACTTCTGGCGCGGGGCTGTTGTCCGATCAAGTACAGGAGCACTTCGTTCCTGAGCCTTCATTGCGTGGAGATGGCCAACAAATAAGTGTCTCGGCGCAGATCCTCGCGCCTTTGGTCAAATGCACAGACGACTGCCCACTTGATTTATATTCAGGAGATAATTTATGAGGCGATCGATGGCGTTCCTGGTTGTTTCATTTGCAGTATTGGTGTCTGCCGGCGGGGCTTGGGCGCAACGAGACTTATTCGTACCAGCCGGCACACTTCTGCGATGTACTATCGATGAACCGAATTTTTCTTCTGCGACCGCCACCGTGGGAGATCCGGTGGTGTGTCACCTGCGAACCCAACAGGAGTTTGGCAGAGTATTGTTTCCTCGAGGCAGCATGTTAGGTGGGCATTTGGAGGCGGAGAAAGAACCAGGGCACTTTGTCGGCAAGGGTTATCTCGAGATCATCTTCGATCGGGTCATCCTGCCTTATGGTGACTTACCCTTGCCCGCGAAAGTGATTCAAGCAAGGGGATTTAAGGTCGACAAACAAGGAGATATCGACGGCAAAGGACACGCGAAGCGCGATGTTGCGGAGTGGACGATCCCGGTGTTGTGGCCATGGAAGGTCGTTTCCTTGCCGAGGCGAGGTCCGCGCCCGACGTTGAAGGGCGAAGAACCTCTGGAGTTGCGATTAATGGACGATATCTCCATTCCTGCGCTGCTGGCCTATGGGTCTATAAAACCGGATCGTCCCCCTTACGCGGCCCAGCCGAGCAGCTTCGATGCCAAAAGCGAGAACATCGTCGAGCAAGCATCGGTGCACAGGATCGCCAGAGGAGTGACTTCGGCGGCCGCCGCCAACGGCAGGTCGCAGATCCGGTCCACGATCCTGGTGCTGAAGTCAGACGAGACCCTCACGTTGAACAAGTACCGAAGAGATGGAAACGTGTTGATGTTTGAGGCGTCGGACGGAACCAAAGGAGCCGTAGATGTAGACCTAATTGATTGGCTCAAGACAACCGAACGGAATCGGTCCATCTCGACCGATTAACAAGTCATCCGAAGGTTACCAAGGGACCGAGCCCTGCGCGGACCGGCTCTTGTTTACTCCTCGGATAGTCGCTCTTTCCAATGTTCTGGACGCGCAAGCCGTTCCGTTGGGAATTCTCCCAGACCTGTATGAGGCACGGCCTATCCGGATTAACTTGAAACCAGGAGACATGGTCCTGCTCGTAACAGACGGCTCCTTTGAATGGGAGAATCAGACCGGGGAGATGTTCGGAACCGACCGTCTGGCCGAAGTTGTCAGACGCTACAGCGAACTTGAACCCGAGGGGATCATCGGGAAGCTATATCGAGCTGTGCTAAGTTTTTCCCCAGGGAACCCCGCAGAAGGACGATCTCACCGCCGTTATCATTAAACGTCAATACCTGCCGATATAACAAAAGGATGAGCCGGCTTCACGCTGTGACGCGATTTCTGCTACTAACACGTGTCAACCGACCGGCTAGCGCGCAGACTTGAGCCCCAATGGTAACTGCTGTTTTCCAATAGGCGCGTTGATCTGAAGTTGATTCCCGTTCGAAATGGTTCAAGTCAAGTTGCGAGCGACACAATTAGTGGATGAATCGCGATAGCAGTTGAGAATCGACCAGTTCGAATTGCGTCTGAGATACTTTCTCGGCAACCAGCACTCCATCGTCGCACAGCACCCGAATGCGGTCCCCAATACATACGCTTTTAAGGAATTCGTCCAATTCCATCCGATCCTCACGCCAATTTAGCCGTAGCCCGTCTTGGCCGTTTGTTAGGCTACCGACTTCAAATGGATCGTTTTCGCCACCGTCTCCGACCGAAAGCATAGCTCTTCTCCGCCCGCGCAAATATCTCTCCACAATTCTCTTGCACCGATCCGGGGACGCCGACAGCAGCGAACTTATGCTTCGCATTACACGCTTCATCGACATCCTCTTACTCCTTTAATGCAGCTGCCCACTCAAGAAGTACTCTGAAGCTGGGCTGCTGTCGTTGCCGAAGAGCAAGGAGGAAGCGGAGACTCATTACCGCAGAGCGCCTGGCACCTCGTTGCAGCCATCAAAGGCCCCGATCAAAGGCTTGCCGGTAATTGGCATGGCGGAACAGAATTCAGCAGTATCCTCCTTGCCGAGTTTGCCTAGCTTTCTTGACACTGAGCCAACACAAGCGTATATATCGCATCGATTCTGCAAGGTTCGGGTACGGCCAGGCCTCGGGGAGGCTACGGTGGGGACCAGGGCTGCAGCATTTTGTCTCGGAGTGGGCACAACCGCGGTCGGAATGCTTTCGACCGTCGCACCAGCGCAAATCAAATCGAACACTGAAATCGTTGCGAACGTTGAGTTGGTGCAAGTCTCGGTCGTTGTCTTCAACGACCAGGGAGTCGTGGCGGGTAACCTCGGGAAGAACGATTTCCGAATAGTAGATGATGGAATCGAACAGAAGATACTTTATTGCGACCGAGAGCGCGTGCCAGTCTCGTTTGTGATTCTTGCCGACGTAAGCTCAAGCATGGCAAAAAAGATTCCGTTCGTTGTGGAATCAGCACTGTCCCTGGTTGAACCGCCCGATGAAGAAGAGAAGTCCATTGACGAGTATTCGGTGTTCGGGATTGAGACCAGAGCGAGAATCCTCTTCCCCTTCACTCGCGATGAGAAAGAGTTGGAGCAGAGACTCCCCTTGCTCCTTCAGCCGACAAATGGCAGCACCGCGCTGTTTGATGGAATCTATTTCGGCGTGGCGGCGGCTCAGAGACAGGCTACCAACGACCATCGCGCCGTGATCATCATTTCCGACGGCGGCGACAACCACAGCAGGTACAACCTTAGTGAAACGAAACGCATGTTAGAAGAGGCTGACGTACCGGTTTTTGCGGTTATGGCCGGACCATCTCTAGATCTCCTCCCCTTCCTTCTTCCGCCGGAGCGGAAGTCAAGGCGCTCCCCTTTCCCCGGACCCGATCCTGGTTCCGGCGTGCCGAGCGGCAGACCCGCCGCTGACTATATCGGTCCCGCCGAACTGCACGGACCTCGCAACTTGAAAACTCTAACGGAAGCATCCGGGGGCGGTGTTTTCACTGCCGAACAGCTCGATGATCTTCCACGCATTGTTCGGACGATCGGTGATGCAGTGAGATTTAGATACTTTTTGAGCTATAAACCTGTTCGTGAACCAAGATTGGCAGAGGCTCGGGAGAAAGCTCAAGGTGAATCCAATAAACACAAGATCCATCTCGAACTACAGCCGAAGGAAAAATTTAAGGGATATTACGTCCCGTACTACAAGCGTGTTTATCGGAGCATCCCGCAGATAGAGGCCTCAGGCAATTAATGCTTGGCCGTTGTGAAGCTCAGAGAGCTCCCGTGTCTTTGAGGAAAATCTCAGTGCGTCACTGCCGGCGTCCGGGTACCGCTCGGCGCCACGCCTGCTATAGTCCATTGGGAATCGTCCAGATTCCATCCACCGCCCAGCGCTCGATAAAGGTCAACCAACGCCAGCTTTTGTCCAAGTTCGAACGTCACCGCGGAACTCTCCGCCGGATACAATTGAATTTGTGCGTCAACAATTTCGAAATAGCTGGCAAGGCCGCTATCGTATCTCACCGAGGACAGGCGAACAGATTCGCGGTAGGCGTCGACCGAACTAAGCTGCTGCCGGTAGGCGCTAGCAAGCTGTTGATGCGCCGAAAGAGCGGTAGAAACTTCACCAAATGCCTGGGTGACTGCTTTCTCAAACGAAACCCTAGCCTGGTCACGCAACGCCAACGACGCGCGATACTCGTTTTTCAACCGGCCAGCAGTGAAGAGAGGTCCCGCCAAGTCGCCCGCTAGACTCCAAGCCTTGCCAGTTTCTGTAAGTTCAGACAATTGAGGGCTAAGGCCTCCAAATGACCCTGTGAGTGAGAGCGTGGGAAAGAAATTTGCTTTGGCGACGCCTACGTTGGCATTGGCTGCGATCAAGTTCTGCTCTGCTTCTCGCAGATCGGGGCGCCGCTCCAATAGCGTCGCCGGCAAACCGACAGGCACGTCCGGTGGGTCATACTGGTCGATAAGGGCCGCGCCTCGCACGATCGGGCCAGGGTTGCGCCCAAGAAGCAAGTCGAGCGCATTCTCTTGCGCCACGATTTGCCTTTCGAAATTCGGGATTGCGGCTGCTACGTTAGACAGCGCCCCTTGCGCTCGGGCAACTTCAAGCCCTGACGATGCCCCGCCTTCAAGTTTCTTTTGAAAAAGATCTAGAGTTACCTGAAAACTCTCGACCGTCCGATGGGCAATAGCCAGTTGTTCGTCCAGTGCTCGCAACTGAAAATACCCCTGTGCCACTTCTGCGAGGACTAATAGTCGCACGTCGCGCCTGGCTTCCTCACTCGAGAAGTACGCAGCACGCTGCGCTTCATTTAATTTCCGCAGCCGCCCGAAGAGGTCAATTTCCCAGAAGGTGCTGAAGTTGTAGCCATAGTATGTGTGATTGGGAACGAGTACAGCCTGAGCTCCCGAGACGCTCGCGTCATAATTAACTTGCGGGTAATACTGCGAGTGGGTTGTGCCGAGAAGGGCTCTTTCCTGCTCGACGCGGGCTAAGGCCAACTGCAAATCATAGTTGTTTTTCAGTGCTTCGCGGATTAGGGCTTGTAGAGTGGGGTCCTTAAACAAGTCCCACCACGCCAGGTCCGCAACCGAGTGATCACTTGTTGCCTGCTCTGTGTAATAGTTGAGCGGCGGTTGTAAGGCCGGGCGCTTGTATTTCGGGCCGACGGTGCATCCGGCGGAAAAAGACAAAAGAAGCGCGATCGCGATAAGGCCCCGCATCAATCGTGGCCTCCCTCAAGCACGACGGGCTGTGGCACTTCCGCATGGGCCTTTTTCTTAGCAATTCGCTCGATTACAACGAAAAGAACAGGCACAAAGAAAATTCCCAGGACTGTAGCGGCAGACATGCCGGTGATTACCGAGCTTCCCAGCACCTTACGACCAATTGCGCCGGCACCTTGGGCCTTCCACAGCGGAACGCAGCCGAGGATGAATGCAAATGAAGTCATCAAAATGGGCCGCAAGCGCAAACGAGCACCTTCGAGAGCTGCTGCCACGAGTTCTTTTCCTTTCGCATATTCCAGAATCGCGAACTCGACAATCAAGATAGCGTTCTTGGCGGTCAGTCCGATCAGCATGATGAGCCCGATTTGGGCAAAGATGTTGTTATCAAATTTGCGCAGCAGCAGCCCGCCGTAAGCCCCCAAAACTGCCACGGGAACGGAAAGGAGAACACTGAACGGCAGGGACCAGCTTTCGTACAACGCTGCCAGGATCAGAAACACAAACAAAAACGACATGCCAAACACCAGTGCTTGCCCGCCCTCGGCTTTCTTTTCCTGATAGGACATGTCCATCCAGGCATAACCGAACCCAGAAGGTAAGACTTCTGCCGCAACTTGTTCCATGGCGGCCATCGCTTGCCCCGAACTGTACCCGGGATTCGGCGAGCCATTGATCTGGATGCTTCTGAACATTTGGAAACGGTTGGTGTATTCCGGTCCCGAAACGCGCTTTACCGTGGTCAAAGAAGCCAGGGGCGTCATCTCGCCTTTAGAATTCCGCACGTAAAAATTATTGATCTTGTCTACGCTTGTGCGGTATTCCGGCTCGGCTTGCAGATAAACCTTCCACTGCCTGCCGAAGCGATTGAATTGATTCACGTACGCGCCCCCGAGGAAGGCCTGCAGAGTTTGATACACCTCCTTGAATTGGAGTCCCTGCTTCAGCACGCGGTCCTGATCCACATCTACAAAAAGCTGAGGTACGGAGGAGCGGAACGTGGTTACGAGAGAAGAGACCTCTGGACGCTTCCGTGCAGCAACAACAAACTTGTCGAGCGTTTCGGTGAGCTGTCCAACAGTTCCGCTCCTGAGATCCTGCAGCATGAACGTAAATCCCCCGGCCGTGCCAAGCCCAGGAATGGCCGGCGGCCCGAAGGCGAAGCCGATGGCCTCCGGGATTTCGGTCTGTATTTTCCGGTTAAGAAGCCGCATAAGCCCATTGGCAGAAAGCTCTTCAGTTTTGCGCTCCTCCCAAGGATCCAGTTGCAGGAAATAAAAACCGGTATACGAAGCAGAAGTGTTGGAGAGAAGGCTGAAGCCGGAGATTCCACTGAAACTCTGGACCCCGTGCAAGTGCGAAAGCACGTCATCAAGCTTACGCATCACGGCGTCGGTCCGTTGCAGCGAGGCCGCATCGGGGAGTTGTATTTGGATGAAGGCGTAACCCTGATCCTCCTCCGGGATAAAACTCGTAGGAAGACTCTTGCCCATCAGCCCGCTGACAACAGCGATTCCCAGCAGCGCAAGCATCGCGAGCACCCAGCGCCGGATAAATAAGTCACTCCACCTTACGTAGCCTCCTGTCATCTTCCCGAACCAGTAGTTAAACCAATCAAAGAATTTCCCGAGAGGACCTTTGGACTTCTTGCGTGGACGAAGCAGGAGAGCAGATAGGGCGGGCGAGAGTGTCAGCGCGTTGAAAGCGGAAATGAGGACCGAGATGGCTATAGTAATTGCGAATTGTTTGTTCAGCATCCCTTTTATGCCGCCCATTGCGGCCATAGGCACGAAGACCGAAGAAAGCACCAGCGCGATACCTACGACCGGTCCAGATACCTCCTCCATAGCCTTCAGCGTGGCTTCTTTCGGTGACAAGCCGTGCTCGATGTGATGCTCAACGGCCTCAACGACCACGATGGCGTCGTCCACCACGAGGCCGATGGCCAGGATGAGTCCAAAGAGAGAAAGGGTGTTAATCGAGAATCCCAACATCGGAAAGATAATGAACGTGCCGATAAGTGAAACGGGAATGGCAAGCAGAGGGATCAGGGTGGCGCGCCAGTTCTGCAGAAACAGAAACACGACAATGATGACCAGAACGAGCGCTTCAAGCAGCGTCTTGACGATCTCTTTCATTCCTTCCGTAATTGGAAGGGTCGTGTCCATCGCAATCTTGTACTCCAGGTCCTGGGGAAACCGGGTCTTCAGGTTCTCCATTTGGGCTTTTACTTTGTTGGCTACTGATAGAGCGTTGGAGCCGGGCGCCTGGTAAACGGCAATGATCACCGCCGGCTTCTGATTGAACCTCCCGATTTGTTGGTAGACTAGGGATCCCAATTCGAGGCGGGAGACGTCCTTCAACCTTATTGTGGAGCCGTCTGAGTTCTGCCGGACGATGATGTTGCCGAATTCCTCGGCGTTGACGAGTCGTCCCGGCGCGCGAACTGCGTAAGTAAACTGCTGTCCCTTAGGCGCAGGTTCCGCACCAATTTGTCCGGCGGGGTTGACCGCACTCTGCTGCAGAACCGCGTTGGTCAGATCTGTTACAGTTAAACCCAGCTTCGTCAACTGATCGGGCTTCACCCAGATGCGCATGGCGTAGTCGGCGGCGCCAAAATTCGTGACTTGTCCCACGCCTGGGATACGCAGAATTGCATCGTTGATGTTGATGGTGGCGTAGTTTCCGAGGAATTGCCCCCTATAAGTGCTGTTCGGCGAATACAGGGAGATCACGAGTAGTGGTAGACCCATTAGTTTTTTGACCGTTACGCCGTACTCGTTGACTGATGTCGGGAGATTCGGGCTGGCCTGGGCCACCCGATTCTGTGTGTTCACCTGATCTATATCGACGTTCGTTCCTACGTCATACGTAACCTTGAGATTCATCGTGCCATCGTTTGCATTTGTGGACATCATGTACAGCATGTTGTCCACGCCGTTCATTTGTTGCTCCAACGGTGTGGCAACGGACTGTTCAATGGTCAACGCATCCGCGCCGGTGTACGTAGTAGACACGTTGATCTGCGGAGGAACGATGTCGGGAAGCATCGCGACGGGCAGTTTGGCTATTGCCACGATGCCGCCGATCACCGTGACGATGGAGACGACGATGGCAACGATTGGACGAGAAATAAAAAATTTCGCCATGACTAATTCCCACCGGTGCCTGGAGTTGCCAGGGTGTTCTTGAATGGGGACGGAGCAACAGTTATGCCGCTCCTGATGCGTTGCAAGCCGTCCACAACAACTTTATCTCCGGTTTGCAGGCCGGATTCGACTATCCACATATCTCCGGCCTGGGGGCCGAGTTTAACGTTCTTTACGGTGACAATCCTATCGTCGGAAACCACCGCAACCTGGTAAACGCCCTGCAGTTCGGAGACGGACTGCTGCGGGACCAGCAACGCGCCCTTGCGCAACTCCGTAACCGCGCGAATGCGCGCATATTGCCCCGGGCGCAACACATTGCCCGGATTAGGGAACGCGCAGCGGACTTGAATGGTGCCTGTCCGAGAGTCCACTTCGCGATTCACAAACAGCAGGCTGCCGCTACGCGGAAAGACGGTTCCATCACCGAGGATGAGTTCGAGATTCCGGCGCCCAGCTTGAGGTTTTTCCCGCTTGAAGCGTAAGTAGTCCTGTTCCGCAACGTTGATATCAACGTAGATGGGATCCACGCTCGATATCGTGGTCATGATCGTGTTGGGGTTCATCAAATCGCCGATGCCAACCTTCGCTACACCGGCGATACCGGAAATCGGAGAGGTCACGGCCGTCCAGTTGAGGTTTAACTTGGCATTGTCCAGAGCAGCCTGATTGGCTTCTACCTGTGCAGTAGCCGCTTTTTCCATGCTCACAGCTTTGTCGAGTTCGGCTTGGCTTACCGCTTTCTGAACCACCAGTGGGGTGTAGCGGCGTACATCAATCTGTGCCTGGGTCAACGCTGCGCGAGCGCGTTCGAGATTTCCTTGCGCTTGCTCCACAGCGGCTTGGGCTTGGCGCTCGTCGAGCTTAAACATCGCCTGGCCCTTCTGCACAAAAGACCCCTCGGTGTACAGACGCGTGAGCAGAAACCCCTCGACCTTAGGCCGAATATCAGCGTCCACGTTGCCGACCATTGTTCCGACCCATTCGTGGTAAATGGGAACATCTCTTTGGATGACGGGTGTAACGGTAACCTCAGGAGGGGGAGCCGTGCGCTTCTCAACCTTTGTCGAGCAGCCAATGCAGATCGCCACTATCACGATCAGAGCTTCTAGATACCGCAGCCGTTCTGTGCCCAAGGGATTCACCTCAGACGTCAGATGTCAATACTTCAACAAAAACGCTCCGGAAGGCTCATGCTGCTGGGCCCAAAAAAAGCTCAGGAGTCAGAACTTCAGAACATGACTTGTGACGCCGCATGCGAAAGGGCGCCTGATCTGGGGTGATGCTACGAACTCTACAACGTAGGCGGAACTGCCAAAAATGACAGGCATCCTGGTTCACTCCGTGTACTGAACTAGTAGAAGACCAAGAACTATGAGCATCACGGCCCAACCGGCTCTGAAGAATCGCTGCCATTTTTGCGGAGTTTCCGCTAGCCCGTTTGCGAGTGCAACCCCGAAACCCACAGCCGCGAACGATCGGTGCTGTCTCTGGATGTGCTGCATGGTCGCCATCGCGTGAGGTGCATGCATGTCGCCGCTATGTACATGAAAAAGCAGAAGAATTGCGCCCGCCGCGCCCACGACCGGAAAAAACCATGCAGCCCACAGTGCCTTCCATCGCCCGCGTGTCCGCTGAAGCGCAACCCAGCCTAGCATCAGCAAAATAGCGGCAAAAATCTTGTGCTGCAGATCCTCGCGACTATGAGTTATTGCATACCAAGGGGACTGCGGGCCAAAAGGCCAAATCTCCGTATCGCTAAAAATCAGGAGAAAGATCCCGGCAACGAAAAAGCATGCAGGCCAAGTGTAACGTAATGATGGCCAGCGCCTACCGATTTTGTCCTCCGCGACGATGAAAAGGCCTGCGAGGATGACCATGAAACCAGCGAAATGGTGGTTAAACTCGCTCTCCTGTTTGTCGGCCAACCGTTTAGCTGCTACCGCAGGATCATCCTGTGCGACGGAGGTCTCCATATTCATTCCCGCCATGGAGTCCTTAGCGTTTTGCTGCGCCCGCGTTAAGGGAACGAGCATAAACGCCAGACAAATAGGAAGCAGGGCCAGCACTCTCAAGCTATAAACTGGTGGATGGTTAAGTCCTTGGATGGGGCGCATGGTCTTTCTCTGGGTGCCTCTCAGCTGCGACCGCGACATAGTGACGCGCTTTCTAACTCGCTGGAAGAGTGGACACACCTGTCAAAACTGCCAGTCCGAATTTTCATTGTGAGTTTCTCGAGAACACTAAAACGCTTCACCGACGCCCATGCTCCAAGTATGACTATCCTTGCCCTGGGCAAAGTCGACCCGCAGATTAACGTGATATGTCTTGCTTAACTCGAATCGAGCGCCGGCACCACCGCTTGGCAAGAAGCTGGTCATTCTGAAGGGTTGGTTGCCGCCGGGGATCACCTCTCCCAGCCCCCCGAACGCCACCAAGCCAAACCGCTTAGGTAACGCCAACCGATACTCCAGTTGCGTTGTGACCATGTAGCGATCGAGGTAGCGGCCCGCGATGTATCCTCGCAATTGACTATTGGTTCCGTAGATGCAGTTCCCATAAAAAGGTGGCTGTCCAGCGGTGACGCAAGCGAACGTGCCGAAGGCGAGTACTTGGTTCCTCGTCAGGCTTCCGTACTTGTTAAAGGTGAATTTATAGGACTGGAAGGAATATTTGCTGCCTAGGCCTTGGGAGAAAAAATCACCCGTGAAGTCCACCAACGTCCCCGTCGTCGGATAGAAACGGTTGGGGCTGGTGTCGCGATCCACTCGGAAGCCCAGCGCCGTCAATGTAGTGTGCAGTCCCAAGTCGGGCGGCAAGGGCGCGGTCCCAACGTCAGCGCCTCTAACCGCGATGAGAGAGTTTCCCGTTAAGAAACGCGGGCCTACAAAAAACTTCCACCCTAAACGGCACAGGAATTCTCCGAAGAATCCTTGACCATTTTGATTGAGTGGCAATCTTAGCTGTGATGTGCCCGCTCCCAAGCCATACAAATCGTAGTCTAGATTTCCTCGCACGAAGGCCGCAGTGATTCGGTAAGTATTTTCTTTGAAATAAAGCTCCCCGCCTGCGACGAATCCCCTGCTGCCGTTGTTGGTAGCAAGCCCTGCTGCGCCAAGTACAGACGGAGGAGAAGTCTTGTCCGTTGCACTGAGTGAAAAAATGTAGGCGGCAACGGGTACGATTCCCGAACCCAGAGCGGGGCTGGAAATCGGAAGCGGCGCAGCGACAAATGCGCCGCGATTTGTGCGCGTTTTCTTTGCAGCGGCCTCTTGTTGAGGAGAAGCTTTGGAGTCCGAGGAACCATCGGTTTGTGAAGAGGTCGCAGTTTGGGCGCTTAACGGCCTGGCAGCCATGACCAAGAACAAAAAACAGGCCTTCAGAACTTTGAGAGTCCGCCGATTCGCACGCCGCTTGACATGTGGCTCTTTCACGTGACTTCAATTCCATAAACAAGTGGCCCGCTCTGATGTTCAACGAACGGGCCACTGGTGTTGCCAAAACACTTGGGTTGTCTGTTGAGGTTTCTAATTGTTGTCTTTATTGTTCTTTTCAATCACAGCGAGCGGTGGTTTCGGTCTTTGCCAGAGAATGTCTGAATCATCAGCCTGGTTGGGATAGAAGCGGCTGGATTCCGCGTTCGACGGGAGCAACACGATGTCCACGCGGCGGTTGTAAGCCAGCCAAGTTGCCTGGAAGTTTTTAACCCGCGTCTCCTCAGGCTGATTGGGATTCTGCGCCTGCAAATCGATAACTGTTGCTTTGTCCAGCGGTTCCTCCTTTCCTTTAGCGGAGGTGTCGATCTTGTCGGCCGCGACCCCTTGTGACACCAAGAAGTCTTTAATCCGCTGTGCTCGCAATTCGGACAGCGCCTGATTGTATTCCTCGCTGCCCCGCTCATCGGTGTGGGCGACAATCGATAGTCTGGCATCTGGGTCATACTGAAGATACTTCGTGAATGCGTTAGCAAGATTTGTCATCGCTTCCTGCTGACTGCGAAGAAGTCCAAGCTCGGGGTTCGTCTTGGTTGGATAGTCGGTCGGGAAGAAGACGCTGCGGAGTAGCAGCTCGGGCGTGGTCCCCACGGCGCCCTTCAGGTGCACGGCGACCGTCTTGGTATTCGAGCCGCCGCACACGTTCGTCGCGGTTAACGTGTATTTATATTCCTGGTCAAACATGCCGTTAGTTGAGGGAGATGGCGCCAGAGTCAACGTCTTCGTCCCGTTGGGCTCAACCGAGCCGAGCGGGTCAATGGAAACTGAATCGGCGTTAGATGTCGACCAAGTCAACGTGGAGTTTTCCTGTTGGAGAACTTTGTCCCCCATTCGGACGTAATTTACATCCGTCTGCGAGGCGCTCAGCGAAGCCTGCACCACCGGATTTACTTCGATCGTAGTATTCGACTTCGTGATTCCACCAGGACCGGTTGCGGTTAGCTCGTAAGTTGTGGTCGCTCGAGGAGAAATGGTCTTCTGGCCGCTGGTTGGAACCGGGCTCATGCCGCTCATGTCTGCATCGATTGTCTCGCTTGAGTTCCAAGCCAGCTGTGTATTCTGGTTGCAATCGATCTTCGATGGAGTGGCCGAGACCGAGCTGCTGACAGGCGCGACACCGACAGTAGTCGTCGCGGTTCCTGCCGTGAACCGGGGGACAGACGCGGCTAGCTGGTCCGTTCCTCGCGGCCACGGCTTGGTCTTTTGTTTTCCGTTCGATATGTCGACAATCACCCGCTGGTTCGCGCCCACAGTCACGGAGCCAGACCACAGCTCCTTGCCATATCTCGTAACTGTCAATTCGTGGGTTCCGGGCGGTACGACCAATTCCTGATGAGACATGATATCATTATTAAATTCATCGACGTGGCCCACAAAGTACTCAGGTTTTTTCCCATTTAACAGGACGGCCGCATCGCCGGCGCGCCTCATACCAACCTCAATCTGGATGCGTCCCCGCGGCCCAGGCACCTCCGCCCCTGCAGGCTCCAGCGCAATGTCTAGGGACGTAGTGTGGTCAGAATCGATGGAAACATCCTTCTCGGTGAATTTGTAACCATAGTTCGCCACGACCAAATGGTGTGCTCCGACCTCGAGTTTGATTGTGCGCCGGCCGGGGCCAATTGCCTGGCCGTCAATAAAGGTGTAAGCCTGCTTGGGAGACACCACGATCCTTAATTTCCCTGGTTTAGTGCTCTGCGCAGACGCGGCCAACACGAAGAAAACGGAGACGACGAGACCACTGCAAACAACCTTGAACGCTTGACGCTTCATCACTTCACCTCCCTCGAGGTTGATTCACCTTCAATTTGCATCCTAGTTGGTGGAGTCTAACAAGCGAAACTGACAGAACGTACAGGCGTTACTGGCATCGGCACCAAACTGCTCCTGGTCGTCGGGATCGCTGAAGCCTTTTAGTTCGCCAGATCGAGAGTGCCGACGGAAGAATCCACCGCAGATAACTCGAGAGCTGGAGAGGGGGCTCGATTCGAGTGGGCTAGAAACGTTGGTTCCTCGCTTCCCAGCTGGGCGGTGAGCTAGTCTCGAACGCCCCCTATTTGAGGTTCGGTTGCGGCGAAAGTAGGGCTTATTCGATCCTTGCGAATACTGTCAGAATTGCCAGGCTTACCTGACGCTGCGACGAAGGGGTTTAGCGGGCAAACGTAAGCGTCCGGTTGAAACCGTGTCGACTGCCCGTTTGCGTGTTGCAACTCGGAGAAAAAAACAGACTGCACCAGATCTTAAGCGTCCGCTGCAGCCCCTTGCGAGCTGTGAGGAAGTGGGTTGTCTTCGCTAGAACCGGAAAACGACGCCCGCATTGTAGCGAAAATTGCTCTGGTTATTGTTGCCAGCGGTATAAGCGTTGCCAAAGCGGGTCAGCACAAAATCGAATTGGGCAGCCCGGATAGCGATCATTTTCGTTACCGGTATGTCTAGGCCTCCACCGATGATGAAATCCCAGGCGTTATTGCTTGGGGTCAATGTCGTGACGCAGTTGGCCTGGCACACCTGCTTCAGATTGTTGTAAGTATTCGTGTGAGCGCCGCCGAAGAGCGTTTCGACAAAGGGTTCGAAATGTTCGGTCCGGTATTTAAGAACAGGCCCGACGTTGTACGTGAAGAGGTCACCGCTAGACTTAACGGAACAGCCCGCCGGGCAAGGACTATTCGTAATGTTTGCCGGGAAATTAAACGTTTTCGTAGTACTTGCATATCCGTTGAACTCTGATTCAATCCCCAGAAAGTGGTTGACGTAGACTGTTGCGCCACCTCCGCCGCCATTCAATGAAAAACTGCTCACTATATTGCTGTTCTCTGGGTTGAACCGCATGTAAGAGTAGTACGCCGGAACTTCCACCTTAGCGTAATCCTGAGCAAAGGCAGAAGTTCCAAACAGCAGGACGAGCCCTAAAACAATTGCACTTCGTAGTCGCATAACGCTCTCCTCAGATTGAGAATTTGTGTTTTCGGAGGTTAATTAAACCTCTCTACCTCGACGTACGCTCAGTTGAGCCTAGTCTGCTGGCGCAAAAAACTGTCAGAAGTTACAGAATTCAGCAGGACGTGGTTCCGAAGCGATTAATTCTGTGGCTAGCCGTGCTGATAAACAGGCGATGATCTCTGTGCAACGTGATCGATTCTAAGATATCTCGGACGGAAGAAGCAGGCGCCGGAGGATCCAGTCAGAAGGACCGTTCCAAGGGAGAACGCCAACTAATAAGCTTTTTCTTCATTAAAACTCTCTATAAGGAACCAACAACGGAAAGTAGCATTCAAGTGACGAGGATCCGCGACTTGATCGCGAATTGAATTAAGTCGGCAGTCGTTTCCAGGTTTAGTTCCTGCATGACTCTGTATTTGTGAAATGCCACGGTACGTGGTGTCACGTTCAGCACGCTAGCCACTTGTTTCATGGATTTTCCCTCGGCTAACAGCGCGACCACTTCTCGCTGCCGAGGCGTCAGTGTCTTTGCGCGCTGCACAGGCTTCGGATTGTTGATAAATTCCTTCTCCATTCCGCGCGCTATCTCCGGCGAAACATACGACTTGCCTCTGATTGCTAAATGAATCGCACCAAGCAGTTCGGCGGCCGCGCAACTCTTGAGCAGGTACCCCGAAGCTCCGCGACGCAGGGCTTCCGCAGCCAACCCAGCATCGTTGTTCACGGTTAAGAAGATGACTTTTACTCCAGGCATCTGCTCCTTTAGGCGTAAACCAGCCTCCAAACCATTCATAAGGGGCATTCCGATGTCAGCGACAATGACTTCAGGATTTAGCTGTTTGGCAGTTTCCACCAAAGCGCGCCCGTCCGAAACGGTGGCGACGATGTTGTAGTGCGATTCCAAGAGCTTGCGGAATGCCTCGAGAAGAATCGTATGATCGTCAGCCAATATTAGCCGTGGAAGCATGAGCGCCTTGTTCGCCGCGATGCTGAGAGAAGTCTGCGTAAGCGCATACTGGCAATTTTTACAGGCTCGACGGCAACCAATGGTTCAAACCAGGTCGGGTTAACATGGGGAGGTCCTGTGGGTCGCCACTTCAACTAAGATAGCTTCTGTTTAACATACAGAGATATATCTTCAGGATAATCAAGCGTGCTAGCCCATCTAACATAAGTGACAGTGTCCTCCAAGCCCTGTTGCAGCCATTATCCCTTACTGAACGGCCGAGACCAGGTGCCAGAGTAACTGCGCCGGACCGCGGCAGCATTCTCGCGGAGTAGAAAGCGAACTATGCGGGTTCCCTTTTTTGCCAACGGTGTCGGAGTAGCACGAGTTATGACGGGTCGGATGGTAATAGTATTAGTATGTACTATAAGTGTTCTGCTAGGTAGTCGACATAGACTAGCCGTTTACATGGCCGAGGAAACCCTCGTGATCCTTTCCGTTATCGCCGTGGGTAGTATCGCCGTGCTATTTCTTCAGATCCTCTTTATCTTGTTACGCGAAGGGCTGCGGTTTGGATTTCGATGGCTTGCAGAGAAATCTCATGGGCCGGGCGAATTCGCTCGACGTCAATTAATACACGCAAAGACGTTGCGATCTCAATCCCTGGGGCATGAGCTGTCAAAGCATGGCGCTACCGGTTCCAGGATTCACGCGCCCGAGAATACGCCTCGAATGTTCCGCTGGCTTCGTTAACTAAACAGCGTCACGTGCGAACACTGTGGTCCCGGCCCATCGCGGCAGCCGTGTTACTTGCCAATCTGCTCTCCGCAATATCCACACTACGGATATGCAGATCCCGTTGCGGAAATGGGATCTCAATACCGGCCTCACGCAATGCTTTGGCGACCGCCACAGTGACATCACTCTGGAGCTGAAGCCATGTATCTTGTTGAGATGACCAAAAGCGCAATTCAAAGTTCAGTGCGCTCTCACCAAATCCACGGAAGAAGGCCACAGGACGTCGCTGGAGGAATACTCCGGGATGCGACTCCGCCACACCCACCAGTAGTTTTGTCACCTGTTCGGGATCCGTGCCGTACGCTACCCTAATTGGAACGTCTATGCGGCGCCACGCGGACGACAGGGTCCAATTAATTAGTTGGTTAGATATAAGAGTGCTATTTGGAACGATTACTTCAGCCCCTTGGTAGGTAACTACTGTGCTAGACCGCGCTCCGATGCGCCGAACCGTTCCCTCCAGTCCGCCCACATCCACTATGTCGCCTACGTGTATGGGGCGCTCGAAAATTAGAATCAGTCCGGAGACAAAATTGTTCACAATGTTCTGCATGCCGAAACCCAAGCCCACGCCTAGGGCACCGGTAAGCACGGTGAACTTATTCAGTTCTACTCCGGCGGCTGACAGAGCAGCCAACCCTACTAATATTAGGCAGAAATAATACGTCACCTTCGAGATCGCATAGGGCAGGCCACGTTTCAGCCGGAATCTCGCAAGCACAAAATTCTGCAAGAGGAATGTAAGGGTTTTTGCCAGGATGTAGCCAACCAGTACGATGACTGCCACCATGAACGCCCCAGCCAGAGTGAAATTGATTTTGTCAAAACCCACGGGTTGCTGTAGCAGGCTGGAAGCTCCGGCTTTCACCCGGTCATAGATCGTCAGCAGATGGAGCATTGCGGTCGCCCAAAGGAACGACACACCCACGCTTAAGACGCGGTCAATCCAATGTTCCATCGCAGCTACAGGTATCTCCGGCACATTTCTTAGCCATGGTATACGCACAGCCGTACTCAGAAGCGGTGCTAGTACCCGCGCTGCGCAATAAAGCGCGGCTGCCATGAATGGGCCTATCAGGGCAGACAGGCTTAAAAGCTGGGACAGCGAAACATACCCGAGGATGTTGGTGATCAGAGATGCTATTAGCAACAACAGGCATACTCGGACGCTGGTCCTCAGGATTAACCCGGTCCGGCCCCGCATGCTGGGTCTTGTTCGAGGCAGTCTAATAATCCAGGCAAAACTCACCAGGGCTGCAAAAACTATTAGTGCATGCAGCTCTCGCTTCAAGAGGGGAGGAAGCTGAACTAACAGATACAAATACATCACGCCGTAGGAAATCGTCACGACGTAAAGCGGACTCCGCAACCCGGAATCAATCATCGGGACGAGTAATCGCAAAACAGGAATCACATACAGCAAATGAAAGAAAAACGTGATGGCGATTGGAACAGAACCGGCATACTGCAGGGTCAAAAGCAGAGCCAGCAGCAGCGCTAGTGAAAGCGGCCTCTGCATTGACGGCAGCGCGCGCGTGGGAACGTCGAGCCATGTCCTGTTATTAGCGTGGCGCCATAGTTTGAGGACGCCGAATAAAGCCAACAGATAAAATGCCAGAAGACCAAACGCTCCAACCCTATGGGTTCTCAAAAACTCTTTAGCGCTTGCAAACGAGCGATCCCATGACCGGAGAAACACGTTTTTGACTGTTTGGTCGAGTCGCGCCCGATCGCGAGCTTTCCAAAGCGGAGGGCTGTCCGGTTCTAGTAGCTGGCTGAGTTCTTGTTCCCTGAGTTGGCTGACCGAGACCAGTACATCGGAGATTTGCTGGTCCTGTTGAGAGATCTGGTTCTGGAGAGTGAGAACTAGCTTGAGCTGCTCATCGACTTGCAAGCGCGTAACGCGAATTGCTTCTAGCCCCCTCCGAACTTGTTCAAGGACGGCATCGATACCGGTTAATTCGCGAATGCGATCCCAGGTGGCCTCCCACTCCGGTAGCTGGGTGTCCAAGACTTGAATTCGTTGATGCAGTTTCACCGCAAGTGTCGCGAGGGCCTTGCGACGCGTACGGTATTCGTCGCTGAGCGAGCGCCAATATCGCTGTTCATCCTCGAGCTCCGTTGGCGTGGGGCTATCAGCCAGTAGGCGCTTGGCTTGTAGCGACCGCTCGCGAATCTCCGCTGTCTGTGCTTCCGCCTCCTTGTTCGCGTGGAGGAGTTCCGTCGTAGGTGACAGCTGACTGGTGATTTCGCGCAATAGGTGGTTAAGCTCCTGAGCTCGATCCGCAATTTGGGGAAGAGGGATGGCTTGCCCCTGAGCGCCGCTAGGAGTTGGGCTTGAAGTTTTGTCGGTATCCTCCGGCGCCGCAGATTTACTCTGTGAATCAGAAGGCATCGGCAGCAGTAGCTGAACATCGTCAGGCTGCAAAAGAGGCGGAGTAGGATAAAGGGTGAGGCCGAGGAAATAGAAGGCTACTCCAACTAGAAATTTCCTCATCACAATCCTTGAGATTAAGGCGGCGAAACGATGCGCACTCGCTGGGGTTGTGCGCGCTCACAATCGGGCGCGGTTCACGCGGCCCACGTGCGCATGTTAGCTTTTCGTTTTGTCTTCCACACTGTCAGAAGTAACAGACAAGCAGTCTTGCTAGTCTCAACCAGCTCCCTACGCTGACCAATTCCAGAATTCGCGATTGGATTTCCGACATTCTTGTCGTACAGACCCCGATTTCGGCGTTTGCTGTCACTTCTGACAGTTAAGTCGGCCAATCGTTCATGGGAAGGTCGGTCCGCTCGCGGATCAAAAACCGAGGTTCCGGACACCAAACATTGATGCCTGAAAATGGCAGGAAGCCAAAGCCGAGAACGGCTGTCCGTCTGTGTGGGCATGCACTCAACAGAAAGCGCAGAGAAATTACAGGCTTGAGAGGAGGGCCCCTAATTCGGGAGTGTGGCGCGTATCTCCAAAGCGGAAAGGACAAGGGAACGTGAAACCAGGTAACTCAGAGGCAGAGGCCGAGCGCCTCCTGATACAACGGGCGCGTAGGGGAAGTCCCGAAGCTCTAGCTGACCTGGTTCAGATGCATTCCCCACGGATATACAATTGGTCTCTAGGTATCCTGAAGAGTCATGTAGAGGCAGAAGATAACACGCAGAATGTTCTTTGCAAAATGTATTTAAACCTCGATACGTTTAAGGGGTATTCCCGCCTATCTACGTGGCTTTATCGTGTGACGATAAACGCAGCTTTGATGGAGAAGCGGCGCTCTCGACCCTATCTTGCCGAATTTGGCGCATCAAAACCAGACACTCCCGGCAATTGCGTCCCGGACATTCGGGATCGCCATGCTGATCCCGAGCAGCAATACGTCGCCAAAGAACTTCTTGCAAGGGCACTTCTAGGACTCCAACCGTCATTGGCCCAGCTATTCATGCGTCACAAAGGCGAGGGATGGACGCAACGCGAGTTAGCAGACAAAATGGGAATCAGCGTCGCTGCCTTGAAGGCGCATATTTTCAGAGCCCGCGAGCGCATGCTGGCACGACTTCGACTCTGCTGAGTGGAGACTATCTCCAGGAAAAAATAGAAAAACTACCGCCAATCGAAGGCTAGAAGCTGTTTAGCTGTTTAAACAGCAGGTACAGCGGTCCGATTGTTACGGACGTTGTTTCTCCCGAATCGCGCGAGCAGCGCCGGAGGGGGTGATGGCACGATGCGGTCGGCTGCTGACCCTGGGAGAAAATCCCGACTACTGCGAGCATTGTGTTGGATACGTGAAAACTTGCAGCGGCGAAGGAAGCGAATCCTTGTTGCTTGCAGACTGAAACTCTCTCCACCTTGACGCAGGTGGCTGTGATCGTGGACTGAGGCGTTCCCCTACTTGGCAGCTATGACGGAGACGTTTTGAGATTAACGGTTAAATCGAGTGAAAGCTCTGATGGCTAATGACCTCCAAATACCGGCCCGTGCGCGCCTGCCTATTGAAGTGCTGATCAGTCCTTTTGTGAGCTTTGCCAAGATTGAGGCGGCGGGCGGCATTCTACTCATGGCCAGCACAATTGCGGCGCTCGTCTGGGCCAACTCTCAGTGGGAAGCAAGCTATCACGCGATTTGGAACGCTCCAGCCACGATTGGTTTTGGAAGATTCGCGTTAACCGAGAGCCGCCACGAATGGATCAACGATGGGCTCATGGCTGTCTTCTTCTTTCTAGTGGGGCTCGAGATAAAGCGCGAGGTGTTAATCGGAGAGCTTTCCTCACTTCGGCGAGCGGTGTTTCCCCTGATTGCGGCGATCGGCGGAGCGATCCTTCCAGCCCTTTTTTACCTGGCTGTCGCGCATGACGGGACCGACATTAGAGGATGGGCCGTCCCTATGGCCACAGACATTGCCTTCGTCTTGGGCGTGCTTGCGATTCTAGGAAGTCGTGTACCGGTATCGTTAAAAGTCTTTGTTACGGCCCTCGCTATCGCGGATGACCTCATTGCCGTGATTGTGATTGCAATCTTCTATACCGGTGGAATCCAATTGATCAGCCTTAGTTTTGGCCTGGCGGGTATCGTTCTTTGCTTCGGGCTAAACTGTTTGGGCATTCGGAAGCCAATGATCTACGCCCTAATCGGAGTGTTGGTCTGGTATGCAGTTTTCAAATCTGGAGTCCATGCCAGTGTCGCCGGCGTTTTGCTCGCCTTTACCATCCCAGCCAGGACGTATATTGATCGGAACTCCTTCCTTAAACAAAGCCGTTCCCTGCTGAACAGTTTTGCAGCTGCAACGGGAGATTCTTCTCAGGCCCACTCCGTTATTCACGCTGTTCACACACAGTTGGAGATGGTCCAGTCACCATTGCATCGCATCGAGCACTCTCTCCATCCCTGGGTGAGCTTCCTGATCATGCCACTCTTTGCATTCGCGAATTCGGGCGTGCGAATTCTGGGGAATGTCGCCGCTGCAGCACGCCACCCAATTAGTTTGGGAATCGTCGTGGGGCTATTTGTCGGCAAGCCCCTAGGAATTTGGCTTTTCGCCAGATTATTCACGAAATCCCGATTGGTGACCGCCCCTGGGGAGCTGTCGTGGGAAGGGCTGTTTGGGGCAGCCTGGCTGTGTGGACTTGGTTTCACGATGTCATTATTCATCGCAACTCTCGCCTTCGGCGACGGACCTTCGCTGAACATTTCCAAGATCGGGATCTTGGCAGCCTCTCTTGCTTCTGGTATCTGTGCAAGTCTGTTTCTGCTACGTCAAAGGAGACCAACCAAACTCCAACGTGATTTCAGCCACGTCGTAGATGGAAAGGGTCAGAGGAATTGATTTCTCTACTGAAGAGAAGAAAAAATGAAAAGATTAAGAACCGCTCGCGGACTTGTGCTTCTTGAGCAGACGCAATTGTTCACCTGGAATCACCAGTTCGGCAAAACCGCAAGCCAAGCAGATTAGAACGCTCCGGCAAACATAGACAGGAGGAACGTCCAGTCGTTTTAGATCAGCCTGAGTAATGGTTAACTCTCCATCGAGTCTTTGCACGTTCTCGGACTCACACGCCTTGCAATGCATTTGTTCCCCGCTTCCAAAAGCGAAACTTCCAGGTCAACTCGCCGAACATACTAATTTTACCATATCGCCCTGCTCTGCACATGTCATCCGCCAGCTTGCCAGCTTGCGCGCTACGCTACAGAAGTTGATGCAAGTCGCGAGTGGCTTTCGTCCGTTACGGACCCGGACAACAGACTGTTTGTGACTGAAATTGTTTACAGTAGGCGGGTAACGGTCTACTTCGTAGCATAGCGATTCGCGCTGGTGTATTGCAGAAGGGTCTCAGGGTTTTTGCTCTACGCTGGCACGCCGGGGCACTTCCTAGTGGTCTAGCGTCATTGTGCGCGCGTGCGTTGGGCGGACCACTTGAGCAAAGCGAGAATACTTCTAGCAGACGACCACCCAATGTTTCCTGAAATGGCGGAGCAGCTCCTGGGCTCAGATTTCGAAGTGGTCGCAAAGGTCGGAAACGGCCAGGCTTTGTTTGAGGCTGCCATGCGTTTGCAGCCAGACATCATCGTTAGTGACATTTCTATGCCCATACTAAGTGGCATAGATGCTGCCGATCTCTTGAGGAAGTCAGGCTGCAAATCGAGGATCATCTTTCTTACCGTCCACATTGACTCCGAGTTTGTGCGCGCATGTCTCCTCGCGGGTGCGTTTGGTTACGTCGTGAAGGCTAGAGTCGCCACGGAACTCGTCCCAGCTATACATGAGGCTCTAGTTGGACATATCTTCGTCTCTCACCACATATCGCATTAGGTCTTCCCTCGAGCATGCATTTCCACGGTCGGCTCCTGTAAAAAGTGGCAGTTTTCGGTTGGGCACCGACCACTGTTACCTAACTTGCGAGAATTCGAGGAGCAAACGAGATGAATACCCGCCGTATGGCACTTGGACTTACT
>Ga0335081_10001754_pt1 | contig 34518 bp, 36 predicted proteins | sample Lox_Sample_35_FD_206713 | JGI IMG/M metagenome (GOLD analysis project Ga0335081, IMG submission 206713) | Soil microbial communities from Loxahatchee National Wildlife Refuge, Florida, United States - Lox_Sample_3.5 | ecosystem: Environmental > Terrestrial > Soil > Wetlands | place: USA...
CGGCAAGCCCGCCGCGGCGCAGTTCCGGCCGTTCTGCTCGGCGCGCTGCCGCCTCGTCGATCTCGGCCGCTGGCTCGACGGCAGCTACCGCGTCCCGGTCGCGCCCAGCGACGAGGAGGAGCGCGCCGCTGACGCCGACGACGACGGCGGCGGGGGCGCATGATCTCGCTCGTCGCGGCGGCGATCTTCTTCGCCGGCATCCATCTCGGCGTCGCCGGCACCACCATCCGCGACCGCATCGTCGGCAGGTTGGGCGAGGGGCCTTATCGCGGCGCGTTTTCCGCCGCCTCGATCGCGGGCCTCGTCTGGCTCATCATCGCTTATCGCCGCGCGCCCTATATCGCGACCTGGGGGCCGCTCGACTGGTGGAAGCCGGTGGCGATCCTCCTGATGCTGCCGTCGGCGTTCCTCGTCACCATCGGCCTCGCGACGCCGAGCCCGACCGCGGTGGCGCAGGAGGGCCGTGTCGGCGAAGCGCCGCGCGGCATCGTGCGCGTGACGCGGCATCCCTTCCTTATCGGCGTCGCGCTCTGGGCGCTCGTCCATCTCGTCGGCAACGGCGATGCGGCGTCATTCGTGTTCTTCGGCGCCTTCGCCGTCGTGGCCGTGGCCGGCCCCGCCTCGATCGACGCCAAGCGCCGGCGCGCGCTCGGCCCCGCGTGGGACCGCTTTGCCGCGCAAACCTCGATCGTGCCGTTCGCCGGAAGGGCCGCGGCAGGGGGCGGCATCTGCGCGAGATCGGCCCCTTGCGCACGCTCGCGGGCGCCGCGGTCTATGTGGCTCTACTTGCGCTCCACGGCAGCGTGATCGGCGTCTCGCCCTTTCCCGGCTGAGGCGCACGCGGGCGGCGAGCGGGCGCCCGCGGCTTTACAGGCGCGGAGGGCCCGGCTATATCGCGCGCCCGGCGCCCAGGTAGCTCAGTTGGTAGAGCACGTGACTGAAAATCACGGTGTCGGTGGTTCAATTCCGCCCCTGGGCACCACCTTAACCCCTTAATAAGTTTAGACAAATCCCAGCAGACGCGCGATCGGTCGTTTCGGCCAATTCCGAGCCGGATAACGCTCCGGATAACGAGGAAGCTGAGCACCCCCGCCACGGCTCGGCACCTGTGCCCGACGGGGGGTCGGACGGGGGATCGTGGAGCCGCTTTCCAGCGGTGGGAAATATTCCTTCAAAGCTGAGAGGAAAAACGCAGCATTTGATCGGCATGAGGCTCTTGATCAGAATTTGGCTCTAAATCATTAATAGGCTCAGTTTTGTCGAGCCAATTAAGAAAACTTTCAGGAGAAGCCATGCTGGTCGTTCATTTCCTCAACGTCGGGCACGGTGATTGCACTGTTATCGCTCATCCGTCCGGACGCCTCACCATGATCGACTGCAATGCTTCTGTCGACTACGACAGTGAATCGCAGCGCGAATTCGTCGAGGAGCGGGCACGACGTCTGTCAGCCAACCCACTCGCGAGTGCGGCGATTGGCGGCGGAATTGCTGGCTTCAGCCCGTTTGGCCTCGACACTCGCGCGCCCGGCGGAGCGATCTCGGACCAGCTCGGATACCTCTCCGCCCTCGACGAAGCCAGGCGAGAGCTGACAGATCCGATCGAGTTCATGTTGCGGCGTTATCCTGGCCGGCGGCTGTGGCGCTATGTGCAGAGTCATCCCGATCTCGATCACATGCGCGGTATCAAGCGGCTTTCCGAGGCCGTTGGCTTCGACAACTTCTGGGACACCGCGCATACGAAGCCGGCGCCGAACTTCCAGAGCGACGACGACGAGGCGGATTGGACGTTCTACCAGCGGCTTCGGAGCGGTGGTGGCCAGTCGTTGCGATTCCACCGCGGCGATGAGAGGTTCGCGTTTGCACGCGACGAAGGCGGCCTGCCCGGCGGTGACCAGATTGAGGTCCTCTCTCCTACGCCCGCGCTGGTGCAGGCGTGCAACGACCGGACTGAGTCGAACGACCTGAGCTACGTGCTGCGCGTGCGCCACGCAGGTCGAGGCGTCCTCCTGCCTGGAGACGCCGAGAGCGTCGCGTGGGCCGTGATGCGGCTGCACTACGCGAGCAGCCTTCGGAGCGACGTGCTGAAGGCCGCCCATCACGGCCGCGACAGCGGATACGACCTTGAGGCGCTGAAGCTCATCGCGCCGACCGCGGTGATCGTGTCCGTCGGACGAAAGCCGCCGACCGACGCCAGCAACAAGTACCACGCCCAATGCGGCTGGGTCATGTCGACGCGCTACTACGGCGACATCGAGCTCCAAATACACGACGATGGAACTTTGCACTGGTTCGTGCAGCGCAATGCTGGGAAGCCTTAACCGTGATCGGCGCTGTCCTCGATCGCTTCGATCGGTACACCCTGCTTGCGCGGCAGCGGCCCGCGTTTCTTGCCCTATTTCCCGCGGCTGTCGCCGTGCTCGCGATCTTTCCGTCGCTCCAGAACTGGTGGACCGCACTGTTGGCCGTCGTGGCGTCGTGCGGAGTTGCGTGGGCGCTCGGCGAATTTGCGCAAGGACAAGGAAAGATACTCGAGCCCGGCCTCTTTGCTTCGTGGGACGGGATGCCGTCTGTCGCATTGCTTCGCCACCGCGACGAGCGGATCGATGAGCTTACGAAGGAGCGCTACAAGGCTTTCCTCGAGAAGCGCGTCGCTGGCCTCCGCTTCCCGAGCGAGGAGGAAGAGCGACGCGACCCGACGACTGCGGACAAGGCATATGCGTCTGGCTCCAACTGGCTGAGGACTCAAACGCGCGACCCGAAGAAGTTCGCGCTTCTGTTGCGGCAAAACATCGGATATGGCTTTCGTCGCAATCTTCTGGGCCTGCGGTTGCATGGTATTGGGGTCGCAGCATTTGCCCTCGTGAGCTTAGTTACGGCTCAGGGGCTCGCGGGCGCGCGTATAGATCCGGCGCTAATTGTTGCCGCGACCGTGACCGCCGTCGCGCTTTGGTATTGGCTGTTCGTGGTGAGACCCAGTTGGGTGAAAATCGCTGCCGACGCCTACGGGCGCGAGCTTCTGGAATCCTGCGATGCGCTTGCCGGGTCTACGACGGCGCCAAACCGCAATCAACAGTCCGATCATCAATTTAGAAGCCGAACCTCAAGGTAGGAATGTGCTATGAGCGAGCCCGATTTTAAACTGGATGGAACTGCGGAGCAGGAGGTCACACCGATGCGCGGTCGGAGACCCAAAGTCGCAAAGGCCCCGACGAAACACGAGCGCACCGAGAAGATTCGCGAATTGATCTCGCGACTGCCGGAGGATTTATTGGATGCTGGGTTTGGGGACCAGCTTCAGCCGCCTGGGCCAGTCAAACTTCTCGCAGCCCCGATTCAGGATCCGAAGACTGGTGGCTGGATTGGTCACGTCGAGGAAACACTCGGCACTTATATCCAGCGGGTCTCGATCGACCAAAATTTCTCCCAGCGGCCGCCCTTTGATCACGTTACCGACCCGATCTACAAGCGCCTGATCCGCGATTACATCGCGGGGGCCGTGATGCCGGAGGCGAAAGTTGCCGCCCTCAGCCAAAGCTCTACGAACCGAAAGGCGCACTCGCTTGATGTGGCTGACATTGTCGCCTCTGTGATCGACGGGTTACAGCGTCTTTACTGCAGTGGCATCGCTCTGCTCTTGGTGTGGCGGCGCGAGCAGCTCGTCCGCGAAGGAGCGCTCCCGGCCGATGCCTGGGACTATTTCAAGGAGACCATAAATGCCTCTAGCGATCCGGAAACTGCCACCCGAGAGTTGCTGAGGCGGACGGCCCGGTACGAGGTTTTTTACGACATCGACCTCGCCGGCCTGCTCCATTACATGGTGACCTTCAACACAGGCCAACGTCGTATGAGCCTTCAGGTGCAGTTGGAGATCATGCAGCGGCCGCTGATCGACGAACTTGAACGTGGGGCCAAGATTCCGGTATGGCGAGACATTCAGAAGATACCAGGAATGCAGCGGCCAAAGGACAAATTTGCGGCGTCCGACCTTGTGCTCGCCGCACAGTCGTTCATCACGAACAATCCACAGCTCACTGCCGCAACCGAAGCTGAACGGTTCATGGACGAAGATCAAGCCTACTTGGATAACGTAGGCGATATCGAGGATGTCGTGCACACGCTCGGGCGCATAGCTACGGAGATCCATCCGCTGGTATCGCGCAAGTATGCCGCCGATCCATCGAAGCGCTTCATTCTGTCGAGCGGCGGGATGTTCTTGCAGGCCCTTGTTGCTGCGTGCGGATTTATGCGCAACCGCAACAATATTAAGATGCTGGACGGTGCGCTTGATAAGTTAAAGCACCTCCTAGAGTCGCCGGCGGAAGACCCACTAAACCTCGAGGACTATGGTAAGGCGCTCCTGAGCATTACCACATCACGTGGCAAGGCGATCCGGCGGTTGGTCTATGACACATTCCTGCGATTCTTCAGTGGCACCACCAGTGAGCCGGAATGGCTGGACACCGCAGCACAAATCACGGGAGTGACGTAACCGGTCGCGGGGCGATCTTCTCCCAGCCGTTAGCGATCATCGGCGCCGCGTCCTCTTCGCATAGCTCGACCACGCCGTCTGTCACGTTCACCCGTTGGCCGGTGAGCGTGTATAGGGTCGAGGGTGCGGGCGAGGGTGCGCGCAGCCGCACCGTCGGGGCGGTCGCCTTCGCGGCGGCGCCCGGGACCATGTTGTCGAACGGCGCGCGCTTCTCCGCGCCGGCCGTGGGTGTGGTAGGCAGCCGGCCGTCGCGCGCGAGCGTCCGCGCGTAGTAGCCGATGATGCCCGGCTCGCCGCCGTCGAGGGCGCACTCGGTCAAGCCCCATACCAGCGCGTCGACGCGGTCCGGGGAGGAGCCGCGAGACCGCACCTGGTCGACCGTGAAGGCCGTCATCTGCGTTTCGAGGTCGGCGAACACGCCGACGTGGTGCACGAGGCCGCGCTCGTAGAGCGCGCTCACCGGCTCGGCGCGCGTGATCTTGCCGCGCGACGCGTGCACCAGCTTGATCGGCACGTTCGCGTCGACGGCGCGGAGCGTCGCCTCGACCATCTCTCCGCCCTGGTTTGACTCGCCCACGATGAGATCGGCGCGGTGGCGCCGGAACGCCGCGATGGCGGCGCGCGCCCAGTCGGTCGGGCTGTAGCGGCCGGATCGGTCGTCGAGAACGTAGGCCGCGCCGTCCTCGCCGACGCCCACGACGACGATCCCGGTCTCGTCGGCGTCTTCGCCCGACGTCGTCGCCGGGTCGAGCGCGACGACCACGCGCTTGAGCGTCGCCGGCGCTTCCTTGACGCGGTGCCGGTCGAGGATCTCGTGCGACCACAGCGCGCCCACGACGTCGTCGAGGACGCGAGCCTCAAGCTCCTGCTGGCCGATCCGCGTCCCCTCGTACTTCCGCACGATGGATTCGAGGAAAGGCTTGGCGAGGTTCGCGGCGTTGGCGAAGGTGCTGGACCGCGTCACCGCGACGTCCTTGCCGTCGCGCGCGAGCAGGTCCCTAAACGTCTTGATCGGTCGCGGCGTCGTAGTGATTAAGCAGCGCGGGTCGACGCCGAGCCGCAAGCCCAGCATCGCCATGTCGAGCGTGTCCTGCGGGAGCCGCATCGCGCACAGCTCGTCGACCCACAGCGTGTCGCACTGAGGGCCGCGCAACCGGTCCGGCTCGTCGGACGAGAACAGCAGCGCCACCGCGCCGTTCGGCCACTCGACCTTGCGCAGCGAGGGAAAATATTGGGGCCGGAAGTGCGCGGGCGCGGTCGCGATCAGCCCGGACTCACCCTCGACCATGACGTCTCGACAGTCGGCCGCGGTCGGCGCGACGAGGTGAACCCGGCCCGCGGTGCCCGCCTCGATGCGAGCGCGGACCCACTCGGCGCCGCTTCGCGTCTTGCCGGCGCCGCGACCCCCGCAGAACACCCAGGTCGACCAGTCGCCCGGCGGCGGCAGCTGCTCGGGTCGCGCGCGCGACGGCCAGTCGCTCTCGATCGCGTCGGCGAGACGCGCGAAGAGGTTGGCGTCAGTCGTCGGCGACGGGTTCGGCATCGACGTCGATCACGACGGGAGCGGGGCGCCCGATCGGCGCGGGGAGCGCGGGGCGGCCGTCTTCGAGCGTGCGCAGCGCGCCGACGACGGCGAGACGCGCTTCGGGGAACGGGCGCAGCGCGGCGACGATCGCCTGCGCGGCGTCGCGCCACTCGGGGGAGATGAACAGGTTGTTGTTGACGGTGATCCCGCCCGACAGCTTCGCGATCTCGCCGGTGATCCGCCCGGTGTCGCGCAGGCACGCCATGATCTTGTCGGAGAGGAGCGCGATCCCGTACTTGTCGCCAGTCTCCACCGCAGCATCGAGGCCGCGGTACAGCACGGCGCGCACGTAGCGAAGGTTGTCGAGGATGCTCGCGGCTTCGTCCTCGGCCTTCACCTTGAGGTCTTCGAGCCGCGAAGTGCCGGCCAGCATCATCGCCTTGCGCTCGGGCGGTACGTGGTTCGCGTAGTGACGATTCACAACGTCCTTCGTCAGGCCGAAGCGGCGCGCGACGGCGGTGAAGCTCTGCCCGTTGGCGCACAGCAGCTCAATGCGGTTGCGCTCGGCGTGAGCGCACGCCTTGCAGCGGCCGGTGACTTCGCCCTTTCTCACGCGTCGAGGCGGCGCAGGTTGCCCGCGGCCGGCCTTCCCTTGAGGTCGCGCCGCAGCGAGAACGCGAAGCGCTCGCCCTCGACGGGATCGTCGCGCACGTTCGAAGAGTCGAGCGCGAACGCGCCGACGAACACGTCCTCCCCGCCGTCATCGCGGGCGAGAAAGCCGAAGCCCTTTCGGGGGTCGTAGAATTTTATCTTCCCGGTCAGCATCGCTTCTTCAGTCTCCGAGGAGGGGCTCGACCCGCGCGGCCGGCGCCGGCGCCGTGACCGATGATCGGCGGGGCGCTCTGCTCCCCGGAGTGGGCGGCAGCGCGGGTCGAGTTTGGCGGCGCCGGGCGAGAGCGGCGCGGGCGTCCCGAACGGCGCGCGGCGTCGCGCGCTCGGCGAGCCGTTCGCGACGGGCTCGCGCGTTGGTCTTGCGGGCCTCGCCGCGGCCGGCGCGAGTTGAGATCGGGTTGCGCCTCACGCGCCGGGCACACCCGTGATCGAGTTGCCCACGGGGCCGGACGGGATCGGAGTGATCGAGCCGCCGCCCTTCACCGTGGGGATCGTCGGCAGCGCGGGCTGTGGCTCCGGCGAACCGTCGGCGGGCGGCCGCTCGGTCGTGAGCGTGCGCAAGATCTTCGGATCGATCGGTGAGGAAGTGTCACCGCCCTGCGTGGTGCCGGCGCGACCGGGCGTCTGCCCGGACCAGGGTGAGCCGAACGAATCAACCATCTTCAGGCTTCCTTTCCGCTGACACGTCGCGCCAGCTGCCGTTGACAAATTGCACGACCGTTCGAAGGGTCGTGTCGTAGTAGTGCTCGCCCTCGCTCGGGTGCTTCGGTCGCTCGCTCGTGGTGCCGGCCCGAAGGGGCTTGAGCGAGCGTTTCAGGTCGTAGCGATGGATCTTCTCGAGCGTCGCGGCGATGTCGCGGGCGGTGGCCGCCAGCGATGCGATCTGGTTCGCGATCGAACCGCGCTTGTGAAGGACGTCGCCCTCGGCCTTGGAGAGTCGCGAGTCCTCGCCGATCGCGACCGCTTCCTCGTCGGTGAGGGGCAGACCGTTCGCGAGTTTTTCCCGGGCGTCGCTCACCAGCTTGGCGAACTCGGGCGTGCCGATCCGGAGCTTTCGCAGCGCGGGCGCGAGCGGGCGGAGAGATTCGGCGCCGAGGTCGAGGGCGAGCGACATCTTGCGCAGCTCCGCGACGGCGTCGGTGAGGGTGGTGATGGGTGGTTCGTGCGTCATCGGCTTTCGGTTCTTCTCATAGTTCGGGGAGCGGATAGGCAACGGGCGCCATGAGAAAGCTCTAATTGGGGCCCCTGCGCGATGAAGCCCCCGGGGCGGTCGTCGCGTCGGGATCGCGCGCGAGGTCGCGTGCGAGGTCTTTCCACTCCGCGAGGTACGCATCGACGTCGGCGACCGGAATGCGGTGGAGGAGAGTGGCGGCGACGGAGGCTGGCGGCATCAGCGCTCGCAGCGTCTCGCCGGGCTTGTAGGTGGAAGCGTCGTTCAGGTCGTGCTGCGCGCCGAAGTGTTCGTGGAGCGCGGCGAGGCGGGCCATCAGCGCGCCACCCCGCAACAACGTCGCGTCGAGCGTCGCGGCGATCGTCTCGGCTTCCTCGATAAGTACGGAGTTGACGATGGCTCGGGTGCGAGAGGCAATCTCTCGATGCTGCTGCGCGGCGTCCTGGAGGCGCGCGTTCAAATCGCCGAGCCCAGCTTGCGCGGCCTGCGCCAGCGCCTTCGCGCGGACGAGCTTGTCGCCGGCGCGCTTGCGTGCGGCGAGCTGCGGCTCGGGCATCTGACCTTCGCCGGTCTGCGCCCAGGTGGTGATCGCCTCGGCTTCGCGCTTGGCGATCTCGTCGAGGTCGGCCTGCGCTTCCGCCTCGGCGGTGGCCGCGTCGGCGAGACGCTGGCGCGGTCCTTCGAGAGCCGCGACGGCGGCGGCGGATTCGCGCAACGAAGCGAGGTGAGCGGCCAGCGCCGATCGCGCGGGCGAAGGGGCGGAAGCCGGTCTTTGGCCGCCTCCGAGCGTCTGAGACGGCGTTGGGGCTTGGTTCGGCATCGGTCGGGGCGGTCCTTTTCGACGGTGCGCTTTTCCGGCGCGTTATCCGGAGCGTTATCCTCAACCGATTATACGGCCGCTGTTGCCGGTTTGTTGCGCGAGCAAACATCGGAGAGACCGGCGTTTATGGAGCGGCGACCCGATGGCCGATATGTGACGGCAAATTACGTGATCGCGCGCCGTCGACCGAAAAGGCCGCGCGGACGCTGAGATGGTGAGGCGGAAGGCCGCCCAGACCGGAAGCAGCGATCGACCTTCCGACCCGTAACCCGTAACCGCCCGCGTAACCGCTGCATCACACCCTGGTTACGGCCCAAAGCCGTTGCAGCATCGGGCTTTATGACTACCCGTAACCGCGTAACCGTCATTCTTATTAGAAAGACTTGGGGCCGGATGGATGGATTACGCCCCGTTCGCCGTCCCTTCCGCGTAATCCATCCATCCGGCCCCCCTTTATAGGGAGTCACCTGTTACGCGTTACGCTGTTACGGCCCCGCTTCAGATTGGCAGCCCCGGATCGCCCGCCTCGGGCGCGTTGGCCGCCTTGAGCACGCGGCCCCGCTCGTCGAGCGTGAGGATGATCTCGTGCCGGCGCTGTTGATCGTCGCCGCGCGCGAACGCCGGCACGCCGGCGCCGCCGCCGAAGCGCAGGTGAGGCACCTTCTCAAACCCGAGCTTCTTCATCGCTTCGTTCAGCCGCGCCTTGTCCTCCTTCGTCTGCTGGCCCGTTGGCTTGTCGAGGATGCGCCAGACGTCGCTTACCCGGATCTTCCCGATCAGGTCGCCGAGCACTTCGGTCAGCCGGTCGTCCCACGGTTCCTCGACTTCGCGGTTCCGCTGCTCGCGCGCCGCCTCGTCATACAGCCCGGGGTCGAGGCTGATCTTCTCGCCGGCCGCTTCCGCTGCCGCCGCTTCCGCCCAGAGCTGGTCGCGGTCGCGCTTTATCGCTTCGAGGTCGATCGCACCGACCTTGACCGGCCAGAAGCGGCGGTTGCCGGTGGTATCCCGCAGGTACTTCTCCGAGTTCGTCGTGCCGGCGAACACGCACTGACGCGGCCGCTCGCTCGTCAGCTTGTCGTAGGACAGGCGACCGCGGTCGTATTGGCGCGAGCAGAACGCTTTCAGATGCTCCACGTCCTGCTGCTTCATGCCGCGAAGCTCGCCGCACTCGATGATCCACTTGCCTTCGGTCTGCTCGATGACCTTCTTGTCGTCGGCGCTCAGCGGCAGGGAGTCCGAGAACCAATCGTCGTTCACGGCGAGGATGCGAAGCACCGTGGACTTGCCCATTCCCTGCGGGGATTCCAACACTAGCAATTCGTCGAACTTGCAGCCGGGCTTTCGAACGCGCCGAACCGCGGCGACGAAAAAGATGCGCCCGATGGCGCGAACGTAAGCGCTATCGGTTGCGCCGCAGTACCGGACGAGCCAGTTGTCGATGCGCGGCGTTCCGTCCCATTTCAAGCCGGCGAGGTAGTCGCGCACCGGGTGAAACGACTCTTCTCGCGCCAGGGCGACCGCAAGGTCCATGAAGGCGTCCTTCGCGATCTGCCAGAAGCAGTTTTCGCGGACCTCGTACATCAGGTCGAGCAGGCTGTCGTTATCGAGAGCGTGCTTGCCGTCCTTCACGGCGCGGCAAAGGAACGCGTTGTAAGTCAACTTCACGCCGAGCCGATCGAAGGCCAGCGCGAGGTTCGGCCGGATCGCGAACGGTCGCCCGTTGTGGTCCGTCGCGTAGGGCGGGACCGGAGAGCCCTCATCGACCTTCGCTCGCCGGTAGGCACGCTCCGCCGCTCGCTTCGCGTTGCCCTTCTGCGCGAGGCAATGGGCCGAGATGGCGTATCTAGCGTCGGTCAAGATCGAGACCGCGGCGCTTTCCGTTACGCCCGCCATCTTGAGCAGGTACGCGGCACCCATCGTCGCGGCGCTGCGGTTAAGCTCGCCGTTTACGTGGTACTTGGTCGAGTCCCCGGGATCAAAACCGTTGAGAACAATCGCGCGGCATCGATCGCGCTCGGCCTCGCTCAGGTGCGATAGGTCGAGGTCGTCGAGATCGATCGGGCCCGCGAGCGCGGCAGTTTGCTTCTCGGCGGCGGCGAGCGGTGGTGCCAGCTCGAAGTCGGTCAGGTCGTAGCGGCGGTCCCAATCGGCCCACACGACGGCCGTTCCGGCTTGATCCCGTCCCTTGTCGCGCTTCTTCTTGTTCGGAACGTTGATGCTGCCGGGCAACCGCATGACGCGATCGACGTTGAAGCAGCTGTCGCCATCGAGCGCGACGTCGAGCGCCCGGTTGCGCCGCTCGATCTCGTCGAATGCGATGCCGTCTTCACCGTGAAGCTTTACCGGTTCGCGTAGAAGCCAGAAGCACTGGAAGCCGCCGCCCGAGTCCACCACGACGCTCGGCTTCGGCGAGAACGCTTCGATCCGGGAGCGGATGCGATGGCGCTCTTGGCCGAGATCCTCGCCGGCGCGCGGATCGGCGTCGCAATGGAACGCTACGGCGCGAGCGATGTCGGACTTCTCGGCCTTCTTGAAGATCGGGCGCGCGGGCCGGTTGGTGGAGAAGTAAAGATTCGCCTTACCCTGCCGCGCGTCGATCCAGTCCCGCAGGGCGCGCTCCGGCAGGTCGCCGGCGCCGTCGTTTTCGCGAGGAAAGGTCTTCGTCTCGATGCGGCCGCTGGCGGGATCGATCGCCGACAGCGCGGCGAAGCCCCACCGCCGTAGGAAATCGATCGCGGTGTCGGTGTCCGCCGTTGGCGGGAGCGCCGGCAGCGTCTCGTTCGCTTGGACACCTTGCTCCGGTGCCGGGGTATAATCTCCCTCGTGCATCGGGTCGTGGCTTGAGGGTTCGCCCTCCGCGAGAGCGTCCGCCGCCAGCGGGCGCTCTTCGTGCATCTGGGTCATGGTGACGCGGTTCCGAGAAAGAGCCTCTCGTCGCTAGACCTCTATCTCTGCGGCGGCAGGTCGATCGACCGCCACCTCGTGCCTTGATCGCCGGCGCCGTCGTCGTGCCAGTGCCCGGCCCAGAGCGTGCCGTTGCCGAGCGCGACGTAGATCGTGTCGGGACGGTTCCCGTCGCCGGGCGCGACGGCGAGGTGCTTGATCTCTCGGGCGTGCGCTACCCGGGCGGCTTCCCACCGCGCTAGCTGGGTTTCGAGCCGCGCGCGCTCCTTCGCGGTGAGCGGCCGGGTGCGGCGCGGCGCGGTCATGCGCGCCTCCCGTCGAGCATCGCCAGCAGGTCCTTTCGCCGCCAGCGAACGTTTCCGCCGAGGCGGACGGGTTCGGGAAATTCGCCTCGCCGTCGGCGGTTGTAGAGCGTCGCGATGGTGATGCCACAGAGCGCGGCCGCTTCGGTCGCGATGAGAAGTTCGTTGTCGTTGTAGATCGTCGTCTTGGGCGTTGGCATGACGATGGCGGGTCCTATCGGGAGCCTCCGAAATCATCCCTCCATCTGATGCGATAAATTATAACCCCGGCTGAGCGCAGACCCGACGCCGGTACTCTCGCTTCAGGCCGTGGCCTTGTCGCGCCGGCCGCGCCGCGCGCTTCGCTGCTCCCGGCGCCGCGCGATCGTCGCCTTCATCGCGGCCGATGCCGTGTCGGCGTCTTGCTCTCGCGCCGCCACGCGGGCGGCGATCCAATCGTCTATCTCGGATTCGATCCACGCGACTCGGTTTGGGCCGAGGTGAATCGATCGAGGGAACTCGCCCCGCTCCATTAGTCTCAGGAGGTGAGCGCGGGTGTAGGGGATACCCTTGTCGGCGTTGAGTAGCTTGAGGGAGAGCAGTCGCACGATGACCCCGCCGGCGCGATGCGCCGATGATGGTTGGCTCTCTCGTAGGCCTCAATCTGTTTGGAAACCCGCCGGAAGATGGGACAGGCGTGAACATAGATATACGCTATGCGCGGATCATTGCCAGCTCGAGGTAGTCTGATCGTCCCCGTCAGCCAATGTTTTATTCCTCGACCGGCGTCGCTGATCCGGCTGGTGAAGCCGAGGGTTCACCATCATCGTATGGATCGCCCGTTTCGACGTCTCCGATCGCTTCCGTCGCTCGTTTCGGGTCGCCCTTCACGAAAATCACGACGTTCTGGTGGGCTCGCCCCAGTTTGCGGGCGGTCTCGAACGGGCGCACCGCCCGCAGCGGTAAAGAGCCCACCGGCGGTATCAGCACGGCATCATTATAGAATCCTAAGCCAGCGGATTCGAAAGCGGCGATCGTTCGCGCCGGCAAGCCACGGAGAAACCCGGTGCGCCGATCGCGCACGTCGCCAATTACAAAGCATGCGAAGCGATCGGGTTTCAGCAGCGCACAGCTCGTAGTGATGATCTGGGTGTATGCGCCGAGGAACTCGTCCCAGTTCATCGTCGAGAGGTCGCGCGGATCGTCGCCATAACGCTCTAGATCGGAATATGGAGGACAAGAAAAGATGAGATCGGCTTCGATCCCCGGCACGATCTGGGCGAGTTTACGACTGTCGCCACAGTGCCAGACCGGGGCCGGATGCTCAATGGGTGTCGATCCGAGCACCGAGCCGGCGTGAGGCGTGCTTTTGATCCGGTCCCATTGGATGGCGTTCGCTTCGATCTGCTCGGCGCGGACATCGATGCCGATGTATTGCCGGCCAAGCAGGCTGGCGACGATGCCGCGCACCGAACCGCCCGCAAATGGGTCGAACACGAGCCCTCCCGGCGGGCAATACCAGCGGTATACGAGTTCGCAGAGCACGGGATCGAAGACACTTATAGGCGAAGGGCTCGCCGCCATCACCCTGCGGGCAAAATCGGTCTGCGGACGCATTGCGCCCCAGGGGCCGGTAGCCGTCACGCTTCGATCCGCCCAAGCTCGCTTCGGATTCCCAAGGCAAACCATAACCGCTTCCGCGCCTGCCACCAACCCTGGCGCGCATCGAGCACCGTGAACGGCGGCACGAGAAATCGCTCGCGGAGGGAACCGGGTCCGGTCTCGTGCGCATTGTGCGCACCCTCGCCCTTTAGCTTACGGACGTAGGCTTCGACGACGCCGCAGCGGCGAGCGACCTCGCGGTTCGACCAATTCGACCAGATCGGGTCGGCCAGAAGAGTAAGGACCGCCTTCCGCTTGTCGCGGTTCGTTCGGCGGAGGCCGTGAGTGGCGTTCGCCCCGCAGCCGAACAAGATCGCTTCGCGTTTTCCGCCCGGCCGGACCCGAGCGAGAATATCGCCTCGGCCGGCTAGTTCGGTCGCGGCGATACGGTAGTGACCGTCGCCGGGCCAATACTTTCCGTCATCGTCGAAAAATAGATCTACCGGCGGAAAGTCAGTGCCGTTGCGGATCGCGTCCGCGAACTCGCCAACCACGACGGGATTCGGCTGGCCGGCCCGCGATCGGCAGGCCGGGTCGCGCTGAATCTTGCTAAGGGGGACTTTCTCTACGCACGGAAGGCCGTCGACGCCGTCCGTCGGCGCCACCAAGGTATCCTCGGCCATAGAATCGGGCGCCTGCGCCCAGGCAACACCGCGGCGCGCGCGGTGACGCTTAGGACGTCAGGACCTTTTCTTGCTAGAGCCTCTGGATGTGCCCGGGGCGCCCGTTTCGGGCGCCTCTTACGAGACGGTAGCAAACTCGTGGCTACCTATCTTGCCGGTGATGTCAATATAGCGAATTGGGCCGAAAAATACAAGCCAATCGCGTGTCTGGTTTGTCTGAAATCTATTTCGACTTGCCCTCAAACAGGCCGAGCGGATCGTTCGTATTTGGAGATGGGGGCGGTGCCTATCGCCTCCTCCCCCCGCGGGAATACTGGTTTTATTAGGCGCTCCGCCGCCGCTGCCGCCGCCGATCCTCTAAGCGCGCCACCTTTGGCGCCGAAGCTTTGTCTCCGCTAATAGGTGTGTCCCCGACGATATTCGAGAGGCGATCTTGCCACGCCTGAAGGCCGGCCCGCTTTTCGTCCCGGTACTCGTGGCGATCGTAGACGCCCTCGATGCCGGGCTGCGCGTGGGCGAGGACGCGCTCGGCGACGTGACTCTTGATCCCGGCCGCGGCCATCCCGGTGCGCGCCGTGCGGCGCAGGTCGTGCAGCCGCCAACTATCGCGCCCCGGCTTCGTGGCGGCGGTCGGTTCGCCCTTCGCCTGGAGCGTCGCCATCACCTCGTCCAGCCTGTCCTTGACCTTGCCAAAGCCACTGATCGCTTTCAGGCCGAGCGTCGTCGAGAACACGAATTCGCCGAGCGGCTGCGCCTTGGCCTCGTCCCGCTCGTCGTGACGGGCGGCCCGGCGCACCTCCTCGCGCTGCGCCTCGCGGCACGCGTCGAGTAGTTCGACCATCGCCTTGGTGAGCGGAACCTCGTGCGGCCGCTTGCCCTTCATGCGCTGCGCTGGGATCAGCCAGACGCGCTCGTGGTCGTCGATCTCGCTCCACGTCATCTCGGCGACTTCGTTTCGGCGCTGGCCGCTCAGCAGTAGCAGCCGGAAGAACGGCCCGAACGGATAGGCGAGGGGCTGGGGATCGTCGTCGGAGCTGTTCTTCTTCTTGGACGGCGGGTCCGCGACGCCCGCCGTGGTCGCACGCCACAGGTAGCGCAGCTCGTTGTCGGTGAGAATGCGGTCGCGCGCCACGGCATCGCCGACGAGATCCTTCACCTCGAGTCCGGCGCACGGGCTCTGCTCCAGCCCGTACTCGTCGCGGGCGACGGCCCAGCGGAAGAGCTTGCGGACGAGCGCGAAGGTGTTGCGCGCCATGTACGGGCCGCGCTCGGCCTCGACCTCATCGATCAGCTCGCGCACGTCGCGCCGCGCGATGGAGGTGATCGGCTTGTCCCGCCACTTCGCCAGGACGAGGCGCTCCAGCGTCGCTTCGATCCCCTCGGCGCTGCGCAGACGCTTGACGTGCCGCTTGACGAACTCGGCCGCGACCGCCGCCACGGTGTCTGCGCGCTTGCGGGCCCGCTCGCGCTCGCGCTCTTCCTCGACGATGATCGGGTCCGCGCCGTCGCTCATCAGGCGGTCGAACTCAATGGCGCGCGCGCGCGCCGTGGCGAGAGTCATCTTGGGATAGGCGCCGATCGTGCGCCACGTCGGGTGACCGGTTTTACCGACGCGGCGGATCACGGCGAAGCTGACGTGGCCGGTATCGGTGACGCGGACCGCAAGCGGCGAGTTCTTCTTGGCGTCGTAGACGACGCGCCGCTTGCCTTCGGGCGGCGGCTGGATCGCTTCGAGGAAGCTGTCGGTGAGAACGCGTTTGTCGGGCATGTTCAGTCTCCGTCACGTGGCCGTTATCCCGGGGCGCGCAGGCCCCGTGACTTTTTGGCGGTCGCTTCGGGATAACGCCCGGGATAACGGCCGTGCAAAGTGACCCGATTTTACGCCAGTTTACGCGAAGGTCTAATTTATAGCGTATTCACGGGCACTTTTGCGCGGCCGTCCGCGACCGATCGGACGGGATAATACGCCAGAACATCGCAGGAACGAAACTGAAAATCACGGTGTCGGTGGTTCAATTCCGCCCCTGGGCACCACTTACCGCCGATTCAGGCAGCGATTAGAGAGCAGCTGGCGACCTGGAACGTAATGGAGCCCACGGATCACGCGCAGAAGTTCGGCGGCCCTTGGACGTTGATTAAGACCGAATCTGTTGCCGCGTACCTTCCAGCATTTACCACGGCGCTGAAAAACCAAGGGTTCAGGCTCACCTATATCGACGCCTTTGCGGGATCAGGCGCATTCACGTTCGACCAAGCGATTGCACCCTTGCTCGATGATGACGAATTCGTCCAGCATGCTCATACCGGCTCGGCCAAGAACGCGCTGGCGGTTGTACCGCCTTTCGACGAACTCATTTTCATTGATGAAAAGCCGAAGAACGTTCGCGCTCTCGATGAACTCGTAAAAGGGCGGCCGGGTGCTGGCGTAATTCAAGGCGACGCCAACACTATTATTGCAGGTTTGTGCGCGCCGGAACTGTGGCGTCCTCGGCGTCGTCGCGGAGTGATTTTTCTTGATCCATTCGGCCTGAATGTCCATTGGCCGACCCTCGAGGCAATCGCTACCACAAAAGCCCTTGATCTTTGGTACCTGTTCTCGCTCGCGGGCCTCTATCGAAATGCGCCATTGAGCATTGACGCGCTTGACGCCGATAAGCGCGAAGCGGTTACTCGAGCGCTCGGAAAGGAGAACTGGATCGAAGATTTCTATTCGGAACCGCCAACGCCGCGGCAAGGATCGTTATTTGACGCCGCGGCCGGAACGGCTTCTCCAGTGCGCACGCTCACAGTCGACGGAATGGAACGTTACGTCACGCGGCGTCTTGAGACGATCTTTCCTTACGTCGCGCCTCCGCGTCGCCTTCTTGGCCCAACGGGTGCGCCCCTGTTTAGCCTGTTCTTCGCAGTCTCGAACCCGGATCCTGCCGCCCGACCCGTCGCGTCGAGGATCGCCGAACATATTTTGCGCTCCACTTAACCGGGTATTCATCCCAGGTCTGACCGTCGAGCTCGCGGCCAGCGCGCTTCTTGTTCGTGCCGCCCCATTGCTTGAAAAAGAAGGCCGTGCCCGACTTGCGACAAACGTCGTGGAGGCGATGAACCCATGCGGGATTCATCGGGCGCGCGCGGGGGCCACTTTCACCGCCGACGATCGCCCAATCAATGTCGGTCAGATCGGTCACATCTGGGTCGCCGATGAGCGGTTCGAAAGATACGAATCGGATCGCTGCTCTCGTTCTGCGTAGCGGTTCGAGCCGCCACCGATGTTCTGCGTTCTCGATGCTCGTGCCTAGCCAAACGTTCGACAGTTTCGGAAGGACGTCAGACAGGTCGGCCATTCGCTCAGGACGCTTCGTCAGAATCTGATAAGTGTGCTGCGGTGTCGCGCGCATCACGTCCCAAACTTCGCCGACGAACTCGGCTGGCACTGCCTCTTGGAATAGATCGGACATCGAATTGACGAAGATCATGCGGGGCTTCGTCCACGATGTCGGTGCGCTTAGGCTCTTTCGATCAAGTGTGATGGCTCCGGTCCAGACGTATCGATTGCCTGAGCGCCGCGTAAGGCCGTCGTATTTGGCCATCCCCATGGCTTGGAGTCGCGCGGCCATACGCATCGCATAGCAGTTCGTGCAGCCAGGTGAGATGATCGTGCAGCCGACCACCGGATTCCACGTCGCATCGGTCCATTCGATTGAGGACTCGGACATCGCACGCCTCCGCGTGAGAACGGACCATGAATCACGCCGGGGGCGCAGTCCAGGATTTTCAGCGACTCGTAAAGAAAATCGACAGCGCAGTCCCTTCCTAGTGGGGGATGCGCCTTCGATTTACTGCGACGCCGTCTCTCCGAGCATGGCGGCAAGCCACGGCGTCACCACTTCGCCGGTGATGCGCTCTTGCGGCCACTCCTTCGAGCGGCCGGTATGCCCGCCCTCGGGATTGACCCAGCCGAATTTCGGCGAGCCGGTCTTTAGCAGGAGATAAAGGTCCGCGATCGGGACCTGCGTGTCCTTCTCGCCGTTGACCACCAGCATCGGCGCGGACGGCTCCTTCAAAATCCCGCGGGTCTCGAGCGAGAAGGTGCGCATCTTCGCCAGGAACGCATCGTCCTCGCCCGGCTTGAAGCCATAGACGAACATGCGCGCCTCTTTGAGGCCGAAGAGATATTCGCTCGTGTCCCAGGATTTGTGCTGCCAGTCCGCCTGGAAATATTCGTGGACCGGCGCCCCTTGCGCGACGACGGCCTTGATCTTGCCGCGCTCGGTATAGCCCGAGAGCGCCGCCCAGTAGCCGCCCGCGCTCGCGCCGTCGACGGCGAGGCGCTGCGGATCGACCTGCGGCTGTTTTGCCAACCAATCGAGCGCCGCGCCGATCTCGCGCTCGCTGCCGACCTCCATCTTCACCGGCGACTGGCCCGTCCCCGGCATGTCGAGCGCGAGGATGCCGAGCCCCGCCTTCACGAACTGGCCGCTGCCGTGCTCGACGCCGAATTCCTTATATTCATCGAGGCCGCCGATCGTCAGCACGACGGGCTTCTTGCCGGCGCCCGGCGGCAGGCGCAGATATCCCACGATCTCCTTGCCCTCGAACGGAATCCGCACGACCTCCGCCGGCGGGTCGAGCAGCTTCGCATAGTCGGCAAAGGCCGCGACCGCCTTCTTGTAGTCGGCTTCCTTGCCGGGCGTGTCCTGCGCCGGCCAGGCGCCGAAATGATAATCGAGCCAGGCCTGGCGCCAGTTCTCGCGCTGCTGCGCCTTGTCCGCCGTCTTGCGCGCGGCGTCGGCGTGGCGCTCGCCCATCGCCGCCCAGGCGGCGGCCCATTCCTCAGGGTCGGTGCTCTTGAGCTGCGCCAGCACGCTGCGCACGTCGTCCTTGTTGATGCCGGTGATCGGATAGGCCTGATGATCGGCGCGGCCTTGCACGTCCGTGCGCAAGTCCTGCAGCGCTTGCGCGGGGCTCGGCGCCCCTTGCGCGAACGCGACCGGCGCCGCGACGAGCGCCGCGCCCAGCGGAACGAGCGCCGCGACGGCGCTCCTCGTGATCCTCATGGCGTTCCTCCCCGCTCGAGCTTGCTGTCCTCAAGACCGCTCGCGTGATGCTATGTCTCGCGCGGGCGGTCCGCAACGTGGCGGATTCGACGCCGAGCGGGCGCGGGCTATTTGGCGCTGAAATCCGCAGGCGGCGGTTGGATTGCGAGGTCTGCCTGCTCGATGAATTCGTTCATGCGCGAGACGAGCTGCAGGCAGAGCGGCCTCGGCATCGCCGCGCTTCGACAGATCCGCGCGGCGGCCGCCGCCAGGTCGAGAGGGGCGCCCTCGTCATGCTGCGCGGCGTATTCCTGGAGCAGATTCTCGATGGCGACCGGCTCGCTCGGATAAGCGGTCAAAGGTGCGGCCGGTTCCTTGGAGATCGTCACGACCTTGCGGTGCGTCGAAAGCTTGCCGTCGGCCGCGCTGGCGCCAAAGGCCCCGACCAGCACCATGCATCCGCTCGCAAAGAGCGCTCGCAGTGCCATTGTCCGCGGCCGGCGCCGAGGTCAAACCCGCCGCATCGCCACGAGGACGACGAGCAGGATGAGCAAAAGTCCGAACCCGCCGGTCGGGTAATAGCCCCACCCGACGCTATAGGGCCAAGCCGGGAAGGAGCCGACCAGGAGGAGGAGCAGGAGGACGATCAAAAGTACCCGGAGCATGGCAACCCTCGTCCCCCATGAAGCGAACGCGGCGGTTTCGGCCGCGTTCCTGGTCCGGCGCGCGGCAGGACTGCGGTGCTCTGCCACGGTATGATGGCGCGGGGATAGAACGAGGGCGGCGATGGCACGAGCGAAGAAGGCAAAAGCGAAGGCGAAGACGCGGGCGAAGGCCGCGCGGCCTGCAAAGAAATCGGCAGCGCCGAAGAAGAAAGCGGCACCGAAGAAGAGCACGGCGCCGAAGAAAAAGGCGCGGGCGCCGCGCGCGGCGGGGAAGCTGCGTCTCACCTTCATGACCGGCGCCTACGAGATCGTGCGCGCGCTCCGCGACGGCACAGTCACGGCGAAAGGGATCGAGCTCGTGCCGATCGCCTCGCCCGGCAGCGGCGCGATCCATGACCGCGTCGCATCGGGCAAGGCCGCCGACGTCAACGAATATAACGGCGGCCACTATGTCGTGCAGAAGGCGCACGGCCGCGCCGACATCACGGCGATCCCGGTGTTCCTGCACCGCCGCTTCCGTCACGGCTTCATCTACATCAACGCGGAGAAGGGGATCGCGCGGCCCGCCGATCTTGCGGGGAAGCGCGTCGCCTGCCGCACCATTGGCGCCGCCGCGGCTTATTGGATGCGCGCGCATCTCGAGGAGCACGGCGCGCCGCATCGCTCAATCACCTGGGTGATCGAGACGCTCGACGAGGCCTCGGCCCAGGCGCCCAAAGAGCTGAAGCTCGAGGTCGTGCCGAAGGGCAAGAAGGTCGAGGACATGGTTCTGACGGGCGAAGTCGATGCCATCATCCAGCCCAACGTCAACGAGGCGCACGATCGCGGCGACCCGCGCGTCGCGCGGCTCTGGCCGGATTACCGCGAGGTCGAGGCTGAGTATTACCGCCGCACCGGCTTCTTCCCGATCATGCACGTGACGACGGTGCCGACGGCGCTTGTCGAGAAATATCCGTGGGTCGTCGAGAGCCTGACGCTCGCGTTCGAGGAGGCAAAGCAGCTTGCCTATCAGCGCCTCGCCAATCCGCGCAATGTGCCGCTCGCCTTCTATCACACCTATCGCGAGGGCGAGCGCACGCTTCTCGGCGCCGACCCGTGGGAATACGGGCTCTCCGACGCCAACCGCCGCAACTACGGCGCGCTCGTCGACTATGTGCACGACCAGGTGCTGACCGGCCCGAAGCCGCGCCTCGAAGACCTGTTTGCCAAGGAGGCCTTCGAGCTGAAGCTGCCGCTCCCGCGGATGCACCGGATCGAGTACGATTTCTGAGCATCAGGGAGGATTGAATGGCGGGGAGCTTCAACGGCCGGCGCGAGGATTTCCGGCTCGTCACCGGGACCGGCCGCTACACCAACGACTGGAGCCTGCCGCGGCAGCTTCACGCCGTGTTCTGCCGCGCCGACCGCGCGCACGCGAAGATCCGCGCGATCGACACGAGCGAGGCGCGGCGCGCGCCGGGCGTCGTCGCGATCTTCACCGCGAAGGACGTGGCGGACGCGGGCTTCAAGACGCTGCCGCCGTCGGTGCATTTCCCCGGCCGCGGCGGCAAGAAGCTCATCGTACCGGAGCGGCCGGTGCTCGCGGAGGGCCGCGTGCGCTATGCCGGCGAGGAAGTGGCGGTCGTGCTCGCCGAGAGCCGGGGCGCTGCGCAGGACGCGGCCGATCTCGTCGTCATCGACTACGAAGACCTGCCGCCTGTCATCGGCTTCGAGGGGGCGCTGCGCGCGGGCGCGGCGCAACTCCACGACACGATCCCCGGCAATGTCTGCTTCGAGTTCGAATACGGCAACGAAGCGAATACGGCCGCTTCATTTGCGTCCGCTGCGCATGTCGCGAAGGCCGCGCTCGACAGCCCGCGCGTCGCGCCCAACACGATGGAGACGCGCGGCTGCCTCGCCGCCTACGACGCCGCAAGCGACCGCTACGAGATCTATTGCGGCCATCAGGGCGGGCCGGCGATGCGCGATGCGCTCGCCATCATGCTCGGCGTCGGGCCCGAGAAGCTCCGCGTCCATATGGTCGATGTCGGCGGCGCGTTCGGCGCGCGCACCGCGCCTTACGCCGAGCATCCGCTGCTGCTCCATCTCGCCAAGCGCATGGGCCGCCCGATCAAGTGGAGCGCAAGCCGTGCGGAGGATTTCCTCACTGACAATCACGGCCGCGCCATCTACGTCTCGGGCGAGCTCGCATGCGACAAGGACGGGCGCTTCCTCGCGCTCCGCACCGATTGGCTCTGCGATTCGGGCGCTTATCTGAGCCAGGCCGGCGTGCTGACCAATTCGATGAACGGCCTCACCATGGCGGGCGGGCCCTATCGCATCGCGAATGTTTATGGCCGGCACCGCCAGGTCATGACCAACACCGCGCCGACCAACGCCTTCCGCGGCGCCGGCCGGCCCGAGGCGGCGCTCATCGTCGAGCGCCTCGTCGACGAGGCGGCGGCGCTCATCGGCATCGATCCGCTCGAGCTGCGCCGGCGCAATGCCGTCGCGCGCGCCGAGATTCCCTATAAGACGCCGACCGGCACCGTGCTCGACAGCCACGATTTTCCCGGCCTCATCGACGAGGCCGAGCGCAAGTCGGAGTGGAAGGGCTTCGCCGCGCGCCGCGCCGAGGCCGAGCGCCGCGGCAAGCTGCGCGGCATCGGCTGCGCGCTCTTCTTCGAGCCCTCGGGCGGCGGCGGCGTGCCGAAGGACCAGGTGGCGCTGCAATTCAAGGGCGACGGCACGCTTGTGCTGCACCATGTCGCGGGGCCGAGCGGGCAGAGCTACGAGACCGTGTTTCCCGAGCTCGTGGCGAACTGGCTCGGTCTCGATCCGGCGCGCATCGAATGCCGCTCGGGCGATCCCGACGGGCCGGCGCTTATCGGCGCCGCCTCGATCGGCTCGCGCACCATCCTGTCGCAAGGCTCGGTGATGAAGATCGCGAGCGAAGAGGTCATCAAGAAGGGCCTGGCGCTCGCCGCCGATGCGCTCGAGACGGCAAGCGCCGATCTCGAATTCCGCGACGGGCGCTATTTCGTCAAGGGCACCGACCGCGCGATCGCGCTTTCCGAGCTCGTCGAGCGCCATGGCAAGGCCACGCCCCATCCGCTCGACACGATCGGCGAATGGACGCCGCAGCGCTGCTTCCCCTCGGGCGCGCACGTCGCCGAGATCGAGATCGACCGCGACACCGGCGCCGCCGAGATCGTGCGCTACACCGCCGTCGACGACATCGGCACGGCGATCAATCCGACGCTTGCCGAAGGCCAGGTCCATGGCGGCGTGATGCAGAGCGCGGGGCACGTGTTCGGCGAGGATTGCCGCTACGATCCCGAGACGGGCCAGCTCCTCGCCGGCAGCTTCATGGACTATGTCATGCCGCGCGCCGATCTCGTGCGCGAGTTCCGCCTGGCCGACCATTCCGTGCCGACGCCGAGCAACGCGCTCGGCGCCAAGGGCGCGGGCGAGGCGGGAACGACGGGCGGGCTTCCCACCTGCATGAACGCGGTGATGGATGCGCTGCGCTCGGCGGGGGTGCGGCAATTTGACATGCCGGCGACGCCGGCGCGGCTTTGGGCGGCGCTGCGCAACGGACACTGAGGAAGCGCGTCTTTCCGCGACTGTCATTGCGAGCGCAGCGAAGCAATCCCCGGCAGATTGCTTCGTCGCTGATGCTCCTCGCAATGACAGGAATGTCATTAGGGCCGAAGAGGCTTCAACCGCTCTGGTGCGCGACGCCAAACGGCTGTTGCTCCGTGTGCGCGTGCGTGCCGACATTGGGCGGGCTTGTCGACGTCATACCGTAGGCGAGCCCGCCGACGAAGCACAGGAAGCCGACGACGACGAGAATAAGATAGAGCATGCCAAATTCGGTCATTCGCAAAGAACCTCCACGCCAAAAGAAAACAGCGCGCGAGGCGGCAATGTCGAATGAAAGGTTTTTAAGAAACGGGCGGCGTCAGTGCGGGAACAGGATTTGCTCGCGCTCGTAGAGGCGGAAGGCAAGCGCAAGCAGCAGCAGCGTCACCGCGAGCGTCGCGAGCCCCGAGATCCCGATCATCGCCCAGCTCATGGTCTCGCTGCGGATCACCTGTCCCATCAGCACGGTCTGGCCGAAGGTCGGGATCGCCGCGAGCACCGAGTGAAGACGGACGGGCGCGAAGACGAGCAGCATTCCGGCGATGGCCGGCACGAGCGGCAGGAGCCCGAGATAGGTCTGCGCCTCCTTGAGGCTCCGCGTCACCGCGGCGATGACGATCTGCGAGGCGACGGCAAAGAGCGCGAGCGGCAGGCAGATCGGCAAGAGCAGCGACAGTCGCACGACGCCGGGCGGCGTCATCAGGCCCAAGGATTCGCGCGGCACGAGGTGCAGCATCGACCAGAACGCCAGCATCTGAACCGTGAGCGCGATGAGGGTGAAGACGACGCCGGCGCCGAACTTGCCGACGAGCACCTCCGAGCGGCTCACCGGATTGATCATCAGCGGCTCGAAAGAGCCGCGCTCGCGCTCGCCGCTCGTCGTGTCGAGCGTGAGATAGACCCCGCCCAGGAACAGCGTGAATATGAAGAAGGGCGGCATCATGTTGAGGAAGGTGGCGCCGAGGCTGATGGCGCGGCCGACATTCACCTCCTCGATGTGCAAGGGCGAGGTGATCTCGGGCGGCACGCCGAGCGCCTCGAGCCGCCGCGTCGCGATCTCGTGCTCGTAGCCGTGCAGCAGATCCATCATCTGCGCGATCGGCACGACGCTCGAGAGGCGCGAGGCATCGGAGATGAGCCGCACCTCGAGCTTCGTGTCCTGCGGCGCCTGGGCCTGCGGCAGCAGCAGCACGAAGGGCGCGCGGCCGCTGCGCACATACTCGGCCGGGTCCTCGTCGAGAGGCTTTAGCATGGCGTCGTGCGCCGCGAGGTACTGCGCGAGCGCCGGCGCGTTGGCGGCGCCCACGGCCGGGATCTCCATCGGCCCGGTGCGGCTCACGCCGGCCGAGAGCGAGCCCGCGACGAAGCTGATCATCATGCCAAGGATCAGGGGCCCGATCAGCGGATAGATCATCGCCATGGCGATGCTGCGGCGGTCGCGCAGATTGTCGACCATCTCCTTCATGAAGACGACGATGATCGTCGGCACCGCCTCAGTCCTCGCCGGCCATGAGCGCCGGCGCCGCTTCGCGGCCTTGCGTCGCGGCCATGAAGATCTCCTCGAGATCGACGAGGCCGGTGGCGCGGCGCAGCTCCTCGGGCGTGCCCTGGAGCGCGATGCGGCCCGCGGCGACGATGACGATGCGGTCGGCGAGCGCGGCCACCTCCTGCATGATGTGGCTCGAGAGCAGAATGCAGCGCCCCTCGGCGCGGAAGCGGCGCACGAGATCGCGCACCGCGCGGCTCGTCGCCACGTCGAGCCCGTTCGTCGGTTCGTCGAGCAGCACATTGTGCGGCTCGTGCACGAGCGCGCGCGCCAGCGCCACCTTCATCTGCTGGCCGCGCGAGAAGCCGCGCGTGCGGCGATCGACGAAATCCTCCATCGCGAGCGCTCTCACCAGCTCGTCGATGCGCCGCTCGAGGCTTGCTCCCGCGAGCCCGTGCAGCGCGCCGAAATAGCGCACGTGCTCGCGCGCGGTGAGGCGCGGATAGAGGCCGCGCACGTCGGGCAGCACGCCGATCCGGCGCTGCACCTGGCGCCGCTCGAGCCGCGCGTCGAACCCGTCGACGAGCGTCGTGCCGCTGTCGGGCGTCAGCACCGTATAGATGTGGCGCAGGATCGTGGTCTTGCCGGCGCCGTTGGGGCCGATGACGCCGGTGATCTCGCCGTCGTTGGCGGTGAAGCTCACGCCCGCGACGGCCTGTACGCGGCCGAAGGATTTATGAAGATCGCGCACCTCGATCATGCTCGTTCGACCCTAGAGTGCGATCGGTTGAGAGGGAAGCGCTTTCGCTTCCCTACTCAACCGTGAATCGCACTCTAATTATTTGAGTAGAGACGGATTCACGGTTCACATGAATCGCGGAGCGATGCCATGTGAACCGATCCGGCTCTAGCCGAAGAAATGGCGAAGGACGAGATTAAGATTGTTACCAGTGGTAGAATGGCGCCGCGGAAGGAGAGGGGTTTCATGCGAAGGATCGTTCTGGCGGGATTTGCGGCGGCGCTCGCGGGCTGTGCCGCGCAGCCGGGCGACACGGCCGCTCCGGCGAGCGGCGGCTCGGCGGTGCTGACGGCGATCGGCACGCCCTTCCTCATCGCCGCGAAGATTCCGCTGTGCGCGGTCACCATCGTTGCGGCGGGTCCGCTCGGCGCCACCGCGTCGCTCGTCCCGCCGCAGGATCCGCTGGGCCACGAGGTGCGTCAGGGGCTGGCCGACGGCATCGACCAGAATTGCGGGCCGCCCTGGACCGTCACGCCGTAGTCCCTAACCCGGACTCCGCGTAGTCCTTAGCCCGGACTCCGATCGCGACTCATTTTGCTCAGGGGCGATGCGCGGCATTCGTCGCCGGTGCGGATGTCGGCGTCGCGGATGCGACCGCGGCCGGCGGGGTCTGCTGCGTCAGGGGCGGCTCGTTCTTGTCGGGCGTCACCACGAAGCCCACGAACCACAGCACGCCGACGACGCCGAGCACGATGAACATGACGCATCTCCGATGTTGCGGCGGAAGCTCTGGCAAGGCGGCCCCGCGCCGTCAAGCCGTCACCCGTCGACGATGAGGATGACGCCGTCGCGGCGCAATCGTTCAATCTCGCCATCATCGAGCCCGGCCGCGCGCAGGATCTGGCGCGTGTCGGCGCCTGCGGCCGGCGGTTGATGGCGGATCGCCGTGCGGCGGCCGTCCATCTCGATCGGAAGCGCCGGCAGCTTCGTCCACCCATGCCCCGGCATTTCCTGGTCGAGGAGCGCGCCGCTCGCGAGCAGGTGCGGATCGGTGAACAGGTCGGCGACCTTGGCGACCGGCGCGAAGGGAATCTGTGCCGCCTCGCATTTGGCCGCGATCTCGGCCTTGTCGTGGCGGGCGAGGAGTTCGGCGACGAGCGGGATGAGCCACGCGCGCGCGGCGACGCGCAGCTCGTTCGTGGCAAGGCGGGGGTCGTCGAGAAGATCGCTCCGGCCGAACGTCTCGCAGAAGCGGCGCCAGTGATTGTTGCTGGTGACGCCGACGAACATCGATTCTCCGTCGCGTGTGGCGAAGATCTGATAGATGCCCCAGCCGCCGACGCGCGCCGGCATCGGCGGCATCGCCCTGCCGGTGATGAACTCGCCGGCCATGTGCTGGCCCATCATGAAGACGGTGGTCTCGAAGAGCGCGCTCTTGACGCACTGGCCGAGGCCGGTTTGGTCGCGCTCGCGCAGCGCCGCGAGGATCGCGATGACGGCGAACGCCCCGCCCATGATGTCGACGACCGACGTGCCGGCGCGCAGCGGCTGGCCCGGCGGTCCCGTCATGTAGGCGAGTCCGCCCATCATCTGCACTACTTCGTCGAGTGCCGGGCGATGCTCATAGGGGCCGGAGAGAAAGCCCTTCAGGGCGCAGAACACGAGGCGCGAGTTGAGTGCCTTCAAGGCCTCGTAGCCGCAGCCCAGCCGATCCATGGTCCCAGGCGCGAAATTCTCGAGCACGACATCGGCGCGGGCGGCGAGGCGATGAACGAGCGCGCGACCCTCATCGCGCTTCAGGTCGATCGCGAGGCTTTGCTTGTTACGATTGAAGTATCCGAAGAAGCCCGCGGCGAAGCCCGAGAGGCGCCGCGTGCTTTCGCCTTCGGGCGCGGGTTCGATCTTGATGACGCTGGCGCCGAGATCGGCGAGCACCAAGCCGGCGCTCGGCCCCATGATGTTCTGGGTGAATTCGAGAATGTTTATGCCCGCGAGCGGCAGCGCATCCATCGCCTGCGACTTTACAACGCCGCGGGCGCGGCGGGTGCGATGGAGTGATCAGCCGGTCGAAAGCTCGCCCGTGCGCACCAGCTCCAGCATCTCGGCGGGGATCGGCTCTTCGAGCATGTGACCATAGAGCGCGTTGAAGAGGTCTTCCCCATCGGTCTCGCCGCTGAGGAAGCGCACGATCGACTCTTCGACCATGCTGTCAAAATCTTCGACCGGGAGCGGCGCGGCAATCTCGGCAAGGGCGGTTGCGGTGTTCATGTGCTGATACTTCCTCAAGAACAGATGCCGAACGCGTCGGCCGTCTGCTTACAAACGGTTACCTTCGGTTACGGTTCCGCCTGATGCCGGAAAAATTCATGCCTAAAAATCGTCAACCTTCTACGGGCAAAACCCGGATGTCGTAGCTGTGGGTGAGGCGGCGTCGCAGCACCGGATCCTCGAGCTCGATCTCGAACCGGTCCGCCGGCGATATGTCGCCCGGGACCGCCAGCGTGCCTCCGAACATGACCGTGCCAGGAGGCAAAGATCCCTGGCCGCCCAGATACTTGGTCATCAGTTCGACGGGCGGGCGCAGGGCCGCGACCGGGCCTTCCTGATAGGGCCGGCGCTGGCCGCCGGTGACCGCAAAGGAACGCAGCACAAGCCGGTCCCAATGCGGCGCGACCTCGTCGAGGGGCCAGAGCATGGCTGATATGGGTTTTGCGCATAGCTGCTTGGACAATGTTACGCCTTGGGCCTCGACCTTGCGGTCGGTGTGGTCCGACCCGACCGCCACGAACAACCCTTCCGCGAGGCTGACGACGACCGGTTCCACCTCGCCGCTCGAGTCCGGGCCGGCTACCTCGATCGCGCCTTCGGTCGTCAGCAGCGATGATGCTGCGCGATAGAAGATCGGCGTCGTCTTCGGCCGCTTGACGCCGAGGCGTTCGAGCTCGGCGATGTGATGCTCGACCGCGGCCGCGTCGCGCCCGGTCCAGCCGGCGATGATGAGCGCCTCGATGCGCCCCTCCAGCGCGCGCCGCCCCGCTCGTGTCTCAACGGTGAAGGCGAGGCGATTCATGATGTGCTCCCCTGCGCCGCGCATCCTATCATGCGCGGCTGCGAGGATCGAAGATGGCCGAGGCGAACGCATCGCAGGACCGGATCGCGCGCTTGCGCGCGGAGCTCAGCCGCCACGGCGTCGATGGCATGCTGGTGCCGCGCGCCGACGCGCATCAGGGCGAGTACGTGCCGGCCTCGGAGCAGCGCCTCGCGTGGCTCACCGGCTTCACTGGCTCAGCCGGGCTTGCCGTCGTGCTCGCTGACCGCGCCGCGCTCTTGACCGACGGACGCTACACGCTCCAGGCGCGCGACCAGGTCGATACCGCGCTCTACACGCTGCGCCACGTGAGCGAAGAGCCCGCGACCGAGTGGATCGCCGCCAATCTGCAGGAGGGTGGGGCACTCGGCTACGACCCGTGGCTTCATACGCCGGGCGAGCTCGATCGCTACCGCGCCGCGGCCGAGCGCGCGGGCGGCAGCTTGCGCGCCCTTGCGTCGAACCCCATCGACGCGATCTGGACCGGCCGGCCGGCGCCGCCCTTGGCGCCGGTCGTGGCGCACGAGCTGCGCTTTGCCGGGAAAGACGCGGCCGAGAAGCGGCGCGAGATTGCAGCTACGCTCGCAAAGGACGGGCTCGACGCCGCCGTGCTCACGGGGCCCGATTCGATTGCCTGGCTCCTCAACATCCGCGGCGGCGACGTGCCGCACACGCCGCTGCCGCTGAGCTTCGCCGTGCTCCACCGCGACGGCCAAGTCGAGCTGTTCATCGACGGCCGCAAGCTCGCGCCGGCAACGAGGGCGCATCTCGGCAACGAGGTGAGCGTGGCGGAGCCCGACGCGCTCGGGCCGGCGCTCGACCGGCTCGGGGCCGCGAAGAAGCGTGTCCTTGCCGATCCCGCGATCGCATCCTCCTGGGTGTTCGAGCGGCTTGCTGCTGCTGGCGCCAGGGTCCATCGCGCGCCCGATCCGTGCCAGCTTCCGAAAGCCTGCAAGAACGAGACCGAGCTCGCGGGCACGCGCGCCGCGCACACGCGCGACGGCGCGGCACTGACGCGCTTCCTCGCCTGGCTCGCGGCCAATGCCGGTGCGGGGAACCTGAAGGAGATCGCCGTCTCCGACGAGCTCGAGAAATTCCGCCGCGGCGGCGAATATTTCCGCGACCTGAGCTTCCCCACGATCTCGGGCGCGGGCTCGAACGGCGCCATCGTGCATTATCACGCAACGCCGCGCACCGAGCGCCGCCTCGAGCCCGGCACGCTCTATCTCGTCGATTCCGGCGCGCAGTATCTCGACGGCACCACTGACGTGACGCGCACGGTTGCGATCGGCGAGCCTTCGGCCGAGATGCGCGAGCGCTTCACCCGCGTCCTCAAAGGCCATATCGCGTTGGCGCTCTGCCATTTCCCCAAGGGCACGAGCGGCTCGCAGCTCGATGCCTTGGCGCGCCGTGCCCTCTGGGAGGCGGGGCTCGATTACGACCACGGCACCGGCCACGGTGTTGGCAGCTATCTCGGCGTGCACGAGGGGCCGCAGCGCATCTCGAAGCTGCCGAGCGCGCAACCGCTCGTGCCGGGCATGATCGTCTCGAACGAGCCCGGCTACTACAAGACCGGCGCCTACGGCATCCGCATCGAGAATCTTGTCGTGGTGACGACGCTCGCGGACACGGGCGAGCGCGAGATGCTGGGCTTCGAGACGATCACGCTCGCGCCCATCGACCTTGCATGCATCGAGCGCGGCCTGCTCGACGCGCGCGAGGCGGCCTGGCTCGATGCTTACCACGCGCGCGTGCGCGAGGTGCTGACGCCGCTCGTTGATGCCAAGACCGCGCACTGGCTTGCCGCCGCGACCCGCCCGCTCGCGAGCTAGCCCGTCACCACGATCTCGACGTCGCCCGTCTTTCGCAGCACGGTCAAGGCCGCGTCCTCGCCATGGCGGCGGAAATGGAGATCGACCGCGACCGATCCCATGGCGAGCCGCTCGATGCGCAGCTCGTCGATGAAGCGCGGCAGCGCCGGCCGCGTGAAGCGGATCTGCGCGATTTCGGGATGGAACGAGACGCCCAGGGTGGCGCCGAGAAGCGCGAAGGCCGCGGCGCTTGACCATGCTTGCGGATTGCACGCGACGGGATAGAGCGTCGGCCCTTCGCCCGGGCGGCGCACGAAGCCGCAGAACAATTCCGGAAGCCGATGCAGCTCGAAGAAGGTCGAGGCGTCGAACATCGCCTCGATGAGGCGCAGGAGCGGCGCGCGGAAGCCGTAGCGCGCGAAGCCCATCGCGATGAGCCCGTTGTCGTGCGGCCAGATCGAGCCGTTGTGATAGGACATCGGGTTGTAGCGGCGCTCGGAGGCCGCAAGCGTGCGGATGCCCCAGCCGGAGAAATGACCATCGCCCATGAGTGTCGCGGCGACGCGCGCGGCGCGCTGTGGCTCGGCGATGCCCGCGAAGAGCGCGTGGCCGGCATTCGAGGTGCGCACCTGGCACGCGGTCTTGCTGCCGTCGAGCGCGAGCGCAAACGTGCCGATCTCCTCCAGCCAGTAGGCGGCATCGAAGCGGCGGCGGAGCCGATGCGCCTCGGCCCCGAGAGTTTCCGCGCGCGGCTCGGCCCCCAAGGCCCGCGCCATTTCGGAGGCGCCTTCGAGTGCGGCAAAGGCATAGGCCTGGACCTCGACGAGCGCGATCGGCGCCGTTGCAAGCCGTCCGTCGGCGTGGAAGACCGCGTCGCCGGAATCCTTCCAGCCCTGGTTCGCGAGGCCCTTCTCGGCGCGGCGGTCATATTCGAGGAACCCGTCGCCATCGCCGTCGCCGTGGCTCTTCATCCACAGGAGCGCGGCCTCGATGTTGGGCCAGATCGAGCTGATGAAGGGCTGATCGCCGGTGCGGCGGAAATAGGCGGCCGCGAGCACGACGAACAAGGGCGTCGCGTCGACCGTGCCGTAGTAGCGCCCGAACGGCACCTCGCCCAACACCGCCATCTCGGATTTCCGCGTCTCGTGCAGGATCTTGCCGGGCTCGGCGTCGCGCGCGGGATCGGTCTCGCGCGCCTGCGCCGCGGCAAGAAATGCCAGAACGCCGCGCGCGATCTGCGGCCTGAGCCACAGCGTCTCGAGCGCGGTGATGATGCCGTCGCGGCCGAAGGCGGTGTTGAACCACGGGATGCCGGCATAGGGATAAGGGCCCGACGGCTGGTCGGTCAGCAGCATGTCGAGATCGGATTCCGAGCGGTCGATCCAGCCGTTGCAGGCGGTGTTGGAGGTGACGATACGGGCGCCGGCGTGATGCAACGTCGTGACGCGCGCGGCGGCCTTGGCGGCGGCGCCGGAGAAATCCTCGGCACGTCGCGCGTCGAAGCCTTCGCGCGCGCACAGCACCGTCGCGGCGATTTTCAGCGAGCCATGCGGCGGCAGGCGCAATTCGTAGCGCGCTTCGCGGCGGCGGAGCGTGTCGGGCGGCGGATCGAAACGGATCTCCGTGCGGCGCACGACGTGGTCACGCCCGCGATAGCCGAGCGTCACCGAGGCTGCGTCGATTTCCGGCTCGAGCAGCTCGCCGCTTGCCGCGCGGCGCTGGCCGCGCACCTCGAACATGTCGGCGAAATCCGCATCGAACCCATAGCGCAGCGCGACCGCGACCGGATGATCGGCGAAGCTCCGGATCTCGAGCCGCTCGAAGCAGGCGCCGTCGTCCAGCACCTTGCTGCGCAGGAGATGGACCTGGTCGCGCGCCAGCGTGAGCCGTCCGTCGTCGTAGATGTCGGGGTTGGCGAGATCGACGGCGAGCACGGTGTTGTCGCGCGTCACGCGCGAGCTCAAGAGCAGCGGCCGCTCGCTTTCGAGCACGAGCACGAGGCGCGAGAGATAGCGCGTGTCCTCATGGAAGAGCCCTTCGGCCGCAGGGCCCGCGGCCTGCACGTCGCCATAGGCATCGAGCACCGCGAACGTGTCGCCGTATTTCAAGCTCTGCGCGCCGACGCGCGCCGATGCGGCCGAGGGGATGTAGAACGGGCCGATCGCTGCGTCTTCTTCGGAAGCGCGCCGGCGCTGCGGTCGCGGTCGGGCCATCGCACGAGCCGCCCGGTCACGCCGGCGCGAGGCTCGGCTGCGCCGCGCCCGCGAGCGAGCGGTAGAGTGCCAGATAATCCTCGGCCATGCGGCGGCTGGTGAAGCGGCGATCGAATTCGCGGCGGATGCGGGCGCGGTCGAGCGCGCGAACCGATCGCACCGCCGCGACGGCGTCAGCCGGGCCATCGACGACAAAGCCGGTGACGCCGTCCTCGACGATCTCAGGTACCGAGCCGCGCTCGAAGCCGATGACCGGCGTGCCGCACGCGAACGCCTCGATCATGACGAGGCCGAAGGGCTCGGGCCAATCGATCGGGAAGAGCAGCGCCGCGGCTTGCCCGAGGAAGTCCGACTTGCGGCGATCGTCGATCTCGCCGATGTACTCGATGCCCGGCGCGCCCAGGAGCGGGCGGATGTCGCGCTCGAAATACTCGCGGTCGACCTTGTCCACCTTCGCGGCGATGCGGAGCTTGCGCCCGCTTTCGAGCGCGATGCGGATAGCGAGATCGGGCCGCTTCTCGGGGCAGATGCGGCCGAGGAAGGCGAGATAACCGCCCGCGCCTATACCCTCGGCGAGAAGATCGGCGGGAATGCCGTGCGGAACGGTCGCGGCCCAGCTCGCCCAGTCGAGCGGCCGTCGCTGCGTGCGGGAAATAGAGACGAGCGGCGCTTCGCTGAACTCGGCGTAGAGCGGCGCGAGCTCGGGGATGTCGAGCCGGCCGTGCAGCGTCGTCAGAAAGGGTGTGTTGAGGCGGCGGAAGAGCGGCAGATGGAGGCAGTCGACGTGGAAATGCACGATGTCGAACGCGGCCGCGTCCTGCGCCAGGCGCTCGAGCATCATGATCTCGTAGGCCAGCGGCGCGCGGCACGCCTCGTCGAAGCGCAGCGCCCGAGCGCATCCGGCCCGCAGCTCCGCGCGCGTCTCGGAATCGCCGCTCGCGTAGAGCGTCACCTCATGGCCGAGTGCCACGAGCTCCTCGGTCAGGTAGGAGACGATGCGCTCGGTCCCACCATAAAGTTTCGGCGGGACACTCTCAGTGAGGGGCGCGACTTGCGCGATCTTCACGACTGCAAAGCCTTGTGATCATTTCGTGAGTTCACCCGTAAGGGCTGTCCCCCTTGCGCCCTCTAACGGTAACCCCGCGACGCGGTTCCCGGGGCGGAACGCCACGCCCGATCGAAACGTTTCAGACGAAAGTGAACACTGGCAGGCGAGTGAGCCGAGTTGCGTATCCTATTGGTTGACGACGATGATGACGTACGCGACTACACTGCCACCGTGCTGGAGGAGGCGGGCTACGACGTGCGCGTCGCCGCGCGCGGCGATGCGGCCGTCAAGCTCCTGAACGCGGGCGAGCCATTCGATCTGCTCATCACCGATGTCGTCATGCCCGGCTGGGACGGGCCCGAGCTTGCGCGCCGCGTCAAATCGATCCGCCCGGATCTCAAAGTGCTCTACATGACCGGCTTCACGCGGCACATCGCGCCGGCCGAATTGAGCAATGCCGAGGTGCTCGATAAGCCGTTCCAGCGCGAGAAGCTGCTCCATGCCGTGCGCCACGTGCTGAACGCCTGAGCGAGAGTCTGATGCAGTGAAACGGGATTCACCCTCGCCCCACGGGGAGAGGGTTTGGAGAAAAGTCCCATTCATCGCAACTCGATCGCACCCTAAGGGACGAGGACGGCCGCGCCGGTGATCTCTCCCTCGCGCAGGC
>Ga0335081_10001755_pt1 | contig 34484 bp, 32 predicted proteins | sample Lox_Sample_35_FD_206713 | JGI IMG/M metagenome (GOLD analysis project Ga0335081, IMG submission 206713) | Soil microbial communities from Loxahatchee National Wildlife Refuge, Florida, United States - Lox_Sample_3.5 | ecosystem: Environmental > Terrestrial > Soil > Wetlands | place: USA...
CCGTATTTCTCGTACTCGGCCTTGCTGCCGTCGGCTTCCGGACCGCCGGCGCAATAGGTGCACTTGTCCATCTTGCCGCGCGTGCCGAAGTTGCCGACCTTGGGATATTGCGGAGCGCCGAACGGGCAGGCGTAGAAGCAATAGCCGCAGCCGATGCACAGGTCCTTGTTGTGCAGCACGACGGCGTCGGCCGTGGTGTAGAAGCAGTTCACCGGACAGACCGCGGCGCAGGGCGCGTCGGTGCAATGCATGCAGGCCATGGAGATCGAACGCTCGCCCGGCTTGCCGTCGTTGAGCGTGACGACGCGCCGGCGGTTCATGCCCCAGGGCACCTCGTGCTCGTTCTTGCAGGCGGTGACGCAGGCGTTGCATTCGATGCAGCGGTCGGCGTCGCAAAGGAATTTCATGCGTGCCATGGTCCTGCTCCTTACGCCGCCGTGATCTGGCAGAGGGTGACTTTCGGCTCTTGCATGCCGGTGGCCGGGTCGTAGCCGTAAGTCGTGATGGTGTTGGCGCTTTCGCCGAGCACGATCGGATCGGTGTCCTTGGGATAGTTGGCGCGCAGGTCCACCCCGCCGAAGAAGCCGCCGAAATGGAACGGCATCCAGGCGACGCCCTTGCCGACGCGCTCGGTGACGAGCGCGGCGACCTTCGCCCGTGAGCCGTTCTCGGCGCCGGTCACCCAGACCAAGGCACCGTCCTTGATGCCGCGCTCGGCGGCATCGGCCGGATTGATCTCGATGAACATGGTCTGCTGCAGCTCGGCCAGCCACTTGTTCGAGCGCGTTTCCTCGCCGCCGCCTTCGTACTCGACCAGCCGGCCGGACGAGAGGATGAGCGGGAACTGCTTGGCGATGCCCTTGTCGACCGCGGTCTTCTGCACGGTGTGGCCGATATTGGGCAATCGGAACTGTTTGGCGTCGGGCAGGGTCGGATACTTGGCGACCAGATCGACGCGCGGTGTGTAGATCGGCTCGCGATGCACCGGGATCGGGTCCGGCAGGCCGAAGGCATTCATGCGCGCCTTGGCATTGCCGTAGGGCACGCAGCCGTGCTTGAGGGCCACGCGCTGCACGCCGCCCGACAGGTCGATCGACCAGGACACGGTTTCCGGCGCGGCCGGGTTGATCTTGTTGATCATGGCCAGTTCGGCTTCGGTCAGGTCCTTGTCCCAGCCGAGCTTCTTGAGCACGCCGTAGGTGAACTCGGGATAGCCGTCCTTGATTTCCGAATCCTTGGAATAGGAGCCGTCGGCGAGCAGGCTGACCTTCACGGTGGTGCCGTCCGGCCGCTTCTCCTCGCGCTCGAGGCCGAAGCGGGCGCGGAAGCAGCCGCCGCCGTCCATGACCGCGAGGTTGGTGTTGTAGAGCAGCGGCGTGCCGGGATGCTTGACCTCGGGCGTGCCCCAGCACGGCCAGGGCAGGCCGTAATAGTCGCCCTTGTTCGGCCCGGTGGTGGCGCGCTGCGTGAGCATGTCGAAGTCGGCCTGGTGCGCCATGTGCGATTTCAGGCGCTCGGGCGACTGGCCGCAATAGCCGGTCGAGAAGCTGCCGCGGTTCATCTCGCGCAGGATGTCCTCGGCCACCGGCAGATTGTTCTCGACCTTGATGTTCTTGAACATCGGGTCGGCGACGCCGAGCTTCTTGGCCAAGAGGTACATGACCTCGAGGTCGTCCTTCGATTCGAAGATCGGCTTGACGATCTGCTCGCCCCACTGCAGCGCGCGGTTGGAGGCGACGCGCGAGCCTCGGCATTCGAACTGGGTCGCGACCGGCAGCAGGTACATGTTGTCCCTGCGGCCGGCATGCAGCGCGAGCGAGGCCCAGGTGGTCGGATGCGGGTCGGCGACCACCAGCAGCTCGAGCGCCTTCAGGCCCTTCAGCGATTCGGGGATACGCGTGATCGAGTTGCTGGCATGGCCCTGAATGACCATCGCCTTCACATTGTCTTTCTGGGCGACCTGGTCCTTCGGCAGCAGGACCGCGTCGAACCAGCGCGTGAGCGGGATGCCGGGCGTCTCCATGATCTTCTTGTTGTCGAAGCGGCCGACCAGATAGTTGTAGTCGACTTCCCAGACGCGCGACCAATGCTTCCAGGCGCCCTCGACCAGGCCGTAATAGAAGGGCAGCGTCACGATATCGAGGCCGACGTCGGTCGCTCCCTGCACGTTGTCGTGGCCGCGGAAGATGTTGGCGCCCATGCCGGCGCCGCCGACATTGCCGGTGAGCAGCAGCAGGATGCAGCTTGCCCGCACGTTGGCGGTGCCGACGGTGTGCTGGGTCTGGCCCATGCACCAGATCAGCGTCGCCGGCTTTTGCGTGGCGAACATCTTGGCGACGCGCTCGAGCTGCGCGCCAGGCACGCCGGAAACGCGCTCGACCTCGTCGGGCGTCCACTTCTCCATTTCCTTGCGCGCGTCCTCGAAGCCGTAGACGCGCTGCTTGATGAATTCCTTGTCTTCCCAGCCGTTCTTGAGGATGTGCCACATGATCCCGTACAGCACCGGGATATCGGTGCCCGGACGCAGGCGGACATATTCGGTGGCGTGCGCGGCGGTGCGCGTCAGGCGCGGATCGATGACGATCACGTTCGCCTTCTGAATTTCGGCGCCTTCCAGCAGGTGCTGCAGCGAGACCGGATGCGCCTCCGCCGGATTGCCGCCCATGATGATCTGGGTCTTGGCGTTGCGGATGTCGGTGTAGCTGTTGGTCATCGCGCCGTAGCCCCAGGTATTGGCCACGCCGGTGACGGTGGTGGAATGACAGATGCGCGCCTGATGGTCGGTGTTGTTGGTGCCCCAGAAGGCGCCGAACTTGCGGAACAGGTAGGAGCCTTCGTTGGTCATCTTGGCGGAGCCTAGCCAATAGACCGAATCGGCGCCGGACTTGCCGCGGATCTCCATCAGCTTGTCGCCGATCTCGTCGATGGCCTGATCCCATTTGATGCGGGTCCATTGGCCGTTGACGAGCTTCATCGGGTATTTCAGCCGGCGCTCGCCGGAAACGAGCTCGCGCACCGAGGCGCCCTTGGCGCAGTGCGAGCCGCGGTTGATCGGTGAATCCCAGCTCGGCTCCTGGCCGACCCACACGCCGTTGACGACTTCGGCGGTGACGGTGCAGCCGACCGAGCAGTGCGTGCAGATCGACTTGCGCACGGTCGCGCCGGTGGTCAGCGGGCCGGCGGCGGCGGCTTCGGCCTTGCGCACGCTGGCGAGCGGCAGGCTGCCGAGCGCGGCAAGGCCGCCGGCGGCGAGGCCGGAGCGTTTCAGGAAATTACGGCGATCGAGGCCACTATTGTCGGAGGTGGCGAGGCCGGCGAGCGTGCCGCGGCGGGCCTGGCGTTCTGTTCTTTTGATCAGCACGGCTGGCCTCCATCACTTCTTGGGATAGCGATTGACGCGGTAGAAGGCTTGCACGTCCGCGGAATTCGCCTGGTAGCGCGGCTTGCGCTCCTCGGAAGGACTTTCGGACGTGGCCTTGGCCTCGCCGCCCATAAAGGTGGCGGAGGCCGCGGCGCCGGCGCCGGCTGCGAGCAGGAAATCGCGGCGTCCCATGCGAGCTTTGCCTTCTGATTTCATCGCCAGTCCTCCTGAAAACGACGTTGGCCTTCCCGCCTCATGACGGCAGCGCGAAAGCCTCCGTTTCGATGTCCGTGAACAGCCGGCCGACCGTCCCGACGCGCCGGTAGAAGTCCGCCGATTGCGCGCCTTCGAGATCGGAGAAGAAGCGGCCGATCCAGGACGCCATGTGTGTCTCGAAAATGATGCGGCCGGCGCCGGCCGGCGCAAGCAATTGCCCGCTCGCCAGACCGGCCATGACCTCGCACAGGATCCCGGCGTGATCTTCCGGCTCCACCACGCCGTCGGCGCGCGCGATGCCGATGCGCGCCAAGTCCTCGCGCAGGCGCGCGAGCGGTCGCTCATGCAAGAAGCCGGTGAGATAGTAGGAGCCGTAGGGCAGCAATTCGCCGCGGCCGATGCCGATGAAGAGATCGAAGAATTCGCGCTCGACTTTGCTGACGTCGGCATTCCGGGCCGCCTGCGCCAATTCGACGTGCGCGACACCGAGCGGTGTGGCGTCGCCGCGCAGCCTGGCGATCTGCTCGAGCAGGCCGGCGTCGGGAGCGCGCAAGAGCAAGCTGCCGAGCAAGGCGTATTCCTGGGCGCGCGCCAAATCGGTCTCGTCAACGCCGCTCGGCTTGGCCTCGGCATAGAGGTCGGGCCGCAGCGTCGCGCGCGACACGCCGCTGATGGCCTCCACCACCAGCACGCGTTCGGCCGGTACCCGGCTCCAATTGGACACCGATGGTTGCGATATGCCGATACGGCGGGCGAGCTCGGTGACGCCGCCGACAGCACGGATCGCTTCCTGTAGTCCTTGATCAGGCATCGTTATTCTAGTGGCCTGCGAACAAAGACAGATTGGAATAAGGAAAAGCTATCGCCGCAGCGAAGTTGGGGTCAATAGCCCAAACCTATAATCACTCGGTATTTATTTATCGGCTGATGGATTTTTTTCACCCTCGCGATTCTTTTGCGCCGCGTCATTTTCGCTGCGTTGCACATCGCCGGCGTCGTGCTCCGAAGGCCCGGATGACGCAACTGCGGAGGCCTGCTCGCGGCTCGCGCTTTGCAGCGTCTCATCTGGCGGCTTCTCCGCCACCGCCTCACCGGCAGCCTGCGCCAGCAAGCGCGCCACGTCGCCGGGGCTGATGGCGCCGAAGCCGGCCATCGCTTCGGGATCGTTGAAGTCCCAGCCGTTCTCGACCAGGCCGACGAAATCGCGAATGGCCGGATCGCTCGACCACGCGCGACGAAGTGCCGCGCGCGCCAATTCCGGCGGCACGCCGGGACGCAGAAAGGCGCTCACGTCGGTGTTGGCGCCGATCGACTCGATCGGCGGCAGGCTTTCGAGCTCGAACGGCTCGGCGTCTTTCGGCGCTTCCGCGGGCGGCGCCGGAACAGCGTCCTGCTGCGGCGCAACCTCGGCCTCGGGCGCGGCCTCGGCGGCCTCGCGCTTGCGGCGGGACCAGCGCGCAAGGAAGTTTCCCGGTTCGCTCATGGCTTGCCGCCGTCTCGAATCGCAGCGCGCCGGGCCAGCGCTTCCGGGTCGGCGCGGTCGCGCTGGCGCTTGCTGAACGGGTGCTCGACATGATGCTGCGCCACAAAGTCCGCAACGGCTTGCAAGATCGCATCCGGCATCGCCACGCTGTCGACGAGGTCGTTGCCTACACCGGCCCAGCCTTCGCCCTCCGCCGGATCGGCGGTGACGCCGGCCAATGTGTAGGGCGGGTCGCCGCCGGTCGGGCGCAGCGCGACCCACAGCAGCGGCGTCTCGCTCGCCAGATTGTCGCGGTAGTTCGAGCTCTCCGAGCGATAGAGCTCGATGTCTGCGGCGCCTGCGTAGAAGGTCGCGCGCTCGCCGTCGCCGCTGAGCTTGCTCCAGGCCGGCGTGTCGGGCACGCCGCTCAGCACGCTGACGGCGCGCCAGAGGTAATCGGTCCACGGGCCGGCGCCTTTGCTGCGCTCGACCACGACGCCAACCGGGATGCTCGCAAGCGGCGGAATGATGCTCAACCGACCGCCTCCAGATGCTTGACCGGCAAGCCGGTTACCAGGTTCTGCGGCTTCATGCGGATGATTCTGTCCGGCGTCATGGCGAGAATGAGGTAGACCGGCTCGCCCCTCACCTTGTCGAGCATAAGCTGCGGATCGAGGAAGGTCAGGCGGAACAGGCCGACGACGCGCGCCATGGCGGCCTCGTCGAGGCCCTCGCCGTTCCACAGACGATCGCCGAGGCGGGTGGCTTCGGCGTCGAGGCCGACATACCAGGAGAGCGTCGCCTCGCGCAGCTCTGTGAGCGGCTCGATTAGGACGTCGAGCGCGAGCAGGTGGGCGATAAAGCGCCGCAGGGCCTCGGCCAGCGCGGCGAGGCCCGAGCGGCCGGCGGTCAGATCGAGCGCCATGTCGAAGCGGTCGCTGCGCTCCCAATAGCTGTCGGCATTATCGTCGTTGAGCACGTCGACGGCGGCTTGCGCCGGCAGGCCGAGCATGGAAACGAGCGGCGACACCGGCGTCGTGCTTGCGCCGGCAACCGTCTCCTCGTCGGCCGCGAGCAGCGCGCCTTCGTGCAGCGTGACGCGCTGGCTGCGGAAGAACAATTCAGCCGCGCGCAGCACGTAAGCGTCGTCGACGCCGTCGAGCGCGTTGCGCAGGATCGCGTGCACCAGCTGGTTGACGAACAGCGGCGGCGTCTTGCCCGGGCCATGGCGCGCCAGATCGAGATAGGTCGATTCCAGCGTCTTATGATGCAGCAGGCGATCGCGGAAACCGATCAGCAGCCGCCAGTTTTCCCGCGCATCGGTGTCGGCTATTACCGCGATCTCGTTTGCGGCGACCGGCCGGCGCGGCGCGGCCAGCAGCGCGGCGTGCAAGGCCCGCTCGGCCGCGCACGCCTCCGGCGGCGGGATCAGCTCGGGCCGCGCCAGATAGACCTTGAGGAAATCGTCGGTCACGGCGAGCCCGCCGCCTTCGTCGCGGTCGAGCAGGTGATGCCCGCAGGACAGCCAGAAGTCTTTCATCGACGGCCTCGCATCTCCCCTCCCCCCACGAGCCCCTGCGAGTGGCGGGGAGGGGTCGGGGGTGGGGGGCGAATTGATCGATAAGGTGAGGCACCCCCGGTTCGCATTGCTTTACCAATTGCCACCCGACCCTCCCCACCGCTTCGCGGGGGGAGGGTATAAAGTGCTGCGCGATTTGCACTCATTTGCGCTCCCGCTCCGCGAGCGACACGAGATCGACGCGCTCGCCCGGCTCGTCGTCGCCTTCGACCTCGAAGAAAGAAAAGGCGCGGGCGGGCTTGGCGCCTTCGCGCGGGCGCAAGGTGCGGAACGCCTCGCGCACATTGCCGTCCTCGTAAGTGCGGTGCACGGCGATCAGCGTATCGCGCGGCTGCGTGCAGAGCGACTCGACGAACGCCACCTCCTCCTCGGCCGCCGCCACCGCGTCCTCGATGGTGGGCGCGCCGAACCTGGCCACCAGTTGCTTGGCGAGCGTATCGACCAGCGCCAGCCGGTCATCCTCGCTCGCCTCGACGATCTGCGTCAGCGTCGACCAGCCGAGCGAGGAAACGCCGAGAAAGCCGCTGCGGAAGGCGGTGCGCGCCTTGCCTGCCAGCGCCGCGGGATCGCCGCTCCAGAACACGAAGGCGCCGGAAACCGCCCATTCGCCCGGCTCGGCCGGCGGATCGAAAACGAAAGCGTCGGACGGATCGAGCCGGATGGTGCGCAACAGCTTCATGCGCGCGGGCCCTTGCTCTCGGGGTCGTACCAGGAGGGCGCGGCGAGCCGCGGCAGCAGCGCCTGCCGCTCCACGCCGCCCGCGCGGTGCAGCAGCAGATCGCCGTTGTCGTCGAGGTCGCGGCTTAAGCCCTGCTCGCGCGGCAGATAATCGAAATAGCTCTTCGCCACCGCATCGAAGCCGCGCTCGCGCCAGCCGTCGAGGACGGCCATGAAATTGCGCGCGAAGCTTTCCACGATGTGCGCGGACGTGACGTCGGCGAAGCCTTCCTCGTCGAGCGCGGTGATCTGCGGCTTGGCGCCCGGATCGCTGAGCATGGAGGCGGTGCGGATCATGCCGCCGAACACCAGCCAGGGCGGAACCTCGTTCTCGCCGATGCCTTGCGGCCAGGCCAGACGGCCGCCGCCCACCAGTCCCCAATTCACGTAGAGCGCGTCGGGCCATTCGATATTGATGGCGGTCTCCGGCGGCGCGGCGGCCGCGAGCGCATCGGCGAGCGCCGCCATGCCGGCATAGAAGGCGCGGCGCGCCAGCCTGAGCGTCTCTTCCGGCTCCAATACCACGGCGAATTCGGCGAGGTCGAAACGCCCGACATAGGTGAGCAGGCCGGCGCCGCGTTCGGGCGCGAGCGCAATGGCGTGCGAGAAAGCGTCGCCCAGTTCGCGCAGGCGCACCGGCGCATAGAGCGGCGGCAAAATCAGCTCCGGCGACACTTGCGCCTGCAGCGGCATCGCGTCCTCGCGGTTACTTTCCTTGTTCGACCGCTTATAATAGTAACCTGGAAGGTCCCGTGGCCAGTCCCGCGCCCACGCGGATGCAATCGAAAACGATGCCGGCGCAAGCTTTCGGCGTTGCAAAGCGGGCCAACACGACAGGTTGACGGCACAGATGGCCGAGCGGCCGCGCAAGATTCTGATCTGTTCCTGCGACGACACCATGCCGCTCGATGCTGGCGCCGTGCGGCGCGCCTGCCGCGGCGCCGAGGTGCTCGAAGGGCGTCAGCTGTGCCGCGCCGAGATCGAGCGCTTTCGTGCGGCGGCGGCCGGCGGCGAGCCGCTGACGGTCGCCTGCACGCAGGAAGCGCCGCTGTTTGCGGAAATCGCGGGCGATGCCGATCTCACCTTCGTCAATATCCGCGAGCATGCCGGCTGGTCGCAGGATGCCCAAGCCGCCGCGCCCAAGATCGCCGCGCTGCTCGCGGCGGCGGCCGAGCCCACGCCCGCCGTCGACTATGTCAGCCTCGTCAGCGAAGGCACGGCGCTGCTATACGGCAAGGACGCGCAGGCAATCGAAGCGGCCAATCTGCTGAAGGAGCATCTCGACCTCACCGTGCTGATCAGGCAGGCGGACGCGCTGCCGCCCGCGCGCGTGACCGAGTTCCCGCTGCTGAAAGGAATGATCAAGTCCGCCCAGGGCCGGCTCGGCGCCTTCGAAGTGACGATCGACGGCTACGCCCAGCCTTCGCCCTCCTCGCGCGGCAAGTTGCAATTCGGCCCGGCGCGCGACGACGTGCCGGTGCTTTGCGACATCCTGATCGATCTGTCCGGGGAGGCGCCGCTGTTTCCGGCCGCCGATCTGCGCGACGGTTATCTGCGCGGCGATCCAGGCGATCCGGCGGCGGTCTTGCGCGTGGTGCTGAAGGCGCGCGATCTGGTCGGCCAATTCGACAAGCCGCGCTATGTCGATTTCAACGCGGAACTGTGCGCGCATTCGCGCTCCAACATCGTCGGCTGCCGCCGTTGCCTCGATCTCTGCCCGACCGGCGCGATTACGCCCGACGGCGACCACGTGCGCATCGACGGCTTCGTGTGCGCCGGCTGCGGCCAATGCGCCGCCGCCTGCCCGACCGGCGCTGCATCATATGCATTGCCGCCGTCCGACGCGCTGCTGCGCAAGCTGCGCGCGCTGCTGTCGACTTACGCGCAGGCCGGCGGCGCGCGGGCGGTGCTGCTGTTCCATGACGGCGAGCACGGTCTGCCGATGATCGAGGCGCTGGCGCGCTACGGCGACGGGCTGCCGGCCCATGTGCTGCCGGTCGCGGTCAACGAGATCACGCAGGTCGGGTTGGAAACGGTGGCGGCGGCGTTTGCCTACGGCGCAACGGCGGTGCGCTTTTTGCTGCGCCGCAAGCCGCGCCACGACACGGCCGGGCTCCATAAGACCATCGCGCTGGCCGAGCCGATCCTCGCCGGCCTCGGCTTTGCCGGCGCGCGTGTCGCGGCGATCGAGACCGACGATCCCGACGCGCTCGGCGAAGCCTTGCGCGCCATCGCGCCGATGGACGGCGCCGCCAAGCCCACCACCTTCGCCGCGGTCGGCAACAAGCGCGAGTTGCTGCGCCTTGCGCTGCGCGAGCTGCACGGCGCGGCGCCCGCGCCGGTCGACGTCATCGCCCTGCCGGTAGGCGCGCCGCTCGGCGCCATCGAGGTCAATGTCGAGGGCTGCACGCTCTGCCTCTCGTGCGTGTCGGCCTGCCCGACCGGCGCCCTCGCCGACGATCCGGAGCGGCCGATGCTGCGCTTCGCCGAGGATGCCTGCGTGCAATGCGGGCTGTGCAAGGCGACCTGTCCGGAGAAGGTGATCGGCCTGACGCCGCAGATCGACTTCCGCGCCGCCACCGCCGAGCGGCGCGTGCTCAAGCACGAGGAGCCGTTCCTCTGCATCCGCTGCGGCGCGCCGTTCGGCGTCAAGAGCTCGGTCGAGCGCGTGGTGGCGAGCCTGGAAGGCAAGCACTGGATGTACAAGGATTCCAAGCAGCGGCTCGACGTCATCAAGATGTGCGCCGACTGCCGCGTGGCGGCGATGGCGGAGGAGAATTTCGATCCCTTCGGCGCGCCGCAACGCCCGCGCCTGCGCACCACGGACGATTATCTGCGCGAGCGGGACGGCGATAGTAGCCCGGATTGAGCGCAGCGAAATTCGGGCTACAGAGCCCGCCTTCCGCGCGGCGCCCGCTTGTGCTCGACATCGCTATCGAAAACAATGCCGCGATGAGCCTCGAGCGCATCCGCACCGGCGTTCTGGAAATCGCCTACGAGGACAGCGGGCCGGCGGGCGGCGCGCCGGTGCTGCTGATGCACGGCTGGCCCTATGACGTGCGCGACTACGACGAGGTGGTGCCGTTGCTCACGGCCGCAGGCTGCCGCGCCATCGTGCCCTATTTGCGCGGCTTCGGGCCGACGCGCCTTCTCTCGGCCGACACGCCGCGCTCGGGCCAGCAGGCGGCGCTCGGCAACGACCTGAAGGAATTGCTGGACGCGCTCGCCATCAAGCGCGCGGCGCTCGCCGGCTACGATTGGGGCGGGCGCGCAGCGTGCATCGTGGCCGCGCTGTGGCCCGAGCGCGCGCGCTGCCTGGTCACCGGCAACGGCTACAACATCCAGGATATCGCGGGCGCGAACGCGCCGGCTTCGCCCGAGCAGGAGCTGCGCTACTGGTATCAATATTATTTCCACACCGAGCGCGGGCGCGCGGGACTTGCGCAGAACCGGCGCGCTTTCATCAAGCTGATCTGGCGCCTGTGGTCGCCGCACTGGACTTTCGACGATGTGCGTTTCGAGCGCTCGGCGCCGTCGTGGCACAATCCCGACTTCGTCGACGTCACGATCCAGTCCTACCGGCACCGCTACGGCAACGCGCCGGGCGATCCGGCCTACGACGACATCGAGCGCCGGCTCGCGGCCCAGCCGGCCATCACGGTGCCGACTATCGCGCTGCAGGGCGAGGCCGACGGTGTGCAGCCGCCGGCTGCCTTCGCCGCGCAGGACCGCAAATTCACCGGCCGGTTCGAGCGCCGCCTGCTGCCGCGCGTCGGGCACAATCCGCCGCAGGAGGCGCCCGCCGAATTCGCGCGGGCGATTTTGGATTTGTTGGCGGCGACGTCTTAGCCGTTGGTGGCCGGCGGACTGAGCCCGCCGGCCGATACACGTAGCGTGATTTGGCGCCGCTCGCCGCGGCGTTTCACATCAGGTCTGCCTCAGGCCTGCTTTGCCTTCACGGCCCCGCTACCCTTCAGCGCGCCGGCGAGCTTGCCCGAGGCGTAGCCGAACAAGGCGCCGACGATGAAAGAGATGATGAGAAGCACCAGCGGGTTGGCGGCCGACGCCATGGTCAATTCGCCTGTCGCACCCTTTGACAGCGTATAGCCGACGAGTGCGGCATAGCCGTAGACATTGGCCGGCACGACCGAGAGCACGTCGATCGACGCGACGATGACCAAGAAGAACACGGTCACGCCGACGACCAGGGCGGGCCATACCGTGCCGAGCGCCGGCACGGGCACTTTCACGATGATCAGCAGCGCGATCCAAGCGACGATGGCGCCGTAGATAGTCCCGACGATCGTCCTGGTGAGCGCGTTATTGTCGCCGCCACTGTGAAAGAAGCAACCCCACGCGATGAAGCCCGCCCAAACGAGGGCGAAGCCGCTCAACGGGCCGAGCGCAAGATAGGCCCAGATGGCGCCGAGCACGGCGATACTCACAGACAGAGCCATTGATTGCGACATGATGTTTCCCCAGCATGAATGTGTTGCACATTCCAGAAGCGTTTGGCGGAAACCGAGCGTCGTTCGTGCGCAGCCCCCGTGACGCTTCGCGCGAAATCGTATCACAAGTTGACGCTCACCGACGAATGCAATGCGCTGCATGTGTTGCCCTCGATCGCAACGTCGACGAAAGCGACACGATTGCTGACGTATTTCGGTGTCGAATTGAAATAGGATGCGGCCCGCAAAATAAAAAAACTCTTCCGTGGGCAAAGTGGGAAACGTGCATCGCACAAGCGCCGAGCGCTTTTTCTTGAAAAGGCAAAGGCCAACGCTAATGCGCGGTGCCGGAATGAGGGGAAGAGGTCGTCACCCTGCCCAAAAAATCCACCAGCGCCGCGCGGTCCTCGGGCGAGCCGATGGTCTGCTCCGGCATCTTGGTGCCGGGCGTGTAGTGCGAAGGCCCGAGCTCGAACAGCTTCGCCACCGTCTCCTTCGACCACACGATGTCCATCTGCCTGAGCGCGGGCGAGAAATTGTAGCCCGGCAGCGTGGCGATGCGGCGGCCGAACACGTGCCAGAGCGAGGGGCCGGCGCGCGGGCCCTCGTCCGGCTTGAGCGTGTGGCAGGCGACGCAATGGCGGAACACCTGCGCGCCGCGGTCGCCGGCATATTGCTTGAGCGGATCCTCGGGCGCGCCCACCACCACCGCGTCGACCGGCTCGCCCTTCGCCGCGTCCCAGCGGCGGATCGTGCGGTCGGTGCCGCCGGTCAACAGCATGCGGCTGTCGGGAAAGAACGCCACCGACCACACCGGCAGGCCGGGCCCGATCAGCGTGCCGGCGAGTTTGCGCGCGCGGCGGTCGACGATCGCCACCGAGCCGCGAATGCCGGCGGCGGCGATGAGCTTGCCATCGGGTGAGACGGTGACCGCGATGATCGGCGTCGGCTGTGCCTGCACCTCGCCTTCGAGCTTACCCACGGGCGAGAGGAAAAACACCTGACCGCTGGCGCCGGTGGCGACGATCTCGCCGTCAGGCGCCACCGCCACGCTGTTGAGCGGCGACGGCAGCGTCACGATGGTCGGGCTGCCGCCGGCGAGCGGCCAGAGGCGCAGGGTGGCGTCATAGCCGGCGCTGATCACCTGCTTGCCGTCGCCCGTGAAGGCCACGCCATTGACGTTCTGCGTGTGGCCTTCGAGCACGCGCGGCGCGCCGCCGGCGAGCGGCCACAGCCGCACGGTGCGATCCCACGACGCCGAAGCCAGCCATCGCCCGTCCGGCGAGACGGCGAGATCGACGATCGGGCCCTTGTGGCCGTCGAGCACGGCGTCGGGCGCCGGCTTGCCCGGCGTCCAAATCGCGATGTGTGCGTCGCCGCCGGCGGTGGCGATGCGGCCATCCTTGAGCCAGGCGACCGCGTTCACCGCGGCGTCGTGGAAGCGCATCACCTGCTCGGCGACGTTGCGCTTGAGCGACCAGCGGATCGCCGCGGTGTCGAAGCTGCCGGAAACGGCTTGCGTGCCGTCGGGCGAGATGGCGAGTGCGCGCACCGGCCCGCCGTGCCCGCGCAACTGCGCCTGGGCCGGCGAAAGCGCGAGCGGCATGAGCACGAGAACGATGCAGAGGCGGTTGATGCGAAAAGACATTGCGGCAATTCCTTTACCTCCCCCTGAAAGGGGGAGGTCGGTCGCCGCAGCGTAGCGAAGGCGACCGGGTGGGGGTCAACCGAAATTGAAAATGACCCCCACCCTGACCCTCCCCCTTTCAGGGGGAGGGAACTGAGAGGCTACAGGCGCAGGGTCACCCCTGCAGGGCGAGGCGGGCTCAGTGCGGCGGCCGCAGCAGCTGCGGCAGGCTCCAGGCCATGGTCTGCTTGCCGCGCTTGAAGGCGGCGACGGGCTGCGCGATCTCGGCGACCGCCTGCTCCGGCGTCGCCGCATTGAAGATGACGACGTCGGCCGGGTTGCCGACGGCGAAGCCGTAATCCTTGATGTTCAAAAGCTGCGCCGAGCGCGTCGTGAGCATCTCGAAGCATTGCCGCAACTCGGCCGGGCGATCGAGGAACAGCAGGTTGGCGTACATGTTGGCGATGCGCATCAGCGAGCAGTCGCCGTACGGCGTTGCCGGATTGAGCACGTTGTTGCTGGACAGCGAGCATTTGACGCCGTGGTCGCACAGCACATTGGCGTCGGCGACGCCGCGCCGCACGCCGTGGGTCTGGTCGCGGCCCATCAGGAACAGGTCGGTCGCCGGCAAGACAGTGACCGCGATGCCGCTGTCGGCTAACTGCTTCGCCATCTCTGCCATCTTGTCAGGCGGAAGCAATGACAATTTCGCCATGTGCCCGGCCACTACGCGGCCGCCGCGTTTGTACGTGTCGGTCAGCTCGCGCACATAGTGGATGTACATGTCGTCGGCGCTCGGGCCGACGTCGAGATGCATGTCGATGTCGACGTCGTACTCGCGCGCCAGCTCGAAGATGCGGCGGATCTGGCCGGGGCCGTCCTTGTCGTAGCGCGGCGCCCCGCCGATCACCTTGACGCCGCGCTTGAGCGCCTCGACCAGCAGTTCGTCGGTGCCGGGAAAGCTGATCAGGCCTTCCTGCGGAAACGCGCAAATTTCGATATCGATTGCCCATCTGTACTCGTCGATCAGCGCGGCGACGCCGTCGAAACCGCGCATGCCGATGCCGGGATCGACCTCCACTTGCGTGCGCATGCGGGTGGCGCCGTGCTTGATGCATTCCTCGAGCGTCTTGGCGGCGCGCGCGTGCACGTCCTCGACCGTCATGGTCTTCTTCACCGGCGTGACGCCGAACACCGGTGAGAGCTTGGCGCGCTCCTGCGGCGCGCAGCGGTCGATGATGCGCGACTTGTCGAGATGGATGTGGCTTTCGATCAGGCCTGGACAGGCGAGCCGGCCGCCCGCGTCATAGACGGCTGCATCGGCCGCGATGGCGCGCTCGATCGCGGCGATGCGGCCGTGGGCGATGCCGATGTCGAGCGGCTCCGCCTGGCGGTCGGACAGGCGCGCGTCGCGGATGATGAGGTCCATGTTCAGGTCTCAGTGATCAGTAGTCAGTAATCAGAGCTTATTTCTTTTTTCTGATCACTGATCACTGATTACTGATTACTGATTACTGATTTCCGCCGGCTGCATGCCGAGCGCGCGGATGCTGTTGCGTGTCGCCTCGTCGCGCAAGGCGGCGAGGAATGCCTGCACCGCCGGGCGCTCGCGCCGGCTCTCGACGACCAGAAAATCGTAATGCTCCGGCGCGACCGGCAAGAAGCCGAGGCCATACATGCGCGCCACCGGCTCGATGGCGAGCCCCCAGTCGGCGCGGTTCTGCGCGATCGCGGCGGCGACGGCATTGTGCGATTTCGGCTGGTTGGCGTAGCCCGCCGGCCGCGCGCCTTCGAGCAGCTTGTCGATCAGCACGCGCGTGCCGGAGCCGGCATTGCGGTTGACCATCAGCGCCGATTGGTCGGCGAGCGCGGCTTTGAGCGCCCCCGCCGCGCTCTTGCCTTCGAAGCGCTTGTCGCCCGGGCGGAACACGATGCCCTGCATGCGCCGCCAGCCCGGCACCAGCGCGAGGCCGGGCTGCGCCAGATGCACATTATACTCGCCGCTCGCCGGGTCGATCAGGTGCACCGGCGCGACATCGCATTCGCCGCGGCTGGCCGCCGCCACGCCGCCCAGGCTGCCGACCGCCAGCACGCGCGCGGCAAAGCCGCGCGCGGCGAGCGCGCCCACCACCACGTCGAGCGCGACGTCGTGGCTGCCCATGACCACCAGATCGGGCGCGCGCGCGGCGGAGCCGATCAAGGTCACCTGCGCCGCGCTGCCGGCGTCGAGCGAGGAGGCGAGCGCGTCGATTCCGATGAAGCCGTCGGCCTGCGAGAAGCTGGTGACCGCGCCGGAGCCCTTGCCGGTCGGAAACGCCACCGTGCCCTCGCCGCTTTCGACCAGCGACACCAGCAGGAATTCCTTGCGGCCGAGCTCGGAGGCGACGCGCAGCGGGACGGTGGCGGTGACGGTGCGCGCCGCTTCCGGCGGCAGGCCGGCGCGGGCGCGGATGACGGGCGCGACGAAGGCGTGAAAGGTGAAGATGGCCGAGGTCGGGAAACCGGGCAGCACCACGATCGGCTTGCCTTCGGCGACGGCGAGGCAGAGCGGCTTGCCGGGCTTGAGCGCGACGCCGTGCACCAGAATGCCGGGCTTGCCGAGCCGCGACACCACCGTATGCGACAGATCGCCGGCGCCCTTCGAGGTGCCGCCCGACAAGACCACGACGTCGGCCTGCGCGAGCGCCGCGCGCACGGCCTTGTCCAGCGCGGCCACGTCGTCGGGGAAGGCGCCCATCGCGAGCGGCTCGCCGCCGGCCTCGGCGGCGGCGGCGGCGACGACGGCGCCGTTGCTGTCATAGACCTGCGCCGGCTCGAGCGCCGCTCCCGGCGCCACCAGTTCGTCGCCGGTCGACAGCACCGCCACCTTCGGCCGCCGCACCACGGCGACTTGCGCCAAGCCGCAGGCCGCCAGCATGCCGATTTCGCGCGAGCCGATGTGCGCGCCCCGCCGCAGCAGGGTCTCGCCGCGCGCGATGTCGGAGCCGGCATAGGAAATGAACTGTCCGGGCGATGCGGGGCGGCGCACTTCAATGCGTGGCGCGTCGCCTTCGATCAGCTCGGTTTGCTCGATCATCATCACCGCATCGGCGCCGCGCGGGATGACGCCGCCGGTGGCGATGGCGGTGGCGGTGCCGGCGGTGACGGCGACGTCGGGCACGTCGCCGCAGGCGATCACCTCGGCATTGAGCTGCAGGACCTTGGGCGCGGCATCGCTGGCGCCGAGCGTATCGGCGGCGCGCACGGCGAAGCCGTCGACATTGGAGCGGTCGAACGGCGGCGCATCGACCGCGGCCACCACGTCGGCGGCGAGGACACGGCCGAGCGCGGCGGAAAGCGGCACCGTTTCCGGCGGAAGCGGCGTGAGATCGAGATGCTTCGCAAAGCGCGCGCGCGCTTCTTCCGCCGGCACGACTTCGAGGAACTGTTCCTGGCGGGCGGCGGCGCGCACGCGCGCAATAAGATCGTCGGCCGGCCGGCGCTGCTCGCTCATCGTGCGGTCCCTGGCGCGCGTCTCATGGCCACGGCCGCACCTGCACCTGTGCGCCTGCGGCGTAGCCTTCGCTTCCCGCCGGCACCAGGATCCAGCCGTCGCTGCGGGTGAGCGCGGAGAGCGGCAGATAGCGGGTGGCGAGCGGCTCGACCTGGCCGTCGGGACTGCGCCGCACCGGCACCAGTTCGGCAAGGCCGACGCTGGAGGCAACCTTGCGCGCGAGCGTCAGCGCCTTGCCCGGATCGTTGTCCTTGCGCTTGGTGGCGGCGAGCGCCGACAAGAGATGCCGCCCGACCACCAGCCAGACGCTGAGCGCGGCATCGAGCCGGCCCGGCAGCAGCAGCACCGGGCGCGTGCCGGCAAAGCCGAGCGCGGCGGTTTCGCCCGGCGCCAGCGCCATGCCATGCATGGCGACGCGGCCCTCGCGCGCGAGCACATGCACGCTGGCGTCGTTGCGGCCGCAGCCGGTGCCGCCGATGCCGACGATGCAATCGACGCTGTCGGCGCCGATGGCGACGTCGAGGCGGCCGGATTCGTCGAGCCGCACCGCACCGCCGCGCCGCTCGGCATCGACGGCGATCAGGCGTGCGGCGGCGGTGATGATGGCCGAGCCGCGCAACGGCATGATGCGCAGCTTAGGCTCGCGCACGGTGACGCGGGCAAGCCCGGCGGCGGCGAAGGCGGCGAGATCGGTCGCGCGCAGGCGGGCGCCTTCGCGCCGCAGCGGGATGCCCGGATCGCAATCGCCGCCCGCCGCCAGCACGCCCTCGCCCGGATTGAGCGCGACCAGCGCCTCGGCGCCGGCGGCGCCATTCTTGACCGCGTCGATGGGGGCGACGCTGTCAGTGCCGGGCGGCATGACCTGGCCGGCTTCGACCCGCGTCGGCGCCCGCGGCAAGAGCGCCGGCGCATAGCCGCCGGCGCCCAGCGTCAGATCGGCGGTAAGCGCCCAGCCGTCGAAGAGCGCGGTGGCCGCGGCCGGTCGGGCCGGCGCCGCCGTGTCCTTGGCCAGCGTGCGGCCGGCGGCGGCGGCAAGGTCGAGCGCGCGCGGAATGACCGGCTGCACCTCGGCGTCGATCAGCCCGAGCACCTCGGCGAGCGGCGTGAGGCGGGAAATGAGCTGCAGGGCTTCGGAGGCGGCGGCCATGGCGCGGACCTTGCCGCTGCAGGCGGGGCGCTGTCCAGGGGAGAGGATTCAAGGGGTTAGGGTGGCGAATGCCGGGAGCGGCGGCTTACGCCTTCTTGCGGAACACCGCGTCCGGATAGCTCGCGTCCTGCATCAGCCGGTGGTCGGGCCCGAACAGTGGCGGCCCGCTGTGTTGCCGATAAGGCAGGTTCAGCACCGCCTCGAAATCCGCCGCCGCCGGCGCATCGCACAGACGGAAATTGCTGTGACGGATCGCCAGCAGGCCGCCGGGCTTCAGGCAGCGGCTGAAATCGGCGATTGTCGCAGCGAAGTCTTCAAAGCGCAGCAGGTGATCGCAGCGGGTGACGCCCGGCGCGCCCAGATCGCCATGGCGCAGCACGGCCATGCAGAAGATGGCGTCGTATGACGCGGCTGCTTCGCCCACGGTGGAAGCGGCTACTTCGAACGAGAGCCCAGCATCGCGCGCGCGCGCGAGGCGCTTGCGGCACACGGCGATATTGCCCGGATTGATGTCGATGCCCTTGATGAGCGCGCGCGGAAAATACCGGCGTAGCGAGAACACTTCCTCGCCGGTCGCGCAGCCGAAGGAAAGAATCTGGAGTGCGCTGTCGGCGCCGAGCGCCATCTGTACGAAGCCGAAGATGCGCGGGTAGCGGTCGGCCTTGGTTTCGTTGAACGGCTGGAAGGCGTGCCGCAGCGGGCGGCCCTTGAGCCGTAACACGTGGCGGTAGGCGGGATCGCTCGCCAGCCGCCAGAGTCGGCGTGCGGCGCGCAACGGCAGCATGGCGAGGCGGGCGAGCGTGGTGTTCATGGTGGGCATCGCAAAAGGTTGCCGCTGCCGGCGGCGCGATGTCCAGGGATGAAGGTTTGGGGTACCAAGCCGCGCGAGGTCAGGCGTTGCCGCCTTCCACCCAGCGAATGAAGCGGCCGACATGGATGCCGCGGGTCAGCGCGGACCTGTATTCCGGCCGACGTGTTTCGGCCGATTGCTCGTCCTGCGGCCATTGCGCCAGTAAGTTCTTGAGGCGCGGCAAGTCGAGCATGCGGCGTGCCAGCGACGAGTTCTCCAGGCGTTCAATTTCGAGTTCGATATCCCGCTTACGAGCGCTGAGGCGGCGAAACCAATCCGGCGCCTGGACGCCACGTCGCCGCTCGTCGAGAATTTCACGCGGCAACCGATCGGCCAAAACGGCGCGCGCGAAGGAGCGCGGGACGCCATTGCGGCGGTGCATCGCCTCGGGGACCGTGAGCGAGAATTCCAGCAGGCGCCGGTCGGTTAAGGGGTCGCGCAGCTCGATGCCGCGATGCTCGCGGTGCATTGCCTCGGTGTCGCGCGCGAATTGATTGTGGTCGAACATGAAATATGCCCGGTGCCGAACGATGCTTGAAACTTTGGTAATTCCCCAAGGGTCGAAGCCCTGCGAGCGCCATCGTTTGGTGAGGTCATGTTGGAAAATGAAATCGGGATTGAGCACGCTGTAGCGGGCCACGCTATCGGGATCGCGTCCACGAAAACGAAAGAACAAACGTCGCATCGTCTCCGGCAACGCCGGCAGCGCCTCTGTCAAGGCGATCCGCAAGGAATTATCGCCGGTTCGCCGCGCCAACGCTCGAACCTCATGCATAACGCCCGACCAATTTTGTGCGCGGGCGAGTTCGAGCAATGAAAATCGTCCGAGCCAGGTGAGGCTTAAATTTCCCCCAGCGCCATTCAGCAGCACGCAATGGTCATCGGCCAGGACGGCGTCATACAACAAGCTGAAAATGCCGAGATTGGTCGGTCCGAACGCCGGCAAGTTTGTGCGCGCAAAATAGCGTGTGGCGTCCTCGTCGAAGCGATGCAAATGGTCCGTCGCGACGAACTTTATTTCGAGCGAGGAATGCAAGCGCGCAAGCGCATCCACCTTGTCACGTTCGTCAATATATCTGTCGGGTCCGACATTGACGCAAAGATCGCGTGGGGGCACCAACGTATAACAAGTAATGCTTGCGGCGCGGCCGAGCCGCGCCACGGTCGCGGCGACGGTGCTGGAATCCAGGCCGCCGCTTGTCGAGATCGCAACCTTTGGCAAGTCCCGCGTGGCATCGGCAACGGACTGGTCAAGGAGTTCGCGGGCACGTTCGATATAATCTTCTTCCTTTCGGTACGGAGGGTGTAAATCCAAATTGGGCGACCAGTAGTATCGATGATGAATCGCGCCGCGCTCAATCGTGACCAGCGTGCGGCTGGGGACGCGCGCGATCGCGCGATAATAGGTGCGCGTGCGCTCGCGCATGTTGGCGGCCAGAAGGTTCGCCAAGGCAATTTCATCGATCTCGCGCGGAACTCCGGGCAGAGTAAGAAGTGAGCCCGGCGTACTCGCGAAGGCAGCAAAATCTTTACCACGATGGAAGAACAGCGCACGTTTGCCGATGCAGTCACGGCCGAGCATCAGACGGCGTGCTTGGCTGTCCCACAAAGCGAACGCGAACGCGCCGAGGCAGCGCCCCAAGCCGGCATCACCCCACCGCTTGAACATGCGCAAAAGGAGGACGCTATCCGAAGTGCGGGCAAGCTCCGCCGGCGCAATGCCCAGGGCGGCGCCTAACTCTTCGCGATTATCAAGACGCGCGGAAGCCGCGAACAGGTCGCCGTCGCGACCTCCATCGAAACCGGCCTGCTTGCGGGCGCGCGGCTGAACAAACACCGCGCCAGGCGAGTTGCGCGCCACAAGTTCGGCGTTTTGCCGGGCGCCGACCAACTTAGAAATCAATTCTTCCGAAAAGTCGCTGCCGTCGAATGTGACGATCCCGGCGAGCACGTGACACCGCTGATTATAATTTAGCGCGTGGCATCGGCCAACACCTCGAGCCTGAATGCGTGCCGCGCCAGCGCAGCTGTTAGCTTATGCTACGAGTGCCGTCCGTCGTGGTGCCGTGCGTGTGAGTCCCCGCATCGGAAGCGCTGGCCGCAGTAATAACATAGGGCGTCCGCCATGGACGGCGCCCTGAGCTTTGACCATGGCCGCACGATTGCTGCAGAGCTTCATAAGGCTGCCGCTCGGCTTCGGAGGGCTTGCAGGTTTCACTCATCGGCCATCCTCAATTGATACAACCAAAAGGTACACGCGCGGTGGTTGCTTTGGCAACAGATTCCGGGATCACAGAGGTCACATTTTTGATGGCGTTGCGAACCTAGGGTCACGGCCTTGATGCGCGATTAATAGCCTTGGCCCAGCAGCCAATAAAGAAACTCTACTACACATTTAGGTTGTCTCATTTAAGTTATGCTGGTATAACTTGTAGCAATTAAAAAGGGAGGGCGCTTTATGACTCAGCCGTTTATCGGCCAGATTCAGCCCTTTGGCTTCGGTTTTGCGCCGCGGAACTGGGCCCAGTGCAACGGTCAGATCCTGAGCATTGCGCAGAATACCGCGCTGTTCGCACTTCTCGGCACGATGTATGGCGGCAACGGCCAGACCACATTCGCGCTCCCAAATTTACAGAGCCGTGTCCCGTTGCACGCAGGAACCTCTCCAAGTGGCGAAAGCTTTTTCCAAGGAGAGGAAGCCGGCGTCGAGGCAGTCACGCTCACCATCAACACCATGCCCGCCCATAACCACAATTTCCTCGGTACGAGCACAAACGCCGACGTGCCGGTGCCCGCCGACAATGTGGCACTCGGTACGATCCATCAGTCGAGTGCCAACGGCGACAACTACTATGCTCCGGATACGACTCCACAACCACTGAATCCCGGCTCTATTTCAACAGTCGGCGGCAGCCAACCACATAACAACATCCAGCCGTACTTGACGATCAACTGGTGTATCGCCTTGTCGGGTATTTTCCCGTCGCGCAATTGAGCCGCCAAATTCGGTCGCAGCTGAGGGAGTTACGCGATGAGCGACGTTTTCTTAGGGCAAATCACCATGTTTGGCGGGACCTTTGCGCCGCGCGGGTTTGCCTTTTGCAATGGACAACTCCTGTCAATCGCGCAAAATTCGGCGCTATTCGCGCTGCTCGGCACGACTTATGGCGGCGACGGCATTCAGACATTTGCGCTGCCGAATTTGCAGTCGCGTCTGGCGGTCCACGTTGGTCATGGTGCCGGTCTGTCGAATTACAATCTGGGCCAGACCGGCGGCGAACAATCGGTCACCATCACGTCGGCAACGATGCCGATCCACGGTCACACTTTCAACGCGACGAATGGCCAGGCGAGCACGCCCTCGATCGGCAATACCGTGATCCCAGGGCAGCCAACCGCCGGCAACAACCCGGAATTCTATGCTGCCCAAGGACAAGGCCAACCGCCTGTTATGCTGAAAAAATTTAACATGGCAGTTTGCAGTTCATCCGGCGGCAGCCAACCGCACTCGAACTTGATGCCTTCGCTTTGCATCAGTTTCGTAATTGCCCTCGAGGGCATATTTCCGTCGCGTAACTAGGAGGGCGCCATGTCCGAAGCATTTATTGGCGAAATTCGTGCTTTTGGATTCAATTTCGCGCCCTTTGGCTGGGCGCAATGTAATGGGCAGTTGCTGCCGATCTCACAAAACACAGCATTGTTTTCGATTCTGGGGACGACTTTTGGCGGCAACGGCACGACAAATTTTGCCTTGCCCAACTTGCAAGGCCTAAGCCCAATGCATTGGGGCACCAGCCCCGGGCTCAACACGCAGTTGGGAGAGTCCCTGGGACAGAGCAATGTTACGTTGACGGTAAATCAAATGCCCGCACACATCCATTCAGTTTTGCCAGCGGCCCCGGGCGAAAAAGACGAACGTTCACCAATGCCGACCAGCGCGTCGTTTCTTTCAAGTTCGCAACCGCCGAACCGGGCTTATGTCAGTTCGCCATCGACTTTTGACGCGCAGTTTTCACCCAAAGCCATCTCCGCGACAGGCGGCTCGCAGCCGCACGAAAACATGCAGCCCTATCTGGTGCTCAACTTCTGCATCGCGCTGGAAGGCATCTTCCCCTCGCGCAACTGAGCGGCCGGTTGAGTGACCTCAATGCAAGCCTCGCCGGCCTTCTCCCTGCCGGCGGCGCTCTCGTCGCAAGGCTATGCGCTGCGCCGCGAGCGCGAGGCCGACATTCCGTTCCTGATGCGGCTCTACGCCTCGACGCGCGAGCAGGAGCTTGCGCCCATCCCCTGGACCGCCGAACAGAAGCAGGCGTTTCTGGCGAGCCAATTCCATGCGCAGCGGCACCATTATTACAAATACATCGCGGACTGCGCCTTCGACGTGATCGAACGCGACGGGGCGCCGGTCGGGCGGCTTTATCTCGAAGCGCGCCGGACGCAGCTGCACGTCGTCGACATCGCGCTCATGCCGGAAAGCCGCCGGCAAGGGCTTGGCACCGCCATCATGCAGGCGCTGCAGGCGCAGGCCGCCGCGCAGGGCAAGGGCGTCGGCATTTTTGTCGAGAAGTTCAACCCGGCGCTGCGGCTCTACCGCCGGCTCGGCTTCGCCGAGGTGGCCGACCGCGAGGTCTATCTGGAGATGGAATGGCGGCCCTAGGCGCGCCGCGCCGTCAATTGAACACCGCCTGATAGCTCACGCCCTCGGCGTCCTTGCCGACCGGCACCAGGAAAATGGTGACCTCGCCCATTTCGGCGTGCTCCAGGCGGTACAGCCGCTGCGGCAGCACGCGCGGATCCTTGCCCAGGAAGACCAGCGAGAACGGCGGCCGCACGCCCTTCGGGGCCATGCGGGCGGGCAGCGGCTCGGCCTCGATCAGCGTGAGCGGGACGGCCGGAAACGCCGCCTCACCGACCACGAAGACCTCGCCGACCCGGCCGGTGAAGTCCTCGAAGACCAGCTGTCTTTCATTGGCTTCCGGCATCGTGCAGCCCAACCCTCGAAACGGCTGGACCACCATAACTTGAATATCGTTAAATTCCAACTACAGGTTATCGGTTGAGCCAGCGCCGCGCGAAGCCGAGCAGGCCCTGCGGCAGGAAGATGATCATCGTGATGAACACCACGCCGAGCGGGATGAGATAGGGAAACTGCTCGCCGAAGATACGCGACAGCAGCTCGCGCAAGAGCTGGAAGAAGCCGGCGCCGACGATCGGCCCGACCAGCGTGCCGATGCCGCCCAAGACGTTGAAGATCACCGTATCGCCGGAGGTGACGAAGTAGACGAAATCGGGCGCGGCGAACTCGTTCTGGATGCCGTAGAGCGCGCCGGCCAGCCCCGCGAACAGGCCAGACAGCATCACCGAAACGATCTTGTATTGCTGGACCGGATAACCGATGGCGCGCGTGCGCGCCTCGTTCTCGCGGATCGACTGCAGCACCATGCCGAAGGGCGAGCGGGTAATGCGGCGCAGCAGCAGATAGGATCCCGCCACCAGCGCCAACACGAACCAGTGCATGACGTAGTAGTTGAAGCGTATATCGAACAGATAGGGGATGGCGAAGTGCGGCCGCGTGAAGATCAGTCCGTTCTCGCCGCCGGTCACCGCCGTCCAAGTGAAAATGATGACGTAGAAAATTTGCGAGAAGATCAGCGTGGTGATGGCGAAATAGATGTCGCGCAGGCGGGTGGAGAAATAGGCGACGAACAGCGCGGCGCCGGCCGCGCCGGCCAGGCCGGCGAGAATGCCCAGCCACAGATTGGGCGGATGGGTATGCAGAAGCGCGCCGGCCGTCCCGTACATGCCGAGGCCGAAGAACGCCGAATGGCCGAACGACACCATGCCGGTGTAGCCGATCAGCAGATCGGACGACATCGCCAGCAGGCCCCAGATCAGGATCTCGGTAAGAAACTTGGCCCAGAAGATCGGCAGCATGTAGGGCGCGACGATCAGCACCGCCATCACGGCGCAGAACGCGGCCCAATATTGTTTGTCGTGGCGGCTCATTTGGGTGTCGGGACGAACAGGCCGGTCGGGCGGAACAGCAGGGTCAGGATGAGCACCACGAAGGACACGATCACCGCCTGCGCCGGGCTCACCCAGATCGCGGCATAAGCTTCCAGCAGGCTGATGAAGATGGCGGCGGCGACCGAACCGGCGAGATTGCCCATGCCGCCGACGACGACGACGATGAAGGCCTTGAGCACCCAGTCGAGCCCCATGGTGTGGTTGATGCTGCCGAGCGGGCCGAACAGCACGCCGCTCGCCGCCGCCATGGCGGCGCCGAGCGCGAACACGCCGGTGTAGACCCAGGGCACCGGGATGCCCATCGCCTGCGCCATCACCCGGTCCTGCGTGGTCGCCCTGATCCAGACGCCGAACTTGCTGTATTTGAGGAACAGCCACAACCCGCCGATGATGGCGGTGGACAGCGCCGCAATGACGATGCGGTACCAGGGATATTGCAGATAGAAGAGCGTGAAATAGGTGCCGATCGGCTCGTCGATCTTGCGCGACACCGGCCCGAATTCCCACAGCGCGAAATTCTGCAGGATGAGCGAAATGCCGAAGGTGGCCAGGATTGTGTTCAGCGGATCGCGGCCGATGAGCGGACGCAAGGTGACGATCTGCAGCGCCGCGCCGAGGATCGCGATGATCAAGGTGGCCAACACCAAAGCCAGCCAGAAGTTACCCGTGGCCGCCAGCACCACCACGCCGATATAGGCGCCGAGCATGAACAATTCGCCGTGCGCGAAGTTCACCACGTCCATGATGCCGAAGATCAAGGTGAGGCCGGAAGCGACCAGCGCGAGGATCAACCCGGTGACGATGCCGTTGACCGTCTGGATAAGCAGCAGGTCGACCGGGATGCTCTCGATGAACTGGGAGATCGCGTCCATCGCTCACACTCCCAGATACTGCTTGATGATCGGATGATCGACCTTGATCTCGGACGCGGCGCAGTGGTGGCGGACGCTCCCCTTCTCCATGATGTAGACGCGCTGGCTCACCTGCAGCGTCAGCGGCACGTTCTGCTCGACCAGCAGGATGGCGACGCCTTCCTCGTGCAGCACCTCGATGATCTCACGGATTTGCGAGACCATGCGCGGCATCAGGCCTTCGGTCGGCTCGTCGAGCAGGATGATCTTCGGCTCCAGCATCATGGCGCGCGCGATCGCCAGCATCTGCTGCTCGCCGCCCGACAGGGTGCCGCCGGCCTGATCGCGCCGCTCGGCAAGCCGCGGGAAATAGCTGAACGCCTTGTCGAGCAGCGTCTTGCGTTTTGCCTCGCCGACGCCGCTGCGGTCGAACCCGGTGCGCAGATTTTCCATCACCGTGAGCAGGCGGAAGATGCGGCGGTCCTCCGGCACGTAGCCGATGCCGAGGCGGGCGAGCTTGTGCGGCGGCAGGCCGGTAATGGCGTTGCCATCGAGCCGCACGCTGCCTCGGCTCGGATGCACCAGGCCCATGATGGTCTTCAGCGTGGTCGACTTGCCGACGCCGTTGCGCCCGAGCAGGCCGACCACCTCGCCCGGCGCGACTTCGAGCGAGACGCCGTGCAGGATGTGGCTCTTGCCGTAATAGGTGTGCACGTCGTCGACGCGGACGAGCGGCGCGCTGCTGATGTCGGCGGCGGCGCTCATGTCTTGAGATAGACCTCCTGCACACGCGGATTGCTCTGGATTTCCTCCGGCGTGCCGTCGGCGAGAATCTCGCCGTAGTGCAGCACGGTGATGCGGTGGCAAAGCTCCATCACCACCTGCATGTCGTGCTCGACGATCAGGATGGTGAGGTTCTTGGCGATGCGGCGCACCAGCTGCATGGTGTCGTGCGTTTCGGCCGCGCTCATGCCGGCGGTCGGCTCGTCGAGCAGCAGCAGCGACGGCTCGGTGGCGAGCGCGATGCCGATCTCCAGATTGCGCTGCTCGCCATGGGAGAGATTGGCGGCGAGCTCGTCGGCTTTGCTCAGCAGCCCGACGGCCTCGAGCGCCGCTTCCGCCTTCTCGTTGATGTCGGCGAAGCTCGCGTGGTGGCGCAGCAGGTTCCAGGAATGCCGCCGCGACTGGGCGGCGATGCGCACGTTCTCCAGCGTCGAGGCGTTCGGCATGATGTTGGTGATCTGGTAGGAGCGCGCGATGCCTTTCTGCGAGATCGTGTTGGAGGGCAGGCCGGTGATGTCCTCGCCGTTGAAAATAATGCGGCCCGAGGTGGGCCGCAGCACGCCGGTCAGACAGTTGAAGAAAGTGCTCTTGCCGGCGCCGTTCGGGCCGATGATGGCGCGCACCTCATCACGCGCGACTTCGAAATTGACGTCCCTCAGCGCGTTGAGGCCGCCGAAACGGACGGACAATTGCTCGGTGCGCAGAATGGCGGAAGGCGCCGCTCCCCGGCCGTCGGCCGGGGAGCGTATGTCGATCGTCGTATCCACGCGACCTTACGCCGCTGGGAAGTGGCAGGCCGGTGGGACCAGCGTCTTGTCTTTCGGCACCGCCTGCAGAAGCTTGTAGTCGCCGTTCTGGACCTCGAAGATGAATTCGGTCAGGAAGGCCTGATGATCTTCCTTGCGCAGCGTCTTGTCGCCTTGCGGGAAGTCGTCGCCTTGCTTGACCTCGAGCCCCTCGAGCGCCTCGATCAACTTCATGGTGTCCTTGCGGCCCTCGAACTTCGATTTCTCCATCGCGATCTTCATCGCGTTGAGCGCCTCGTAGTTCGACTGCACGTATTTATCGGGTCGCGGTCCGCTCGGATCGACCTTGATCAGCCGCTTCTTCGCCTCATCGTAGAACTTGTGATGCGCGGGCGTGTCGAGCGGGCCCTGGAAGATCGGGATGTAGCGGTTGATGGCGGTGAAGCCGTCGACCTTATGGCCCTGCGCCGGCAGGTTGGTCGGCTCGGTGATCGAGCCGTCGCCGGCCATCTTGTACTTCTTGGAGAGGCCGAGATCGAAGGCCTGGTTGATCACCGTCACGCCGTCCTTGCCGAAGAAGATGAGGAACAGGCCGTCGAAGTTGCCGGAGATCTTCGACAGGAAAGGCGTCATGTCCGGCGTGCCGAGCGGAATGCCGGTGGTGCCGACCACTTCGCCGCCGTTCTTCTTGATCTCGTTGGCGTAGGCGTCACGCGTCGACTGGCCCCAGGAATAGTCGGCGTAAACGAGGTGCCACTTCTTGCCCATCTTGGCGAGCGTCGGCCCCATGGCGACCGCTTGCGCCGGCGCGAAGTCGTGCAGGCGGAAGGTGTAGCGGTTGCAGGCCGTGGTGGTCAGCGTGGTGTCGAGACACACCGTGATCATGTTGACGATCTTGGACTCCTGCCACACCGGCATGCAGGCGAGGCAGATGTTGGACAGGAAGCCGCCGCAGTGGACGTCGATGTCGTCCTCTTCCACCAGCTTCTGCGATTTGCGGCGTCCGACGTCGGGCTTGGACTCGTCGTCCACGATCACCAGCTCGACCGGACGGCCGTTGATGCCGCCCATACTGTTGATGCGGTCGGCCGACATCTGCAGGCCGACGACGGCGGTCTTGCCGCCGATGGCGCCCGGGCCGGAGAGCGGCTGCTCGGAGCCGATCTTGTACGACTTGGCGGCGCCGAAGGCCGCGCGCCACGGCGCCGGCACCAGCATCATGGCGCCGATCGCGCCGCCGCCCCAGCCCACGATCGTGCGGCGCGTGACCTTGCCGCTGAACCAGAAGTCCTGTGCCCAGGGCTCGTCTTTCCATTTTTCAGTCATCGCATGTCCTCCCACTGGATTTGTCTACAGAAACGCCCGCATCGCGCGGGCGCCGAAGCAAACATCCGGATGATCCGTCGGAATCGAAGGCGCCCACGCCCGCCACCGGCATTCGCCGGTCAAGCGCAAGCTCCGCACGCCAGCTCCTGGCCGGACGCGGCATCGCCTACTCCTTCCCCCTCGCTCACCCTTAACGGGCTCTTGGCGAGCCATTATTGTTTAGCAAACGCGGTCCCGCGGCAAGTTTCAACCGCTATTTTCGGCTGACGTCCGCGTTTTCGCCCTTTCGTAGGTGGTTGTCGGCGTTTTCGCCCCGTCGTAGCCTTGCGCAAGGATTGGGCATTGCAGTCCTCTGGAGCAGCCGATGACGGTCAGTCCCTTGCGCCGCGACCAAACTCCGCCGCCTGGCTCGGCGGCACGGCTTGCGATCCGCGCCGGCCGGCACCGCGGGCCGACCGCCGGTCTCGCACCGGGCTATGTGCAGGGCAATCTCGCGATTCTGCCGCAGGCCATGGCCGCCGATTTCCTGCGCTTCTGTCAGCTCAATCCGAAGCCGTGCCCGCTGATCGGCACGTCGGCGCCGGGCGATGCGCGCGTGCCCGAATTGGGCGAGGATCTCGACATCCGCACCGACCTGCCGCGCTACCGCGTGTGGCGAAACGGCGAGCTGGTGGCGGAGCCGGAGACGTTAAGCGAATTCTGGCGCGACGATCTGGTGAGCTTCGTGATCGGCTGCTCGTTTTCGTTCGAGGAAGCGCTGATGGCGGAGGGCATCGAGTTGCGCCATATCGTGCGCGGCTGCAACGTGCCGATGTATCGCACCTCGATCGCGACGCACGCGGCCGGGCCGTTCCATGGACCGATGGTGGTGTCGATGCGGCCGCTCAAGCCGGCCGACGCGATCCGCGCGGTGCAGGTCACCACGCGCTTTCCGGCGGTGCACGGCGCGCCGGTGCATATCGGCAAGCCGGAGCTGATCGGCATCAAAGACGTGATGAAGCCCGACTACGGCGACGCCGTCGAGGTGCGCGACGACGAGTTGCCGGTGTTCTGGGCCTGCGGGGTGACGCCGCAATCGGTGATCGCGACGGTGAAGCCGGACTTCTGCATCACGCATTATCCCGGCAGCATGCTGGTGACGGATCGCAAGAACACCGAGTTCGCGATTATGTGAGCGGCCTCGCTCCGCCTCATCCTGAGGAGCGCACGCAGTGCGCGTCTCGAAGGATGGGGCGGCCCCATGCTTCTAGACGCGTCGCTTTCGCGACGCTCCTCAGCATGAGAGCCTACGCCGCATCCCGCGCGTTCTTGTCGAGCAGCCCCGCCTCGATCAATGCCTGCCTGATGCGCGCGATTTCCGCGCGCTCGAGCTTGACCAGCGGCGGGCGCACCACCGCGCGCGGCAGCTTGCCGAGCAGCACGAGCGCCTCCTTCATGCGGTTGTGCATATCGACGAAGGGATCGGCGTAGAACACGCGCGCGGTCGGCTCGATACGGTCGTTGAGCCGCTTGGCCTCGGCCAGATCGTTGCCCTGCACGGCGCGGAACAATCTCGCCTGCAGATCGGCGATCACGCTGCCGGAGCCCGACAACAGCCCGTTGCAGCCGGTGACCAGCGACGGGAACAGCCACGACGAATGCGTGGTCAGCACGTTCACCGGCCGCGGCAGGTTCTGCAGCGTGCGCACGTGCCACTCGTGGTGCGGCACGTTGCCGATCCAGTCCTTGATGGCGCGGATGCTCGGCACCTCGTCGCACAGTTTCAGCAACGTGTCCTTCGGGTAGCCCTGCCCGGTTGAGAGCGGATACTGGAACACGATCAGCGGCAGGTCGGTCGCATCGGCGATGCGCTTGAAATGCGCGAGCGCCATGGCGGCGTTCTGCCCGAGCGTGAACGGCGCCGGCGGGAACACCAGCAGCGCCGAGGCGCCGCCTTGCGCCGCCATGCGGGCGAGGCGCGCGGCCTCGACCGAGCCGTCGGCCCAGATGCCGTTGATCAGCGGCAGCTTGCCGCCGATCTCGTCCTGCGCGATGTCGAGCACGCGCCGCTGCTCGTCGAAGCTGCAGGAGCCGACCTCGGTCGAATGCGCGTTGATGGTGATGGCCGAGAGGTCTTCGACCGACGCCACGTCGCGCAGGTGCCTGCGGAAGCTTTGCTCGTCGATCGACAGGTCGTTCTCGAACGGCAGCAGCACCGCCGGAATCACGCCGTGGGGGATGTATGATGTGTGGCGCGGCATGACCGCCTCCCTCTATCTTGTCATTCCGGGACGGCCCCATAAGCGCGGTTACGCGCGTCTTCGACACGCTATGGGGCCGGGCCCGGAATCCATACTCGGCAGCGCCGGGGTTATGGATTCCGGGCTCGCACGCTAACGCGTGCGCCCCGGAATGACGAGTCGCTACTTCACCGGCGCCACATCCGGCAAATAGCGCTGGCCGAACACCGGCTCCTTGTAGGGCGTGGGCGGCAACTGCCAGGCGCCGGTCGATGGCGGCCGCACCTCGGCGTCGACGTGCACGTCGAGCAGGAACGGCTTGTTGGCCTTGACCGCGTGCTCAAGCGCGCCCTTGAAGTCCTGCGACTTGGTCACCGTCATGGCCTCGACGCCGCTCGCGCGCGCCCAGGCGGCGAAGTCGGGATTGTACGGCTTCTGGTTCGGGCCCTCGTGGAACATGGTGCCGAGCTCGCGCCCGCCGAACATGCCGAGCTGGATATCGCGGATCGAGACCCAGCCGAAATTGTTCCAGATCACCCACACCACCGGGATATTGTATTCGACCGCCGTGCACAGCACGTGCGGCACCATGGTGAAGCAGCCGTCGCCGGTGACCGCGACCACGGGGCGGTCGGGCGCGGCGAGCTTGGCGCCGAGCGCGCCGGCGGCGCCGAAGCCCATGCCGGAGAAGCCCCACGAGTTGAGCATGGTCTGCGGCCGGCGCGCCTTCCAGAACTGCATGTACCAGTTGTGGCTGACGCCGACGTCGCAGCACAGGATGGCGTCCGCCGGCAGCACGTCGCGGCAGTCGGCGACGATGCGTTCGGGCCGGATCGGCGAGGCGTGCAGTCCGAAATTGGGCGCGGTGAATTTCAGCCACTCGTCCTGCCAGCGCTTGATGTCGGCGTGCCACGCTTTCAGCGGCTCGCGCTTGCCGCCGCGCCGCTCGATCTCGGCCAAGAGCTGTTGCAGGAAGGTGCGCGCGTCGGCCAGCACGCCGATGTCGGGCGGATAATTGCGGCCCAGTTCCTCCGGGTCGACGTCGGCGTGGATCAGCTTGGTCTGCGGGAAATTCCAGGAATAGCCGGCGAGCCAGGACGAGGCCGAGCGGTCGTCGAAGCGCGCGCCGATGGCGATGACCAGATCGGCATGGCGGCCGGCTTCGTTGGCCGGATAGGCGCCGTTGCGGCCGATGAAGCCGAGCGCCAACGGATCGGTCATGTCGAGCGCGCCCATGCCGTTGGGCGAGGAGATCACCGGAATGCCGAGCTTGCGCACGAATTCGGTCAATTCGCGCGAGGCCTCCGACAGCGTGACGCCGTGACCGACGAAGAGCACCGGACGCTCGGCATCGAGGATCCAGTCGACGCAGGCCGCGATTTCGTCGGGCGAGGCGCCGCTGCGCGTCGCGTTGAGCGGCGGCGCCGGCGGCGGCAACTCGACGTCGTCCTCCTCCTGGAACACGTTGAACGGCACGTCGAGGTTCACCGGCCCTGGCCGGCCCGACAGCATCGTGGTCATGGCCTGGCGCAGCGCGAGCGGCAGCATGTCGACGCGCGTCGGCTGGAAGCTGCGCTTGACCACCGGCCGGATGATGTTGGGGAAGTCGGCCTGGTAGTGCTTGTTGATCTCCTGGAACGGCGAGCGGTTGAATTGCGAGGTCGGCACGTTGGCGGTGATCGCCAGCAGCGCCGAGGAATCGGTGATGGCGCAGGCGAGCGGCATCACGATGTTGCAGGAGCCCGGCCCGCACGAGGTGAGCGTCGCCACCGGCTCGTGCCGCACGCGGAAATAAGCGTCCGCCATGTGCGCGGCCACCTGCTCGTGGCGCGGCGAGACCAGCTTGATGCGATCGCGCGCGGCATGCAGCGAGTCGAGCATGCCGACATTGCCGTGCCCGCAGATGCCGAACACGTAAGGGATCTTGTTTGCGATCAGATAGTCGGTGATGAGATCGGCGCCCTTGGTCCGCGGCATGGGTCCTGCTGTAACGCTGAGATGATTGAATCGACGCATTTTCCATTGCGAAAATGCGTGCAGGACTTTAACGATATCGCTGCGGATCGACAATATCGGACGCGTTTCAGCCGGGTTTGCGCGTAATGAAAGCAGCACCGTTCGCGTACACGCGCGCAGCCGATGTCGAGCAAGCCTGCGCGCTGCTGGCCGCCGATGACGGCGCCCGCGTCATCGCCGGCGGGCAGACGCTGGTACCGATGATGGCGATGCGGCTGGCGCGGCCGACGCACCTCATCGATATCAACCGGATTGCCGCCTTGTCCTATGTGCGCGAGCGGGGCGACGGTATCGCCATCGGCGCCACCACGCGGCAATGCGTGGTGGAGCGCGACGCGCTGGTGAAGAAAAGCCTGCCGTTGCTGGCTTGCACGATGCCGTTCATCGGCCATGCCGCCACCCGCGCACGCGGCACCATCGGCGGCTCGCTCGCACACGCCGATCCGGCGGCGGAACTGCCGCTGATCGCAGTCACGCTCGATGCGGTGATTGCATACCGCGCGGGCGGTTCAGACGGCGAAATAGTCGCGCGCGATTTTTTCGCCGGGCTGATGACCACGAGTCTGCCGGCGGGCGCTTGTCTCGCCGCCGTGCGCTTTCCGGTTTGGCATGGCGAAAGCAGGCTCGGTGTCGGTTTTCACGAAGTGAACGCGCGGCGCAGCGATTTCGCCTTCGTGGCGGCGGCGGCGCAGGTCGCGCTCGACGAGAGCGGCAGGGCCAAGCGCATCGCGCTCGGCGTCGGCGCTGCCACCGACGTTCCGCTCCGGCTCGCGGCCGCCGAGAAGCAGTTGACCGGCGGCACGCTCGAAGAGGCGAAAGTGATGGAAGCCGTGCGCGCCGCGCTCGCCGACGTCGAGATGCTCAGCGATCTGCACGCCTCGGCCGACTACCGCCGTCGCGCGGCGGCGACACTGGCTGCGCGCGCGATCGCCGACGCCAAGGCGCAGGCGCTGGGGAGCAAGCCGCATGCGCATTAAGCTCAGCGTCAACGGCGAAACGCACGCGCTCGACGTCGAGGAGCGTACAACGTTGCTCGATTGCTTGCGCGATCATCTGAAGCTCAAGGGCGCGCATGCCGGCTGCGAGCACGGCGTGTGCGGGGCCTGTACCGTGTTGTTCGACGGCGTCGCGGTGCGCTCCTGCCTTGTGTTTGCGCCGCAGGCGGAAGGCTCCGCCATCACCACCATCGAAGGGGTCACGCCCGGGCCGGGTGAATTGTCGCCGATCCAGGACGCCTTTTGCGAGACGCACGGCATGCAGTGCGGCTACTGCACGCCGGCCATGATCCTGGTGGCGCATGCCTTGCTCGCCGACAACCCCGCGCCGACGCGCGAGGAAATCGTCGAGGCGATCTCCGGCAATATCTGCCGCTGCACCGGCTATGCGCAGATCATCGAGGCGATCGCGCTCGCCGCCGAGCGCATGCGCGGCGCCAACCGCCCGGCGGGGGTGTGACCATGCAGCTATTGTCACGCGCGCAAGGTCCGCTCTCTCTTACCCTCCCCCCGCGAAGCGGCGGGGAGGGTCGACCGCCGAAGGCGGTCGGGGTGGGGGGTACTTTCCGGCGCTGTAAACTACCCCCCACCCCCCACCCCACCCCGCCCCAAGCATCGCGC
>Ga0335081_10001756_pt1 | contig 34483 bp, 33 predicted proteins | sample Lox_Sample_35_FD_206713 | JGI IMG/M metagenome (GOLD analysis project Ga0335081, IMG submission 206713) | Soil microbial communities from Loxahatchee National Wildlife Refuge, Florida, United States - Lox_Sample_3.5 | ecosystem: Environmental > Terrestrial > Soil > Wetlands | place: USA...
TGGGGATGTGGTGTTTCCTGCCTCACGATCAGCGCTCGCGCTCAGTCGCGATGCTCCCTCGCGCTCGCCGATTCCTCGAGTTCCGCCTACCCAGGACTTACGTCCTGGGCTAATTTATGTCGGCCCTCCGGGCCTTATATTCTCGGCAGGTTGGGTTCGTCGGCTGCATTGGCGCATCGCTTGTCGCCCCTGAAAGGAGCTTCTATCACGCGCTTCTTGGGTACACTGTTCCACTTTTCAACTCATCGCCTCGAGTTTCCTAACAGCCGCTTACGGTCCTGGGCTAATTGGTGTCGGCCCTACGGGCCTTGCATTCTCGGCAGGTTCGAATTCTTGGGCGCACTGGGGAGCCTCGGACAGTCAGTTGGCGGAAAGCGTCCGCGCCCTTTACACTGTCGGCGTGAAGATCGCGCTCGGGCAGATCAATCCCACGGTGGGGGATTTTCAGAACAACGCTGCCAAGATCATCGAATACGCGCAGCGCGCGCGCTCCGCGGGAGCGGAGTTGGTGGTCTTTTCCGAGCTGTGCGTGTGCGGCTACCCGCCGCGGGATCTGGTGGAAAAGCCTTCGTTCGTAACTGCCAACTGCCGTGCGGCGACCGAGATCGCCCAGAATACGCGCGGGGTTGCGGTGATTGTCGGCCTGGTGACGCCGGCGCAAGCGGAGACGGGAAAGTCGGTGATGAACTCGGCGGCGTTGCTGCGTGACGGACGCATGGAGTTCGTCCAATCGAAGATGCTGCTCCCCACCTACGACGTCTTCGACGAGGCCCGCAACTTTGCCCCTGCCAAGAAGCAGGAGGTCATTCCCCTCGACAAGCGCAAGCTGGCGCTGACCGTCTGTGAGGACGCCTGGAATGACAAGCATTTCTGGGACCGCCGCCTCTACGGCATTGATCCAGTGGAAATGCTGATGACCGCCGGCGGCAACTTCCTGATCAATATCTCGGCTTCGCCGTTCCACCTCGGCAAACGCGAGTTCCGCACGCGTATGCTGGCGGCCATCGCACGCCAGTACAAGGTGCCGCTGGTCATGGTCAACCAGGTAGGCGGCAACGACCAATTGGTATTCGACGGCTCCAGCCTCGCGCTTGGTCCAGATGGCGCGGTGGTGGCGCAGGCCGAGTCGTTCGCGGAAGACCTGGTGTTCCTCGACACCGAAACCCTGGCCGGCGATCTGCACCCGCAGGTGGAGGGTCTCGAGGCCAGCGCCTACGCTGCGCTGGTACTGGGAACGCGCGATTATGTGCGCAAGTGCGGCTTCCAGCGGGTGATCGTGGGGCTGAGCGGGGGCATCGATTCCGCCCTGACCGCCTGCATTGCGGTCGACGCCCTCGGCCCTGACAATGTCACCGGCGTGAGCATGCCGGGACCGTACTCCTCGCGCGGCTCCAGCGACGACGCCCGTGCTCTTGCCACCAACCTCGGCATCCACTTCGAAGTGTTGCGAATCAGCGAGGTGTTCGACGATTTCCGCAAGACGCTCAAGCCGGTGTTTGCCGGGCGTCCCGAGGACGTGACCGAGGAGAACCTGCAGGCGCGCATTCGGGGCACGCTGCTGATGGCGCTCTCCAACAAATTTGGGGCGCTGGTGCTGACCACGGGCAACAAGTCGGAGCTGGCGGTGGGTTACTGCACGCTTTACGGTGATATGGTGGGCGGCATGGCGGTGATCTCGGATGTGCCCAAAACCCTGGTCTACCGCCTCGCCAACCACCTGAACGCGTTGCGGCCGGTGATCCCCAAATCCACGCTGGAGAAGCCACCCTCGGCGGAGCTGCGTCCCAATCAGACGGACCAGGACACGCTGCCGCCCTACGAAGTACTGGACACCATTCTCGAAGACTACATCGAAGACCTGAAGACGCCGGAGCAGATCGCCTCCGAGCGCCCATACGACTTGGAGCTGGTGCGCAACGTGGCGCGCATGGTCGAGCGCAGCGAGTACAAGCGGCAGCAGGCGGCGCCCGGTATCAAAATCACCGAGAAAGCTTTCGGCATGGGGCGGCGTTTTCCCATCGCCCAGAAATCGGACGTGTGAGAAAGGACATCATGCAGCGCACGCTGTCGATACTGATCGTGTTGCTGGCGGCGACGAGCCGGGGCCAGCAGGCCCAGCCCAGCAGCAGCAACACCACCAATCTGCCTGCCGCCCCCACCTCCCAGCGCCTGCCCAGCAAGGCCACCGTCGAGTCGTTCATGCGGCACTGGTTCGGGTACGACCCCAGCATCACCTGGCAGGTGGCGCAGATCCGCCCTTCCGAGGTGCCGGGATTCGCGGAAGTAGTGTTGGCGATGGAAAAGGGCGGTCAGCAGCAGTCCATGGTGCTCTACGTCACGCCCGACGAGAAGCACGCTTTCAGCGGCGAAGTCATTCCCTTCGGGGCTGACCCCTTTGCCGCTACGCGCCGGGAGCTGGCGACCAGTACCACCGGTATCGCGCGCGGCCCGGCTAACGCCAGCGTGACCATCGTCGAGTTCAGCGACCTGGAATGCCCGCACTGCAAGAACGCGCAGCCCATCATCGAGAAGCTGATGTCCGACTTCCCCCAGGCCCGGCTGGTCTTCCAGCAGTTCCCCATCGAGGCCTCGCATCCCTGGGCCTTCAAAGCCGCCACCTGGGCACAATGCATCGGGCGGGAGAACAATGCCGCGTTCTGGAAGTTTGTGAACGGGATTTACGACGACCAGCTCAGCATCGACCCGCAGAATGCCGACGCCAAGCTGAAAGAGCATGCCACGGCCGCCGGCGCCGATGCCGCCAGGGCCGCCACCTGCGCCGCCGGCCCCGTTGCCGCAAAAGAAGTCCGCGACTCGCTCGAGCTGGGCCGGACTGTGGGCGTCGGCGGCACGCCCACGGTGTTCCTCAACGGGCGCAAGATCGCCGGCATCACCACGCTTCCCTACGAAACGCTCAAGGAGTTAGCGGAGTTCGCGGAGAAGCCGGCGTCGAAGTAGCCGCCACGGCCTCGTGACGGCGCTAAGGTTTTGCAGCGCCAGCGGCGCCGGTCTTCTGCGAAGCGATCCATTCGTCCATGTGCTTTTCCAGCACATCGAGCGGCAGTGGGCCGTCGTCCAGCACCGCGTCGTGGAACTTGCGGATGTCGAAGCTCTTGCCCAGCCGCTGGCGGGCCCGCTCACGCAGCTCGATGATCTTCATCTGGCCCAGCTTGTAGGCCAGCGCCTGGCCGGGCCAGACGATGTAGCGGTCCACCTCGGTGACGATGTTCTGTTCATCCATGGCGGTGTGCCGGCGGAAGAACTCCAGCATTTGTTCGCGTGACCAATGCTTGCAGTGCACTCCCGTATCTACCACCAGCCGCACCGCACGCCACATTTCGTTTTCCAGCCGCCCGTACTCGCTGTAAGGATCCTGGTAAAACCCAGCTTCCCTGCCCAGCCGCTCCGCGTAGAAGGCCCAGCCCTCGGAATAGGCGGTGAACTCAGCATACTTACGAAAGGGCGGCAGCCCGGGCAACTCGGCCGCAATGGTGAATTGCAAATGGTGCCCGGGGATACCCTCGTGATAGGCGATCGCCTCTGCGTTGAGCAGCAGACGCTTCTCGGGAGCGTATTCGTTGACGTTGATGCGCCCGGGCCGCCCCGACTTCGGCGCGCCCGGCGAGTAGTCGGCTGGTACGGCGTCGGGCGCGCGATACGCCTCCATCGGCACCACCTCCAGCTTGTTCTGCGGCAAGTGCCCGAAAAGCTGCGGCAGCTTGGTGTACATCTGATCGGTATAGTGCTGGTAGAGATCGAGCAGCTGCTGCCCGGAAGTCGCATACAGCTTGCGATCGGCGCGGATGTGCTGGTTGAAGCTTTCAAGATCGCTGTAGCCCTGCTGCTGCGCAATCTTCAGCATTTCAACTTCGATCTCCTGCACCTGCTTCAGACCTATGCGGTGGATTTCCTCCGGCTCCAGATCGGTGGTGGTCATCTGCCGAATGTCGAAGCGGTAGATGGCATCGCCATGAGGCAGCGCCCACACGCCATACTCGCTGCGGCCTTGGGGCGCGTATTCGGCGCGGACAAACTTGGCGAAGCTGGCGTACGCCGGCACGATCTCGTTTTTCACCGCCTTCAGGACCGCAGCGTGAAGCCGCTTCTGGTCGGCTGCGGAAATGCCGGCGGGAAACTTCTCGAGCGGCTTGGAGAACGGGCTGGCTTCCGGACTTTTGTCGGCGATATCCTGTGCCTGGGCGGCAACTTTCTCCAGCAGATAGCGCGGCGGCATCAGCCGATCTTTCATTCCCAAACGCATGACCGCCATGGTCTGTTCGAAAGCGAGCGGCATCTGGTGCAGGCGTGCCAGATAGTTCTCGTAATCCTTCACCGTGCGGAAGGGCAGTTGCGAGGGCATGGAGGCGTACTCGACGTGGATGCCACCCATCTGGTTGACCGGCATTTCCCATTCCTTGAGACGCGCGCCCTCGATTTGCTCCCGCAGCTCGCGGACCGCCAACTCCTGGTTCAGCTTCTCCTGCTCGGGGAACCCGGCGGTGCCGATGGCCTCGATCCGCTTCAGGGCCTTTTGTGCGTGCTTGACGTCTCGTTCGACGGCCTTGGACGAATAGTCGCTCAATTTGTCGTTGTAGCGGCTGTCGCCCACATAGGTGGCGAACTCGGGATGGGTGCGCAGCGTGTATTCCCACTCCTGGTCGAGCGCTGCCTTCAGTTGTTGCCGGCGCGCGTCCAAGCCTGCATCAGCAGCGAAACCCGTCATGGTCGTCATGAGCATGATCGAAGCAAGTGCCAGGGGCCACCGTATCATCAATCCCTCCTGCTTAGCATCGGTGCTGCCGTTCGGTTCCCTATTGTATGGGAGAACATTCGCGAGCGAGGTGGGTCGAGTGACCGAGGGCGGCTCTACTCCCCCAGCGAAAGGCGAACGTCGCTGAGCACTTCGCCGCTTTTCTCCGGAAGCTGGATAGCGACGCTGGCGGCCAGTACGATGGTGATGCCTACCGCCTGCAGCCAATGCACAGTCTCGGCGATGAACGCCGCCGCAAACAGGATGGCAAACACCGGTTGCAGGCAGCTGGTCACCACTGCGCGCGTGGCATCCAGGTACTGCAGACCCGCGAAATAGAAGGAAAACGGCAGCAGCACGGAGATCACCGCGAACATCACCATGAAGGCCCATTGTCTGGCGGAGTAGTGCGCGGCCGCGATGGACCAGGGCGGGTTCACGATCATCCAAAACAGCGTGGCGCCGAGGAAGGCATACACCAGCACCCGCCAGCGCTCGACCTGCGTCAGGATGCCGCGGCCATACACGTTGTAGAAGGCGAAGGCGCAGGCGCCCAGCAGGCCCGCTGCCACTCCCAGGCCGTTCAGGCGCAGATGCGCAGTTCCGCCCAGGCCGATGGCCAGCCCGCAGCCCACCACCGCGGCGGCCACCGCTCCCACCCGGCGCACAGTGGCGCTCTGCTGGCCGCGCGCCAGCAGGTACAAGAGCACCCACACTGGCGCCGTGTAGAACAGGATGATGGCCGTGGCCACGGAGGTCTTGGCGAGCGCGGTGTAATAGAAGAAATTCGCCGCCGACATACCGGCGGTGCCCATCACGAAGCAGCGCAGTACGTCTTTCCTGCTCATGGCCAGAGCGGAGCGGCCGCCCAGCCACAGCACCACCGGCGCCAGGATCAGGAAGGAGAAGCTGACGCGGGTTTGCGTAATGATGAGCGGATCGAGGGGCCGCAATGCATGCGAGTTCGCGAACAGGCGTCCGGTGAAGAGCGCGCGCCCCACGCTGGCAACGCCGCCCCAGCAGAAGGCCGCGGCTGCGATACAGAGATAGCCGCGGATGGCGTGGCGGTGGAGTGCCGGGGCAGTGCGAGTTTCACGCACCTCTCGGATGACTCTGCCGCTATCTGCCATATCACTCCGCCATAGACAAACGTACGTCCGTAGGGCTTTCCCCGCCACGACGGCCGACAAGCTGCACCAGCACTGTGGCGATCAGCACTACCAGGATCCCTACTATCTGCACGGGCTCGAGGGATTCCGCCACGAACGCCGCCGCAAGGACGATGGCGAACACTGGCTCCAGGCAACTGGTCGCGATGGCCCGGGTCGCGTCCAGATACTGTAATCCGGCGAAGTAGAAGGAGAACGGCAGAAGCACCGACAGCACCGAGAACACCACCAAGAATCCCCACTGGCTCGCGGAATAGCGCGCCGCCACGATCTTCCACGGCGGGTTGACGAGCAGCCAGAAGACACTCGCCCCCAGCAACGTGTACACCAGCACGCGCCAGCGGTCGTAGCGCGCCAGCAGGCGGTGGCCGTAGACGTTGTAGAAAGCGAAGGAGAAGGCCGCGCCCAGTCCTGCGGCCACCCCGGCCGGGTTTACGCGCAGATGTCCGCCGACCACCAGCGCGCTTCCGGCCACGGCCGCAGCCACTGCGATCACGCGCGCTGCGGTCGCGCGCTGCCGCCGCCGCGCCACCAGATACAGAAGCACCCACACCGGCGCCGTGTACTGCAGGATGATGGCCGTGGCCACCGTAGTTTTGGCAATGGCCCAAAAGTAGAGGAAGTTAGAGCCGGCAACTCCCAAAACTGCCAGGACAAAGCAGCGCAGAATGTCGCGGGCCGGCAGCCGGAGAGCGTCCCGGCCTCCGCGCATGAGCACCAGCGGCGTCAGGATCAGGAGGGCGAAGCTGACGCGCGTCTGCGTCAGGATCAGGGGATCGATGGGCCGCAATGCCTGCGACCCGGCCAGCAGCCGGCCGGTGAAGACGGCCTTGCCCAGGGTAGCGGCGGAGCCCCAGCACAGCGCCGCGGCGGCGATCGAGAGGTATCCGCGCAAAGGATGGTTAGGAGCTGAGGAGTTCGTCAATGCGTTGCGGGTCAAACCCGATGACCACCTCGTCGCCGATCACCACGGTCGGGGTGACGCGGCTGCGGTAAGTCTCGACCAGTTCGCGGACGGCGGCGAAATCGCTACTCACGTCCCGTTCTTCAAATTCAACGCCTCTGCCCGAGAGGTAGGCCCGCGCGGTGGAGCACGGCGGTCAGCCCGGCTGGCTGAACAATAGGATTCGCTTTCCCGCCATAAGCGCATCTGACGCCAGGCCGCGGGCGGAGGCTGCATTTTTTTGAAACTGGCGTTTCCTCCCTGGTTAAGGAGATGGCGGCTTTGGCACTAGCGCCCGGTTCACCCTGATAGTACGATGCGCTAACTTGGTTCCTGCATTGAGGTGCTGCATGAAACGGGTTGCATTGGGGCTTGTCCCGCTCGTGCTCTGCGCTGCCACCGCGACGGCGCAGTTTACCTTCGTTATGACCGAGCACAAGGGCGGCCGGTCGTCCACGACCCAGGGGTTCGCTGACGGAGCGAAGTTCCGCCTTGAGCCCCAGGAGAGCAAGTCTGCCGATAATCCGCAAGGAGACTATGCCATCTCGGTCGATGGCGGCCGTACGGTTTACCTGGTCGATCCGGCGCGGCAACAGTTCGCACGCGTTGACAGCCAGACATTGATGGCCAAGGCAAAGGAACGGCTCACGGCGCTCATGAAGCAAACCAGTCTGCAGATTGAGTCCCCGAAGGTTGCAACCATGCTGGCCGAACCCGGCGAGACGCTCGAGGGACACCCCACTCGCCACTACAAGGTGCGGATCTCCTATTCCATGCACTTTCTCAAGACCGATGTGCGCCGCTCGTACGTGGAGTATCAGGATTTGTGGATGGCCTCCGACATCGAGCAGCCGGGTGCGTCCGACCTGCTGATCTATTTTCGCCCCAGCGGCGACCCGCGCATCGATGGCGCATGGCAGCGGGAATTGGCGCAAATGTCGGGCTTTCCCCTGCGGCAGGTCACTCTGCGAACCGAGGTCAATGAAGACGGGAACTCGAGCGTGTCGCGTATCTCACGGGAGATAACCAAGGTGCAGACCGGGCCGGTGCCGGCATCGTTATTCGCATTGCCCACCGGCTACAAGGAAGTGACAGGTCAGGAAACCTGGTATCACTAGGTCCCGCGGGCGCCAACCCTCTTGCGCAAACCCGGCACTCGGTCAGTTATAGTCCGGCGATGATTTTGCGGTACTCAGCCTCGGTGAAAGCCTTGAGAGTCTGAGTGCTCACATTGCCCTGTGCGCCCACTGAGAGCATGAACTGGGCCCCGGCTTCATCATTGGGAAATTCAGAGATCAAGACGGCGTCATACTTCCCCATGGTCAGGTACCAGCCGTGAATCTTTCCTCCTGCTTTCTCGGCGGCTTTCTTGGCGGCGTCGAGCCGTTTTGGGCTTTCCTTGATTTTCGCGATTCCCTGCTGCGTGTAACGGAGCAGTGTCACAAAGTGCGGCATACGTGTTTGCTCCTGATTCGGGAGGATAGATTATGCGCGTCCGGCGGTCGAAACGCTATTTCATAGCGCCGGCCGGCATGGGCATGTCCGAGTTAAAGATGTCGTACTGGATCTTCCATGTCCCGTTCGACTTCTTCGAGACGTTCATCCATTTGCCCTGGTCAATAGCGGAGCCGTTTGCACCCATGATCTCGTACGTCCCCGTGCCGTAGGCCAGATCGCCGCTGCTCTCGGCGGCCGTGACGGCGATCTTGACCTTGGCCCAACCCTTATCCTTGCCCTCCTTGAGCCGCGCCAGGATGGCTTGCGTGCCATGGACCGCTTTCGCGTTGGGCGGCATCCGGCAGCCATCGCCGGCATACAGCGCTGCGACGGCCTTCAGGTTGCCGGCGTTGTACTCTTTCTCCCAGACTGCGGCGCGACCCGCCAGGTCCGACTTGTCGGCAGACAGCGCCGGAGCCGCGCCGAGCAGAGCGCCCAGCATCAAGACGAACCCACAACAGATAACTCTCTTCATGTGCAGGTCTCCCTCCCCTAAAAGCACGCGGATACTAAAAGATCGGTTGGGAAAAGGCAAAAGAAGCCTGGATTCTGGCATTCGCTCTATCTGCGGTTATCCGTCTGCGGCTCGGTATGGATGAGGACCTTGAACAGCTCGGGCGCTTCGTGTTTGAAGCGGATCTCCAGCGCGGTGGAGATGTCATGCACGCGAGAGAGAGGCAATGTATCTGGAAGAGTGCAATGGCAGGAGACGTTGATGTGGCTGCCGGCTTTTTTCAGGATGACCTCGTGCATGTCGAGAATCTCCGGGAACTCGCCGGCGATGCGGCGCAGCCGGCCCTCGAGCGCGGGATCGCGGATTTCGTCGCTGGGCTCGATGTGTCCGGGCTCGCTCTCGATGTGGGTCAGGATGGAAGAGATCTCCGGCACTTCGGCGCGGATGTCGCCTTCCAGGCGGGTCACGAGGTCGTGCGCGTCTTTCAGTTGCAGGCCCTCGTCAAGTTCCAGATGCTGCTCCACGTGCAGGAAGCCGCCGAGGTCCTGCACGCTGACCTCGTGCACGGTGAGGTTGCTGCGGGCGGCCACCCCGCGGATGCGGTCGAAGAGATTCTCCTCTCTGGGGGCGCGGGGAACGGGATGCACCACCACGTCGGCATCGGGCAGAACGCGGTGAACGGCCTGGGCCACGTCCTCCGCCACCTGCTCTGATTTCTGAAAGGTGACATTGCGGCGCAGCGCCACCGAGAGGTCGGCGAAATAGCGGTTGCCGGCGCGGCGGATGCGCACGCGGTCCACCTCAACCAGTCCTTCCACGCGCCCGAGCTCGTCCACAATGCGAGCGCGTGCCCCGGCGGGGGCGGCATCGAGCAACGCGTCGACGGTCTGCCGCGCCAGCCGCGAGCTGACGTACACCACCACGCCGGCGACGAAGAGCGCGGCTACGGGGTCGGCGTCGCGCAGCCAGCCGATCTCGAGCCAACGTCCGAACACGACCAGCGCCAGGCCAAGCACGACTACGCCGCTCGACCAAATGTCGGTGGAGAAATGCAGGGCGTCAGCCTGCAAGGCCTGGCTGTCGTACTTGTCGGCGACCCGCTTCAGAGCCCGCGACCGCCACCAATCCACCGCCATCGAGGCAAACAGCACCAGGAACGCCGCCAGGCTGGGCTCGATGTTCACGTGACGGAAGAACAGGCGGCGTACGGCCTCGTAGACGATCCACACGCAGGTGAGCAACAGCAGTCCGGTTTCGAGGAAGGCGGAGAAGTTCTCGACTTTGCCGTGGCCATACTGGTGGTCGGCGTCGGCGGGCTTGTCGGAAACGCGTACGGAGAAGAGGGTGATGAGGGCGGCGACCAAATCCAGGCCCGAATGGGCAGCCTCGGAGAGAATGCCCAGACTGCCGGTAGTGATGCCGACCACCACTTTGAGTACGGCGATGGCCGTGGCCGCCAGCACCGAGTTGAGGGCCACCCCGCGCTTCGCGATGCGCATCTCGCCGGCGCCGGCGCTGATGTTGGAAGCAGCCATCTTCCGGCATTTTACGCTTATGGTGCAGGGCGCTGAATGTGAGCCGGCGGCTGCCTGCCAGCCGAGGGAGCTTGTGCTAGCATGACCGGAGACCCTAAGGAGTGAAGCGTCCAATGCGATCTTTTACGCTGATATTAGTACTGTGCCTCGGCGGGCTTGTGGCCGTGGCGCAGGGCGGTTCCGCGCAGGCTTCCGCCGCTCCGATCCCCCAAACCTCCGCCCCTCCGGGAGGGAAACCTGGCAGCCAGGCTGGGCCGAGAGCGAAAACGCCGTCCGCCAAGCCGTCAGCCACCGAAGCCAAGGAGGTGACGCCGGATGCGGCCGTCATCACTATCAAGGGGCTGTGCGCAACGACTGCGCCGAGGGCCGCGCGCGGCAAGACGGCCGCCGCTGCCAAGAAGCCTGTTCCCTGCGAGACCGTGGTAACCAGAAAGCAACTGGAGTTGGTGATCGAAACCGTCCGGCCGAACTTGCAGCCCGCCCAGCGGCGCATGCTGGCACAGCAATACAGCGAGCTGCTGGTGATGGCGGGTGCCGCTACCAAGGCAGGCATCGAAAAGGAACCCAAGGTAAAGGAGCAGATGCGGCTCTCCAAGCTGCAGATCCTGGCTTCCAGCTATGCGCGCGAGATCCAGCAGAAAGAAGCGGACGTCCCACCCGCCGACATCGAGAGCTATTACAAGGGGCATACTGCTCAGTACGAAGAGGCCAAACTGCTGCGCATCTACGTTCCCATGGTGACGCCGGAGGAGGGCAAACCGGCGGACGCCGCCGCCACCAAGATTGTGGCGGAGAAGATCCAGCAGCGCGCCGCCGCGGGTGAGGACTTCGACAAGCTCCAGAAAGAGGCCTTCGCCAACAGCAAGGGCACGGCGCCCTCCACCAACCTGGGAGAACGCCGCCGCGGCACTCTGCCTCCCAAGCAGGAAGAGGCCGTCTTCGCCCTCAAAACCGGTCAAGTCTCGCCCGCCCTGGAGGAACCTTCCGGCTACTACATCTACAAGGTGATCAGCAAAGAGGAGATCCCGCTGGACAAGGTGCGCGACGAGATCAAAGGCACGCTGGCGCGGGAGCACGCTCGCGAGGCTTTGGAGAAGCTGCGTAGTTCGGTGCAGCCGACGTTCAACGAGGCTTACTTCGGAAGCCCGGCTCCGCCGCCGCCGGCTGGAGAAGTTACTCCGCATGCGCCTGCTCCGCCGAGCGCCGCCCCGGCGCATTCGCCGACTGCGGCGCAGCCGGCAACCCCTGCGGGCGCGGCCGAGGCGCCCAAGCCTCCTCCAGCCAGCAAGTGAAGGATGCCCGCACCCGAGAAGACGGTGGTGATCACCGGCGCGGCCGGCAACCTCGGGGTGCGCCTGCTGCGCGAGATTCCGGAGTTTGAGGTCTTCGGACTCGACCTGCATCCGCTGCGCGATGAGTCCGTGGTCCCCAACCCGGGCTCGTTCCATTTCCAGAGCATCGACCTGGGCGAAGAGCCTTCCTGCCGCGAGCTGATCGACCTGCTGCGCCAGTCGGAAGCACAGTCGGTGGTGCACTTGGCGTTTGTCATCGACCCCCTGCGCACCGGGGTGCTGGACGTGGACCGCATGTGGCGGATCAACGTGGCCGGGGCCGCGCGGGTGATGGAAGCAGTCGCGGTGGTGAACCGCCACGGAGGCGTGATCAAGCGGGTCATCTATGTCAGCAGCGTGGCGGCCTACGGATCGGACCTTCCCCGTCCGGTGAGCGAGGAACATCCGCTGGCCGGCCATACTCTGCCCTACGCCATCCACAAGCGCGAAGCCGATCAGGTAGTGCAGGCGCGTGCCAAGTCGCTGGGTGCGTGCAGCACCTACATCCTGCGCCCGCCCATCTTCGCCGGCGCCAGCATGCGGAATTATCTGATCAACATCCTGCGCGGCACCCCCTACGGCCACGGACGCCCGGGGCGCTGGATGGATAAGCACGGATGGAAACTGCCGGCGCTGATTCCGATCGGGCGCAGGTATCTCGAAACGCGTTTCCAGTACGTACACGTGGATGACATGGCGCGCTTGCTCGCTTGGATTCTGCGCCAGCACGAGGTGGGGCAGAAACTCAGCATTATGAACGTGGCAGGACGCGGCGAAGCGCTGAGCTTCGAGCGTTGCGCCCAAATCGCCCGCACCAAGGTTAGGCGCCTGCCCGGCAAAAGCGCCTGCCGTCTGACCCTCAGCCTGGGGTGGAAGCTCGGTATCTCTTCCGTACCTGCCGCCGCCGTACCGTATTTCACCGGGACGTACCTCATGGATACCAAGCGGCTGCGCGAGTTCTTAGGCAAGGATTACGAGAACGTAATCCGCTACACCTGCGAAGACGCGCTGGCCGACAGCTTTAACCACCAATCCGAGACTGCGCCCCAGGCGGTGGAAGCGGCGGCGGTGAAGCCACAGGCGTAGGCGTTACGCTGCCTATCTACGATTTTTTTCCTCGATACAATCCCGCAATCCCGAAGGTATAAGGGGTCCAGCTAACATCCTGAAATCCGGCGCCGCGCATGCGGTCCAGCATCTGGGAAGGATCGGGAAAGCGTTCTACCGACGCCGGCAGATACGCGTACGGCCCGCGCACTCCCGAGATGACCGTCCCGACGAGCGGCAGCACTCGCCGGAAGTACACCCGATAAACCTTCCCCAGCACGCCTCTGGGCTCGCCGAAATCGAGAATGCCGACTTCCCCGCCCCGGCGCAGCACGCGGAAAATTTCGCGCAGCCCGGCATCATAGTCGGTGAGATTGCGGAAGCCGAAGGCGGACACGACCAGATCAAAGCGCGCGTCGCCGACGGGCAAGCAGAGAGCATCCGCCTCGATGAGTCTTACGCGGTCCCGCGCCTTGCGGGTCCCGCGCACCAGCATGGCGTGAGAGAAATCCGCACCCAAGATGGTGGCCGAGTCCGCAGCCTGCCGGCGTGCGGCTAAGGCCATGTCGGCGGTGCCACAGCACAGGTCGAGCACGCAAGCCTCAGGACGCCCCAGGATATGTGTGAAAGTGTGCGCCGCACGGCGCCACCACAGGCGGTCCACGTTCATCGAGAGCAGGTGGTTGAGCAGATCGTAGCGCGGGGCGATGGCGGTGAACATCTCGCGCACGGCGCGGGCGGCGGCCTGCCGATCGTGAGCGCCGGCAGGGGCGGCGCCGGCAATTGGAGGTTTATCAGGTGCGGCCAAGGTCACGCCTGCGAGAGGGCGCGCAACTCGTCGAGGGCGTGGAGCACGGCGCGCTCCGGAACGTCGCACACGATCTCCACTCGCCCAATCTCGACGGGAAGCACAAAGTGGACGGCGCCATTGACCGTCTTCTTGTCGGCACGCAGCCGGCGGGCGACGCGTTGGCTGTGCGCCGTTACACGCGGCAACCGTGCGTAGGCCAGCACGGCAGAGATAATGCGGCGCGCGGTCTGGGCGTCGGTTTTTTTCAGCCCGGCGCCGATCATGGAGGCGGCCACCATGCCCCAGGCCACGGCCTCGCCATGCAGGTACTGCTTGTAGGAGGTCTCGGCCTCGAGCGCGTGGCCGATGGTGTGGCCGAAGTTAAGAATGCGGCGCAGGCCGGACTCGCGTTCGTCAGCAGCGACAACTGCTGCTTTCACCTGGACACACTCCGCAATCAGCCACTCCAGCGCCGGCGGGTCGCGGCGCAAGATGGCCTCACGCTCCTTTTCCATGAAATCGAAGATCTGCGGGTTGCGGATGACACCGCACTTGAGCGCCTCATAGAGGCCGGCGCGGTACTCGCGTTCGGGCAAGGTCGCCAGCACGCCCGGATCGATCAGCACGCGTCGCGGCTGGTGGAAGCTGCCCAGCAAATTTTTTCCGGCTCGCAGGTCGACGCCGGTCTTGCCGCCGATGGCCGCGTCCACTTGTGCCAGGAAAGTGGTCGGCACTTGGACGAGGTCAATCCCACGCATGTAGATCGACGCCAGAAATCCTGCCACATCGCCCACCACGCCCCCGCCGAAGGCGACCACCAGCGAACCGCGGTCGGCACCACGCTCGACCAGGCGCGTGGCCAGATCTTCGATGGTGGCCAGAGTTTTGTAGCGTTCGCCGTCGCCCATCTCCAGCACCTGGAAGCGGAACCGGGCCTGAGTCAGCGAAGCGGCCAGTGCCCTGCCCCAGTGTTTCCGCACAACGGCGTTGGTGATGACAAACACCGAGGAAGCGGTGTCCGGCCGCAGATCGCCCATCTGCGCTCCGGCCTGGTTGACCAGCCCGTTCTCGATACGGGCCTCATAGGCAGGCGTGACAGCGATAGCGACGGTCTTCACGTAAGCCTCCATGATAGCCCAGCGGCCCGGCAACCGCAGACGCTTCCGCCACGAGCTGCGTGGTACCATCACTCGTTTATGAAGACTGTGCCGGCCGAGACCGACTACATCGTGGTGGGCGCGGGCGTCGCGGGGATGCGCGCCGCCATCGAGCTGGCCTCCGCCGGCCGGGTGCTGGTGCTGGCCAAGAACGAGCTCACCGAGTCGGCCACGCAGTACGCGCAGGGCGGCGTGGCGGTCGCGCTGAGTGATGAGGACGAAATCAGCGTGCACCTGCAGGATACACTCGCGGCCGGCGATGGGCTCTCCAACCCGGAAGCGGCCCGGATTCTGGTCGAGGAAGGCCCGGCGCGCATCCAGGAACTGATCGACTGGGGCACGGAGTTCGATCGCGAAGGCACCAAGCTCACGTTTACCCGGGAAGGCGCCCACAGCCGCTCCCGCATCCTGCATGCCCACGGCGATTCCACCGGGCGTGAGATCGGGCGCGCGCTTTACGCCAAGGCGGCCAGCCTGAAGCACGTCTCGTTCTGGGAGTGGGAATTCACCACCGATCTGTGTGTGTGTGGCGGGAGGGTGACTGGCGTTCGCGTGCTCAACGAACAGGGCGAGGCGCGCGAGGTGCACGCACGCGCCGTGCTGCTGGCCACCGGCGGCCTGGGACATGTGTATCGTGAGACGACTAATCCTAGTGTGGCTACCGGCGACGGCGTAGCCATGGCTTTCCGCGCCGGCGCCGAGCTCCAGGACATGGAATTCGTGCAGTTCCATCCCACCGCGCTGTACCTGAAGAATGCGCCGCGCTTTCTGCTCTCCGAGGCGCTGCGCGGCGAAGGCGCGTACCTGCGCAACGGCGGAATGCAGCGCTTCATGCCCAAGTACCACGAGATGGCGGAGCTGGCCCCGCGTGACGTGGTGGCGCGCGCCATCGCCCACGAACTCGAGGTCTCACGCCTGGCCGACCCGGTGGTGTACCTCGACCTGACGCATCTCGATCCTGGCCACCTGGCGGCGCGCTTTCCCCGCATCCATGCCACCTGCCTGCAATACAACATCGACATCGGCACCGACTTGATTCCCGTGCGGCCGGCGGCACATTACGCGATGGGGGGCGTCCGCACGGATTTCGATGGGCGCACCAGCCTGCCCGGCCTTTATGCCGCGGGCGAGGCTGCCAGTACCGGCGTGCATGGCGCCAACCGCCTGGCCAGTAACTCTCTGCTGGAGGGGCTGGTGTACGGCGCCCGCGCCGGCGCCGCCATGCGGGCAGAACTTGGGCCCGCCAAGCCGAGTCACTCGGGTTCCAAAAGCTGCAAGGCGGCGGAGAATCCGGCAACCCGAGAAGGACGCGGCGCCGAGGAGTTGATTCGTGCGGTGCGCGACTTGGCTTGGAAGAACATCGGGATTGTGCGCAGCGGTTCGGGCCTGCGCGAGGCCATCGAGCAACTGGAGAAGTGGCGACGCTGCCTGCCGGCGATGACCAGCCGCCGCCAGTGCGAAGCCAATAACATTTTTTCCACGGCCCTGCTGATCGCCAGCTCCGCCCTGGCCCGCCAGGAAAGCCGCGGCGCCCATTACCGCCTGGACTATCCCTCGCACAACGATGCCCGCTTCAAGAAACATTCCATCGTGCGCGGGGAGTCCATACGATTTGAGTGAAGCTGCCGGCGTCGGTGGGATCGCCGGAATCGCCGGAATCCGTAGGCACATGCCCGATTACGGCGATTTCGGCGATTCCGGCGATCTCTTGGCAGGGAACAACAGCGAGGCAATCACCGAGATCACCAAGACTCCTCCCACCACCGACAGCGCCACTCCGATTGGCATCTGAAAATATTCCGACGCCAGCATCTTTACACCGATAAAGATCAGGATCACCGACAACCCGTAATGCAGGTAGTGGAAGACCTCCATCATGCCGGCCAGGGCGAAGTAGAGGGAGCGCAGGCCGAGGATGGCGAAGACGTTGGACGTGTAGACGATGAAGGGGTCGCGGGTGATGGCCAGAATGGCGGGAATGGAGTCGGTGGCGAACATCACGTCCGTGGTCTCGACCACGATCAGCACCACCGCCAGCGGAGTGGCGATCCACTGCAAGCCCCGCTTCACGAAAAATTTCCTCCCTTCGTAGTCCTGCGAGATGGGAACGAAGCGGCGGAACAGCTTCAGCACCGGGTTGTTCTCGGGATGGATCTCTGTCTCCTGCTGCTTGAAGAGGCGGAAGCCGGTGTAAACGAGGAAGGCGCCGAACAGGTAAATGACCCAGTGCACGCGGTTGATGAGGGTCACGCCGCCGAGGATGAACGCCCCCCGCATGACCAGCGCCCCCAGAATTCCCCAGAACAGCACCGCGTGCTGGTGCGAGCGGTCCACGCTGAAATAACGGAAGATCAGCAGGAAGACGAACAGGTTGTCCATGCTGAGTGATTCTTCGATCAGGTAGCCGGTCACAAATTCCAGCGACAGCACGGAGTTGGGCCGCGTGGGATGGGGCACCATGTGGTGCCCGAACAGGTACACCAGCAGGGCAAACAGGCCGGCCAGCGAAACCCAGACGAAGGTCCAGGCAATGGCTTCTTTGAAGTGGACAACGTGCGACTTGCGGTGAAAGACCCCCAGGTCCAGGACCAGCATCAACAGCACGAACGCGTTGAAGACCACCCAGAAGACCCAGTTGGGCAGCATGCCGAGGTCATTGTAAAGCCAGAGCGCCTGCCCGTTCGCTCCGGCAAAATGCCTCTAAGCAACTGGAATCACTCGACTAGCACCCCGGCGAGCAGGCTGGGCCAGGGCGATTACAATTCCCCTGATCCTCTGCCTCAACTCCTGGCGAAGGTTGTCAGTTAGTGGTAAAGCCTGTTTACGACAACTATCATCGGTGCTAACAGAGCGGGTATGATTCTGAGCGCCCTAAATCGGGTAACCTCACCATGTCAACTCGGACAATCGTTGTTCGTGAAGTCCTAGTGGTGCTCGCTCTTTTTCTCGGTATCGCTGGTGTTGCGACTGACCAGCAAAGGGGGTCTGCTGCCGATTTGTTAGAGCAATTCAAGACGAACTGTGCGTACTCGCATCAGTTTCAAATCGCGCAGAAGCTCGTAAGCCTTCACGATACGGCCGTTCTTCCCGGACTGGCTCCCTATCTGAAAGACGACGACAGACACGTGCGCGGTAACGCCGCGTTGGTATTCGCTGGTCTGGGAGATGACCGTGGTTTACACGTGATTTATGCCATTCTCCGAGACCGCAGCGACCGACCGCGGGGCCAAGGAACAGGTGGTAACTGGTCAGTCGCATCACAGATTGTTTCTGACCGCTATTACGCGGCGCATCTATTGGGAGACTTGAAAGACCCGCGAGCAGTCCCCATCCTTGTTTCCCTTTTGAAAGACGCGGAAGTCAACTGGGTCGTGCCGTGGGCACTCGGCGAGATTGGCGACCGTGCCTCAATTCCTCCTCTCATCCAAACACTGAATGACCGCAGTCCAGACATGCGCGTGCTTTCGATTTACGCCCTTGAAAAGCTAAAAGCCAAGGAAGCACTGCCACAAATTCGTTCGCTAGTTCAGGACGACGAAAGAATCCATTTTGATGGCCTCGTAAAAGTCGGGGAGGCGGCGAACTCAGCCGTAGCGAAGCTGGCTGCTTTGCCATAACGGCCTTGATTGTTGTGAAATCGCCTTCACGTAAGTTTGCGGAGTCGCACCAGACCCGGTGCAAAATCGAAAGTTACGCGAATCCCTGTTATCGCTAGCCACGTCGCCTATTCACCCATAGAATGGCCGTAACCTGTTGAGGAAATGACAATTCAGTACACGGCAGCGCCAGCGGATATGACGGCGTTGTGGCGGCATTCGAAGACTACACGGCGTTTTGTGTACGTGTGCTCGCTGGTATTTGCGGCAATCGTCCTTGTCCCCCCCGTACTGATAGTTGGCAAGGTACAGTTTGCAGCATTACTCTGGGCCTTCGCAGTAGCAATGGGTTACGCCCGTCTTTTCCCGTACTACCTGAGATGGCGCACCAAGAAGGATAAACGGACACTGTCAATCGACCCCCTGAGAATCTCGACGCAAATTGGACGGCGGAGCGCCGACGTTCCGTGGAAGAAGGTGCGGTCGGTATCCGTTACGGATGAACATGTATTCATCCAGCGTTCGAATCTCAATGCCTTCACAATTCCCCGCGGGGCATTCTCCGACGACAAGCAGCGGGCCGAGTTCATCCGGCTGTGTGAACAGTACTTTGCTGCTGCCAAGAAGAGCGCTTAACGACCATTGCCCGCGATTGTTGTTGTGAAATCGCCTTCACACAAGCTTCAGGCGGGCGGTGCCGGTTTCGGGCGAAAGGTTGCGTGAATGCCTGTTCACAACAATTACCATAGCGTGCGCTCTTTCCGGTCATCGAGGAGCGATCTGCCGCCTAGCTTCCTCGACCCATTGTCGGTCAATGTAGCTGGCGGAGACGCGTGTATTTACTTCGGGAAGAATCTCGACGCGAGTTGCCTTTTCCTTCAGCACATCGCGCAACTTTGCGTTCGTTCCCAGATCACGGCTGAACTCGGCGTCCACGATGAAGAGCAGGTATCTACCGGGGGATTGAAATCGAAACTGCGTAGTTCCCGCCGAGACAGGATTCATCACTTGTGAATGCAAAGTAAGAAACTCGTCGTCCGGCGCCAGCATTGCGACCAGCCGCGCTTTCATATCTCCAGCGCCTTGCACATCAACGGTCAATGCTCCGCTCTCGACACTGAGCACGATATGCATCGGCCCCTTCTCTCCGGCCATGAGTTCAAAACCAGCAGGCGAACTCTCTCTGCCGCCGATAGTGAAGGTTCGTAGGCGTGAAGGCATGCTTATCTCCAGCACGTAGTGGCCGGGACGGACGCCCTTTAGCTCAAAAGTTCCATTCTGGTCCGGTTGCGCTCGATACGTGGCAAACGTGCTCGGAGAGTACAGCGCCACGCTAAGAGCACTGACAGGCGTGGTGTCGCTAGTGCCGTCAACAATTTCGAGTGATCCCTTCAGGTTGATTGCCGGAACTGGTTGTGCAATGGCGGCAACCGTCGCAGCGAGCATCCAGACGGGCAGGAACCATCTCATGCCGCACATTCTATCGCCCCCGCGTCAACATGACTGTTGTAATTGGCGATAAATCGCCTTCTCACCAACAATCGTAGCGTCGGGGCGTGCAAAACCAGAGCGTTTCACTTCTCCCCGCTGAGCACATCCCACCCGCGCCGCCCGAGATCCCAGAAGATGAAGGCGGTGCACGCGGCGGCTGTCATCAGCAACGCGATTCCGGTGCGAGTGTGTCCGAAGATCAGGTAGCCGATGCCGAACAGCGAAGCATAGATAAGTCCGCAGCCCGCGATCCAGTCGGCGGCAGACCACAGCAGGTTTTGTCTTGCCGGCTGTTGCTCGATGCCGGCTACGGCGCGCCATCCGGTCGCCGCCGGGCGCACGCGCTTGTAGAACTCACGCAGCTTGGCGGCGGGCTCGGGAGGCGTAAGGAAAGTCACCACCAGCCAGGTAACGGTGGTAAACGCCGTGGTCAGGATCATCAGCCAGGCAAAGCCGTGGGGATCGGACGCGTTCAAGGGACCGGCGGGCAACCGGGCATCAAAAGCGCCCAGGCGCTCGACCAGGCCCGTCGCGGCTCTGGACTGCAGCAATAGCGAGGAAATCCCCGCCGCGCTCATGGCGCTGATCTCCGACCAGGCGCTGATCCGCCACCAGAACCAGCGCAGCATGAACACCAGCCCCGCGCCTGCGCCGATCGAGATCAGGAATTTCCACGCCACCTCGATGGAACTCATGAAGTAAGTTGCGGCGGCGGCCAGCAATGTGACACCGATACTCGCCCAGCGCGAGGCGCGCACATAATGCCGCTCGCCGGCGTCGCGCTTGATGAAGCGGCGATAGAAATCGTTGATCAAATACGACGCGCCCAGGTTGATGTGCGTGCCGATGGTGGACATGTAGGCGGCGGCGAAGCCGGCCAGCATCAGCCCGCGCAGGCTCGCCGGCAGATGGCGGATCATCACCTGTATGTAGCCAACCTCGGGGTCGCGCAGGTGGGGATAGAGCACCACCGCCACCAGCGCGGTCAGGATCCACGGCCAGGGACGCAGCGCGTAATGCGCCACGTTGAACCACAGCGTCGCGGCGAGGGAATGCTTCTCGTTCTTGGCCGAGAAGATGCGCTGGGCTATGTAGCCTCCGCCGCCGGGCTCGGCGCCGGGATACCAGCTCGCCCACCAGTTCACGCTCAGATACACCAGAAACATCAGGAACCAGCTTGAGGTCCAGTCGGGCGCGAAGGCCAGCGTCTGCGAGCCGGTGGCGGCGTCGTGCGCTGCCAGGCGTGCCGTGAGCGCGTGAATACCGCCGACGGCGCGCACGGCGAAGACGGCCAGCACGATCACCATCCCCATCTTCAGAGCGAATTGCAGCAGGTCAGTCCACAGCACCGCCCACAGGCCGGAGATGGTGGTGTAGAGCACGGTCATCCCCAGACAGAACATCACGGCTTCCAGGCGCTTGACGCCGAGGGTGAGCTCGAGGATCTTGGCCATCGCCAGGTTCACCCATCCCATGATGATGGTGTTGACGGGCAGGGCGAGGTAGAGCGCGCGAAAGCCGCGCAGGAAGGCGGCGGGGCGTCCGGCATAGCGGATTTCGGCGAATTCCATGTCGGTGAGCACGCCGGCCCGCCGCCACAGCCGGGCAAAAAAGAAGACGGTCAGCATGCCGCTGAGCGCCATGGTCCACCACAGCCAATTGCCGGCGACGCCATAGCGGTAGACGATGCCCGTCACGACGAGCGGGGTGTCGGCGCCGAAGGTGGTCGCCACCATGGAAGTGCCGGCCAGCCACCAGGGCACGTCGCGTCCGGAGATGAAGTACTCGCTCACGCTGCCGCTGGCGCGGCGGTAGTAGAAGAACCCGATCCCCAGATTGACTACGAAATAGGCAAGCACCACCAGCCAGTCCGCGAGGGAAAGCTGCATGAGGCAGTTTCACGTTTCGCATTGCACGTTGCTAGTGGGTTTCGCGGTACCAGGCGAGATGACGCCGTTACTTCTGGTCCAGCAGGCGGACGGTCTCCAGCATCACGTCGCCGGTGATCTCCAGGCTCTTGGGACTGAGCTTGTCGAGAGTGTCCTGGGTGGTGTGCCAGAAGACGTTGTGATAGCCGTATTCGAAGTCGATCAGATCGGCAACCGGGACGCTGGCCTTAGCAAAGGGGAGATGATCATCTTCCACGGGCAGCGAGCGTGAGAAAAAGTGAGACTGGTAGCCGAGTTTGCTCGCCGCTTCGTACACCAGATCTTCGAGCCAGGGAGTGGAGTTCTGGTCGCGATCAATGTTCAGGTCGGCGTCGCCGATCATGTCGGCCAGCAGGAAGGCTTTGACCTGGCTGATGCTGCCATCCTTTTGCCATTTCTCAGCCAGATGCCGGCTGCCGTAGAGGCTGTCCGTCGGCGACCACTGACGGATCGCTTCTTCTCCATCCAGCCACACCAGCCACACGCTGTAGCCGTTGCGCTTGGCCCCGCGCAGGTGGTGGGCGAGCTCGAGGAGAAGCCCGGTGCCGGAGCCGCCGTCGTTCGCGCCGACGAAGCCTTTTACCCGCATCAGCGTGTCGTAGTGCGTGGCGATGATTACCACTCCCGGCTTTGTCCCCGAAAATTTGGCGACGATGTTGTGGATAGGGAAATTGCCTTCCGGTGTCGCGGCGGTGAAGTCGTCGTGCTCGATGGTGGCGCCCTTCAGGTGCGCGACCAGGTAGGCCTCGAGTCTCTTGTGGGCTTCACTGCCGATCGGCCGCGGTCCAAAGTCAACTACTTCCTTGACGTATTGCATGGCGCGTGCGGCATCGATGTTCGGCAGCTCTCCCGCAGGCCCGGCTGCGGCAGGCGCCGGCGCAGCCGTTGGCAACACCGCGGCAGCTTGGGTGGCAGGCGTCACCTGAGGCAGGCGGCCCAGCCGCTTAAGCGCCAGTGGAGCCACTAGCAGCATCAGCAGCGCGGGCACTGCTGCTGCCAGCCACTTGCGGCGCGCTTCAGGCACGATCATGCTTGCGCTTTGGCCTTGGCGGCGCGCGCTTTGCGCCGCTTGGGGTGCACCAGAAAAGCGATGCCGATGCTGAGCACATAGAGCGCAACCATCGGCGCAGCGAAGATGCACATGTTGAGGATGTCGGTGGTAGGCGTCACAATGGCCGCTATGATGAAGATCACCAGGATGGAATAACGCAGATTCCTCCACATCCAGCCCGCGCTCACGATTCCCAGCAGCGACAAAAAGAAAATCAGGATGGGCATCTCGAAGATGATCCCCATCCCCGCCACCACTACCAGGAAGAGATCGGTATATTCGCCAATGGTGATCATGGGCTGGAACTGCGAGCTGTAGCCGATCAGGAAATCGAGCGCCGCGGGGTACACCATCTTGTAGCCGAAAGCTCCGCCCGCCACGAACAATCCCACCGTCGAAAACATGAAGGGCAGGACATAGCGGCGCTCGTTGCGGTAAAGTCCCGGCGCGATGAAAGCCCACACCTGGTAGAGCACAAACGGCGAGGCAATGAACAGCCCGGCGATAAAGGCAACCTTCAAGTACATGTTGAAGGGTTCGGTGGGATTCAGGTAGACCAGCTTCTCGTCGAGCTTGTGGGCGTGCAGCGCAACCATGATCGGGTTCTGCATGAACCCGAAGATCTGTGTGTGGTACCACCAGCCGACGCAGAAGCCGACGGCAACCCCCAGGAGCGAATAGATAATGCGGCGCCTCAGCTCTTCCAGGTGCTGGAGGAAACTCATACCGGCCAGCTCTTGCCTTGATTCCGTCTCGCTCTCAGGCACCTTCTACTCCAGAACCGGGTGCGGAATGAAGGTCGGAAGCGGGCGGCGCGCCGGACACCGGCTGAGGGCCAGCCGCAGGCAGCGCGGGGACGTGTTGCTCCGCATCCGCCGGAGCTCCGGTGGCGACGGCGGCGAGAGAAGCGGGCTCCGCAAGTGAGGACGCCGTCTCCGCCGAGGCAGCGACAGTGTTCTCGGGAGGCGACGGAGGCGGCGATATCTTTTTCTCGTGCTCCTCGGTCTCCAGCAGCCGCATCTCGTTTTCCAGCTGCCCCTTCAGCTCGTTGGAGGCGCGCTTGAACTCGGCCAGCCCCTTGCCGATCTGGCGGCCGATCTCCGGCAGCTTCTTCGGCCCGAACAACAACAGGGCCAGCAGAAACAGGAACAGCATCTCGGGGAAGCCGAGGTTCATAACTACATGATACTAGCAGGCGGGCCGGCGGCCAATGCGGGCGGAGAGCCGCCCAGACGGCTAATCGGGTCAGGCTCCGGCCTGCTTCAGCAGACGGCAGAGGCCTTCGATGGCCTCCGGGCTGGCATCGCTGAAGGCAAAATAGCGCAAGCCGCCAGCCGCCCACGACTCCACATGGAACGAGAGCACGCGGCTAGTGGAATCGTGGACGGGAAAAGTGCGCTCGAGTTCCGGGCGCTCGCGGAAGATGAAAACCGAGATGTGGTGGGCGCCCACACTAAAGAGCAGCTGGGCGCCGGGCTCGTGCTGCAGGTAAGCCAGGCGCCCGCCCACTAGCGTGTAGCCGGTACCCTGGAGTTCCGGCAGGTCGAAGGTAAAGGGCAGTTTCCCCTGAAACCAGGGCTTGACCGTGTGCCGGTCGGAAGAGGCGACGTCCACCGGCGTGGGGGAGGCCAGGTCGGCAACATGGAGGTCTGCCAGTTCGGCCAGCACCTGCTCCGAGGGCGAACGCTGATTCCAGCGGCCCAAGGTGACCACGGCCGCCAGCAACACCACGATCGTCACCAACGCCGGAACCCACAGCCACGCGCGCCGCACGCGGGACTTCGCCGCCAACTGTTGCTCGATGCGCCGGCGGAACTCGCCGCTTGGCGTGTAGCGCTGGCCCGCCAGACGGGTGGCGCGCTTGAGCTGCAGCCGGCCCAGCGCAGCGCTGGCGCAGGACGCGCATTCGCGCAGGTGCGCGTCCATGGCGCGCATCTCCTCGGCGGAGAGCTCGGAATCCAGGTACTGGTCGAGCTTGGGCTGCCAGATATCGTCAGGCATGCTTCGCCTCCTGCCCCTTCCCTTCCAGCGCCGCCCGCAGCGCCTTGCGTGCGCGGTAGAGCCGCGACATCACCGTGCCGATGGGCACGCCGAGCGTGTCGGCGATCTCCTGATAGCTCATCTCTTCCACATCGCACAGCAGCAGCACCTCGCGGAACATGACCGGCACCCGTTCGAGCGCGGCCTGGACCTGCTGCTGGCCTGCCTGCGCGAGCAGGATGGATTCCGGCGTCTCGCGGGACACAGGCACTGTTTGCCCTTGATCGTCTTCGTCCTCAAGCGGCACGGTCTTGGTCACCGCCAGCCCGGTGCGCGACGTCAGGAACGTATTGCGCAGGATGCGGAAGATCCAGGCGCGAAAGTTCGTTCCCAACTGGAACGAGCCGAAGCCTTGCAACGCTTTGGCGTAGGTCTCCTGCACTAGGTCTTCAGCTTCCTCGCGGTTTTGGGTGAGCCAGTGCGCGAAGTTGTAGAGGGAATCGAACAGCGGCATTGCCAGCTCAGCAAAACCCACAGCGGGCTCACGTGCAGACACGGCGCTGAATAGTAAACCAGAAGAGGCTGCATTTATTCCCGCCTTTCTAATCGCCCGCCCGTTTCCCGGATTCTCCGGGAATAAAACCCCGACCGGCTCAGTTAGCACGCTTGCAGGCAGAGAAATTGCGAACCCTGAACTTCGAAGTGGAGGGGGAACAGCATGCCAGACTACATCGTTCACGACCACAACCATGACGGTATCGACCGTCGGGGCTTTCTCAAATGCATGGCTTGGGCTGGCACGGGAGCGTTTTGCGTGCTCCAAGGCGGAGTATTGAAATCCTTTGCGCTTAACCAAGTGTACGGTCAGCACGCCGACTCCCTGAAAGGAGAGCTGAGTTTTGTCCAGATCAGCGACAGCCATATCGGATTCAACAAGCCGGCAAATCCTGATGTCATCGCCACCCTGCAGGCGGCGGTCGCAAAGATCAACGCCTTACCAACGCCACCGTCCTTCGTTCTGCATACCGGTGACCTCAGCCATCTTTCGAAACCCGAGGAGTTCGACGCCCTGGACCAGGTCCTCAAGGGTGTCAAAACCAGCCGGATCTTCTTCGTGCCCGGCGAGCACGATGTTCTCAATGACAATGGGAAGCAGTATCGAGAGCGCTTCGGAAAGGACACGGTGGGGGCAGGCTGGTACAGCTTCGATCAAAAAGGCGTGCACTTCATCGGACTGGTCAACGTTCTGAACCTTAAGGCGGGAGGCCTTGGCAGCCTCGGCCACGAGCAACTGGAATGGCTCGAGAGGGACGTCAAGCATCTGAAGAGCAGTACGCCGATCGTCGTTTTCGCCCACATTCCTCTCTGGACGGTGTATCCGGACTGGGGTTGGGGCACGGATGATGGGGCGCAGGCCCTTACTTATCTCAAGCGGTTTGGCTCGGTGACGGTGCTGAACGGCCATATCCACCAGACCATGCAGAAGGTGGAGGGCAATGTGACTTTCCACACCGCCATGTCCACCGCTTTCCCGCAGCCCCAGCCCGGCACGGCGCCTTCGCCGGGCCCGCTCAAGGTCCCAGCCGAGAAGTTTCGCAGTTTGCTGGGCATCACCGATGTGGACTACGTCCGTGGCAGGCACTCTCTGGCAGTCACCGACTCACCACTCGCGATCTGATTTCGCTTTGCCCGTTTAAGGAGGGAGTAAGCATGGAGAAGAAACAGTTGACTCTCACGAAGGCTGCATTCCTGCTGTTGCTTGTGGCTCTGGTCGCGTTGGGAAGTAAAACCGCCCAAGCGGGATCTCCAAGCAGCGCCGCCAGGGAAGTCAAGATCGATAATTTCAGTTTCACGCCGAACACCCTAACCGTCGCTGCCGGAACAACGGTCACATGGACGAACAGCGATGACATACCGCATACCGTCGTGAGCGTTGACAAGACTTTTAAGTCGAAGGTTCTCGACACGGACGATAAGTTTTCCTACACGTTCACCAAGCCTGGGACATATTCCTATTTCTGTTCGGTCCATCCGAAAATGACCGGGAAGATCGTCGTGCAGTGATCGCGGCCCGGGAGTCGTGCCGGTGAATCCTTTCGATCCCAAATCGGTGCTGCTGGCGAAACACGCGCAACACGTGGTCCTCGTCCACTTCCCGATCGCCTTGTTCGTCGCCGGCGTGATCTTCGATTTCCTCGCGGTTTGGAAGCAAAGCCGGGGGTTGGCAGCGGCCGTGTACTACAACCTGACGGCGGCAGCAATCTCGGCGTTACCAGCGGCCGCAACCGGCCTACTGGCGTGGCAATGGCAGCTGGAAGGCAAACGGCTAAAGGGCGTCTTGCTGCTTCACATGATTTTCGGGCTTGCATTCATTGCCGTGGTCTGGCTTGTCTGGTGGCTGCACTTTCGGACTCGCCGCAAGCCGGAGTACAGCTTGCCGGCATATCGCCTCCCCATAGAGCTCCTCGGCATCCCTTTGGTCGCTTTGACGGGTCACATCGGTGGCTTCTTGAGCGGCGTAAACAGTCCGGGCTGAGAGCGCCGAGAACGGGTGTGAACTGGGAAGGCGCAATTTCGCATCTCAAGAAGGGCAGCATGCTGGCGGGTAGTGCACTTTTGGCACTCCAAAGCAGGAAAGCAGCCATGTTATACTGCGCATAATCGCTCACTTCCTAGCGGGGTCTTTACTCGAGGGGTATCAGCACCATGGCACGTGGCTCGCGGCGTTTTGTTTTCCTGGTAATTTTTGTTCTCGTTCTTTGTGGGTTTCTCGGCGCCCTGTTCGGGCAGAAGGTCAGCCCAGCCGCTCCCGGCAGCGACGCCGAGGTGCGCGACAGCCTGCGCACCTTCACTCAGGTTTACGACATCGTGGAGCAGAACTATGCCGAGCCGGTGAACCCGGACAAGGCCATCTACAACGGCGCCATCCCCGGCATGCTGCGGGTGCTCGATCCGCACTCCAATTTCTTCGATCCCAAATCCTATGCTCTGCTGCGGGAAGAGCAGCGCGGCAAGTATTACGGCGTGGGCATGACGGTGGGCCCACGCAATAATAAGGTCATCGTGATCGCGCCCTTCGTGGGCACGCCTGCCTACCGCGCCGGTATCCGCCCCGGGGACGTGATCATTGCCGTGGACGGCAAGCCCACCGACAATCTGACCACCAGCGAAGTCGCCGAGCTGCTCAAGGGGCCTAAGGGCACCACGGTGCGCATCACCATCCTGCGCGAGGGCTCGGAAAAACCGCTGGACTTCAGCGTCGTCCGGGACGAGATCCCACGCGCCAGCGTGGACCTGCACTTCATGATCAAGCCCGGCATCGGCTACATGCACATCTCTGGCTTCAACGAGACCACGGACACCGAGGTCGCCCAGGCCTTGCAGCAGTTCGGCGACCTCAAAGGCCTGGTCCTCGACCTGCGCCAGAACCCCGGCGGCCTGTTGAGCGAAGGCGTGGGCGTAGCCGACAAGTTCCTGAAGAAGGGACAAATCATCGTTTCCCACCACGGGCGCGCCTCCGCGGAGAAGGTTTATCGCGCCACCCACGGTAACGGCGGCAAAGACTATCCGCTGGTGGTGCTGGTGAACCGCGGCACGGCCTCAGCGGCGGAGATTGTCGCCGGCGCCATCCAGGACCACGACCGCGGCCTGGTGGTAGGGGAGAATACCTTTGGCAAAGGGCTAGTGCAGACCGTATATCCGCTTTCCGAGAACACCGGCCTCGCGCTCACTACCGCCAAGTACTACACCCCCAGCGGGCGCCTGATCCAGCGCGACTACACCGGCCTCTCGCTGTATGACTACTACTACAACAAGGGCGACGCGGACAACGGCCCGCACGAGGTGAAGCTCACCGACAGCGGACGCACGGTCTACGGCGGCGGCGGCATCACCCCGGACGTCAAGGTGCCTACGCCCAAGAGCAATAAATTCGAGGATTCGCTGCTGCAGCACTACGTGTTCTTCAACTTCGCCAAGCATTACCTGATCAACCGCCACATCTCCAGCAGCTTCGAAGTGGACGACCAGGTGATGGATATTTTTCGAAAGTTCCTCGACAGTCAGAAGGTCCCCTACAGCGAGACCGATCTGCTGGAGAACTCCGATTGGATCAAGAGCAACATCAAGAGTGAGCTGTTTATCTCCGAATTCGGCCAGCAGGAGGGACTGCGGGTGCGGGCGGAAAGCGATCCCCAGGTGCTGAAGGCGCTCGATCTGCTGCCCCAAGCCAAGGCCCTGGCGGACAATGCCAGGAGGATCGTGGCCGAACACCAAAATAGACCCCTCAGCCAGCAACAGTAGGTTCGAGATGGGAACGCCAGGCCCGCAGAGATGCGGGCCTTTTTGTTTGAAAGCCACTGAGGCACGGAGACACAGAGCAAGAATGCTCCAGAATTCTCCGTGCCTCCGCGCTGAATCCTAAATCCTACTTGTTGATATCCTCCTTGGCTTCCAGTCGCCGTACCAGGCCTTCCAGGTAGGTTTTCTGCTGCTTGTCCGGGGCGCCATCCACCGCCAGCTTCATTTCCTTGACCGCATCGTCGAAATCACCGGTACCGCTATAGACGCGCGCCATGCCGGTATGTGCGATCCAGGCATTGGGGTTCTTCTGGGCGTTGGCGCGGAAGACGGCGAAAGCTTCATCCTGGCGCTTGTCGTTCTGGAGCTGCCTGCCATAGAAATGGATCTGCAGCGGAGTGCCTTTTTCGAATGCCTTGTTGCGCAGGGCGAGGGCCTCGTCCTTCTTACCGAGCCGCTCCAGCGCGCGCGACTTGGTGATGAGGTTCTCGAAGCGCTCCTCGTTCTGGATGGATTTGTCGGCGTAGTTCAGCGCCAGTTGCGGGTCGAGCTTGTTGTCGAGCACGTAGTTGGCGGCTTCGTCCCAGCTTACCCAGGTGTACTGGGAGAGACTGCGCAGCTGCTTCTGCAGGCTCGCCTCGACGAGCTGCGGCACGTCCACGCTGACTTTGAAGGGCACCGCGACCTTCTCCCAGCGCAGCGTAACCAGGGTGGCGTCAGGATGGAGCTGGTCGAAGTCGTAGGTGAGGGCGTCGTGGAAATCGGACGCTTGCGGTTTCACCGAGACCCGCAGCGCGTCTTCCTTCTGATCGTAGGTGAAAGCTCCCCAGGAGGTGGAGTTCTTCGAGAAGATGATGGTCCAGTCATTCTCCGTGGGGATCATGAACAGGCCGTAGGTACCTTTGTCCAGCGGCTTGCCCTCGATCATCACCGGGTCACTGAAGGCGATGATGGTGTTCTCGTTGGCGCCGGCGCGCCAGACCTGTCCGTAGGGGACGAGCGTTCCCCAGATCTTGCGGTTGTTCACCAGAGGACGGTGGTAGGTGATGCTGATGTCGGTAATGCCGAGACGCTGGGAGACAGTGGCACGCTGGCTCTGCCGCGGCAGGTCCAGCACCATGGACTGCGCCGCGCAGAAAGTGGCGAGCACCAGCACCGCGGCGAACACTAAGACGGGACGGTAGTTTCGCACCGAGACCCTCCTTTCGATTCCAGTAAAGATGTCAGAAGCTTTGAGGTCCACACTTGGCCGGTGGGGGTTAGACGGGCAGCATCGGCGTGGGTAAGCAAAACCTGTTTTCAGCGCCAGCGGTCGACGCACTCCCACCAGATGAGCCGCGTCCATTCCTCCAGCGTGACTTTGGCCCACTGCCGATGCTGCCACCAGCGCACGCCGAACCAATCCGGCTCGACCGCCCCGGCAACACCGATGGAGCGGTCGGGAAAAGCATGGCGAAAGATACTGAGCGCACGCCGGGTATGGTATTCGGACGTGACCACCAGCACGCTGCGTGCGCCCACCGCATCCAGGCAGCGCCGCGCCTGCATGGCTTCTTGCACGGTCGAAAGCGCCGACATGCCGCAGACGGAGACGGAGCCGGAGATCCCGGGCGGCAAGCTGTGGACGTACTGTTCCGCGATTTCGGCGACGGTCCAGCGATACACGCGGGCATTGTCGGCGGCGTCGAGCAGCACCCGGGGCGCGTCGCCCAGGCGCAACAATTCCAGGGCCAGCGCCGGACGGCGATCAGTCTCGCCGTTGAGCACGAGGATGGCATCCGCCTTGCGCACATCGCGCACTACCAGGATGCGTCCGGCGTTGAGAGCAAACGCAATTGCCGCCGCCACGATGGCCAGCAGCGCGAGTTTTCTCATGGCGCCTTGGCGGGGGGCGCCGCCGCCACCGGCTTTCTCAATTCTTGGTTAACTTCAGGGGGCAACTTCTCGAAGCGGTTTAACAGCATGACCACCTGCCACATCTCGCTGTCGGTCATGATAGTGCCCCAGGCGGGCATGGCCGTCCAACGAATGCCATGCTTGATGATGTAAAAGTTCTCGTGCTCCGGCATGTCAGGCGCCTGCTTCATGAACTGCGGCACGCGCGGATAGAAAGAGCGCCCGTAGTCGCTGTTGGGGTTGACGGGGCTGCCGTGGCAGTCGGAGCACTTGTCACGATACAGGCGCGCGCCGGCCAGCAGGTTCTCCTGCGTAGGTGGGAGGGGATTCTTCTGCTGAGGAGCGTGATGATCGGTGGATGCATCCAGCGCGCTACCCGCGACCTGATCTTCCAGAGCCGAAGGGGTTTGGTCGGCGCGCAGGTCGAGCAATCCCAGCCGCGCGTAACCGTAGATCCCCGCCGCCAGCGCAATCGCGCCCACGATGATGCCACGGATGAAATTACTCATTACCTCCTCCTTGACACTTCAGCGTCCCCTGGCGCGGGCGCTCTGCCCGCGGCCTCTTAGGAAGTCTAGTAGCGTAAGGCACTGGAGCGAAAAATGAAACTGGCGGGCACCCGGGACTCCAGGATCCGGTAGGTCTGCCGCTTTGGGCTGGTCCGCGCTGCCAATTCATCGCCCGCTCTCTTTAGAGTGCGATTCCACCAGCCGTTTTTTGTCAGCAGCAGCAAGCCAAAGATCTGCGTCCACTCGGAGACGATGTTACCCACAACCTGGCCCCACTTCCCTTCCGAATCCATGGAAATGAAGAGGATCACCCAGCCCATCCCGGTCACGAGCAGGAAGATGGTCAGGGAGTGATCCCGCAAACGCTGCCAGGCGGGGTTCGCAGTCCGCGGGGGACGCCGGCTCTCCGCCGATCCTCGCTCATACATGAACTTGGTGGCAAGCACGGTCACGACGACGCCGGTCCAATCGGCAATGGCGTTCCCGAAGAACGATCCCAGGTGATTTCTCGGGTTGGAGACGCTGTAGAGCCCGATCCATAGGACGAGAATGCCGATGGCGGCTATGCTCAGCGAATGATGGCGAAAAAAGTTGTGCGCGTTCGTGCTGTTCTTGCCCATGATTAGGTCCTCGTAGCGGTCAACGACTTAAGTTGGATGCGGGTGTAGGGCGCCACCAGACAACGGCTTGCCTTCGGGATGACTCCGGGAAGCGATGACGCTGGTGTGAGCCGGCCTACTTCCCGATGTCCTCGTTCCAGAGATCGGGATGCTCGGCGATGAAGTTCCGCATCAGCGCGATGCACTCGGGATCGTCGAGCACGTTCAGGCTGACGCTGTTCTGGGCAAACAAACCTTCGGCGCCGAGAAAGTTGCGATTCTCGCCGATCACCACGCGTGGGATGCGGAACAGCAGGCTGGTCCCGGTGCACATGATGCAGGGACTCAGCGTGCTGACCAGGGTAAGCCGCGGCCAGTCGCGGCGGCGTCCGGCGTTGCGGATGCAGACCACTTCGGCGTGGGCGGTGGGGTCGCCGCTCTGCACTCGCAGGTTATGGCCGCGGGCCACGATGCGGCCAGCGGCATCGGCCAGCACCGAGCCGATGGGCAGGCCACCTTGCTCAAGTCCGAGTCTGGCCTCGGCCAAGGCTTCACGAAGAAGTTGTTGGTCGTCCATGTTGATCCGGGCAGTTTTCGAGTCACGAGCGAGCGTGACGTAGATCACTGTACCCCTTCCGACTTGGCGATATCTAGTGGTGCGGCAGCGAACTGCACTTCTACTGCTCATTCCCCCTTGCACCGCTGTCACACGGTCTCCGGCCCCCAGGACTACCAAAAATTCAGCTTCCGGCTTCTGCAAGAGGCAGCGGTGTCTGCCGTTCTGCCCGCGCCGGAAAGGAAGACCCATGAACCGCCGTGAATTCGTAAAGATGACCGCCATGGCCGGAGCCGGTCTGGCCCTCTTTAAAGGCTTTGAGGGCAAGGCGTGGGCATTCCAACAAAGTCCCCTTCTGCGTAAGTTCATTTCCCCGCTTCCGGGGCTGGGCACAGGCTTACCGGTTGCCAATGGCGCCACGCAGAAGGACGGCAGCGTGCTGTACAAGCTTGTCGCCCAGCAGTTCCATCAGCAGATGCATCCCGACCTGCCCAATCCCACGAAGCTATGGGGTTACGTGGATCAGACGACCGGCAATCCGGCCTATCCGGGGCCGATCATTGTGACGAATCGAGGCACGCCGGTAAGGCTCCGCTTTAAGAATAATCTGCCGCCCGTGCATCCGCTGCCGGTGGACACCACCTTGATGGGCGCGGACATGGGGGCGGCGCAAAACCGGGCGGTAATCCACCTGCACGGCGGACTCACGCCGTGGACCACGGATGGCGGGCCGTTCGCCTGGTTCGCGCCCGATGGCACGCATGGGCCCAGCTTCCTGAACGGCGTGCCAGGCGCAAAGGATGAGGCTGAGTACTACTATCCCAACGATCAAAGCGCCCGCCTGGTGTGGTATCACGACCATGCAATCGGCATCACTCGCCTGAACGCTTACGCGGGCTTAGCCTCGGGCTACCTGATTAACGATGCTGTCGTGGCCAATCTCAGCAGCGCCAAGACAAACTATCTTGTTCCCCCGCTGCAGTACACGATTCCGCTGATCCTGCAGGACAAGAGCTTCAAGAGCGTGGCCGACGCCTGGGGCCGGCCGGGCGACCTGTGGTATCCGTATCTGTACGAGTACAGCGGCGCGGCCGGGCGATGGGAACTCGGGCCGCCCTCCGACGGCTTCGGCAACAAGGGGCTGCCACCCACGCCGAGCTGTGTGCCCGAGTTTTTCTCCGACACGCCGGTGATCAACGGCGAGGCGTATCCCTACGTGGAAGTCGAGCCGAGAAGATATTTGCTGGCCTTCCTTAATGCATCCCAGGCTCGCTTCTTCAACCTGAATCTCTTCTTCGAGTCCATGCTGAACCCGAAGGAAGCCGATTTCCGCAAGCCGGGACCGGCATTCATCCAGATCGCCAGTGAAGGCGGCCTGCTGCCCGCGCCGGTGGTACTGAACGGTCCGCCGGTGCTGCTGCCATACGCCTCCGACGGCAGTGTGAACCCGGACGGACCGTACAACCTGTTGCTGGCACCGGCGGAGCGGGCTTCCGTCATTGTCGACTTCTCGCAGTGCCAGCCGGGCGACAAGCTCATTCTCTACAATGATGCCCCCGCGCCATTTCCGGGCGGAGATTCGCGCAACGACTACTTTACCGGCGATCCCGACCAGACGGGAACTGGCGGCGCTCCATCCACCAAGCCCGGCAAAGGTCCGAACACGCGGACGCTGCTCCAGTTCCGCATAGTCAGACGCAAGGGCGCCCCGGACGCGTGGAATTTCAACTCCACCTTGAACGTGCTGGCGTCTCCGGGCGGACTGCCCAAGGCGTACCACGATTCTCACGTCCCGTTTGGCGAGCCCGATCTCGATTCGAAGGCCATCCCTCGCGAAGCCAAGACGCTAAATGAGGACTTCGACGAATATGGACGCCTTATCCAGAGAGTGGGCGCAGGTGACAT
>Ga0335081_10001758_pt1 | contig 34434 bp, 26 predicted proteins | sample Lox_Sample_35_FD_206713 | JGI IMG/M metagenome (GOLD analysis project Ga0335081, IMG submission 206713) | Soil microbial communities from Loxahatchee National Wildlife Refuge, Florida, United States - Lox_Sample_3.5 | ecosystem: Environmental > Terrestrial > Soil > Wetlands | place: USA...
GTCTTCGTGACAACTCTGACACTCGGTGTGACCGGGGATGACACGCTCCACGAGTTTTTCGTTGTTGACGATCGCCTGATGGCAGGTCTCACAATCGATGCCAATCTCCGAAACGTGCTTCTGATGCGAGAACTTAAGGAACTTCGCCTTCTCCTCGGCGTGAGCGACGCCATCCGATGGGAAGAATCGACCGACGCCAAGACCAAGGAAAGCAGGAAAAAGTATTGCGAAATATAGAATTTTAGTCTTCATAGCAGCAAGTGATTAGGTTCTGTCCCTTAATTCAGTCTCGTGCTGAACCAGTACGTCGCGTTGAGAAATATGCGCACATCGTTACTGTAAAGCCTGTTTGCCATATACTGTGTTTGAATGTTCGCAGAGAAAGATGGCACCGGTCGATAGGTCAGCCCAAGAGATCCGTTGAAGACATTGTTGGTCGCCGCGTCAGGAGATATCTTGTAGCTGCCATATCCTGCCGCAATCATCGGAATGAAGATCCGGTCGGGCAGCGGGTATGTCGCCTGGATCGCAAGCCCATTGAGATCGCCGGCAAAGCCGAAGTTGCGGGTAAACGAGGCGCTGAGGAATTCGTACGAACCGCCGACGGTGAGGCGCTGGCTGTTGTCATCAGTGTAGTCGACATAGCCGTACCGTGCATACGTCCTGACGGAAGGGCTCACTTCGTATTCCACTCCGCCTTCCACTTCCTGGGTGCTATTCGAGTTAAACACTGCAAAAATGGAATTGTACTCGAGTCGGGGCTCGCGATGGAGCACATCTGCCGTGACGTAAAGTGAAGAAAGAACTCCGATGCGAGCATTCAGTTCTGCTCGGGACACACGCTCCAGATTCACATCATAGTCTCCCCTGCCATACACGTTCACATTTGGCAAAACATCATAGCTTGCATCGACACTCGCATATTCCTCTACGTAAGGAGTACTGTTCAACGTGACAAGATAGGGATCGAACACGGAATCCAACCTGACGACAGTAAACGCATCAGGTTGCCGCCTGCGGTTCATATAGCTCACTCCCACCAATAAATTGTCAAGAAGATTGCCGGTTATCTGAGCACCAAAAAGAGAGTTGTTGGCGAGACTTTTATTCCAGTTGAGGGTTCTTGTTTCCACAACATTATACCCGCCATACGCCTGCGCGACGATTCTTCCGTTGAGAAACGTTGATTTCAAATCGGCTCCGTCTACGATCCCGTTGCCAACACCGGCAAAAATGAATTGACGTCCAAGGGAAATGTCCAGCACATCTGCGATGTGGTGAGCTTTCAACACCAACGACGAAAGTCTCAATTCCGGATCGGTTCCGATCTTTGTCGCAAAATCATTTGAAACTTGCAGATTAGTTCCGAGGGAGAAATTGCCGCTGTTTGCGTTGAGCTGGACGTTTTCATACCCTCGCATGAAATTGAGTCTTGCATCGTTCGCATCTCTTCCCTGCCACCCATAGAACGAGGTCGTCAAACGGCCTGTGACAAACTGAGCATCGAGTCGCGTCGCGCAAAAGATGAGGACTAGTATGAAAAGTCTGAGTTTCATAGGTGTGATTCCATATTATGCCGGTTGGCATTGCTCAAGACTTGTACCAAAGAATGTAGAGAATTTAAGCAGAAAATCCCTTGTATTTTCTCCACAATCGAATGGAATTTACCATTGTCGGGAAAAAGATGGGGCGTTCTCGCATTACTGGGAAGGGTCGGCACGCGGTGCTTGCGGTCCGGACAACAAAAAGTTTTGCGGCGTCGCACGATCTGCAACGCCGCAGACAATTTGTTGAAGTAGTCCAGTCAACTGTCTTCCCAGATACGGCAACGCTCTGGAAAACAGGAAACGGGGAGGGCAAATCTAAATGATCCTATAACAGTGTTACGATTTCGGGACCGGATGCTTGATCTTGGCCCACATCTCGTCGAACTTGAAGGCTTTGAATGTCGGGCTCTTCTCGTTGTGGCACGTCTTGCACCACTTTTCGATTGTTGCGTTGTCTTTGAAGTCCGTCAATCCTGCGGCAATTGCCTTTGCTTTATCCTTCATGATCATCATATTCTTGTACGCAGAACCGGCACCGTGACACGTTTCGCACTGCACGCCGTCTTTGGGGTCGTATCCCCGATCTGCGAGCTTCAGGTCGATTTGCTTTGCATGGCACTCCAGGCATTCCGGTGCTTCCGCAGCCGGCTTCGTAATTCCTTTGGCCTTGGCAATTTCATTTGCCTTGTCGGTGGTCAACGTCTTGTACGCTTCAGCATGGAGTGTCTTGGACCAGACATCATATTGCTTGCCCATTTTTGCCGTGTTGTGACAGGCCTTGCACATCTTTGTTCCGACATATTTGTTCTGTGCCGGAGCGAAGCTAGCGGTGACGCCGATCCCCAGCAGCATCATAACCAAGAATCTTGGGATCTTCATACTGTTCCTCCTGTGTAGTTGATGGATTAGACTGGACAGAACTTCTAAATCCCTGTCCGTTGCCTGCGTTCAAGGCGTTTGATAAAAAGATACAAAGAAATTACCAAGATGGTAATGACGATACTTGCGATACCCAACCCCAGCCTCCGAAAGGTGTATTCTTTGATAGCCGCTTCCCCTTCCGCTTGGACAATTGCAGCAACCTCCAGCCCCTTGTCGACGGTTTCCCTGTATTTTTGCTCATTGAAAGAGTGTACCATCGTTCGCGATTGCAACCGTGCCTGGCGGACGTCTCTCAGCTTGAACCTCGCTTCGGATACTTCCATTCCCTTCTGTTCTGCCTCCTCAATTAGCGATCCTGCAGCCTTTTCCGCCGAATCCAGGCTGTCCGCAAGCTGTCTCATCTGTTTTGCGATAATATACCCTTTCGGATTCTGCTGCCCGGTGTGGCATCTGCTACAGACTGCCTCAGGTGATACCCCGAGCATTTGACTTGTCGCAGCGACGATATCGTGATTGCTATGGCACGTCTCGCATTCCGGGAGCTTCCGATCGTCAAATGCCTTCTTGTGTGGGCTCGATGAGAACAAATCCGCATTCATTGAGTGGCACGTGCCACACACCTCAGAAATCGACTCCACGCCCGGTGGTACCGCTCCGTGGTTTCCGTGACAACTGTTGCAGGCGGGAGCCCCGAGATCACCCTTCTGAAGGAGAGCGACACCGTGAACGCTCTTTGAGTATTTGTCAAACTGGTCAGTCGGAATGTTGTAGCCTTTCATGTACTCCGTATTGCTATGACACGTGGCGCATGTGGAAGGCAGGTTGACGGGGTACACTTTGGATCGTACATCCTTTGCAGAAAGGATGTCGTGACTTCCGTGGCAGCTTGAACACTCCGCCACTTTGAAATCTCCTTTTGCATTGCGCATCCCGTGGACGCTCGTGCGGTATTTATCCAGTTGATCGACGGGCAGAGAAGGATTATATGTCCTCATGAACGTCGCATTGGCGTGACATTTCGTACAAGTCTTGACAACATTCAGCGGATACACCGGAGAGCGCGCATCTTTGACTGACACGATTCCGTGGGCCCCGTGACACGTGATACACTGTACGATATGTTCTTTCCCTGTTGTGGACAGTCTCCCGTGAACGCTGGCCAGAAGATTCTGCAATTGATCGGTGGGAAGCGATGAGCCATACTTCTTCATCGTTTCCGGATTTGAATGACAGTTCGCGCACGTCCTCGAGATATCATCCCCTTTTGGAACTCCTTTGAACCCCGCCTTCTTGTCCATTGCCTTGTCCATATCCTCGAGGTGAGGATTGCCTCCATGACAGTCTGCACACGAAATGCCTTTCTTGAAATGAATATCGTGTTTGAAAAGGCTTGATGGGTTATCCCCAATTGTCTCGTGGCACGTGAGGCATTGATCGTCCGCAAGAGCGAGAGTGCTAAGCATCGCGAGAGCAAGATAGATGGCAATCGCGCGACTCATGCTGTCCACCCGAGAATTGTCAAGACAATAATGTAGAAAATTACAAAAATCCCGATGTAGGTCATGAGTCGGCTTCGTTCACCCCTTTGGCTTCTTCTATCCCAAAACGGAACCAACGTCCATAAGATGCCACCGACGCTGAAAAGAAGGATGCCAAATACCTCACCATCAAACGCCCATAATTTGCCCGGGATGTATTTAAGTGTCTGAAACATGAACAGGAAGTACCATTCCGGCTTGATCCCTGCGGGTGCCGATGCAAAGGCGTCTGCCTTCTTGCCCAGTTCCCAGGGGAAGAACACGGCGAGAATTGCCAGCAGATTAAGAACGATAAGCCACAGAAGAAGATCCCGAAGCAGAAAATTCGGAAAGAACGGCATGGTCTTCTGTGGCTGGCCGGCGCCTCCTTCGTCGGTGAGTGGTTCGCTCATCCCTTGGCGCTGAATAAGGATGAGATGGACGCCGAGAAGCACCGTAAAGATTCCGGGAAGGACGGCAACGTGGAATCCAAAGAATCTAGAAAGAGTCGCTCCGGTGACTTCCTGACCACCACGCAGGAATACCATGAGCGGTTTCCCGATTATTGGGACGACGCCGGCGATGTCCGTCCCGACCTTGGTTGCAAAGAAGGCAAGCTCATTCCACGGCAGTAAATATCCGCTGAAACCAAACCCGAGCGCGAGAAAGAACATCAGCATCCCGGTAAGCCAGGTGATTTCTCGTGGCTTGCGATACGACTTTTCAAAGTAAACGCTAAACATGTGGATCATCGCTGTCAGAATAAACAGGTTGGCAGTCCAGCTGTGAATGGAGCGAATCAACCATCCAAACTGCACCTTCGACATAATGAACTGAATGCTCTCAAATGCAAGCGCTTCTCCGCTTTTGTAGTAGAGAAGGAGCAGGATGCCTGTTACGACTTGTATGATGAACAGGAAAAGGGAGACGCCGCCAAAATAATACCAGATCGAATGCCTGTGGATGGGGACGTACTTCTTCCCAAGGAATTGGACGAGGTCCTCGAGCTGGACGCGCTCGTCGACCCAGGCATACAGTTTCTTCAGCAAGGTATTCATGACTCCTTCGAGACGAAGACTTCGTCACCCTGCACAACAACCCTGTACGCACTCAGCGGCCGCGGCGGGGGGCCGGAGATATTGTGCCCATTGAGATCATACTTTCCGTTATGACAAGCGCACCAAATGACGCCGAGATCTTTTCGGTATTGGACAGTGCAATCAAGGTGAGTACAGGTTGCGGAGAATGCCCTTAATTCCCCGGCTGCAGTTCGGAGGAGAATGACAGGCTTCGATCCGAATTTGACGATTTGGCCGCTGTCCTTTGGTATGTCACCGAGCTTGCCTACCTTCACACTCGAGACTTCAACTTCACCCTGTGCCGGAGGTTTCAGATATGCGAGGACTGGATACAGAACGGAGCCCACAAAGGCGATAAGGCCACCTGAGAGAATCCACTTGAGGAAGTCGCGCTTTTCTTCGTCGACCCTATGGTACCCGTCTGATGTTTTCATCGGTCAAGCGAGATTCCTGACGGAGGAGAAAGAATGATAGACAGAATCATTCTCCCCTATTGTAAGCATATCTTCTCAATTTGCCAAATAGAATGTTTGTTCGACTTGAACCAACCCAACTCCTCGTGATCTCTTTGTAGAACATTCTTCGTTCTTCGACGCCTTCGAAAGCAGGCCGCCCCTGCCGTCAGTTTCATCCGGAGCCATCGGCAGCTCGATGGATTCAGCGATAGGCGAAGATCATCGCATAAATAATCCATAACACAATGCTGAAACCTACGCAGAGAGCCGTCCAGCCAAAAACACGAATTGCCCTGATGACAATGGGCGGGTAGGGCTCCACCAGATGTTCTTCAAGTTTTCCGGTTCGCACGAGCTCCTCGTACTCGGCAGGCTTGTCTTCCCGTAGTTCATCGACATCCATCCGACCTGAAAAAATGACGATGTCCATGGGAAATTTCTCGGGACGCAGGTGCGTGTTGAAGAAATGAACGGTGAAAATGAAGCCGACCGCCAGTAATGCCTCGTCGCTGTGAATTATTGTTGCCACGTTGATCAGCCATCCCGGGAGAAACTGCGTGAAGAATTCGGGGAACCACAGCATGAGCCCCGTCGAGCCAATCACCAACATTCCCCAAAACACCGCAAAGTAGTCGAACTTTTCCCAGTACGTCCAACGGCCGTACAGGGGGCGCGGTCCTGCACCGACGAACCATTTCATGGAATTCCAGAACTCCCGAAGATCCTTCCGCGTAAACATCATGGTGTCCTTGCCGAAAATCATCGCACGCCAGGACTTGTAGTCTTTTCTCTTTCGACGGATCAAATCAACAAGATGAGTGACGAACGTGGCGATCATAAGGGTCGCAGCCATCCGATGGATATACCCGGCTGATTCAAAACCGCCGAACAGGTGAGATAAGATGACGGCCCACCGCGTATAGGAAAACTTGAGCGTCATGCCTGTCAGTGCAAGACTCATGAACGTGACAATCATGACAACGTGAAGGACTCTGTTGAGTCGCGTGAACCTGAGGTATTCCCTTCCGGCAACCGCTGGCTCCGATATCACTGGTTCCGGGACCGCGCGTGGCGATTCCGCTCTTCGTTTCCCAACTTTCTTTTTCGTTTGTTTCAGATTTTCACCTTCGACGGATTGTTCCTTTTGTTGCGCCTCCTTTGCACTGCGCGCGGTATCCACAACAAGGTGTGAACACCCCCAAGAACGAACGTGCCAATGAGGAGCGAGGTCATTCCCCAAAACGTCCAAAACAAGTAAGGGTATTTCGCAGGATCGTGGTGGGTTGCGTGCGTGAGATAGCCGGCAAATTGTCTGGAGGCTCCGGGGTGGCATTTCTTGCACGTCGTGACGACGTTCTGAAAGCTCACGTGCGAACGCGGATCGGTCACGGGCAGGATATCGTGTGCCCCGTGGCAATCGAAACATTTTGCGGTTTTCGTGTACCCCAACCGGGAGACCTTGCCATGATAGGTGTCGAAATATGTTTTCGCGATGGCTTCGTGGCATCGTCCACACTGACCCATGATCTCCAGTTCAAAACCCGTCTCGTCGGTGCGACGAATGGTGTGGGCCGAGTGACAATCGTTACAGACAGGCAAATCCTTGTTGGTGTGCGTAACCAGGGGCGAATGAACGCTGGCTTCAAACTGTTCCTCGATCCCGTGGTGACACTGGCCGCAGGTGGCGGGCACATTGGCGGGGTTAACACTCGACAGCGAGTCGGAGCTCGGCCGCACGTTATGTGCCGTGTGGCAACTCGTGCACATCGCCGTCACGGTAAGGCCGCTCTGGATGAGCCCTTTGCCGTGTATACTCTCCGTATAATGCTTGATGATGTCGTGTTCTGTACCAACGTAACGAACAGCCGCTTTTTCTCCCTCGCGATGACATCGTGCGCAGAGGTTCGGGACATTTGTCGGAAAGGACATAGACGCGGGATTGGTTTTTCCCAGCACGCCGTGCGTGCCGTGGCATTCTTTGCACGTCGGGGCATTCGGGTCATTCTTTGCGTCGAGGACGCCGTGAATGCTTTTCTGGAAAACCGCACCGATCTCTGCATGGCAAGCCGTGCAGTCGACCGGCTTCGAGATTGCGTCGCACGGTCGAAGATGCGAGGCGTTCACCTCGCTATGGCACTGGCTGCACGCAACATTGGCGTGGCGGGAGTGGGCAAGTTCGTTTGCGTTGACCGTGAGGAATCGCCCGTCCTTGGACGAACGTATATTCTTCCGCGCGTGACAACCGAGGCAATCCTTGTCTGCCATACCCTGCGTGTAGTACACTTTGCGGATTTTATGGGGCTGATGGCAGTCAACACAGGCTGGAAGAACGTGTGCCTGTTTCTCCCACAATTCCCCTCGTATGATTTTCCTGTGCACCAACTCTATCTCGGCATGACACTTCGTACAGGTGGCCGCAATGTTGTTCCGCGAGATCGAGGATGCCGGGTCTGTGTGGGGAAGGATTGAATGGGCAGTGTGACACGATATGCACGACGGGGCAACGATCAAGCCCTTGAGCAAGAGACCCTGACCGTGAATGCTCTCGGAGTAATTTTCAACAATGCTGTCCAGGGGAATCGAACGTTGCCGCTGTACCGGGGCTCCTTCGCGATGGCATTTGCCGCACAGGCCAGGGATATGCAGAGGTGCTATGGTGGAAAGAGGATCGCTTTTGGGCAAGATGTCGTGAATGCCGTGGCAGTCTTTGCAGTTGGGCGCGAGGGGATCACCCCGGGCAAGCGCCTTCCCGTGAAGAGATTTTGCGTGAAGCGCCTTCTCGCTGTCGTGACAGATTCCGCAGTCTACCGGCTTCAGCTTTTCCTCGTGTGGAAAGTCCTTCCCTACGAGGTCGGTGTGGCACGAAATACAGGTAAGTGAACCGTGCACGGAGCCTGAGAACTTCTTTTCGTCGACGTAGACGGAAACCGTCTTCCCGGCGCGAGATCCGGTGAGTGTTTCGTCGCTGTGGCAGGCGAAGCAATCACTGTTTTCCTGCGCGTCCGATCTTTCCGAGAAGGCAACGAACACAACGAGGGCAAGTAAGAGAATCGAGCCTGCATTGCTCACGGAGCAGCACGTACTCGCGGGACCTTGCATGGTTAGACTAGCTCTCATTCACTTTTTGGAGATTGAGGCGTCTTCGGCGTACCCAGTTCCTCAAGCATTTCGCGCCGCCTGATATCCTCCAGTTCCAACGGATGCTCCTCTGCCATTTCTTCCTCCGTCAGCGTTCCCTTCCAGAAAGCCAGATTGATTGGATAAGAGTCAGGATTAAAGATGACGAAGTAGAAATGCCACACGATGATCGCCAACGTTGCAAGCCATGCTTCATAGTAATGGACGGTTTGTGCGACGTCCCACCATAGCTTCGTCAGGATCCCGAGAAACGTATTGTCAAACCAGAGTATGACTCCCGTAACGGACATGACGACCGTTCCCCACACAAGGGCCCAGTATTCACTCTTTTCGACGTAGCTGAATCGCCCTAACTTGGGCTTGGTCGGGGAGATACCCAGGTTGTATTTCATCACGCCGATTGCGTCGGACACATCCTGAAGTTTTGGATAAAGATCGCGGAACAGTTGTTTGCCACGAGGATCAAAAAAGATGTAGATGACGTGATAGATGCCCGCCAATACCATAATTACCGCAGCGATACGGTGAACGATACCGCGCAGTCCGAACATAATCGGGCTGATGTTACGGATCGGGGCAACCCACCACGCATCGGGAAACTTGAGAGCAAAACCTGTGAGCACGAGGATGCCAAAACTCACAAGCAGCGTTCCGTGTTGGATGCGCTCATTCAGCGACATGCGAAGATAGAGCCTGTGTCCGACAGGCTCTTGCACAATGATACCACGCCTGATATGCAATTTTCGCTTTGACTTCTTCAGGAAATCCAGAAGGTTGTGCAGTATCATGCCGCCGATGACAACGATGATCAAAATGATGTAGGAGGTTGCGACCCAATACAGAACCGGCTCCTGTTTCGGCGTCATTGTCAAATGCACTTTGCCTTCCGTGAAACGTTCATTTGCGCCGGCGTGGCATTTGCCGCATGTCTTGGCAAGATTTGACTTGTTGATCGATGATGTCGGATCGCTCGAAGGTTTAATGTCGTGGGCGCCGTGGCAACTCGCGCAATTGGCAACTTCGACATCCCCCGCCTGGATGGCAAGTCCGTGGTAGCTATCCGAATAGGTCTGAAACCTGTCGCTTCGGATTCCATATTTTGATGTCAACTGGACTGAACTGTGGCACGGGGAACAGACTTCGGCCGCTATGTTCCTGGCCGCAACCCTTGAGTTCGGATTGGTGGGTTTCAGAATATTGTGTTCGCCGTGACAGTCTGTGCACACGGGTGCATCGGTATTTCCCTTTGCTACAGCAATGCCGTGCACACTCTCTTCATACCGTTCTGCAATCCCCGCGTGACATTGTGCACATGTGCGGGGAATGTTCATCTTGTATACGCGGGAGGTGGGATCCGAACCCTTTTTCATCTGGTGACTTCCGTGGCAGTCGACACAGTTCGCCGCAGCTCCGTTTCCCTTGTCGAGCGCAGCACCGTGCACACTCGATTGATAGGAAGCGATGAAGCCGGCAGTCGGAGCGGTACGAGCACGAACATCAGGATCATCCAGATGACACGACAGACAGAGCTTTTCCTGGGAGATCTTCAACTGCGCCGAGTCCTTTCCCACCGCTACGACAGCGATCGGATTCCGGTGACACGAAAGGCAGTCAGGCGCTCCCCGTACTCCTGCTTTCAGGGCTTTTCCGTGGGCCGAGCCTTCATATGTTTCCCCGACATCGCTGTGACATTCTCCGCACGCTGCTACAATATTTGTGGAATAGAATTTTGAGCCCGGAGTTTTTGGAGAAACAATATCGTGTGTGCCGTGGCAGTCTTTGCACTTCAAATCTGGTGTTCCCTGTTTGCCTCCTGCCCGAATCATTCGAGGATGGAACGGATGCAACTTCTGAGCATCTTGATGGCACGCCAGACACTTGACAGGTTCAATCTTTTCTGTGTGCGGTACGTTGTTGGGATCAAAGCCGACGTGACAAGCTACGCACGCTAGTTGCTTATGTGCAGAGTGGTTCAGCTGCGATTCGTTGATATAAATGGAGACTTGACGGCCATGTCTCTCCATGGTCATTGTCGAGTCGCCGTGGCAATTGAGACAATCGGACCGCGTTTGGGCATGAACCACGGCGGGAAACATCAGCATCGACGCTAAGAAAACGGAGATCTTCAACGGGACGACGCGACGGCCGAGAAGAAATCTCAATGATAATCCGCAAGATAGAGTAACGTTCCGCGACATTGGTTTATCCAAAAACTGTGTCCGAGCCTTCATCGCCTTGTCAATTCCTTCTCAGGTCCGCGAACACTGTGCAGATTTGTCATATCACCGAACTAGGCAGTAATTAGTGGTGAAATAGTAAGCCACTGAAATCGTTGCATTTTTCTGCAATACTTATGCCACCGGCAGACAGGTCAGTGGTTCGGTTTTTGATGAGAAATACAAAATTCGCAAGTGTTGTCGAGAAAACGTTCTTCACAAGTTGGAAAAAGGAGTTGGTGCAAGACCGGTTTTCTTAGGATTGGGAACATCAAGAAATGAGTAGAGGCAAGCAGGTTCGCTCGCCTCGACAAGATGATACCTACAGGATTTTCCGGGACAGAAAGGTGATTCCCCTACCAGTTGAAATTCTGCTTATACTGGTTCAACGCCTTCATGTAGTTTGCCCGCTCGAATGCGGAAGGATCTGCGACGGATTTCTGACTCATGCTCCCTTTCATCTGCGCAATGGAGACGTACTCATGATTGATCATCCATTGATCTATCGCGAGAAGAACATCGGTAATGTGCTTGGGACCGTGCATGAGAAGGCTTGAGCACATCATGGTGACATCAGCCCCGGCCATGATAAGTTTCAAGACCTCCTCCGCGGTGTGGATTCCACTCGTCGCAGCAAGGCTTGCTTTTACGTTGCCTTTGAGTATCGCGATCCAGCGCAAGGACAAGCGGCTATCGTATGGCTGACTCAAGACGACTCCGGGCCGTACCTCGAGTGCCTCAAGATCAATGTCAGGCTGGTAGAATCGATTGAACAAGACCAGTCCGTTTACTCCTGCTGAATCGAGCCGACGCGCAAAGTTGGAGAACGAACTTATGAACGGGCTGAGTTTCAGTGCAATGGGGATCTTCACCGTTCTCTTCACTTCATTCAGGACCTCAAGATATCGGTCTTCGACATCGGCACCTGACATGGTCGGGTCCGTCGGAATATAGTAGACATTCAACTCTACGGCGTCTGCGCCCGCCTCTTCCATCTTCTTCGCATACTGTACCCATCCGCCCGCTGTGATGCCATTCAGGCTCCCGATCACGGGTATCCCCAACGACTTCTTGGCTTTGCGCAACAACTCAACGTATTCCTCGGGGCCGAGATTATAATCGTGAACGTCCGGGAAATACGACCGTGCTTCGAAGAAACTCTCGCTTCCGTAATTCAGGTAATAATTGAGTTCCGCCGTTTCGTGGATGATTTGCTCCTCGAACAATGAATACATGACGATGGCGGCTGCGCCTGCTTCTTCCATCCTCTTCATACTGTCGATCGTATGTGAGAGGGGACTTGCAGATGGCACAACCGGATTTTTGAGCTTCAGGCCAAGATACGTGGTTGTCAGATCCATGACGAGGTTCCTCCGAAGTTCGTGAAATCAATTCTTAGGCTGACTCTTTTTTCTCGCCAGTCCCATCCGCCTCAAGGCTCGCATAATGATCCCACCGTGTGTCGACATCGGCTTGTGCGAGCTGGTGGAGCATTTTTGCTCGATCAGGATGACTCCTTTCCAAAATCTTGAAGCGGGTTTCCAACTGCGTGAATTCCTGCAGCGGCAGTTTCGGTGCCTTCGAATCGAGTTTGAACGGATTCTTCCCAAGGGCAATATGGCTTGGATTGTACCGGAACAGGGGCCAATAGCCCGTCTCAACGGCGATCCTTTGGTTATTCATGCCTTTTCCCATATCGATTCCGTGGGCAATGCAATGACTGTACGCCACGATGATCGAAGGACCATCGTACGCTTCCGCCTCGAGAAATGCTCTTACCGTTTGTGCGTCGTTTGCACCCATGGCAACACTTGCGACATAGACGTTACCATACGTCATCGCTAACATTGGAAGATTCTTCTTGCCCATCGACTTTCCCGCTGCTGCAAATTTCGCGACGGCTCCCCGCGACGTTGATTTCGACATTTGACCGCCGGTGTTTGAATATACTTCCGTGTCCAAAACCAGTATATTCACGTTCTTGCCAGATGCAAGCACGTGATCAAGTCCTCCGAATCCGATATCGTATGCCCAACCATCTCCACCCATGATCCACACGCTCTTCTTCACCAGATTATCGGCGATGCTCAGCAGATTCTTCGCTTCGGGAGATTTCACTGCGCTGAGTTTCTGCTTCAACTGTTCGACCCGGAGGCGCTGCTCGTAGATACCGGCTTCATCAGACTGGTGGGCCTCCAGAATTTCTTTCACAAGTGCTTCCCCAACAACAGAAGAGAGCCCGGCGAGTAATTCCCTGGCCATCTCCGTATGCTTGTCGATCGTCAACCTCATGCCGAGTCCAAATTCCGCATTATCCTCGAACAGCGAATTCGACCACGCCGGGCCGCGCCCGTCATTGTTGGTTGTCCACGGCGTTGTGGGAAGATTGCCGCCATAAATCGAAGAGCAGCCGGTCGCATTTGCTACAACCATCCGATCACCGAAGAGCTGGGAGGCGAGGCGAACGTACGGCGTCTCTCCACAGCCCGAACATGCGCCAGAGTACTCGAACAGAGGCTGGAAGAATTGACTTCCCTTGACCGTTTCAACTTTCACGCTCTTTCGATCTGCTTCCGGGAGAGACAGGAAGAATTCATAGTTTGCCCTCTCCGGCTCACGCAACGGCTGTTGCGGTTTCATGTTGATCGATTTGCGCTTCACCTCAGATTTGCTCTTCGCGGGGCAAACTTCAACGCACAATTCGCATCCGGTGCAGTCCTCAGGAGCAACCTGTACCGTGTACTTCATCCCTTTGTACTCCAGACCTTTATAGTCCATCGCCTTAAAGGTCGGAGGCGCTGAGGCCAGATACTTGGGGTCGTATGCTTTCACACGAATCGCCGCGTGCGGGCAGACAAGTGCACATTTGTTGCATTGGATGCACAAATCCATTTCCCAGACCGGAATTTCGAGGGCGATATTCCGCTTCTCCCACATGGCAGTGCCGGTCGGAAAAGTCCCATCGAGCGGCATCGCGCTCACCGGAAGCTGGTCACCCAGGCCCGCAATGATTTTGGCGGTGACATTCTTTACGAAGTCGGGAGCCTCTTCGGACACAACCGGGGGCATTTCTGTGGTGCTTGTCACTTTCGAAGGTACAGTCACCTCGAAAAGATTTGCAAGTGTCTTGTCCACGGCATCGAAGTTCTTGCGGACAACCTCATCCCCTTTCTTGCCGTACGTCTTCTTGATTGATTTCTTGATTGCCGCGATCGCCTCTTCTCTCGGGAGAACGCCTGAGATGGCAAAAAAGCACGTCTGCATAATCGTGTTCACCCTGCTCCCCATGCCCGTTTGGGTCGCGACCTTGTAACCATCAATGACAAAGAATTTCAGTTTCTTCTCGATAATCTGACGCTGAATATGTCTCGGCAGTTTATCCCACACTTCGTTCGGTCCGTACATGCTGTTCAATAGAAATGTCCCTCCTGGAATTGCATTCTTCAGTACATCGAACTTCTCCAGGAAGAACCACTGGTGACACGCCACAAAATTTGCCGATTCAATGAGATAAATCGAGCGTATCGGTCTGGGACCGAAGCGCAAATGTGACGTCGTTGTAGAACCAGATTTCTTCGAATCATATACGAAGTAACCCTGGGCATAGAAATCGGTGTCTTCGCCGATAATTTTTATCGAATTTTTGTTCGCCCCAACGGTCCCGTCTGCACCAAGTCCATAGAAGATCGCACGCACAACATCGTTGGCCTCGATACTAAACGTCGGATCCACGTCCAGACTTGTATGCGCAACATCGTCATCGATTCCGACCGTGAAGTGATTCTTCGGTGATTCTTTTTTCGTTTCGTCAAGAACTGCTTTCACCATAGCCGGCGTGAATTCTTTGGATGAGAGGCCGTACCGGCCGCCAATAATGAGGGGGAGCGATTTGAATGGAGCCGTCCCGCGTACGAATGACTCACTCAAAGACGTCACGACATCGAGATAGAGTGGTTCCCCTGTCGCTCCGGGTTCTTTGCAACGATCGAGCACAGCGATGCGCTTCACGGTTTTGGGAAGTGCATTGATGAAGTGTTCGGTTGAAAACGGTCGATACAGGCGGACTTTCAGAAGGCCGACTTTCTCTCCCTTTGCGACAAAATAATCCACCGTCTCGTGTGCCGTTTCAGCGCCCGAGCCCATCATGACAACCACTCGATCGGCGTCGGGAGCTCCGACGTAATCGAACAACCGGTATTTTCGTCCGACGATCGTCGCAAACTTGTCCATCGTTTGTTCAACGATTCCGGGACAAGCCAGGTAAAATGGGTTCAGGCGTTCCCGCGCTTGGAAGAAGACGTCGGGGTTTTGTGCAGATCCCCTCATCACAGGATGATCCGGAGAAAGCGCTCGCGCACGGTGGGCACGGACCAACTCGTCGTCAATCATGGCACGGATGTCATCGTCGGACAATTGCTCGATCTTCATGACTTCCGCCGAAGTCCTGAACCCGTCAAAGAAATGGAGGAAGGGAACCCGTGTCGCCAGCGTTGACGCTTGTGCAATCAATGCGAGGTCCATTACCTCCTGAACGGAGCCGGATGCAAGCATCCCGAACCCCGTGGCACGAGTCGTCATAACATCACTATGATCTCCAAAAATTGATAATGCATGCGTGGCAATCGTCCGGGCCGCAATGTGAAATACGGTCGAGGTCAACTCGCCGGCAATCTTGAACATGTTGGGGATCATCAGGAGAAGGCCTTGCGAGGCGGTAAAGGTAGTTGAGAGAGCCCCCGTTTGCAGGGCACCGTGTACGGCGCCAGCAGCTCCACCTTCGCTTTGCATTTCAACGACACTGGGAACGGTACCCCAAATATTCTTCCTTCCCTGGGCCGACCATTCATCAGCCCATTCCCCCATCCCAGATGAAGGGGTGATGGGGTAAATAGCGATGACTTCATTTGTTTTGTGGGCTACATAAGCAGCTGCTTCGTTGCCGTCAATCGTGACCGTATCTCTGTTTGTCTTTTTCGTTTCCATGATTTGACTGCTCTCGTTTGTTTGCGTGTATGTTCAAGAATTCAGTTAGCACTGATTATCGGGCGTTCCGATTGTGGAAAGAACTTTCGCCCTACCGCGTATTGCTCAAGCTCAGATCGAAAATCAGGATGCGCAATCTCAATGAGTTCGTAAGCGCGTTGACGAACGGTTTTTCCGTACAGATTGGCAATGCCAAACTCTGTGACCACATAATGAACATCACCACGGCTCGTCGTTACTCCCGCACCTGGTGACAACATGGGTACAATGCGCGAAAGTTCTCCGTTCCTTGCCGTCGAAGGCAACGCGATGACGGGTTTGCCGCGCCTGCTGCGGGAAGCCCCACGGATAAAGTCGAGCTGCCCTCCAAATCCGCTGAAGAATTCCGTTCCGATCGAGTCGGCGCATACTTGCCCTGTTAGATCAATCTCGATTGCGGAATTGATCGCCACCATTTTGTCGTTCTTCGCAATGACAAAAGGATCGTTGACATAGATTGAAGGGTGAAACTCGATGACGGGGTCATTGTCGATGAAATCAAAGAGACGTCTTGTGCCCAACACAAACGAGGCCACAATCTTTCCGACATGAAGTGTTTTGCGCTCGTTCGTAATAATCCCTTCCTCCACCAGCTTCACAACTCCGTCTGAGAACATCTCCGTATGCAGGCCAAGATCGTTCTTGTCGTGCAGGTATCGCAACACGGCGTCCGGGATGGCGCCGATTCCCAACTGAAGTGTTGAACCATCTTCAACGAGGCTTGCGATGTTCTTTCCAATTCTCTGGTAGATAGCAGCTTCTTCCGGTGACACTTCGTTGCTGACCTGAGGCAATTCTTTCAAAGGGACATCGACCTCGACAAAATGGGAGATCTTGTCGACGTGAATGAAAGAGTCGCCCAACGTCCGGGGCATTTGTTGATTTACCTGCGCAATCACTACTTTCCCCATTTCTGCGGCACACTTCGTCGACTCCACGCCGACGCCAAAGCTGCAGAACCCGTGTTTGTCTGGAGGTGAGACCTGGATGAGGCTGACATCTAAAGGAAGATAGTTCTTGGAAAACAGCTGACACACCTCCGAAAGAAATATCGGCGTGAAATCTGCACGCCCATCGTTAACTGCTTTTCGGACATTCTTACCGATGAACAGCGCGTTGTGGCGAAAGTGTCCTTCCATTTCGGGGCGCGAGTACTGACATTCCCCGACCGTCAGGAGATGAATCACCTCAACATCCTCCAGTTCTCGATAACGGGCACACATCGCATTGACGAGGACCTCCGGCACAGCACACCCGGGATGCACATACACCCGATGTCCGGATTTTATTGTCTTGACCGCTTCTTCGGCAGAACACAACTTTGATCTATAATCATTTTGCCATTGCATGGTCTGAACCCTTTTTCCTGCATGGTCCGACGAAATTAATTACCTTTCGTCTCAATCCTCTTCCGCGCTACGAGAGCTCCTCAATGCGACAGTCGTCATAATTGCCATTCGTTGAAAAAACGTCCGCCCTTTATCGCTGAACAAATTCGGAATGTTCCTTGAGATCGTCCTTGGAAACGTCAGACACGTTCAAGGTTTCGGGATTAACAGCAAGCACAGGGACCGGGGAACGCCTGATTACTTTCTCAGCCACACTTCCCATGAGCGTATGTAACAATCCATTTCGCCCGTGCGTTGCCATAACAATGAGATCGATGTTCTCTTCCTTTGCGAATTTCACGATTTCGTCTTCAGCGACTCCAGTACGCACGACCTCGGAAAGCTTCGGAATGTCTCCAATCTTTGAACTCACAAAGTGATGAAGGTCGCTTCGTGCATTCTTTTCTGTTTCACAGATCACTCTCTCGGTGGTCAAGTCCACGTCCTCAAGCACGAGAACGGGGATCGTGTCGAGCGCATGCAAGAGATATAAGCTCGCGCCAACTACTCGTGAAAACGACAACGCATACTCCACCGCTGCCAACGACAAATCTGAATAGTCGGTCGGAACCAGGATTTTTTTGAATTCTTTCACAACGGCTTTGCTCATAATCTAGACGAACCCCGCATCACTTTCGTATGTGGCATTTGCCGTGCCAGCAGCATTTTGGGGGATTTTCGGAAGAATGGTAGCTTTTTGCGGCGGAAATTCTCAATTATGAAATAGCGCTTCTCTCAATTAAGAAGGTCTCCCCTGTGGCTTGAGGTGCAAGAAATAACTTTTAAACGACATCGTGGCAAACATGAAGCGCGATTTTTCTTGAGGGTATTGACATTGCGATTCGAATGGTCGTCAACCAAAATGAAAGAACGCAGAGAAGTTCAGTCTCCAGGGATACGAATTGGCAGGTTGTAGCCTCTTTCGAATTGCGTCACATTATTGTTCCTTCAAGTCCTCGGCGAGAGGAGCTGCGATTGTCGCCGGAAGGTTTCTTGGCCAATCCACAAAAGCCATTGTCATACGTCGATTACTTAGCGAGGAGTGCCGCTCTGGGGGAGCCGACTCCGACTGCATGCTGAGCAAATCTCAACAAGTGGATTACGTTCAAGCTCCGCTGCTTGGATCTTTCGTCCACACCGAACGCAAAGGCCAAATTTGCCCACGTCCATTCGTTCAAGTGCTGAGCGGATTTGAATACTAGAGTCCGTTGATTTACAATCAAGAATGCGAGACTGTCGGATTGCAGCAAATATGGAGTCAGGAGATACTACTCGCTGACCTAATGAATTGCGAATTTTCAATTCGGTTAGGATTTCCGAAAGCGACTGGCGAAAATCACGTTGGAGTGTTTGGTCAAGTTCCTTGAGGAGGGCTTCTTTGACCAAGTCGGTATGCGCATGTCTCATGAATAATCACCCCCTTAGGCTCGCCCTACAATCCATTGTATGAATTCTCGTCCGGACCTCATGCGGCTTGTCGGCCGCATACGTGGGTAGGTTATTGATCGACCTGCAAGAGATTATGTATACTCCGAACTACCTCTTCCGCATTGAATGGTTTGTAGAACACAATCTGAGCTGTTCTCTGGACCATTTCCTCGACGTCCGATCGGAGACGATTGTACGCCCGGAGAACGACAACAGGGACATTCACACGACTAGATTCGACAATGCTGAGCTCAAGCATCACGTCCGAGGAAAAGGTGTGCAAATCGACAATGAGCAAGGAGGGTGCAACTGACGCTATTCGTTTTCCGAGATTTCCCATCGAGGTCTCACACGTGATCTCGAAGTGGTTCTCAAAAAGCATTGAGAGACTCTGTGCCAGATCGTGATCAGGACTGAAGACAAGAATCCTTTTCCTCTTGCTCATTTCAGTCAAAACCTGTGGCTCCGTTTGAGAGCGTGGCGTTATAGGGGAGGTTAAGTCACTCATTGCCAAAAGCACTTTGCTTACCTTACTTCAGCGTCAACATATATGCCAAGCCCGTCAAAATACTTGCCTCACGACACCGGGAATTGTATGACTTAAAAAACGTTGAAATCAACAGATCCAGTCGAAGTTGACACGTTGCTTTTCCCAATCCCGCCAAAAGTGTTCCTGCAACTTGGAATTCTCCTTGTTCGCGAAGCAAAATCACTCACTGGCTAAATTGCCCTTCCCGAACAGCTTACGTCAAAGGAGTTGAAAATCTCAACACACGCACTTTCGTTTCCAGTCACCACAAGAAGTCATCCAATTTCCGCCTTTCCGCCTTCACCTGGAGTTCAAACCATACGGCAACACGTGCCTTTTCATCGCGAGGAGCCAGCCCATGAGTAAGGCCGCGGCAGGGATTGCTTGATCCCTTTCCGCGTTTCAGCTTTCCTTTCGCATTATTGTGTTGGGACGGGCATTGGTTTTCATATCGACGCGCAGTTAGACATTTACGGCTCCAAGATCAAGCTACTCATTTTCGAAATCCTAGCTTATGCCGACACTTGCCTAAGCTTGCCTATTCGAAGTTCGAATGCCGGGATACGTGGGAGAAACGGCTCATGAACTGACTCAACGTTGGTAGGACATGAGTCATTCACAACCAATCAATTTGCTTCTGGGGTTCTCACGGGTACATTGTCAATTCTGGTACCCTTCCCATGACGCTGCAAGGGAATGGATTGCAGAGCCTTTGTGTTGCCTGGTCTATCATCCAGGCAATGGCAGACTTCAATTGCTACCGCTGGTGACCTCACCCGGGCAGCACCATGGGCTCAGGCATGTATGCCCAAGACCGTGGACACTTCTGCAGACCATCTCTCATCCGCAACGTCGGATGGTCTACGGGGGGCATACTCGACCTCAGATCCCAAATCCAGTTATTGTGATTGTCCAGATTGGTTTGATTGACTGCAAGGTCAGAATCGAATTCGCAAGTCTGATAGAGCCTCTTACTCTCCACTGAATATTCTACAATTTTCAATCGCGTTCACTTATGAATCGTCCGTTTTGTTTGAAAAACAACAATATTCAGCATTTCTAATGCTATTTCTGGGGAATACGAATTGATTACATCCGTGACGGCAATCAACTGGAGTTCATCATGATGACAATAAGCGAAAGTAGTTCGAAAATGCCACCTCGCGAGGTGACTCCACGGGATGATGTAAAGAAAGTCGTCAGTGAGGTGCTTAAGCGAGTGGACAATTTCATCCGCAGAGGGGAACTCGAACAAGCCGAGCATTGTGTTATTCAAGCGAGAGAGCTTGATCCAAAGAACATCTACGCCTACGCATTCCAGGAACGTATCAGTATTTTGAAGGAACAAGCACACCAGAATACTTTGGCGGCCGCTGTGTGTAAAGCACCTGAATCAAAAAAGCAAGACGAAGAGCACAAGAGGACAAATGCCGTACAACCTCAGAAAGAACCCCAGAAGCCAGAAATGAAGTCACAGCCCAGTCCTCGTGTGGTTGTCCAAAAAATTCCGTCCATCAGTGCGCAGAGCTGCGTCGAATCAAAGCCACGTGTGCCAATCACAACTAAGACGGAACCAGCTCCGACTCCTCCAAAAGAGCAGCCCAAGACCAGGCCGGTCCCTGTGGCCACGCCGCAGGCATCGGGACAGCAACATGCAATGGCGGAGAAAAAACTCGAAGAAGATCGGAACCTTAAGATCCAACGAATGATCAAGATTGCAGTCGATTCGGTGCGCCAAGATATCGAATTGAAACAGCTTGAGATTCGTGAAAGAGAGAGGGGAGAATTTGAGCGAAGAGAACAGGTCAGGATCAAGGAAGCTGCAGAAGCCGCCCGCAAAGCTGAAGAGGAGCGGCAAATCGAACTGAGAAGAAAGTCGGATGATCAATTACAGCAAAAGATCCGAGAAGCGCTCCAACGCAAGCGAGCACCGGACATGTTCGAAGTGGATGGGCAACCGCCCGCAGAAGCTTCCTCCGCTCATCGAAGACCAGATGATCAAACCAGCCCATTGACTCAAGTTGCGTACCCGGTGAGCGCTGAGAGGCAGGAGACTCTTGAACGTTACAGACTTGTTTTATCTTCCGTCTGGGCAGACGGCGCAGTGTCGGAAGAAGAAACCCTGACCTTGAAGCAGCTTCGCGAATCACTGTCGATATCCTCCGAAGAGCACGCTCGCCTCGAGAAGGAAGTTCAACGCGAAACCTACATTGAAGCGTTCAAGAAAGCTTGGCATTCAGGTACCATTACGCCGGAGAATACGTCCGTTCTTGCTGAGCTTCGCCAGCGCTTTCAGATTTCGAATGAAGAGCATCTCACTATCGAATCCAGAATTCTTTGGGAAATACAGCCAGTGAAGGATCGTCCGACGCTTCTCGTTGTCGACGACGACGAGCGCCTTCTCAAAGTCGTCTCCAAAACACTCAATGAAGCAGGATTCATCACGACGCCTGTCACAACGTCCGATGAGGCCTATGCCTATCTCAAGGAATCTTCTCCCGACTTGATACTGTGTGATGTCAATCTGGAAACGTCCACCATGGGAGGATTTGCATTCTACGAAAAGGTCCGGGAATTTGAACGTTTGCGTGACACACCCTTCATTTTCCTGTCCGGACTGACCGATGAAGCGCTGGTGAGAACCGGAAAAGAACTTGGAGTCGACGATTACTTGAGCAAACCCGTTTCGGAGGAAACCCTGGTAGCCACGATCAAAGGAAAGCTCCGACGCTATCACGAGCTCAAGAAACAGATGAACTAGCGAAGAGATGCATTACCCCCGAGAGTTCAGCGTTCGGTGGACAAAGACATTTCGGTAGAGGAGATTGGACAGAAGCACGCCGTTCATGAGAAGCACATTAAGATATAGGTACAATTCCAGCTTGTTCAAGAGCGAGCAGACGGTCAGAAGAAAGAGCTCGGTTCCCATCCCGATGAAACCTGAGAGCCGCATTCCAACGACATCAGAGTACCACACTCTCTGAGATTCTTCGTTTTGCGTGCTTCCTCTGCACCACTTGTCAATCCTGAGAACGAGTTTGTCCTGCCAGCCATAGATCGCCTGATAGACGGCCTGCAAATGCAGGGTCCACGAATCACTGCTCCTGTCTTCCTCACGAACTTCTTCAGTAACTCTGTTTGTCTCGTACTTTTGTTCGAAATGCAGGTATGAAGTCTGATAGAACACGTGGTAGGAAACGCGAAACGTGATGCCCAAAAGTCCCAAGAGGGCCAGCAAAGCGTATTCCCATGCTCCATTTCTCGCAGAAAGCATGTACCCTATTGAAGCGAACACGCAGACATTGACAATGAAGTCTCCTATGGAATCGAGGAATCTTCCGCTGCGACTATATTGTTGCTTCGCTCGGGCGAGCTGGCCATCCGCCGAATCCAATACATCTTTCGCTGTCACCAGCAAACCGGCAGAAGCAACGCCGACCGGAGTGCCGTTCAGGTACGTCAAGGCTGCAGCGAGTCCCACAATGGTTGATACAACGGTCACCTGGTTGGGAGTTACGCGGGTGTCGTAGAGGGCTCGTACGACAAGACCGGCAAGCGGACGAAGGAGATACGTGTTGATAGGTTCGTCCGAATTGGGAGATTTGATCGATTTAGTGTATTCGTACACTTGAATTCCCGTCGATGGAGGGAACGATGACACGCTCTGCAAGCTCAAGATCGGCGTGCGTATCTATTTCCACGGCCGGAAAGTCGCTGACATCAACCGCCTTGATCTTGACCCCCGTCGTGACCATTTCTTCGAACGCCATCTCGTAGAACTCTGTTCGTCCGCCACCATCGATCACGCGCCGTTTCAGCACTTCGAACAACCTATTGGCAGACTTGTGGCAGAACAGTTCTATTCCAACCGATTCACCAAACGATTGACCGAGCGTAATATTCTTGCCGATTCGCACAATGTAACCAAGACTGTCCGTGCTCACTCGGACTTCTTCGTTATCGTGCGCACCTTTCACACGGACAGCAATCTTGTTCTCTTCTCCATTCGCCGCAATCGCCTCCAGCAAGCGCGGATGAAATACTATGTCGCTGTCAAGGATCAGTAATTGCTCCTCACTGTTCGGATGCGATTTCGATTCAAAAAAGAAGTCACTTGCAAGCAAGAGAGAGTATGCATTGTTGGTCGATGCAAAATTCGGATTCAGGATGTACCGAACCTTCACACCAGGAAACCGCTGTTTGAGAAACAGGCGGATTTTTTCTCCCTGGAATCCGACCACGATCGCAATTTTCGTTATTTTCGCTTCAAGAAGACTCATAACCGCACGTTCAAGGATGGTCTTTCCGCCGATGGACAGAAGGCACTTTGGAAGATTTTCCGTCATTGGACGGAGACGAGTCGAAGACCCCGCAGCGACGATGACGCATTTCATAGATTGTGCTGCATTCATTGCTCGGATGTGAATTCAGAAAATGCTTGCAGGACTGTCTGGTTCTGTTCCCGTGTGCCAATCGTAATGCGGACACAGTTTTGGAATTCAGGTTCTGAAAAGAATTTAAGTTGGATTTTACGATCACCGAGAAACTCGCGGAGGAGTCCTATTTTTCCAAATGGAACATTCACAAGCACAAAATTCGCATCCGATCGAAAGACGTTGTATCCCGGAAGGTTGTCAATATAGGCATAGTACCGTTCCCTATCGCTGAGCATCGCATTCCGGACGGAGCTGTAATACTCTTCTGAGTCCAACGCAGCAAGCGCAAGTGCTTCCGAAATTCGGCTGTACCCTAAGTAGCGTGCTGCAAACTTCGACAATCTCCCTAGATTCTTGCCGACGACTCCGAATCCGATGCGGGCACCGGCAAGGGCATAGTACTTCGAAAAAGTTCTGAGGATGATAAGACGGGGGCAAGCGTCCACCATTGCGGACATCCTCGCTTCGACGGTCTCGCCAAAACCCCAGTAAGCTTGGTCGAGGATTACAATGCAATCTCGAAAAGCGTCTGTGATCTTGTGAAGATCTCCATGCGAAAATGAATTGCCTGTAGGATTGTTGGGCGAAGCGATAAGAACAATTCTTGGCGAGACTTTCCGACACAGCGCCATCATCTCATCGACATCAAAGTGGAATGAATCCTTTTTCCGCTTCAACGAATAGGTTACCGTCTCACCCTCTACCTCTGATGCCAGAGCTTGATAGTACCACCACGACTGAGCGGAACAGAGGATTTTTTCGCCCCGACCAAGATAGCAATGTATCGCTTGTTTCAGCAAGTCTTCACTCCCTTCTCCGAGAAGTATCTGAGATTCAGGAACCTGCAAGTCAAATGCAAGGCGTTCGGAGAGCCGGCTTTTGACTCCCCGCACAAAATCGCGCGAGTAGCTGCTCAGTTCATTCGTCGTCATCAAGTGCAACACATCCAGGCATCGGGGTGCGGGGCCGTACTGATTCTCGTTTTTGTCGAGATAGAGAGTGGTGTCAGGAGTCACAGGGAGATCACTTCGCTAGTCTTCAGAGACTTGCTTAGTCATTCAGTTCCAACTATTCTACTACCCACGGTTCGAGGAGTTTTTCTCCGATTCCCTGAATGAAGCGCGATGGTTTGGTCAAAATCATTCCCGATTCCCGGTCATAGATGTTCATCGGATAGGTGATCATGAGGTTTTCCTTTGCTCGCGTGCATGCGACGTACATCAGGCGGCGCTCTTCTTCAAGCTCTTCATCGCTTGCAACGGACCTCATAGTCGGGAAACGTCCTTCGAGTGCGTAAATGATGAACACAGAATTCCACTCCAGTCCTTTGGCACTGTGGATCGTCGAAAGTGTCAGGAATTCTTCTTCAGGTCCAGGCGATTCGACGTCGACGATGCTCTCGTTGGGCGGTTGAAGCGCAAGATCCGCCAGGAGCGATCCAATGTCCTTGTATCGCTCCGTGATGTTCTGAAACATGTCGAGGTCTTTTTTCCGTTTCGCGTGATCGTCATAGCGGGCCCGCAGGATCGGCTCGTAATACTGGAGAAGATGGTATGTCTTTTCTCCCGGTGGCATATTGGGTGATGACACACCTTTGAGAACACCGAAGAGCCTCTGGATGGTGTCAGAATAATCGTTGAACTGCATCCAGAACTTCGTGCTCGGCAATGATTCACCGCCCAAGCGGGGTTCGGCTATCTTGCGTTTCAGAATATCCTCCGTCACTTTTTCAGCCGTGCGAGGCCCGACGCCCTCCAGGAGCATCAGGATTCGGTTCCAGGAGACGATGTCCTTTGGGTTCTCCAGGACCCGCAAGTAGGCGATCATATCCTTCACGTGTGCGGTCTCCACAAACTTGAATCCGCCAAATTTCCGGAATGGGATATTGGCCTTCGTAAGCTCAATTTCAAGATCAAACGAGAGAAACGAGGAGCGGAAGAGAACCGCCATTTCTTCGAGCGGGATACCTTGTTCCCGGAGCTCAAGAATCTTTTGAACGACAAACCTTGACTGCAGGTTCTCATTTTCTGCAGAGACCAACTGCGGAAGGGTCCCACCCGGTTTGCGAGTATAGAGTTCCTTGTAATACATATGATCAATCAGAGACCGGATACTGTGGTATTGTTCGTATCCAGGCATTGTGGCGGATGCCCTGCGCTATTTCTTAAGGGTGCTTCCCCGTTTGAGTATCTCATTTGCAAGGTTTAGAATTGGTTGGGAGCTTCGGTAGTTTTCTTCCAGCTTGATGACTTTGCAGCCGGCAAACTCCTCCGGAAATGACAGAATGTTCTTGATCGTCGACCCCCGAAAAGCATAGATGGATTGCGCATCATCCCCCACGACCATAACATTCTTGTGCTTGAACGCAAGTAACGCGACGATATCTGCCTGCACCTTGTTTGTATCCTGGTACTCGTCGACCATGACATACTTGTAGCGATCGGAAAGTGTGCCTCTCACTGATTCATTCTGGCTCATCGAGCGGGCAAGATTGACAAGCAAATCATCATAATCCATAAGATTGTACTGCTTCTTGTATTGCTCATATGCCTTGTGTAATGCTTGAATGTCCGATTCAAGCTCAAGATACTGTGGATAGTCGACCGCAAGAATCTCTTTCATTGGCGTAAGAGTATTTAGTGACCGACTGTAGAGGTCGTAGAGTGCCTCCTTTCGAGGGAAGCGCTTTTCCTTTGTATCATATTTGAGCCGTGTCCGAATCAGGTTGAGAACATCCTCGGCATCGCTTTGATCGAGGATGGTAAAATTCGTTTCGTATCCTATTAATGGCGCATACGTGCGCAGGACATTGTTCGCGAACGAGTGAAAGGTGCCTCCCGAGACGTGTTCACATCGGCTATCCAACAAGATCGCGGCTTTGCGGAGCATTTCCTGAGCGGCTTTCCGCGTGAAGGTTAGCAGCAGGATATGGTCCGGCTTCACCCCAAGCTCTACAAGATATGCGACGCGATAGACTATAGTCCTGGTCTTTCCCGTTCCAGCACCTGCAATCACGAGATGCGGACCGTCCACCGAAGTCACGGCCTCATACTGCGCCTCATTCAATTCCTGTTTGTAATTGATCGTGAGGTTGCGCGGATGGACAAGCTGCAATGCATCTGCTGCAGACGGTTTTAGCGTAAATTTTTTCAAGTACGTTGTCAGATTTGCAAACAAGATAAGTCAAAATCGGTGAAAGTGAAACCAGCATATTCTTGAGTTTGCCTGAATAAAACAATAAGTTACAATAGCAATTTTTACCACGACAAGGAGAATACTATGAACGTTCTTGTCCTCAATTGTGGCAGTTCATCGCTCAAGTTCCAAATCATTGAAACTGACCTCGACCTCATTGAAAAGAACGCTGACAAACAAAAAGCAAAAGGACTTATCGAACGCATCGGATCGCAATCACTTGTAACCCTCCAGGCGGAGGGAAAGTCGGCGAATAAGCAGGCAGTCCCGCTTCGCGATCATCGCACGGCCCTCGACTTTGTGACGAAATGGATCGTTTCGCACGATGCGCAAATTCCCGGTATTGCGACCCTGGGTGATATACACGCCGTCGGACACAGAGTCGTGCACGGCGCAGAAAAATTCACCAAGTCTGTCATCATTGGCGATGACGTCATCAAAGGGATTGAAGACTGTATCGATCTCGCCCCTTTGCATAATCCCGCCAATCTCAAAGGAATATACGCTGCGCAGGAGCTTTTTGGGAGCGGTGTGCCGCAGGTTGCCGTATTCGATACATCGTTTCATTCGACGATGCCCGAGACGTCGTATCTATACGCGATTCCTTATCAGTTGTATCGACGGCACAAGATTCGGCGTTACGGATTTCACGGGACGTCTCACCGGTACGTTGCCTATCGTTACCGAGAGATCACCAAAAAGAAACCGGAAGAGACGAATGTCATTACGCTTCATTTGGGCAACGGGTGCTCCGCGTGTGCCATCAAGAACGGTAAGTCCTTTGATACCTCCATGGGATTGACGCCCCTGGAAGGTCTCGTTATGGGGACCCGTGGAGGCGACATTGATCCGGCAGTCATCGAGTTCCTTATGCACAAAGAAGCAATGTCCATGAGCGACATTGATGTTGTGCTCAACAAACAGTCGGGCTTACTCGGACTTTCAGGTCTCACCAATGACATGCGCGACCTTCTCGACGAAGAACGGGAGCACAACGACCGACGTGCAACGTTGGCAGTTTGCATCTTTGCGCACAGAGTGAAGAAGTACCTCGGTGCTTACCTGGCAGAAATGAACGGCGCAGAGGCTATTATTTTCACAGGAGGAATCGGTGAAAACTCGCCGACGATCCGACAGCGATCGCTTGCCGGCCTTGATTGGCTCGGGATTGAAGTCGATGAAAATGCCAATGTGGAAATGATTTCAGGAAAAGAGGGAGAAATTGGCAAACCCGGCTCCCGCGTCAAAGTTTATGTGATCCCAACGAATGAAGAATTGCTCATCGCCCGGGACACCGTTCGCTGTGTCAAGGATGTTCCCAGACGCTGGTAGCTTACAGGAAGTAAGGAAACGCCTGGCACAAATCTCTAAGGATGGAAAGAGACTGACCGTGCCAGGCGTGGAGGATGTTGCGGAGTGCTTGCCTTGGCGTCAAACCGCGACTGACATTTCGTTTGCGAGATCCTTCGTGACAGCTGAATAACTGCTGCCGGGAGTTGCAATCATTGGCGACCCGTTGCGGATGATTTTCCAGATAGTACGTTCTGAAAGCAGAATCCCCTTCTGTTGCCTCAATTCTTTCCCCAGACGCCTTGGCCCAAAACCCGTCGTGACGCGCATTTCAAGAACCAGAGCTCGAATGTCGTCGCTCGTTCTGCGGGGAGAATGATGGGGGGTGCGCGGCAGATCCGCCAAGCTGGATGGATCGCCACCACTATTCTTATATCGTTTGAGCCACTTGTAGAATGTTTTCCTGCTGATTCCAAACCGCACGCAGGTTTCTCGGGCATTTCCGGACACCTGGTATTCCCTGAACCAATCCTGGCGCAATTGGATCACAGATACAACTTGGCGGTGCACAATGTACTCGGATCTCATGGATCACCTTTCTAAAATGTTGGCCACAGCGGCATTCCCACAAATGCTATTCCAAAGAGATCGGTAACACCTGTTGCCGCGCCAATTGTGAGGTTTCGCTTTCTCGAGAGATTTCGTTGGTCTCTTCCCATCATGCAAGTTGACGGAAAGAGCGCAACCGGAGCTAGGCCGGCTTCATTTGAACTTTCTACAAAATTCGCTTGTTGTATCGAAATGAAGAGTCAATGTGACCGAGGCGAATTCGATTCCGGCAGGGTTGATAAAGCCATCCCCGAGAATTACCTTGTCACCCAATGTTGAACTACAAAGTGCTGAACATGGATTGAGAATGAAGAAACCAAACATTTCAACAACGACGCTGTACATCCGGAACATGGTGTGCAACCGGTGTATTCGCGTTGTGCAGGAGGAGTTGGAGAAGCTGGGTTTACAGGTTCAAAGGGTCGATTTGGGAGAGGTGGATTTGCTCAATGGAAAGGCTCTTGATCTCAAGAAGATAAGGTCCGTGCTCGAGAATAATGGATTTGAGCTGATTGAAGACAAAAGGGGCAAAATCATTGAACGGATCAAATTAGTAATCCTCAAGTTGGTGCAACAGGATCAGAGCAAAGCTCCTCTGAAGTTGCATTATTCCGATTACATCGCGCGAGCCTTAGGCCACGACTATCATTCTTTAAGCTCTCTGTTTTCATCGGTTGAGAATTTCACGATTGAACAGTATATCATTCTTCAGAGAATCGAGCACGTAAAAGAGCTGTTGAAGTACGGCGAATTAACGCTTAGCGAGATTGCCTACAAAACGGGCTACAGCAGCGTCCAACACCTTTCGAACCAGTTTAAGAAAGTCACCGGCATGACGCCAAGTCATTTTAAAGATCTCAAGCAGAGCCTTCGAAAGCCCCTGGACAAAGTCTTCACAAATTAGTTTCCCCCTTTTCCCCGCCTCCATAATCCTATAACTCTTTCGCCTTTATCTGTAAAGCCTTTTTCAAGCAATGTGGCGTATATTATAGGCATGAAAAGAAGACAGTTCCCGAAATCTATACGAAAGGATGCAAACCATGAGAAGCCACGAACTCACCATAGAAGGAATGTCCTGCAATCATTGCGTGATGCATGTGAAGAAAGAGCTCAACAAAGTCGCGGGTCTTGTCGTTGAAGACGTCCAGATCGGCAAAGCACGCGTTCAGTATGAAGATGCCATCGTATCGACAGAAAATATTGCACGGGCCGTCGCTGAATCCGGATATAAACTCATTGCAGACACCTGTGATTGACCATGACGAATGCGGTTGAACATATTGTGACTCTTCCTGTCGAAGGGATGACGTGTGCGAGTTGCGTTGCAAGGGTGGAAAAGGCCTTGAAAAAAGTTGAAGGAGTGCGTGTCGCGAATGTCAATCTCGCAACGGAGCAAGTGACGGTGACGTTTGATGACCTCAAAACCAACCTGGATGCACTCGCCAGCGCTGTATCTGAAGCCGGCTATTCACTTTCAATTGAGCGTGAAAAACAATCAACGGACGCAGCCGTTGCACCGGATGGCACCACCGAATCCCGTCAAGAACGAGCCTTCGTGGCAACCAGGAAGGATTTCTTCTTCAGTCTTATCTTCGCCGTGCCGGTTATGGTTGTGAGCATGTTTAAATCGACAAATTGGTTCTTGCAGTGGATTCCGCTCTCGACCGCGGACATCGACAAACTGCTGCTGATCGCAACGACGGTGGTGCTCGCGGTGCCGGGCAGGCGATTCTTTAACAGTGCGTGGAAACAGGTGAAACATTTCTCAGCCGACATGAATACACTGATCGCCGTCGGAACCGGCATTGCCTATGTCTACAGTGGAATGGTTGTCATGTTCCCTCATTGGCTTGGAGTCACAGCGGCTACTTCACACGTCTATTTCGACACTGCTGTAGCCATCATCACGCTTATTCTCCTCGGAAAGATGCTCGAGGCAAGGGCAAAGAGTAAAGCATCCGATGCTATTCGCAAGTTGATGGATTTCCGGCCTAAGAGCGCGACTGTCATTCGAAACGGGTACGAGCGGGTTGTGCCGCTCGAGGATATTCTAACCGGCGATATCATTGTTGTGAAGCCCGGTGAGAAGCTTCCAGTAGACGGCATCATTGTAAAGGGAACTTCGACCATTGATGAATCGATGCTGACGGGCGAGAGCATCGCTGTGGAACGGACGGTGGGCGATAGAATCATGGCCGGAACAATCAACGAGAATGGAGCCTTTGAGTTCAAAGCGACTGCTGTAGGCAAAGAGACGATGGTTGCACACATTATCAAACTGGTCGAAGATGCCCAGGGGTCAAAAGCTTCCATCCAAAGTCTTGCCGATAAGATTGCTTCGGTCTTTGTCCCTGTCGTGATTTCGATTGCCGCGGTCACATTCATGCTGTGGTATTTCCTAGGCAGCTACGGATTTACGCCGGCGATGATCAATGCCATTGCCGTCCTCATTATCGCTTGCCCGTGCGCGTTGGGACTCGCGACACCGACAGCCATCATCGTCGGGACAGAGAAAGGGGCAACCGCAGGCATCCTGATCAGGAATGCCGAGAGCCTGGAAAAGGCCCACAGAATTCAGACAATCGTGCTTGATAAAACAGGAACTCTGACGGAGGGGAAACCGTCAGTAACAGACGTCGTGACTTTTGGCGACATCGACGAAGCCACGCTGTTACACTATGTCGCGTCAGTCGAGAAGCGCTCTGAGCATCCGCTGGGAAGCGCAATTATAGCTTATGCTGTTGACCATAACACTGTGTTTTCGAAGCCCGAGTTTTTTCAGTCCCACCCGGGATTTGGAATTGAGGCAGTTGTTGAAGGAAAAAGGATCCTCGTCGGGAATACAGATTTTCTTCGGCAATGTTCGATCGACGTGTCAGCGGCCCAAGCGAACCTTGATCACTTGGCAGCCACAGGAAAGACAACAGTTCTTGCCGCAGTTGACGGCGAATTCCGCGGCGCGATCGCACTTTTGGACACAATTTATGCCACGTCGCATGAAGCCGTGCAACAGCTTCGGACCCTCAACATCGACGTCGTGATGATGACCGGCGACAAACGGCAGACGGCGGAAGCGGTTGCCAGGAGCGTTGGAATTGTAGACGTCATGGCCGGAGTGTTGCCACAGCATAAAGCCGCGAGCATCAAGCAATTGCAGGACGCAGGCAAGACTGTTGCAATGGTCGGAGATGGCATCAACGATGCTCCTGCATTGGCTCAATCGGATGTGGGAATTGCGATGGGTTCGGGAACGGATATTGCAATGGAAACGGCCGATATTACGTTGATCAAGCCGGATTTACACGGGGTCGTTAAGGCAATCCGCCTATCCAGACGGACGATCAGAACAATCAGGCAGAATCTGTTCTGGGCCTTTATTTACAACATCGTCGGTATTCCGCTAGCAGCGCTGGGCATGCTCAGCCCCATCATCGCAGCGGCAGCGATGGCATTCAGCTCTGTCAGCGTCGTTTCAAATTCGCTGCGACTCCGCTGGACTAATCTCTAAACGAGAAGGGTTATTATGACCCCGACAGCACTTTACTCGATGGTATCATTCTATTTCCTCGTTTCTTTCTTTTTCGCCTCAGTAGTATTCGTGTATGTGTCCCCGAATCGTTGGCATATCTTGCTCACGATTTTTCTGGGCCTCGTTACGGCGTTTATCGAAGTTCAGTCGTACGAAGTATCGTTCTCTGTTTTGCTTCTTCTTGCCTTCGGCTTCTTCCTCGGATTCACGAAGCCTGCAACGCCATTCAGAACGGCCTCCCTCTTCGCCATTTGGTTGCCCCTGATGACATTCTTCCATCTTGCGATGACAGGATCAAAGTCGTCATTCGTTTCCGCAGGCGTTGGTTCCTTCGTTGCATTCATTCCAGCGGTTGGCGGCTCATATCTTGGCGCTCTCATCAGAAAACATTCCGCGGACACAACGCTGAACCGGGATGCCTTGATTTGAGGAAGGTCGGCCGGAAGAATCGCTTTCGCATTCCTGCTTCTTCACGATTCAACCTGAAATGTTGACACTCCGTCGATGTTTTGGGTGTCGCGTTCGACTGAGCAAGTGAAGACTCGCCTCCGTTGCCCTCCGATGAATCAGCGCATTTCTGCGGACATCTCATTTGAATTTAAAAGGAAAATTTTGCAAGCTTTGTCCCGTTTGCAAGGCTCACAACATTTCAACTCACGCTTAGAATGGGAAAATCAAGAAACGTAACGCACGTTCATTATCCGACTGCGCAGCGGCTGCACAGAATGGCGCGAAATCTCTGGTGGACGTGGAACCCCGAGGCACAGGATATCTTTCGAGCCTTGTCGCCGATGGTTTGGAAGACCTCGAATCACAATGCCGTTGCAGTACTCAACGAAATATCCGAGGACGAACTTCTTGCGCGGTTGTACGATCCAGACTTCATGAAGAAAGCAAAAAAAGTCCTGGAAGAATTTGACTTGTACCTATCCAACAGGAAGACGTGGGCTCGCAAGAACGCAGCGGGGATGAAAGGTCCGATTGCTTACTTTAGCGCAGAATATGGTTTGCATGAATCGCTTCCCATCTATTCCGGCGGTTTAGGGGTTCTCTCCGGCGATCATCTTAAATCGGCGAGCGATTTGGGCTTGGATTTTGTCGGTGTTGGGCTCTTTTACCGGAACGGATACTTCACGCAGCAGATAGGGCCCGATGGCTGGCAGCAAGAATCATATCCTGCCAGTAATCCGGATGAGCTTGCGATGGAGCTCGTACTCCAAAAAGAAGGGGGGCGTTTGCTTAATTCCGTGGAAATCGGTCACAGCACGGTTTTCTTCCAGACGTGGCTTATCCGTGTGGGGCGTATACGACTGTATTTGATGGATTCGAATGTCCCGGAGAACGACACCCACTTCCAGGCACTTACATCCTATGTCTACGGCGGAGACATCCACACAAGGATCAGCCAGGAAATTGTTCTCGGCATCGGAGGCATCCGCCTCCTGGAGTCTCTCGGCATCGATGCAAGTGTCTATCATATGAACGAGGGGCATTCCGCGTTTCTTTCGCTTGCATTGTTACTCGAGGAATTGCATTCGGGAAAGAGCAAGGACGAGGCGGAAAAGAGGATTCGTTCGAAATGCGTTTTCACAACGCATACGCCGGTCCCGGCAGGCCATGACCGTTTCAGCGCAGAACTGATGAACGAATCGCTGGAGCGGTTCTGGAGCCCGACAGGGTTGAGCTTCGATACGCTTATGTCATACGGCCGTGTGCACGCAGATGACAGTAGTGAACCGTTCACGATGACAGTTCTTGCACTCAAAATGTCAAGGCACGCGAACGGAGTCAGTGAGTTGCACGGGCGAGTCAGCCGGGATATGTGGAAAGACTTGTATCCTGGCAAAACAGTCGACGAGGTTCCCATAGGCCATATTACGAACGGTATCCACACTCCAAGTTGGGCAACGCTGCACGCCCACGAATTCTGGAACAAACGACTTGGTTACGACTGGACGGACAAGTTGATGGACCAGGGTTTTTGGAAACGCATCCAGAGTGAAAAGCTCGCAAGCGATGAGGAATTATGGGCGCTCCGATACCGCATGCGCAGAGATCTCATCGAATTTGCCCGAACCCGGTTGCACGATCAACACCGCCGATTCACAGGCGCCGGGGCGGCCCCATTGCCGGTGATCCTCTCGCCGAATGTGCTCACATTAGGATTTGCGAGA
>Ga0335081_10001760_pt1 | contig 34431 bp, 30 predicted proteins | sample Lox_Sample_35_FD_206713 | JGI IMG/M metagenome (GOLD analysis project Ga0335081, IMG submission 206713) | Soil microbial communities from Loxahatchee National Wildlife Refuge, Florida, United States - Lox_Sample_3.5 | ecosystem: Environmental > Terrestrial > Soil > Wetlands | place: USA...
CAACGACGTGTCCGCGGGCCGGCTCGATGCCGACATGGGGGCCACAGCGGCACGGGCCGGCGCGGGGATCATCCTCATGCACAGCCGCGGCACGGTGAGCACCATGGCGCGGCTCGACCACGCCGAGTATGCCCCGGACGTCGTCACCGCGGTGCGGGCCGAGCTGAAGACGGCCCTCGAGGCAGCCGAGCGGGCGGGAGTGCCCGCGGACCAGATCGTGCTCGATCCGGGGCTGGGCTTCGCCAAGACTGCGGAGCAGAACCTGGTGGTCTGTGACCGCCTGGCGGTGCTGGCTTCCCTGGGACGGCCAGTGCTGGTTGGCCCGTCACGCAAGCGCTTTCTGGGTAGCGCGACCGGGCGGGAGGTGCCTGACCGCGATGTGGCGACGGCCGCCGCCTGCGTGATGGCCTTCGAGCGGGGCGCGCGCCTGTTCCGCGTGCACAACGTGGCCGTGACGCGCGATGCCCTGGCTGTCGCGGCGGCGGTGCGCGGCGGGTACTGAGGCCTTCCCCATCGCCGCCGTGACGCGTCGCCCACCGTACCGACTGGCGCTCGTGGCGTCGCTGCTCGTCCTGGCCGGCTATGTCGCAACCCTCGCGCCGACGGTGACGTTCTGGGATGCGGGAGAGTTCATCGCCGCGGCGAAGTCGCTCGGGATTCCCCATCCGCCAGGCACCCCCCTCTTCGTCATGCTGGCCCACGTCTGGGCCGCCTTGGTGCCTCTCGCCGAGTATGCGCAGCGGACCAATCTGCTGAGCGCGGTGCTGAGTGCCGCGGGTGCCGGCTTTCTCTTTCTGGTCGCGCACGAGACCCTCACGCAAGCCACGACGCGTCTGCCCGAGCGGAGCGCTGCGGTTCTTCGGTCCGGCGGGGCATTCGCAGCCGCGCTGATCGGCGCCTTCAGCTTCACGGCGTGGCAGAACTCCAACGAGACCGAGGTATACGCCGCGGCGACGTGCACGATCTCGCTTCTCCTCTGGCTCGTCCTCCTCTGGCGCCGCGAGCGAGGCGGCCCTCGGGCTCCGCGACTCCTGCTCCTCATGGTGTATCTCGCGGGACTTTCGATCGGCAATCATCTTCTGGCTCTCCTGGCAGGTCCCGCCGTGGTCGCGTTCGTTGCCTCCGTCTGTCTGACGGCGCCGGCCGCCGGAGTCGAGTCACGCCGCTCGGAATGGGTGCAGCTCGGCGTGGTAGCCGCGGTCTGGTCCCTGCTGGTCGCGACTGGTCTGGGTAGTACGTCCCTCATACTGGTGGCAGGGCTATGCGTCGTCGCGGCGGCGGTGGTAGCGGCGCGCGGCTCGAATCTGAGCTTCGCGGCTGCCGCGGTCGCCGTGGCGGCCATCGGGGTCACGACCTATCTGTTTCTCTATCTGCGGGCGGCCCAGCACCCGGTGGTGAACGAGGCGGACCCCGAGACCTGGTCCGCTCTCCTCGCCGTAATCCGCCGGGCGCAGTACCCCGTTCGCACCCCGCTCGATGACCCGACCGTTCTGCACGGCCCTGACAACCCGGGCCGGACGTTCGCCATGTTCGGCCTCCAATTGGTCAACTACATCCAGTACTTCGACTGGCAGTGGGCGAATGGGATCGAACGCGTGATCAGGCTCGGCGCGGTCGCCTTTCCCGTCCGGACATTCGTGTCGCTCGGCTTCGCCGCGCTGGGCGCCAGGGGGCTGTTCCTGCAGCGCCAGGTGGACCGCTCGGCGTGGTGGCTCCTGTTCATGCTCTGGCTCGTCACGGGAGTGGGCCTGATCGTGTATATGAACTTCAAGCCCGGGTACAGCATGGGTTACGATACGTACCCGGACCCGGCGGATCATGAAGTCCGGGACCGCGACTACTTCTTCGTGGTAAGCTTTGTCATCTGGGGGTTGTGGGCGGGGCTGGGGGCGTTTTCGCTGGTGCGGGATGTCCTGGCGCGGCGTGGCCGGGCAATGGTGCGGATGATCGCGCTCGCGGCGATTGCCCTGGTGCCCTTCGCCGGGAACCTCGCGGCCGCGACCAGGCGCCAGGGCCCCGACGTCAGGCTGGCGGCCGATTTCGCCTACGATCTGCTCAACTCCGTGCCGCCGTACGGGATCCTTTTTACGCTCGGAGACAACGACACCTTTCCCCTGTGGTGGGCGCAGGAGGTGGAAGGTGTTCGGCGGGATGTGCTCGTTGTCTGTCTGGCCCTGGCCGAAACCGACTGGTACAAGCGGGAACTGCGGGACTTGCCGGCCCGGGCGTTTGACAGCGCCGCGGCGCCACCGATCTGGCAGGGCCGGCTGCCCAGCGCGCCGACCAACCCGCCGCTCGATCTGAGCGATCAGGAGATCGCGGCGTTGGTGCCGCAGCAGACGGATCGAGACATTTCGATCCCGATCGGCCCGGTGACCACGGTGCTGCGGAAGGGGACTCCGCTCTACACTCGTGACATCGCCGTGCTCCGGATCCTGCAGGAAAATCTGGGCAGGCGCCCAATCGCGTGGTCGCTGACCACCGGGCGCCACTACTACGGTCTGGATCCCTATCTTCTGCAGCAGGGCCTCGTGATGGCCCTGCAGCGCGCTCCGGTGGATACCACGAGCACCGACGTGGACCGCCACCGCATTCTCGGCCTGGCCCTGGACGTGCCCACAACTGATCGGTTGCTGTGGGAGACCTACCGGTACGGCGGCCTGCTCGGAGCCACCCCTAGGGCGCTGGAGCCGACTGCCGCGGGGATCGCCAACGACCTCGCGCTGCCATTCACTCAATTGGCGTACGCCTACCAGCAGCGCGGCGACCTGGAGCGCGCGCGGCGAAACCTGGAGCGGGCCGGGCGACTTTCTGACAGCCCCGGGCTCAGTCAGGCGTTGCTTCCGTTGCTCCGCCAGCCCGGAGGGTCGGTCCAGGAGAAGTGAGCTTGGCCCCTTCAAATAACCTCAACCCGGGCCTACATTTACCTCTCATGTCGTACCCGGAGCTGGCCCGACGGGTGGGCGAGGTCCGAGCCCGGATCGCGGAGCGGCAGGCGGCAGCCGGGTGGAGCCACCCGGTGTCCATCGTCGCGGTGACCAAGACGCATCCTCCCGAAGCGGTGCGAGCCGCCGTAGCGGCCGGCCTCACCATGGTGGGAGAGAACCGGGTCCAGGAGGCGCTGGCCAAGCAGGAGGAGTTGAGTGACGTTCAGGTGGAGTGGCACCTGATCGGCACGCTGCAGCGGAACAAGGCCCGTCTGGCGGTGAATCGGTTCGCGCTGATCCATTCGGTGGATAGCGCAGCGCTCGCGGCGGAATTGGATCGCAGGGCCCGTCCCGGCAGCCGGCAGTCGATCCTGCTTCAGGTCAACTGCTCGGCGGAAAGCCAGAAGGGCGGCGTGACGCCGGAGGAGTTGCCAGGGCTTCTGGCCGAGGCATCGAAGCTCCCCCGCCTCGAGGTCCGAGGCCTCATGACCATGGCGGAGCTGACGGAGGACGAGGGGGTGCAGCGGGCCGCCTTTCGGAGGCTCCGCGACCTGCGGGATCTCGCAGGACGAGACGGCTTCGACCTGCCGGAACTGTCGATGGGAATGTCGGGGGACTATCTGGTGGCCGTGGAGGAAGGGGCCACGATGGTCCGGTTGGGTACCCTCCTGTTTGGAGAGCGCGGCACATGAGCGACGACGCGTTTCATCTCACGCCAAGCGACGTTCGGGCGCAGGAGTTCCAGCGCGCGTTTCGCGGCTACGATCCAGCCCAAGTGGACGAATTCAAGAACCGGGTTGCCGAAGAGCTGGACCGCCTGACTCGCGAGCGTCTCAAGCTCGACGAGCGGCTGCAGGGGTTCCAGGAGCAGTTGCGCGCGTTCCGCGAGCGCGAGCGCGCGATGAACGAGGCGCTCCTGGCGGCGCAGCAGCTGCGGGTGGCGGCCCAGGAACAGGCCGAGCGCGAAGTCGAAACCATCGTGCGGGAGGCGAAGGCCGACGCGCTCCGCCTGGTCAACCAGGCCCAGGAGGAGGAGCGGCAGATCCGCGAGCGGCACGAGCTGCTGCAGCGGCAGTTCGCCGCCTACCTGGCCAACTTCCGCGCGCTCCTGGAGCGGCAGCTGGGGGAAATCGAAGGCCTCCAGACGCATGCCCAGCTTTCCCATCAGGTCCAGACGGAGCTCCTGCTCAAGCGCCACGCATGACGGCGGGCTCCTTGTTCGAACGCATCGAGCAGGCGGCCGGCGTGGTGCGGTCACGGGCGCGGCTCAAGCCCGAGGTCGCGATCATCCTGGGGACGGGCCTTGGCGGGCTGGCCAAGGAGATCGCGACCGAAGCGGTCATCCCCTACGAAGAGATTCCCGGCTTTCCGCTCTCGACGGTTGAGAGCCATGCCGGCCGACTGCTGGTCGGGCGCCTGAAGGGCAGGGCCGTAGTGGCGATGCAGGGTCGGTTTCACCGCTACGAAGGGTACTCCCTGCAGGACGTCACCTTCCCGGTGCGCGTCATGCACGCGTTGGGCGCGCGAACGCTCGTGGTAACGAACGTCTCGGGAGGCATGCACCCGCTCTGGGCGCCGGGCGACCTGGTCCTCATTGCCGACCACATCAATCTGCTGGGAGACAATCCGCTCATCGGGCGGAACGATGAGCGCCTGGGCCCGCGCTTTCCCGACATGTCCGACCCCTACGACGCGGCGCTCCGGAGCCGGGTCCGGGCCCTGGCGCTGGCCCAGGGCATCGCGCTCCGGGAAGGGGTGTACGTCGCCGTTCCCGGGCCCAATCTCGAGACCCGCGCGGAATACCGCATGCTGCGGGGGATGGGGGCGGACATCGTCGGCATGTCCACCGTCCCGGAAGTGATCGTCGCGGTGCACCAGGGAATGAAGGTGGCCGGTCTCTCGATCATCACCGATCAATGCCTGCCGGACGCGCTCGAACCGGCGGCGATCGAGAAGATCCTCGCCACCGCGATGGGCGCGGAGCCCAAGTTGACTCGGTTGGTCGCCGCTTTGGTCGAACAGATTCCTCAATGACTTACCGCCCCTGGCCGGACGGGGGCGCCGACCGCATGGAGCGCGAGCTGCTCGAGCGCTGGCGGTCGGAGCGCCTGTTCGAGCGGACCCTCGAGGCGACCCGCGGCGGTTCTCCCTTTGTCTTCTTCGAAGGCCCCCCGACGGCGAACGGGAAACCGGGCATCCACCACGTCTTTGCCCGGACCATCAAGGACCTCATCTGCCGGTTCCAGACCATGCGCGGACGATCGGTCACCCGGATCGCCGGCTGGGACACGCACGGCCTTCCCGTGGAGATCGAGGTCGAGAAACAGCTCAAGCTGAACGGCAAGAAGGCCATCGAGGAGTTCGGAGTCGAGGCCTTCAACCGCCTCTGCCGAGAGAGTGTCTTCACCTACAAGGCGGACTGGGAGGCTCTCTCCAACCGCATCGGGTACTGGCTCGATTACGCCCACGCATACATCACCTACACGAACCAGTACATCGAGACGGTGTGGTGGCTGCTGCACCGCTTGTTCGAACGCGGCCTGCTGTACCGGGGCCATCGAGTGCTGCCGTATTGCCCGCGCTGCGGCACGGTGCTGTCGAGCCACGAGCTGGCGCTCGGTTACGAGGCGATCCGGGACAAGTCGATCTACGTGACGTTTCCGCTGCAAGGCTCGGAGCTGGAGCTGGTGGTGTGGACCACGACGCCGTGGACCCTGCCCTCGAACGTCGCGGCGGCGGTCCACCCCGATCTCCACTATGGCGTCTACCGGAGCCCGAAATTCCCCGGGCGCGCCTTCGTGATGGCGGTGGATCGGGAGGAGAAGCTGCGGGAGGTCCTGGGTGACGAGATGGTGCGGGACCTCCATACCCTCCGGGGCAGCGATCTGGTGGGGCGGCGCTACCAGCGTCCACTCGAGGTGGTCGCCATCCCGGAAGGGAAGAGCCATTCCGTCGTCCTCGCGGGAGATTTCGTGACCGCCCAGGACGGGTCCGGCATCGTGCATCTGGCGCCGGCCTTCGGCGCCGACGACTACGCCGCCGGTCAGGCCCACAATCTGGCGCTGCTGAGGCCGGTCGCGGGGGACGGGACCTTTCAGGGGACCACCTGGCCCGAGATCGAGGGCCGCCTGGTGACGGCCGAGGAGACTAACGACCTCATCATCCGCCGGCTCAAGGCCGACGGCCGGTGGCTCCGCACCGAGCCGTACGACCACGACTACCCGTTCTGCTGGCGCTGCAGCAGCAAACTCATCTACTACGCCCGCGACAGCTGGTTCGTTCGCACCTCGGCGCTCAAGGAACGCATGCTGGAGCTCAACCGGTCGGTGGCCTGGCAGCCGCCAGAGGTAGGTTCGGGCCGGTTCGGCTCTTGGCTGGAGAACAACGTGGACTGGGCCCTCTCGCGGGACCGCTACTGGGGGACGCCGCTCCCGGTCTGGGTCTGCGACCGGGAGGCAAGCCACGTGGACGTCGTGGGGAGCTACGCTCACCTGGCGGACCGCTGGGGTCGCCCGCTCCCGCCCGATTTCGATCCCCACAAGCCGTACATCGACGGCTACGACTGGCGCTGCGCCTGCGGCGGCACCATGCATCGCGTCCCGGAGGTCATCGACACCTGGTTCGACTCCGGAGCGATGCCCTACGCGCAGTGGCATTACCCCTTCGAGCACGAGGCCGAATTCCGCGATCACTTTCCCGCGGACTACATCTGCGAGGGCGTGGACCAGACGCGGGGCTGGTTCTATTCCCTGCTGGCCATCGCCACGACCGCGTTTGACAGCCCTGCCTACCGGCACGTGATCGTGAACGAGCTGGTGCTCGATGCCGACGGCCAGAAGATGTCGAAGTCGAAGGGGAACGTGGTGGATCCCTGGCAGATGATCGGGGAGTTCGGGGCGGACACCCTCCGCCTCTACCTCCTCGTGTCGAGCCAGGTCTGGCTGCCCAAGCGGTTCGATCCGCGGCAGATCTCCCAGGTCACGGGTGACTTTCTGCGGGCGCTCCGCAACAGTTACGAGTTCTTCCGGCTCTACGCCTCGCGCGTGGGCGGCGCCCCACCCCGGTCCGCCCGAACCGAGGCCGATCGATGGATCCTTCGACGGCTGGAGCGGACCGTGGAGGTCGTGACGGCCGCGTGGGAGGGCTACGAACCCACGGCCGGGGTGCGGGCCCTGATGGATTTTGTGGTCGACGACCTCTCCAACTGGTACGTGCGTATCAGCCGGGAACGCTTCTGGGCCCCCGACGCTGAGGCCGATACCGCTGCCTCCGCCACCCTCTGGGAATGCCTGGTGGTGGCGAGCCGCCTTCTGGCGCCGGCCGCTCCCTTTGCCAGCGATTGGCTCCATCGCGCGTTGACCGCTGAGTCGGTGCACCTGGGCGCGTGGCCAAGGCCCCGGCCGGGGGTGGACGTGCGGGGCCGCGGCGCTCCGGTGCCGCCGGCCGAGGATGCCGAGTTGGAGGCTGCCATGGACGCCATTCGGCGGCTGGCCTCACTGGCACGCGCGGCGCGGGAGCAGGGGAAGCTCCGGGTCCGTCAGCCGATTCGTCGCATGCGGATCGCCGTCCCCCGCGGTGTGCAGGGGGGCGCCTTCCGCCGGCTGTTGGAGACCTTGCGGGCGGAGGTGAACGTCAAGGAGATCCACCTCGCGGAGTCCGATACCGATCTGGTGCGCCTGAAGGGCAAGGCCAACTTCCGCTCCCTGGGCAAGCGGTATGGCAAGGACACGCCGTCGGCCGCCCGGACGGTGGAAACGCTCACCAGCGACCAGCTCCGGACCCTGGAAGCCGGTGGCTCGGTCTCCTTGCATGGAAACGGGTTGGAAATCGTTTATTTTCCCGAGGATGTAGTGGTGGAGCGGGAAGTGGCCGCGACCGGATGGCTGGTCCAGAGCGACGGCCCGCTGGTGGTGGCGCTGGACCCCGAGCTCGACTCCGAACTCACCCAGGAAGGCCTCGCCCGCGAGCTGGTGCATTATGTGCAACGGCTTCGGAAGGAGGCGGGGCTCGCGGTTTCGGACCGGATCGACCTCGGAATCGAGGGGCTGGGTGAGGTGCTGGCAGCGGCGGAGGCGCACCGCGACTTCATCATGACCGAGACGCTCGCCCGCCGGCTGTCGATGGGGACCCAGGTGGCCCAGGCGGAGCATCGGCAGGCAGCCGAGGTAGATGGATATCACGTGACGTTGACTTTGCGGCGGCATGGGGCCGACGCCTGAACGCCCGACGGACCGAGGACGGACAGGAAAAGGGGCATGAATAAAAAGCAGCTGGTGCACTTCGAGAAGCGGCTCATGGAGGAGCGGGCTCGCGTCATGAAGGAACTCGGCTATTACGACGAGTCCTTCAACGCAACCCTGCAGAACGCCGACGGCGACCTTTCGTCGTATTCGTTCCACATGGCGGATCAGGGCACCGACGCCATGGAGCGCGAGAAGCAGTTCCTCTTCGCCTCTCAGGAGGGACGCTATCTCTGGCATGTGAACGAGGCCCTGCGCCGCTTGTACAAGACGCCGGACCGCTTCGGCCTCTGCCACAACTGCGGCAAGGAAATCAATTTCGAGCGACTGGATGCCCTGCCGCACGCGCGACTCTGCATCGAGTGCAAGGAAAAGGAAGAGAATGGGAAACGGCGCTGAGCGGCGTCTCTACTGGGGCGCCGGCATCAGCATCCTGGCCATCGACATCGTGACCAAGTATCTGGCCGAGCAATACCTGGTCCGCTCGTCGGGTCGCTCCCTCATCGGGGAGTGGGCCCAACTCCGTCTCGTGTACAACCCGGGCGCCGCCTTTGGGCTCGATCTGGGTCCGCTGTCGCGCTGGATCTTCATGGTGATTGCGATCTTGGCCGTGGTCCTGCTGTACCGCTACCACCGCTCGGCCTACCCCGGTGACTGGTTCCGCCAACTGGCGCTCGGGCTGGTGAGCGGCGGGGCGCTCGGCAACCTGATCGACCGGATTCGTTCCAGTCAGGGCGTGGTCGACTTTCTGGATCTGGGAGTGGGGGTGTGGCGGTGGCCTACCTTCAACGTCGCGGACATGGCGGTGAGCTGCGGGGCGATCGCCCTCGCGCTCAGCCTCTGGCAGGAGGATGCACGCCGCGAGGCCGCGGCTCAGGATCCAGCGCCACCGGGGGGTACACCGCCCGCTCCGGCCACTGCCGCGAGGAGTGAGGAGTAGGGGTGGGCCCGTCCGCGCCGACCGCACCTTCCTCTCTCTCCTTCACGGTCCTTCCTCCCACCACCGAGCGGCTCGACCGCTTTCTCGCCGACCAGCTGCAACTCTCCCGGACCCAGGCCGCGCGCCTGGTGGCGGAAGGCTGCGTGCGCGTGGCCCAGCAGGTGGCGCGGGCCTCCCGCACCCTTGTTCGGGGGGAACTGGTGAACGTGAGCTTTCCGGCCGAGGAGCCGCCACGTTTGCTCGCCGCGACCCCGCGAGCGCTCGAGATCGTCTACGAGGACGAGCACCTCGCGATCATCAACAAGCCGGCCGGTTTGGTGGTGCATCCGGCTCCGGGACACTGGGACGACACGCTGGTGAATGCCCTGGTGGCCCGCGGGACCACCTTGTCGGGCGGGGCGGAGGGGCGGCCAGGCATCGTGCACCGGTTGGACCGGGACACCTCCGGCCTCATGGTAGTGGCCCGGACCGACCTGGCTCATCGCCGGCTGGGCGCGATGCTCGCTGCGCGCCAGGTGAGCCGACGTTACGCGGCGCTCGCGTGGGGACATCTTGATCGTTCTCCGCTCACCATCGATGCGCCGCTGGCCCGCCATCCGCGGGACCGGAAGCGGGTGACGGTCACCGAGGGTGGACGCACCGCCAGGACCGTCGCCAGCGTCATCTGCCGCCTCGCGCTGGTCGACCTCCTCCGGCTCGAGTTGCATACCGGTCGCACCCACCAGATCCGGGTCCATCTCGCCCACATCGGTCATCCCGTGGTGGGCGACCCTGTCTACAGCGCCGGTGGCAGCCGACGCATGAGCGGCCAGCAGCGCCTCGCGGCCGAGGCCCTGGAACGGGCGGCGCCCCGGCAGGCACTCCACGCGGCGTGGCTACAGTTTCGACACCCGATCACGGGCGAGCCGCTGGATTTCAGGGCGGAATGGCCGGCCGATCTGGCAGAGCTGCTCAACCTCGCCGTGGGGCCCGAACATCCCGTTGCTCCACTTCAACCGCTTCGGTATCTTCGTTTCTTTGAAGCACATGGCTGATCCCGGCCCGCTCAGGATGGTTCTCTTTCGGCTTGGCCCCAAGCTCTGGGCCGTGCCCGCTGGGGCGGTGCGCGAGGTCATCGCTCCGGAGCGGCCGACGCGGATTCCGGGCACTGACCAAGCCGTGGCCGGCCTCGTCAACCTGCGCGGGACGCTCCTCACGGTCGTGGATGGGCGTCTCGCGCTCGAGCGCGACGCCGATACTGAGACGGCACCGGGCGCGATTCTCGTGGTGGAGCGCAACGGGCGTGGCTACGGGCTGGGAATCGATGAGGTACTGGACTTGGTCGATGTCCGGCCGGAGGACCTGATGCGCGTCGCGCCACCAGAGGGGACGGCAATCCGCGGGGTGCAGGCGCAAGGTCGTCACGGCGGGCGCACCTTCGCGGTGCTCGATATAGAGGCGGTGTTCGAGCCGGTGCTGGACTGAGGCGGGTACCACGGGGCTGACGAAGCGGCCCGGGTCGCAACTGGACGAGGGAGGAACGCGTGAGCCACACGGTGCTGGTCTGCGACGATGCCATCTTCATGCGCACCATGATCTCGGACATCCTCGCCCAGGCCGGCTTCGACGTGGTGGGCGAGGCGGAGACCGGCCGTGAGGCGGTGGAGAAGTACCGGCAGCTCAAGCCCGACCTGGTCACCATGGACATCGTGATGCCGGACATGGGCGGCATCGAAGCGGTGCGGGAGATCTGCAAGGATCACCCGGACGCACGCATTCTGATGTGCAGCGCCATGGGCCAGCAGGCGCTTGTCGTGGAAGCGATTCAGGCTGGCGCAAAGGACTTCGTGGTCAAGCCGTTCCAGCCGTCCCGGGTCCTCGAAGCGGTGCAGCGCGTCCTCGGCTGAAGCCGACATGGACCTCTCACGCTATACCACGCTCTTCCAGAGCGAGAGCCGCGAACAACTCGGCCTCTGTGGGCAGGGCCTGCTCGAGTGGGAACGCGAGCCGGGCCGGGCCGAGCCGCTGCTCACGGCCTTCCGCGCCATGCATACGTTCAAGGGCATGGCCGCCGCGATGGGGTTCACCGCTCTCACCGAGCTGGCCCATCAGAGCGAAACCCTTCTCGAGCGGCTGCGCGCCGATCCGCTGGGCGGCCGGGAGCGCACCGATCTCCTGCTGCGCGTGGTAGACGCGCTCGAGCGCGGGGCCCCGGTGGCCGCGCAGGGCGGGGAGTCGCGCCTCGATTTCTCCCCGCTCCTCGCGGAGTTGGCGCAGGCAATGGCAGGAACGCCGGCCGCTGCCGAAAGCGCGCCCGTCGCGGCAGCGGTGGCCCCGACGGCAGGGGGCGGACGGCGGGTCCGGATCGCGATTCGGTCGGGCGCCGCCATGCGGGGCGCCCGGGCGATTCTGGTGCTCCAGAGAGCCGAGCAACTCGGGCGGGTGAGCGGGCTCGAGCCGGGCGTCGAGGCGATGGAGCTCGATGGGTTCGATGGGAAGTTCAGCTTCTGGTTCGAGGCCGCGCTGGACGACGCCGGCCTGGCCGAGGCACTCCGGAAGGTGGGGGAGGTGGCTCAGGTCGAAGTCACCAGCGGGGCGGCCGAGGCGGTGACGACGGCCGAGCGGGGCCGCCAGATCCGAATCGACCTGGCTGGACTCGACGCGGTGACCAACCTGGTAGGCGAGCTCGTGGTGGCCAAGGGTCGGTTGGGGGCGCTCGCCGCTGACCTGGGCTCCGCCGACCTCCAGACCGCGGTGTCGCGCATCGACCGGATCTCGAGTGATCTCCACGCGGAGGTCATCGAGATGCGGCTCGCGCCGGTGTGGCAGGTCTTTGACCGGATTCCGCGTGTGGTCCGGGAATTGGCGCGCCAGCTGGGACGTCGCGTGCGGGTGGAGGTCGAGGGGGAGGATACGCGACTCGACCGCGCGAGTCTGGAGGAGATCGGCGAGCCCCTGATCCACCTGCTTCGTAACGCGGTCGATCACGGGATCGAGCTGCCCGCCGAGCGAGCCCGGCTCGGCAAGCCGGCCGAGGGGCTGATCCGGGTCACGGCGTCCAGCGACCGAACGACCGTCGTCATTCAGGTGAGCGACGACGGATCGGGCGTCAATCGCGAGCGGGTGCTGGCCAAGGCGCTCCGGATGGGATTCGTGTCCGCCGGGACCACCGAGCTGGACGACGACCAGTTGCTGCGCGTGCTCGGGCGACCTGGGTTCTCGACGGCCAAGGCGGTGACGGACGTGTCGGGTCGCGGCATGGGGATGGACGTGGTGCTGTCCCGGCTCCGGGCGCTGGGTGGCTCGGTCGAGTTGCGCTCCACCCCCGGCGCGGGCAGCGTGTTCACGCTGCGGCTGCCGATGACGCTTGCGGTAGTGCAGGCGCTGCTGGCGCGGGTGGGCGCCGAACAGTATGCCATTCCGCTTGCCGGCATCGCCGAGACTGTGGACTTCCTTCCCGACCGCCTAGCGCTGGTCGACGGCCGGGAGGCGTTCCTGCTGCGCGACGAGGCGGTTCGCACCGTGCACCTTCGCGAGCGGCTGGGGGTCGTGGGACCCCGGCAGCCGGGGCGACGGCCGGCGGTCATCGTCGAGGTAGGCGAGCGCCGCGCCGCCGTGGTGGTCGATGCCCTATTGGGCCAGCAGGAGATCGTGGTGGAGTCTTTCGATGCCCCGCGGGGAACTCTTCCGGTGTTCAGCGGAGCGACCATTCTGGGGGACGGGGTGCCCGCGCTGATCGTGGACCCCGCGGCGCTGGTCTGAGGAGGCCCTGATGGATGACGTAAGGGAACTCCACGCCCTACAGCGCGACGCGCTGCGTGAGGTGGCCAACATCGGGGCGGGGCACGCCGCGACCGCGCTCTCGCAGCTCACCAACCGCCGGATCATGATCTCGGTGCCCGAGGTCAACATCACGCGCCTCGAGGAGGTGCCGGAGATCCTGGGCCATGCGGACCAGGTGGTCGCGGCCGTCCTGATGCACATGATGGGCGACCTGACCGGCCGGACCCTGGTGCTCTTTCCCGAGCAGTGCGCCCGGACCCTGTGCGATATCCTGCTCCGCCGCCCGATCGGCACCACCACGGGCTTCGGCGACATGGAGCAGTCGGGGCTCAAGGAGGTCGGCAACATTCTCTCCAGCGCCTACATGAACGCGCTCTCGGACTTCATGGGGATGATGCTGGTGCCCTCCGTGCCGAGCCTGGCGATCGATCTCTGTGGGGCCGTGCTGACTTCGATCTACATGAACTTCGGCTACGACCGCGACTACGTGTTCTGCGTGGAGACGCAGTTCCTGTTCGAGGACCCCGGCCTCAAGCTGAGTGGGCACTTCCTGCTCCTACCCGACCTCGCCAGCCTGCGGGCCATCTTCGACGCCATCCGGCTTCCGTGAGGCACCGGTGACCGGGTCCGCCCTGTCCGAACGCGATCTCACCGTTCTCCGCTCGTTCGCGCGCCGGATCGACCCTGCGGACCCGGGGGCCCACAACAATCTCGGCGTTCTCTACTACCAGAAAGGGCTGGTGCCCGAGGCCATCGAGGAGTTCCTGCGGGCCCTGGAGTTGGACCCCCGGATGCAGGTCGCCCAGGAGAACCTCGAGATCGCGTACAACGCGACCGGCTACTACGACCGCCGGGTGGCGGAGCTGCGGGAGCGGCTGCGGCGGGAGCCGTATGATCTCGCCGCGCGGTGGGAGCTGGGGCGGACCTGCGCTGCTCTGGGGCATGCCGAGGAGGCGGCCGCGGAATTCGAGCAGATCCTCGCCCGTCATCCCGAGGACGTGGCCGCGCTGCTCCAGCTTGGCCTGGCCGAGCGGGGTCGGGGGAATCTCGAGGCGGCCACCGCCGCGTTCGAACGGGCCCGCGCCCTCGATCCCCACAGCTCGGTGACGCTCTTCTATTACGGGGAGGCCCTCTACCATCGCGGCCTGTCCGATTCGGCGCGGGTGGCTCTGGAAGAGGCGGTCCAGCGAAACCCCGACAACGCGGATGCCTACTACCTGCTCGGCTTCGTCTACGGCGATCTGGGCGAGCACGAGCGGGCGCGGGCGGCCACTTCTCGCGCGACCCAGCTCAACCCGACCCTGGCCCGCGCCCAGAGCAATCTGAGTCTGGCCCGTTACGACGGATTGGGGAACGGCTCGCGTCCCGCCCGGGCGTCGGCACCGCGGCCCGTGGTGCGGGAGGGCGCGACGCTGGCCCATTACAACCTCGGGCTCGCGTTCCGCCAGAAGGGGTATTACGTCGAGGCGCTTCGCGAGTACCGCATGGCGCTCGACGCCGGGGAGGATGCCCGGCTGGTCCGGCAGGCCATGGCGGAGGTGCATCTCCTCCGCCGGGACATCGCGGCGGCACTGGAGTTGTACGACGCGCTGCTGGCGGAGGACCCGGCTTCGCCGAAGCTGTGGAACGAGCGCGGAGTCTGCCTGCAGCAGGGCGGGCGGCGCGACGAGGCGACGATGGCCTACGAGCAGGCCATTGCCACCGACCCGCAGTACGCGCTGGCCTGGAACAACCTGGGGGTGCTGCGAAGCCAACTGCCCGAGAGCGAGGAATCGCTCGAGGCGTTTCAGCAGGCGCTGCACCTCGATCCGACGCTGACGGCCGCGCGCCTCAACCTGGCGCTGGCGCTGTTTCACCGGCGACGCTTCCAGCTCTCCCTCGAGGCCTATCGGCAGGCGCTGGCCGATCATCCGCAGAATGCGGTGGCGTGGAACGGGGTGGGACTCGTCCTGGTCGAGCTCAAGCGCTTCGAGGATGCCAAGCACGCCTTCTCGCGCGCGGTGGAGGCCGATGCCGGCAATGCCTCCGCGCACTACAACCTGAGCTTCTCGCTGAGTCACCTCGGCGATTTCGACGGCGCCCTCCGCGCCACGAAGCGCGCCCTGGAGTTGGAGCCGTTCTACGTCCCGCAGAAGTACTCTCTCACGATCGATCTGCAGTACGAGCACCCGGACATCACGATCGTGCCCCAGATCTCGGCCGACGTCACGGCGGACGCGGTCGGCGGGGACTTTCACTTCGACGAGAGATTGCTCGATCGGATCTTCGACGAGTTGCAGCCCAGCGAACGGCAGGCGGCGCCGAGCACGGAGGACCCGCTGGCCCTGGCCGCGGACTACATCCAGAAGGGCTTCCTGGAGCATGCTACCGCGCAGATCGAGCGGGCCCTGGCGCGCGGCACCGAGACGGCGCGCGCCACCACGCTGCTGGCGGAAGTGTTCGCGCGCCGCGGTCTCCACGGCGAGGCGCTGGAACGTTTCCGGGCCGCGCTCCGGCTCGATGCGGCGCAGCCCCGGGCGCTGCTGGGCGAGATTCGCGCCCTGCTGGCCTTGGGCCGCGGGGCCGATGCGCTGGAGCAGGCCGAGCAGCTGCTCCAGCACACCCCCGAGGACGTGGACGGCCTGGTCGCGGTGGCGCGGGTACGCCTCGCCGCGGGCCTCGCGGACGAGGCGCGTGTGGTGCTGCGTCAGGCCCGAGTGCTCGAGCCGGGCCGACCCGACCTCCTTCAGCTCGAGGCGGCCGTCTGCGAGCAACTCGACGACCTGGAGGCCGCCGTCGAGGCATGCCACGCGGCGCTCCAGCTGGATGGAGCAGTGCCCCAGGTCTGGCGGGACCTGGGGCGACTCGAGGAGCGGCGCGAGAACTGGGTTGGCGCCCGGGTCGCCTACCAGCGCGCCCTCGATCTCCTGCCGACCTACATGGAGGCGGCCCTCGCGATGGGCGACCTCCTGCGACGGACCGAGTCGCCGCAGGCGGCGGTGGATTGTCTGGTCGAGGTGCTCCTGCTCGAACCCTGGGACCTCGAGGCGCTGCTGCTATTGGCCCGAGCGCTCCTCGAGGACAGCCGCCCCGAGCAGGCGCTCGAGGCGGTCGACCTGGTCCTCAAGTTCGTCCCGGACCACGATGGGGCCCTGTTCCATCGCGGTGTGGCGCTGGCGCGGGTGCGGCGCTACGGCGAGGCCGTGCAGGCCTGGGAGCGGGTGGTGCAGGTGGAGCCGACCGGCCCCTTCGCACAGGCGGCGCGGACCCACGCCCGTTCGGCGCGGGACCTGGCGCACATCTTCGCGGGAGCGGCCTGAGCCATGGCCATCGAGGGCCCGCTCAAAGAGCTCAGCATCCACGACGTGTTTCAACTGCTCGACCTGAGCCGGAAGACCGGCACGCTGCGGGTGGCCTCCGACCTGCGGCAGAATGCCGGGACCGTGTACTTCGAGGACGGGGCCGTGGTGGGGGCCGAGATCCGCAGCAACCCGCATCCACTGGGCAAGCTGCTCACCAAGGCCGGGCGGGTAACGGAACGCGAGCTGATGCAGGCCCGGGGGCTGCAATCCGGCGGCGACACCCGGCGCCTCGGGGCGATTCTCGTGGCCGAGGGGCTGCTCACGCAGCGCGACCTCGATCGGTACGTCCGGCTGCAGATCGAGGAGGTGGTGTTCGAGCTGGTGGGATGGTCCGAGGGGTACTTCTCGTTCGAAGAGGGGAAGCAGGGCGCCTGGCCGACCGAGGCGGAGTTTCGGGTCCCCACGGGGCAGCTGCTCATGGAGGCGGCGCGGCGCACCGATGAGTGGTCCCGCATCGAAAAGAAGATCACTCACCTCGGGCTGGTGCCGAACCTTGCCCCGGTGGTCGACACCGCGGCCCCGCTCGATCTCCTGCCCGCCGAATGGGAAATCCTCGCGGTGATCGATGGCGAACGGTCGGTGCGCGACCTCGGCTCCGCGCTCGGCCGCCCGGAGTTCGAGGTGGCGCGCACCCTGTTCGGGCTTGCGACCGCGGGCATCGTGCTGCTCGAGGACCCGGCCCGGCGCGCCGTAGAGGCGATCGGCGGGGCGGACCTGCCCATCCTGCTGGGCGAGGTCGACCAGCTCCTGGGCGCCGGCGATCCGGAGGCCGCCCGGCAGGTGGCCGAACAGGCGGTGGCGAGCAACCCGCAGCAGCCGTTGGCCCACTTGGCGCTGGGCCGGGCCCTTCTGGCCGCCGGCCATTCCGCGGACGCGGCCGAGGCCCTGTGGCAAGCGGTGCAGCTCGACCCCGGGTCCGCGCCCGCGCACCGACTCTTCGGCCTGGCGCTGTCGGGGGTGGGGCGCTTCCGGGAAGCGGCGCAGGTCTGGGACCAGTGGCGCCGGCTGGCCGGGAAGGCCCCGGAAGAGGATGCTCAACAGCCGGCGGTGGAGCGCGTACGCCAGGCGGCACTCACTCTGGACCTCGCCCTGCGGGGATCGCATGACTGAGGACATCCGCTCGCTGTCCGCGCAGTATGCCGCCGATCCATCGAGTCTGGTGTTTCTGAGGTTGGGCGAGGCGCTTCGGCAGCGAATGCAGTACGACGCCGCGCTCAAGGTGGCCCTCTCTGGGCTGGGCCGGTACCCCCATCTTCCCGATGCGCACGACCTCTACGCCCGCATCCTCACCGACCAGCGCGACTACGCCACCGCCTTCGACGAATGGGACACCGTGCTCCGTCTGGCGCCGCACCACGTGGGTGCGCACAAGGGGCTCGGCTTCCTGTATTACCGGGCCGGCGAGCCGGAGCACGCGGTCTACCACCTGCGACTGGCGGCGGAACTCGACCCCGGTGACCAGGGACTGCGTGCGGCCGTCGAGCGGGTCGCCGGCGGGGAGGAGATCTGGGACCAGCCTCTTCCTACCGTGCCTCCGGAGCACACCGATGAGGCGCGTGCCGCCACGGTCAGCGCCGGCGATCCGTTCGCGGGCCTCGAGGGGGCACACGACCGACTCCTTCTGGTCGACGCGGATGGCCTTCGCCTCGGCGGTAGTCTCCTCGGCGCGGGCCATCAGGATTTCAGTGACGATGCCGCCGCCACGCTTGCCGCCACGACCCGGGAGGCGGTGCGAGCCGCGCGTCTCCTCGAGTTAGGCGAGTGGCAGCACCTGACGCTGGAGGCGACCGAACTCAACGCCTGCCTCCTCAGCCCGACCGCCGACACGAGTCTCCTGGCCGCGATGGATGCCGGGCTCCCGGCGGGTCAGATGGCGTTCTTCGCCGAGCGGGCCGCCAAGGCGGCTCGGGCCTGGCTGGAGCGGGTGCGATGAGTCCGAGCTATTCCTCCTTGCTGGAAGCGCTCACCCGCCTCCGCGGCATCCGTGGGGCCATGGTGGTGGAGGCGGCCGACGGCATCGCGGTCGCTGAGGAGTTGATGGGTGGCCTCAAGGGCACCGCGCTGGCCGCGCTCGCCGCCAACCTGGCCGCGCGTGCCGCGGAGCTCTCGGGGCGGGGCGGTTTCGGCATGCCGCGCTTTCTGCACCTGCAGGCCACGGACGGCTCGCTCCTGATCGCGCCGGCGAGCCGGAACCTGGTGCTGGTGGCGGTGGCCGCGCGGGATGTGCCACTCGGACTGCTGCGACTCGAGATGCTGCGGATGGCGGAGCACCTGGTCTGATGCGGGCCATCGAGCCCTGGGTCCTCGGCCCCCTGCGCACCTTCGTGGCCGAGTCCTCGGCCCGGCTCGCCCTGGTGATGACCACGTCGGGTCAGGTGGTGGCGCAACACGGGTTCGCCGGCGCTCTGGACCTGATGGCGGCGGCCGCCCTGGGGACCGGGATCGTTGCATCGAGCAGCGAGCTGGCGCTGCAGATGAGCTGGCCGCCCTTTCGGATCGTAACCCACCAGGGCGAGCGGCAGAGCCACTTCCTCGCGTGGTTCGATACCCCGCGGGGCCGCTGGGTGGCGCTGGTGGTCTTTGGCGGGGAGACCAAGCTGGGGCTGGTCCAGATGTTCTTCGACCAGCTGGTAGACGAGCTCGTGGCCGCCGCGCCGCCGGACACTGTGCAAAAGCGGGAGGTCCTGGCGGCGGACTTCGAACGGGAGCTCAACGCGAGCCTCCGAGCCCTCTTCGGACGATAGACCCATGTCCCTCGTGAACTTCACGACGCGCGAGATCACCTGCAAGATCGTCTATTACGGGCCGGGGCGATCCGGGAAGACCTCCAACCTTCAATACATCTACGGCCGGGTGCCGGAGTCGCGCCGGGGGCGGATGGTCAGCCTCGCGACCCAGACCGACCGGACCCTGTTCTTCGACTTCCTCCCCCTCGATCTGGGCGTGATCAGCGGCTTCACCACCCGGTTCCAGCTGTACACCGTCCCCGGGCAGGTCTACTACAACGCCACCCGCAAGCTGGTGCTGCAGGGAGCCGATGGCGTGGTGTTCGTGGCGGACAGCCAGGCCCGGCGCCTCGAGGACAACGTGGAGAGCCTGCAGAACATGCAGGCCAACCTGCTGGCGCAGGGCGTCGACGTGCGCGGCTTTCCGCTGGTGCTCCAATACAACAAGCAGGATCTCCCTTCGGATCTCATCCTCACCCCGAGTGACCTCGACGACGCGCTCAATTTCCGCGGTTATCGGAGCTTCCCCGGCGATGCGCTGCGCGGGGCGGGGGTGTTCGAGACGCTCAAGGCCATTTCCGAGCTGGTGCTGAAGCGGCTCGCCGCCACGGGGAGCGGGGCTGCCTGATGACCCGGCTCAATCCCCGGTACCGGTTCGATTCCTACGTCGTGGGATCGGCGAACCGGCTTGCCGTGACCGCCGCTCGCGCGGTGGCGGAGTCGCCGGGGTCGGTCTACAACCCGCTGTTCGTGTACGCCGGCTCGGGGCTCGGCAAGACGCATCTGCTGATGGCGATCGGGCACCACGCAATGGAGGTGAACCCGCAGATCTCGGTCGAGTATCTGACCCTGGATGAGTTCATCGAGGCCTTCCATGCGGCCATCGCCTCCGGGCAGGGGGAGGCCTACCGGCACCGGTACAGCGACGTCGGTGTCCTCCTGGTGGACGACGTGCAGTTCCTGACCCATCGCCGGGAGATGCAGGCCGAGCTGCTGCGCCTGACCAACACGATGCTCGCGTCCGGCGGGCAGATCGTCCTCTCGAGCGATCGTCCGCCCAATGACATCGAGGCGCTGGACGAACGCCTGCTCCAGCGATTCGCGGGGGGCCTGGTCATTGATATCTCAGCCCCCGACTACGAAACCCGGGTGGCCATTCTCAACCGTCAGGCGGAGGAACGGAAGGCGCGCTTCGACCCGAGCGTCATCGAGGCCGTGGCGAGCTTTCCCATTGCCAGCATCCGCGAGCTCATCGGGGCGCTCAACCGGCTGATCGCCTATCAGGCGGTGAGCGAGGCGCCGATCACCTCGCAACAGGCGCGAGCGGTTCTCGCCAAGTCGATGCCTTCCACGGTGCGGGTCGCGCCGCAAGTCGTGGCGGCGGAACCGGCCTCACCGGCTGGTGCCGCGGCACCGGAGGCGCCACGCGAGACGACGACCCATCCCACCCTCACCTCGGACGAGTTTGGAGCGTTTCTCTCCGAGATCTCCTCCGCGGTGGCGCGCCAGGTCGAGGCGTGGCGCGGCCGGGTAGCGGAGGCAATTCTCCGCTGGCAGGGCGAGGGCTACCACACCGAACGTCTGGAACGGCTTCTCGAAGGAGAGGCGCCGGTCGATCCGGACGCCGCCCTCCAGGACTACGAAGAGGACATCGCCCAGTTGCGGCAGCTCGAGGCCGAGGCCCAGGAGCTTGATGCCCAGGCCGGCGGGCTCCCCGTGTTCCGCGACCCCAACCGGGTCGAAGAAGCCCGCGCGGAGGTGAACCGGATCCGGGAAGGGCTGAGCCCGCCTCCCGGGCCCGCCCCGATCTGGCGGGTCGAGGAGTTCGTATCATCGGTCACGAACGTCGAGGCGATCACCGCCGCCCGCGCGGTCCTCGAGGACCCCGGCCACCGCTACAACCCGCTGGTGGTCTATGGACCGGTCGGCGCCGGCAAGACCCATCTGCTCAACGGCATCGGAAACGTGCTCGCGGAAGCCAGCGGCAGCCTGGTGGCGTGCCTCAGGGCGCAGGACTTCGTCGAAGACCTGATCCGCGCCATCGACCGGGACCGAGTGGCGTGGTGGCGGGCGCGCTACCGGCGGATCACGGCGCTCCTCCTCGACGACGTGCAGGATCTGGGCGGCAAGGACCGGACGCAGGAGGAACTGTTCTGGCTGTACAACCAGCTGCTCGAGAGCGGGCGCCAGATGGTGTTCACCTCCGCCGTTCCGCCCGCCGAGCTCGAAGGGGTCGAGCCCCGGCTCCGGACCCGGCTCGAGGCCGGGCTGGTGGTCGAGCTCCCGAGCCCCGATCGCGAGGTTCGGGAGGCCATCGTCACGCGGAACCTGCGGGAGCGGGGGCACGAGGTGGATCCGGAGCTCGCCGCCTACCTGGCGAGCCGACCGGTCGAGACCGTGCGCGGCCTGCAGGAGCTGGTGCAGCGGGTGCTCGGTGCGGCCGAGATGGAGCAGGCTCCAGCCAGCGTCGGCTTCGCCCGCCAGCTGCTGGAGGGGAGTCCCGCCGGCCCCTTCCGCCGGTCGAGCGGGATGCGAACCAGCGGGCTCCTCTCGCCCACGGGCAGCCTGCGGAGCCGTGAGAAGATCGTCTGGGACTGGCCGGATATCGCGGATCGGCTGATCGAGGATCCTCGCTGATGGCGATCAAGGGGAGCCTCAAGGAAGCCAGCCTTCCCGACGTGCTTCAGCTCCTGGCGCTCGGGAAGAAGACGGGCTGCCTGGCCATCGCCGACCGCCAGAACTTCGGCTACATCTACTTCGACGACGGGCGCATCTGCTACGCCTCGATCGTCAACCGGCGGGACCGCATCGGTGACCTGCTCCGCAAGAACCAGATGGTCACCAACGAGCAGCTCGATCAGGCCATTCGGGTCCAGGAGGTGCATCGGGAGCGCCGGCTCGGGGACATCCTGATCGAGCTGGGTTTCGTGACGCGGGACGCCCTGGAGCGGCTGCTCTACCTGCAGATCGAGGAGGCGGTCTACCACCTGTTCACCTGGGCCCAGGGCACCTTCAACTTCGAGGCGGGGGTGCGGCCCGAGCAGCAGGTCTTCACCGTCTCGATCAATCCCGAGAGTCTCCTGCTCGAAGGGGCGCGTCGGGTTGACGAATGGAGCCAGATCGAGAAGAAGATCCCGAGCTTCGATCTGATCTTCGCCGTTGACGCGAGCCACCCGCCGGGCGACGACGTGGATCTCTCCCCCGAGCAGCGGCGGATCCTGCCCCTGCTCGATGGCAGCCGGGACGTGCGCCAGGTGATCGACGAATGCTCCCTCATCGAGTTCGATGCGGCCGTGGCGCTGTTCGGGCTCATCACGGCGGGCTACGTGCGCCGAGTGGGAACCTCGGCCAAGCCGGCCACGCCCCGTGCCAACGACGCCCGGGTGCAGGAGCACCAGAACCTCGGGATCGCCTTCTTCAAGACCGGGATGCTGGACGAGGCCCAGCGGGAATTCCGCCGGGTGGCGGATCTCCGACCGGACGACGCGACCCCGTACTTCTTTCTGGGCCTCATCGCCCTCAAGCAGGCGCGGTGGCTCGAGGCGGTGGATGTGCTCCAGCAGGCGGCGGAGTTGGGAGGTAAGCGGCCCGCCGCGCTTCATAACCTGGGCTTCGCCTACGAGCAGTTGGGCCGGCTGGTGGAGGCCGAAGCCGCCTATGCCGAGGCGGCCTCGCGGGCGCGGGACGATGCGAGGGTGATGATCGGCTGGGGAGTGACCGCGCTCAAGCGCAACGATCCGGAGGTGGCGCTGAGTCGCCTGCAGCGCGCGGGTGAGCTGCTGGGGGATCGGCCCAAGCCGCCGACCTGGTACTGGGCGATGGCCCTCGCCACCGCGTGTCAGGGCGACCTGACGGCATCACTGGAGATCGCCGAGACGGGGGTGGGAGCCCACGCCGGGAGCGGGCCGCTCCGCAACAACCTGGCCGTCCTGCAGGAGCTGGGCGGCGACCTTGCCAGCGCGGAGATGACGCTGCGCACCGCTCTGGCCGAGAATCCCACGCTGGCCCAGGTCTCCAAGAACCTGGGCGATCTGCTCTATCGGGCCGGCCGGTACGACGATGCGTTCGAGGCCTATGAACGCGCGGCCAAGCTGAGCCCCGAGTTGGGCGACGATCTCTACTTCAAGATGGGCAACATCGCCTTCAAGCGCCGCGACCGGGAGCGGGCCCGCGCCTGCTGGCGGCGCGTGACCGAGCTGAATCCGGGCCATCAACTGGCGCGCGCCAACCTCGACACCCTGGATGCCACCGCGTGATGGCCGGCGATGAACCGGGGCTGGCCGCCCTGGTGGAGCGGATCGCCGGGGAAAGCGGTCTGGACGTGGGGGCCTACAAGGACCGCTGCATGCGCCGGCGCATCGCGACCCGGATGCGGGCCTGCGGAGCCCAGAGCTACGAGGAGTACCTGCGGGTGCTGGACGAGCGCCCCGAGGAGTTCGAGCGTCTGCTCGACGCGCTCACCATCAACGTCACCAAGTTCTTCCGCAACCCGGAGACGTGGGACTATCTGGGGCGGCGCATTCTCCCCGGCCTGCTCGAGCGCTGCGAGGGACGGCTCCGGGCCTGGAGCGCCGGCTGCGCCTCCGGCGAGGAGCCCTACACCCTGGTGATGCTCATGGTGCTGGTGCTGGAGCGGCTGGGGCATCCCGATTGGCTCGAGCGGATCCGGGTGGACGCGACCGACGTGGACCGCGAGTGCCTGGCCCGCGCCGAGGCGGGTCGGTATGACCTCAAGGCCTTCAGCGAGGCCGACCGGACCATCCCCGGCCGCTTCTGCGCCGCCACGGGCCCGGGAGAGGTGGAGGTGCTTCCCGAGCTCCGCGCCCGGGTGCAGGTGAGGCGGTTCGACCTGACCGGGACGTCGCTCCCTCCGTCCTCTTACGACCTGATCTGCTGCCGGAACGTGGTGATCTATTTCGACCGCGGGACACAGGAACAGCTGATGCATCGCTTCGCCGACTCGCTCACTCCCGGTGGGATCCTTGTCCTCGGCAAGGTGGAATCGATCCTGGGGGGAGCGCGGTCGCGCTTCGAGCTGCTGGAGCCCCGGGAGCGCGTGTACCGGAAGGCCGCCTGATGTCCGATCCGATCATTGTGCGGGTCGCGGAGCTGCACGCGGCCAGCGGCGACGCTGTGCTGGCCACCATGGGCCTGGGGAGCTGCGTGGCCATCGCGCTGCACGACGCCGCGTCGCGGGTGGGCGGCCTGGCGCACATCCTCCTCCCGTCCCGATCCCTCAGCCGCTCGGGGGACAACCCGGGACGGTTTCCCCAGACTGCGCTGCCGGCGCTCATCGAGGAGATGATTCTGCTGGGCGCGGAACGCCGCCGCCTCGTGGCCCGACTGGTTGGCGGGGCCAGCATGTTCAGCAACCTGGTGCCGGCCGGATCGATGCAGATGGGAGACCGGAACGTGATCGCGGTGCGGGAGGTGCTGCACCAGCTGGCCGTGCCGATCGTGGGAGAGCTGGTCGGCGGCAACCGGGGGCGGTCGGTCTGGTTTCATGTGGCCGACGGCCGGATTCTGATTCGCGTGGTCGGCGAGCGTGACGAAGCCCTTTGACCTCCCCGGGGTGCTCGTGGTGGACGACAGCCCGTTCTTTCGCCGCCTGATCAGCGAGCTGGTGGCGGGGTCCGGAGAGTTCCGGGTGGTGGGCACCGCGACCAATGGCCTGCACGCGCTGGAACAGGTCCACGCGCTGGAGCCCGATGTGGTCACCATGGACCTGCAGATGCCGGAGCTGGGCGGCCTCGAGGCGATCGGGTACATCATGTCGGAGGCGCCGCGGCCGGTTGTGGTGGTGAGCTCGCATGCCGGCGCCGGGTCGCCGACGGCGATCCGGGCGTTGGAACTCGGTGCCGTGGAGCTGGTGGCCAAGGACGATACGCAGGGTCGTGTCTCCGCCCTCCGGATCGCGCCGCGCCTGCTGGCCGCGCTCCGAGCCGCCGTCGCGGCTGATGTGCATCGGGTCCCCGTGCTGGCCCGGCCGCGCCTGAGCGGCACAGCCGGGACGGCGGGGCGTCCGGAAGGCGAGGCCCGGCGCTGCATCGCGATCGCCGCGTCCACCGGCGGCCCGCGCGCTCTGGCCGAAGTGGTGCCCGGTCTCCCGGTCGGCCTCGAGGCCGGGGTGCTGATCGTGCAGCACATGCCGCCGGGCTTTACCAGGAGCCTGGCCGAGCGGCTCAACGGACTGAGCGCCGTGCGGGTCGTGGAGGCCGAGGCGGGGATGCCGGTGCGGGCCGACACGGTCTATATCGCCCCGGGGGATTATCATATGCGTGTGGAGGCGCAGGCGGACGGACTGCGGATCGGGCTCGACCAGGAGCCGGCGGTGTGGGGAGTGCGCCCCGCGGCCGACCCGCTGTTCCACTCGGTGGCCGGTGTGTTTGGCGCGGCGGCGATCGGGGTGGTGCTCACCGGCATCGGCCGTGACGGCGCCGCCGGGCTGCGGGCGATCCACGATGCGGGCGGCGTCGGCATCGCGCAGGATCGCGGGACCGCCACCGTCTACGGGATGCCGGCCGCAGCGCTGGAGACCGGCGGCACCGATCTGGTGCTGCCGCTCGGCGCCATCGCGGAGCGGGTCGGGGCGATCGTGCGGGAGCTTCCCAGGCGATGAGTCGTCGCGCTGCGCCCACGGGCGACGAGCTGCAATTCATCCTCTTCCGAGTGGGGCGCCGGGAACTGTCCGTAAGCATCACGCAGGTGGAGCGCATCCTTCCCTACGCGCGCCCGGAATCCTGGCCCGGACGCCCGGCCTTCGTTTCCGGCGGGGTTTCCTATGCGGAGCAGCGGGTTCCCGTCCTCGACCTGCGGCGCCGGCTGGCCGCCGAGCAGGCCCCGGAGGAGGACGCGCGGATCATGATCCTCGCGCTGGAAGGGGCGTCACTCGCGCTGGCGGTCGATCAGGTGACGGAGGTTGCCCGGGTCGACACCCGAACCATTGTATCGGCCGCGCAACCAGTCCCGGGGCTGCCCGCCGAGGCAACGGGGGGCTCTTTCGAGAGGTCCGGTCGGACGATTCCCATCCTCAATGCCGCCCGCCTGCTCACCGAAGCGGAACGGACGGCCCTAGCGGAGACGCGGACGTGAGCGAGACGCCGGCAGCCGATCCCCTGGTCACGGGTTATCGGCAGGAGTATCACGACATCGCGGCGCGGCTCGACCGCGCGGGGTCGGCTTCGGAGCGCGAGGCGCTCAAGCGCGAGATCATCGCCTTCTTCAAGCAGGTGGATGGCGCACTCACGGAGCTGGGCCAGCTGAAGGAAGATATCCGCGGGCTGGTCGATCGGTACAAGCAGGTGGCGGCGAGCGCGGAGTCGAGTCAGGCCCCGCAGTTCACCGGCGCCCGGCCGGTGGTGCAGCAGGATCACCTCGGCGCCTCGACGTTCATCGAGAAAGGCTGGAGCCTCATCTCCCTGGGTGACTACGCGGGGGCGATTCAGGCGCTGACCCGGGCGCTGGAGCTGGCCCCGTCCGAGACCCAGGCCCAGTCGCTGCTGGGCTGGGCCCAGATGCTGCACGAGGATTACGACGACGCGCTGGCTACCTTCAGCCGGGTGCTCATGAAGGAGCCGGCCAACTCACTGGCCCGGATCAACGTCGGCTATATCTGCCTCAAGAAGCGCATCTTCGGTGAGGCCATCGAGCATCTGTCGAAGGCCATCCGCCTCGACAACGACCGCAAGGCCACGCTGTACGCCCACTTCTACCTTGGGCTGGTCTATCTGGAGCGCGAGATGTACGAGGATGCCGTTACCTTCTTCCAGAAGACCCTCAAGCTGGGTCCCAACCTGATCGAGGCCCACTATGAGCTGGGCCGGGCCGACTGGTTCCTCGGGGACCATGAGGCGGCGCGACTGGCGTGGGGCGAGGGGTTCAAGGCTAACAAGTTCAATCCATGGGGCAAGCGCTGCAAGGAAATGCTGGACGTCACCGCCGCTGGGGGCGAGCCCCCGCGCAGCTCCTCCTGAGCCTCACGGTCCTCGGGTGGCAATGGCCCGCCCAGGCCGTGCAGGTGGGCGACGTCACCGTGGTGGCCTCCCCGGCCCGGCGGTCGCTCGGCGTGGAGCTCGCGGAAGAAGCGGAGCGGCCCCTCACCTGGCCCGGCCTGGGACGCCGGCCGCCGCCGCCATTCACCCTGGTGCTGGCCGACGACTCGGTGGCGCTGGCGCGCATGTCCCGTGGCCGGGCTCCCGGCTGGGGGGCAGGGGTCGCCTTCCCGCGGGCCCGGACCATCGTGATGCGCGCCGACGTCCCCGACCTGCCGCAGACCCTGCATCACGAACTGGGACACCTCATGCTCGGGACTTCGGTCCCGGGACCGCTTCCGCTCTGGTTCGACGAGGGGTACGCCTCCTACGCCTCGGGCGAACTGGGGCGCATGGAGGAGCTGGAGCTCAACCTGGCGGTTGCCAGCGGTCGCATTCCGAATCTGGATGAGTTGAACGGGATGCTGCGGGGTTCGGCGACGGCCGCCGACCTGGCCTACGCCCTGGCCGCCTCCGCGGTAGCAGAGTTGGACCGGCGACCGCCCCCCGGCGGCCTCGGTCCCCTGGTGGTCCGGCTCGAGCGGGGGGAGCCGTTCGATCAGGCTCTTGCGTCCGCGACCGGCCTCACGGTGGCCCAGTTCGAGGACGTGTGGCAGCGCTCCCTCAGGCACCGGTACAGCCTGCTCACCTGGCTTGCGGCGGGTGGGATGTGGACGGTTGTCGGCGCGAGCCTGGGTCTCCTCTGGTGGGCGCAGCGGCGGCGTGATCGCCCCCGGCGCGCGGCCCTGGATGAGGGCTGGGCGGTCGGGGATTCGGGCTTGGAGCCCGACGCTGGGCCGGCCGCTCCCGCCGAACCGGTTGACCGCGGGGCGCCGATGCAGTAAGCTCAACCCCCATGCCAAGTTCCGACACTCCCGCGGCCGGCTCGAAGCTCCGGTTTGGCCGCCGAAATGTCTTGCTCCTCGCCGCCGCGTTCGTCTCCCTAGTTGTGGGGTATTGGTGGTTGCACGCCGGTGGGACGACCGGGGCCGCCGCGCTCCTGGTTCTGGGTTACTGCGTGCTCTTTCCTCTCGGGATCGCGTTGTAGGCCGCGACCGGTCCAACGGGAGGCCCCTGATAACGGCGAATCTTCCACGCCCTCCCTCGGGGGGCGCGTGGCAGGGCCTTTGCCGGGCGAATAGCTCAGCTGGTCCAGAGCGCCTGCCTTACACGCAGGAAGTCGGGGGTTCGAATCCCTCTTCGCCCATCTGTAATCGCGGCGCGCTCCGGGCGCCGGGAACCTTCTTTCTGCGGAGACCGTTGATGCCCTCGAAGCGTTTGGTCACCTTCGCCTTCCTCTGGTGCGGCCTGGCCCCCGCGCTCTCCGCCCAGATTCCCACCCGGCCCAAGCAGCAGACCACCACCGCCGCGCCGCGGCTCCTGGTGGGCAACCCGTACTCCTATACGGTGGAGGATTCGGCCCATTCGGTGGCCATCGGCGACGCGATGCGGATCCGGATGGAGAAGCTGGCGGACGGCCAGTTCCGGGTGCTGACCCGGGCCGAGATGAACGATGCCTTGCGGCAGTATGGCTACCCGGTCGACGCGATCCTCAGCCCGCAGCCGCTCCGGGTCTTCGCACAATCGCTCAACGCCAAGGTGCTCGTCATGACCAGCCTGAGTCATGACGCGAGCGGCAAGCACCTGATCACGGCCCGGCTCGCCGGGTTGAACGACGATGCCGGAACGGTGGTCACGGCGCCGCAGGGCGGGAGCCAGGAGCATCAGGAACTGGGCACCCGGATCGCGGACGCCTTCCAACCGACGCTGGAGGCTTGGGACGACGCCCACCGTTGCGTGGACCTCTCCAAGACCGCCCCTGAGAAGGCGATCTCCGCGGGACAGAAGGTGATCGCGAAGCAGCCCACCAGTGGCCTCGCCAACTACTGCCTGGGCATGCTGGCCCTGGCGAGGGCCACCAAGCGGGACACGAACGAGGCCAAGGGTAGGTTCGAGGCCGCGGTGAAGGGGGACCCCCAGAGCCTCGCGGCATGGACTCAATTGGCGGGCCTCTACGAGGTGGCGAGCGACACGGCCAGCACCATCGCCGCCCTGAAGCAGATGCTGCTGATCGCCCCGACCAACCAGCCGTTGCGCGAGCTTGCCTTCAAGAAGTTTCTCGCCTATGGCCACCCGGAGATCGCGGAGCAGGTGGCGGAGGACGGCCTCAAGCTCGACCCGTCCAACGTGGACCTGTACGAGCTCAGGGCCAACGCCCGGGCTTTTCGTGAGAACTACAGCGGGGCGCTGGACGACCTCGAGCAGATCGTGGCCCACGATTCGAGCCGGGCCGACAGCACCTTCTTCGTGAAGTACCTGGTTTTCGCCAGCCAGAAGCCCGACACCGCGCGCCTGGTCAAGTACGCCTCGCGAGCGCTCCAGAAGTTCCCGGGCAACCTTACGCTGCTCAAGCAGGCCATCGGCGCCTATTCCCAGGTCGGCCTGTCGGACAGTCTGGTCCCGGCCCTCAACGCGCTCGTCAAGGTGGACTCGAGCGCCGCGATCGGGATCGCACTGCAGGAGGCGAAGAACCACCAAGACGCAAAGGACTACAAGGGGTCGGATCCGTACGTCGCCTTCGCCGCCCACTACGGCGACGCGCAGACCAAGGACGCGGCGGCCGCCTTCATGCTCCAGGGTGTGACGCCGATGCTGCAGCCTCCCCAGAACTGGCAGGCGCTCGCCGACACGACCCGCGCCATCCTCAAGCTGGCCAACCCGGCGGGGAAGGTCGCGCCGATCGCCGACCACTTCCTGGGTTTGGCGCTGGTGAACCTGATCGCGACGGCGGACCGGGAGGCGGAGGCGCAGAAGTCGTGCGATATCGCGCACAACATCGAGTCGATGAGTGCGGAAGCGCTCCAGGCGTTCAGCGCCGCAGCCCCCTACGCGGCGCAGCAGGACGCGCGGGATAAGATGGTCCAATACCTCACCGGCCTGAAGCCGCGGACGGCTTCCATGATCCGCGTGTATTGCAAGTGATCGCTTCGCGCGCCCCTACCCCCGGGGGGAGCCGGCTTCTATATTGCCCGCCGCGATATGAGGGGGCTGTAGCTCAGCTTGGTTAGAGTGCCGCACTGTCACTGCGGAGGTCGCGGGTTCGAGCCCCGTCAGCCCCGTTCCCGTCTCCGGTACCTTCGGCACCCCGTCCGCGTTCCCGCGGGCGGGGTGTTTGCTTTGCGTAGGCGGCGAGACCATCCGTGACGAGCGACAGTCCCGAATACCACCGTCCCGTGCTGGTGGCCGAGGTGCTCGGCGCGGCCCACGGTGCCCGCAAGATCGTGGACGGCACCCTGGGAGGCGGTGGGCACGCCGCCGCCTTTCTCGAGGCCGGGGCCGAGGTGCTGGCGATCGACCGGGACCCGAAGGCGATGGCCGCCGCACGGCGGCGTATCGGTGAAGGGGGAATACACTACCTCGAGGCCGACTTCACCTCACCCGAGGCGCTCGACGCGATCCGCGACTTTGCGCCCGAGTTCATCCTTCTGGACCTGGGCGTCTCCTCGCGCCAGCTCGACGAGGATGAGCGAGGCTTCTCCTTCCGCCCCGGCGTCCCGCTCGACATGCGCATGGGCGGAGCCGGGGTGAGCGCCGCGGCGCTGCTCAATACCGCCTCCGAGGCCCGCCTCAGGAGCATCTTCGCCGAGTACGGGGACGAGCGCCGCGCCGGGCGGCTGGCCCGCGAGGTGGTGCGCCGGCGCGGCGGCCACCCCTTCGCGACGAGCGACGACCTGGTCAACGCCATCCGCGCCGTGCTCGGCCCCCGGAGCGGGCCGCCGGACTTCGCCCGACTCTTTCAGGCCGTGCGCATTGCGGTCAACGACGAGCTCGAGGGACTCACCCGCTCCCTTCCACTTCTCCGGGATGCCCTGGCGCCGGGTGGGCGGCTGGCCGTGATCAGTTATCATTCGGGCGAGGACCGGATCGTCAAGCAGGCCTTCCGAGAGTGGTGCCAACAGTGCGTCTGTCCCCCGGAAGCCGTGGTGTGCACCTGCCGGGGCCGGCCGCTCGGAAGCCTGGAGCCGAGGAAACCCATCCACCCGTCGGACGTCGAGATCGCCGCCAATGCCCGCGCCCGCAGTGCCACCCTCCGGATCTTCCGCCGCGCCGAGGCTTAGGGGCCGGCATTGGGTCATGCTGTGGCTGCTGGTCTTCCTGGGCGTGGCGGTCGCCATCCAGGCTCGTCAGGCAGCGGCGGTAGTGACGGCGCGACAGGTGGCTCGCCTCCGCGAGCAACGGACGGTGCTCGAGGCCCAGCGATCCGCCCTGGAGCGCGAGATCCGGACGGCCACCAGCCGGGCCGTCCTCGGCGATCTGGCGGAGCACGAGCTGGGGCTCCACTCCCCGGTCGATGGCGAGTTGCAGGTGCTGCACCTGCCTTCCCGGCCCCACTGAGCCGATGGCCAGATCGGCGGCCCGCATCACCCTCATTCAGGCAGTGCTGGCTCTCGGCGCCCTCCTGGTCGTCGCGCGCGCCGGCCAGCTTCAGCTGGTGCAAGGTGCGCGGTGGCGGGACGAGGCCGAACGGTCCCGTCAGGTGGCGCAGGTTCTGCCCGCGCGGCGGGGCGGCGTGTACGACCGCAATGGCGTGCCTCTGGCCCTCACTCAGGAGTTCTTCAGCGTGGGTATCGCGCCGAACGAGCTGCGCGAGCCGGCAGCCGATGCACGTACCGTGGCGCGGGCCCTGAACGTCCCAGCCGCGCAGCTCGGCCGCGCGCTCGCTACCCGCAAGTGGGTATACCTCCGCGGCCCCTACAACGGCCTCGAGACGGATGACCTGCGCAAGGTACGTGGCGTGTACCTCGATCCCGTCTACAACCGGCAGTACCCGGAGGGCCGGTTAGCCCGCGGCGTCATCGGCGCCCTCAAGCCCGACAGCGGCTCCGGGGCGAGCGGCGTGGAGCTGGCCCTGGACTCGGTGCTCAGCGGCGAGCCCGGCGAAGCCATCGCGCTCAAGGACGTGGCGGGGCGCACCTACCAGTCGCCGGCCCGGCTCAGCCGTGCGCCCGTGCCGGGACACGATGTCTATCTCACCCTCGACGCCGAGCTGCAGGAGATCGCGGAGCGCGCGCTCGAGGACGCGCTGCAGCAGTTTCACGCCGCCGGCGGCGATATCGTCATGCTCGACCCGCGAAGCGGCGAACTTCTGGCCCTGGCCTCGCGGCACCTCGTCGACGGCAAGATGGTCGACGACAAGGCCTCGTTCTTCACCGACGCGTTCGAGCCCGGGTCGACGGCGAAGCTGTTCACCGCCGGCGCGCTCCTGATGCTGCACCGGGTGAAGTCGACCGACGCGGTGTTCGCCGAGAACGGCGTCTGGCATATGCCCGTCGACAGTCGAGGCGATACCCGGCTCATCCACGACGCCCATCCCACGACGGGGAACCTGACGCTCGGCGACGCGATCAAGGTCTCCAGCAACATTGCGATGGGCAAATTTTCCGAGCGCCTGAGCCCGGTCGAGCAGTACGATGCGCTGCGCGACTTCGGGTTCGGGAGCCCCACCGGCGTCGAGTATCCATCGGAGTCGCCCGGCGTGTTGCGACTCCCCAGTCAGTGGGACCAGTTCAGCAAGCCCAGCATCGCCATGGGCTACGAGTTCCAGGTCACTCCGGTACAGCTGGCGGCCGCCTACGGGGCGCTGGCCAATCAAGGCATCCTGCTGACACCGACCCTGGTCCGGGAGATCCGCGACGTGAACGGCAAGGTCCTCTACCGCCACCAGCCCGAGCCGGTGCGTCGGGCCGTGACTCCCGAGGTCGCGGATACGTTGCTCGAGTACCTGCACGGCGTGGTGGGGAGAGGAGGCACCGGGGAAGCGGCGCAACTCGCCAACTGGACTCTGGTGGGCAAGACCGGCACCGCGGTGCGCCATAATCGGGCGGGCTACGAGGTGGGACACTACAACGCGTCGTTCGCCTCGATCTTTCCGCTGAGCGGCCCCCAGCTCGTGACCGTGGTGAAGATCGAAGACCCCGACCGGAAGTACGGCGGACAGACGGCTGCCCCGATCACTCGCACCATGCTCGAGGAGGCCATCGCCGCCCGCCGGAGCGCCCTCGATCGCAGCCGGCTTGGATTGCCGGCGCCGGTCCGCCCGGACAGTGCGGTCGATCAGGACGAGCCACCCGCGACCCGCGTCGTCTTTCCGCTTCCGGTCCCGCCGGATACCGCCCGGCTCGGGCCCCGACCCATACCCAATCTGGCCGGCGTGACGCTGCGCCGGGCGGCGAACGCGCTGCATCGCCGCGGGTTCGAGGTGGCCGTCGTGGGCAGCGGTCGAGTCGCGCGGACCTCACCGGCGGCCGGGGAATCCGCCCCCTATGGCTCGGTGGTGACGCTCTGGGCCGAATGATCTCGCATCCGCTGACCACGCTCGTCGCGGTGCTCCGGCGGGAAGGGCTCCTGGTGATCCCTCCTCCGCCGGAGAGCCCAGTCGTGCTGAGCGGGATCACCGCTGACAGCCGCACCGCCGGACCGGGGTCGCTCTACGTGGCGGTGCGCGGTTCCCAACAGGATGGTCATCGGTTCGCCGCCGAGGCGGTGCGCCGCGGAGCGGCGGCGCTCGTAGTGGAGCGCGCCACCGGCCTCGCGGTGCCGGAGGTGGTGGTCATGGATGGCCGCCGGGCGGCGCTGGCGCTGGGCCGATTCTGGTTTGGCGACCCGGCCGCCCGGGTGCGCCTGGTCGGAATCACAGGTACTAATGGAAAGACCACGACGACCGCGCTGGTTCGCCACCTGTTCAACGCGGGGAATGTCGCGGGAAGCATCGGGACGCTGGGCGCGTTCGACGGTCTGGGGGCCACGGTACCGTCCACCGCCGGGTCGTTGACGACGCCGGGTCCGATCGACCTCATGGCCACCTTCGCGTCGCTGGTGGCCCGCGGCACGTCGTTCGTAGCGATGGAGGCATCCTCCCACAGCCTGGATCAGGGCCGCCTCGACGGGCTCAGCTTCGCGGCGGGGGTCTTCACCAACCTGACCCGGGACCATCTCGACTACCACGGGACGATGGAAGCCTATCTGGCGGCGAAGCTCAGGCTGGATGGGCTGCTCGCGGCCGACGGCGTCCAGGTGGTGAACGCGGAAGACCCCGCGTGGCGCGCGCTGCCCCCGGGCCGGCGCCGAGTCACCTTCGGCGTAGGCGCTCCGGCTGACGTCATGGCGGAAGAGTCCCAGATGGACAGCGCCGGAACAGTCTTCCGGCTCCGGTCGCCGGCCGGCAGCGCTGTGATCAGACTGCCTCTCCTGGGCGAATTCAACGTGGCTAACGCGCTCGCGGCCGCCGCCGTCGGGTTGGCGCTGGATCAGTCCCTGTCCACGGTGGCGGAGCGTCTCGGGACCGCCCCGCAGGTACCGGGACGCATGGAGCGGATTGCGGAGCGGCCGGTCATTGTTCTCCGCGATTACGCCCACACTCCCGACGCGCTCGAGCGCGCGCTGCTCGCCCTCCGACCTCTCACCA
>Ga0335081_10001761_pt1 | contig 34427 bp, 32 predicted proteins | sample Lox_Sample_35_FD_206713 | JGI IMG/M metagenome (GOLD analysis project Ga0335081, IMG submission 206713) | Soil microbial communities from Loxahatchee National Wildlife Refuge, Florida, United States - Lox_Sample_3.5 | ecosystem: Environmental > Terrestrial > Soil > Wetlands | place: USA...
TGTGGGATCCGTTCCGCTACAAGCTCGGCGGCCGCCTGCTCAACGGCCGCAAGGAGGAGTTCACCTCGCGCTACGGCTCCGACGAGGACGGCAAATACGTGCTGACCCGCGACCTCGCCACCTACGCGATCTTCAAGGAGGTCGAGGCCGGCCGCGGCTCGCCGCACGGCGGCGCGTATCTGAGCTTCGAGCATTGCGGCGGCGACGTTTTGCGCGCCGCCTTCGGCCCGGTGATCGACCGGCTTGCCGCCAACGGCATCGATCTCACCAAAATGCCGGTCGAGGTGGCGCCGATCGCGCACTACCACATGGGCGGCGTCAAAGCCGACGCGACGATGGCCACGGACATGCCCGGGCTCTACGCGGCCGGCGAAGTGGTCGGCGGCGCCAACGGCGCCAATCGTCTGTCCGGCAACGCCATCACCGAGGCTCTGGTGTTCGGCCGCCGCGCCGGGCGCAGCGCCGCGGCTCGAGCGAAGCAGGCGACTGCGCAGAAGCTCAAACCGCAAGACACCACCGCGACACTCGATCTTATTCGCGCCGATGGAGCGGCGCCGCAAATCAACACCGCCGCGATGGTGGCGCGTCTGCAAGCGACCATGGCCGACAAGGTCGGCCCGTTTCGCACCGACGAGAAACTCGTCGCGGCGCTTGAAGACATTGGTGCACTCACGACGGAGCTCGGCCAATGGCCCACCGGCCACCCCGGAAAATTCGATCTGCAGCGGCTCGAATGGTTCGACCTGCACAATATGCTGATCGTCGCACACTTCGTCGCCGCCACCGCGCTCGCCCGCACCGAGAGCCGCGGCGCCCACCAGCGCGAAGATTTTCCGGCGATGCAGCCGCAGTGGCACCTGCATCAGTGCGTGCGATGGCGCAACGGCGAATGGCAACTCTCCGGCGCGCCGGCCAAGGCGCCGGTGCTCGCGTCATGACCAATATCGCCACGCTGAAGATCCGGCGCGGCAGCGACCGCGACGCCGGAACGTGGCAGCGCTACGAGGTGCCGTTCGAGCCAGGCCAATCGGTGCTCGACGGCTTGCGCTGGCTGCGCGTCAACAAGGATCCGACGCTCGCCATCCGCTTCTCCTGCATCAATGCCAATGCCTGCAAGGAGTGCATGATCCAGCTCGACGGCGCGACCGTCTATGCCTGCACCGCCCGCCTCGAGCCGCGCGAGATGACGCTGACGCCGTTGCCGAACAAGAAGCTCATTCGCGATCTCGTCACCGAGATCGCGCCGCCGTCGGAACGGTTCGGCCAATAAGGCAAAATTTGGACGAAACGCGCCGGCTATGCGCTGCGCGCCCTTTAACGCGCGTTAGCCAAGCCTTTGGACAAGGCTGCCTTTTCACAGAAATTGCCACAATCACCGGCCACTGTCCGGCATGCGGCGCGGCCGTCGGGGGACGCGCCGCAACGCCTCCCGGATCCGGGAAGCGGGGAGTAACGGGGACGCGAGGGGGAATGAGTTTCAATACCGCTTGGCGGTATGGGTCGGGGGACCTTTACGCCGATGAATGCAGCGCTCGCCCGCAACGGCTCATCGCCGGCGCGGCCATCGGCTGCATGGCCTTCGCCTGCAGCTGGACGCTGATGGTCAATCTCGACGGCCCGCCGGCCGGCGAGATCGACGTTTCCGGCACCGTTCCTGCGGCGATCGAGCGCATCGCGGCGCGCGGCGACAATCTCGCCGCGGCGACGCAGGCAGCGCGGAACCGCTTGCGCACCGCGCTCAGCAGCGCCGCCGTGTTTTTCGATCCGCATCTGGCCATGGGCCGATCGTCGTCCGAGACGTTTGCCGAGGACGCGCCGGCCCAGCCGCGCGGCTGGGTTGCCGCATCGGCGCCGGCCGAACCGGCGCAACCCGCGGTCAAGACCGCGCGGGCCGATACTTCAGCAGCCGCGCCGCGCGCCGAGCGGACCGCGCAGACCGCGACGGCGCCCGTGCCGCAGCCGCGCCCGGCGCCGAGCCGCATGGCCGCGCTGCGCGAAAGCGCGCACGAGGCCGCCAATGTGGCGGTCGCCGACACCCGGGGCTTCTTCGAGAAGCTGTTCAAGCCTTCGCCGGCCTTTGCGCTGGCCTATGCCGATGCCGACGCCGGCGGCCTGTTTGCCCCGCGCAACCCGGCGCTCGGCCTCTACGACCACAACACCGCGGTCTACGATATCTCGGCGCACAAGGTTTACATGCCGGACGGCACCCAGCTCGAAGCCCATTCCGGGCTGGGCGAGCTGCTCGACGATCCGCGCCATCCCGAAGCCAAGAACCGCGGCGTCACGCCGCCCGCGATCTACAATCTGCAGCCGCGCGAAGCGCTGTTCCACGGCGTCGAGGCGTTGCGCCTGATCCCCGAGGACGAAAGCCAGGCGCTCGGCCGGGTTGGCCTCCTCGCCCATACCTACATGCTGGGCCCGAACGGCGATTCCAACGGCTGCGTCTCGTTCCGGGACTACGAAGCCTTCCTGCGCGCCTACAAGAAGGGCGAAATCACCCGGCTCGCCGTGGTGACACGGCTGTAAGCCCGTCGTCCGTAGGGTGAGTTGAGCGCAGCGAAACCCACCGAACTGCCTCCGATAGGTTACGGCATTTCGCGGCTAACCCACCCTTACAAAACGCCCGGCCTGCCGCGATCAAGCGCCGCTCCTGCGCGAGCGGAGACTTGCTTAAATCGCATGGCAGACCGCAGCGCAGAGGGAATTTGAAGTCAAGGATGCGCTTTGCGCACCGCCGTAGGCGGCGGCCCTTCGGGCCGTCCTTGAGTTCAAATTCTCTCTGCGCTCACATGCAACCATGCGATTTAAGGGTAGGTGACTGCACAGCAGCCGGCGATCAAAAACCACCAATCGTCCTCATCCTGAGGGGCGCGCCCCATAGCAGGTGCAGCCTGCACATACTTGGCTGCGATGGGCGCGTCTCGAAGGATGCTGCACGGCGCGTGAGCATGCTTCGAGACGCGACGCTTGCGCGTCGCTCCCCACCATGAGGCCGAGTTGTAAGTAAAATCTACTGCAACGCCGCGGCCGGCGCGCCGCCCGCGTAGCGCCGGTAGAGCGTCGCCACGCGGTCGCGCCACATCTGGACGAAACCGGCGGACGTCAACTTCTCGACCGAGCCCCACATCTTTTTCACCTCTGGCAGCGTGTTCTGCCAGATCGCGCGCTTGCACCAGCGCTCGCCCTTCGACTTGCCCTCTTCGGTCGCGCACATGGATTCCCAGGCGAGGCGCTCGGGATGCCCGACGTGCTCGGCGGCGCCCTGCGTGCCCTGCTGATGGATCAGGTAGAGGTAGGCCGGCGTCGCCTTGGTATGCGTTTCCAGCTCGAAGATCTTCGCCGCGACGGCGAATTTGTAGACGCCGGCGATGGCGTTATCGCGCGCGTTGGTGATCTCGCCGGAGCCGTAGCGGTCGAACTCGTATTTGCTGAGCTGGAACAGGCCGATATAGGAGCCGGTGCGGTCTTTCGGATTGAAATCGGATTCGATCTTGGCGACCGCTTCCATGAAGGTGGCGTCGAGGCCGAACAGGAGCGCGGCGCGGCGGACCTCCTCGCGCGGCGTTGCTTCCGGAACATCTTTCAGCGCCCGCATGACCGTCTCGGCCGGCTTCTCGGGCGGCGGCGTTTCCGAATAGACGTAGTCGGCGAGGTAGGAGAAGTCCGGCCCTTCGCGCTCGAGCGGCGGCGAGGTGTACGACGTCGGATCGAGCGTGACGTCGGGGACGGCGGCGTAAGCAAGCCTGGTCGGCGCCACCGGCAGCGGACCGACCGGCAGCGAGCCGACCGGCATCGGATCGGCCGAGGCAAGCATCTTCGGGCGCAGCAGCGAGACCGCCTTGACGGCGGCGGCCTTCGGCGCCGCGGCCGCCGTTGCGGCGGTGGACACCGCAAACGCCGCAAACGCCGATACCAGGTTGGCGTGAGCGTCTTCCAGCGAAGCGAGCCTGATCGGCGACGCCTTCAGCACCGTGACGGAAGCCTGCGCCTCGTCGACGCGCAGCGACGCCTCCGCGACGACCGGCGCGTCGATGCGTGCCGGCTCACTGACATTCGACGGCCCGCGCGTTGTCAACGGCGACAACGCGGCGATGGCGCCGACGATGCAGGCGCACTGCAGAAATTTCATTGTGCGTGTCGTCCCCCGACGGCCGGCACAGGTCCCGAATGAAACACCCCGAATGAAACGAAGGTGGTTTTCCGCCCCCGTCTCACCATGACAGGCTACGGACAAATAAGTCGTAAATCAGGCGCGCCCTTCGACAGTTCCGAAATCGTCTTGGCGCATTTCCCCGAAAAAGCCGTAATCACTAGGAAGCGCGCGCCCGCCTTGGCATAATCGCGCGCAATGGGTCGATCTGCCGCCTGGGAACGCGCAAACGGCCGTGCCATAGCGGCGAAAGATACAGGAAGGCCAAGGGGAATAAGGTGAAAAAAATACTTGCACTGACGCTCGCGCTGTCGGCGCTAGGCGCCGCCGCTGTGGACAACGCGGCCGCGCAAGGCTGGCCGACGCGGCCGGTCAAGGTCATCGTCGGCTTCGCGCCGGGCGGCCCCACGGATCTCGTGGCCCGGCTGATTTCACAAAAGCTCGCCGAGGCGACCGGCAAGAATTTCTTCGTCGAGAACCTGTCCGGCGCCGGCGGCAATGTCGGCACGCTCAAAGCCGCCCAGTCGACGCCCGACGGCTATACGATCCTGGTCACCGGCGGCAACATCACTAACAATCAGTTTCTGTTCGCCAACCCCGGCTACAGCCCGCTGAAGGATTTCGACGCGGTGACGCTCGCCGCGCAGACGCCGGTGGTGCTTGCCGTCAATCCCGCGGTGCCGGCCAAGACCGTCAAGGAGCTGGTCGACTGGATCAAGGCCAATCCGGGCAAGGAGAGCTACGCCTCGCCCGGTACCGGCACGCCGCCGCAGCTCACCGGCGCGCTGTTCGTCCATGAGCTCAAACTCGACCTCGTCCACGTGCCGTTCTCCGGCGGCGGCCCCGCGGTCGAAGCGACTGTCGGCAACCACACTCCGATCTCGTTCGGCGCCATGGCGCCCGCCGTGCCGCTGATCAAGGCCGGCCAACTGCGCGCCCTCGCGGTGACTGGCAAGACGCGCTCGCCGACCTTGCCCGACATTCCCACCATGGCCGAAGCCGGCTATCCCGAAGTCGAAGGCGCCACCTGGACCGCGGTGGTGGTGCCCAAGGGCACGCCCGCCGACATCACCGCGCAGCTCCACAAGATGATCGTCGACGCGCTGGCCAACCCCGACGTGAAGGACAAGCTCGCGGCCATGGCCTATGTGCCGATCGGCAACTCGCCGGCCGAATGCGAGACCTTCTTCAAGGACGAAATGGCGAAGTGGGGAAAGGTGATTCAGGACGCGGGGCTGAAGGCGGAGTGATTGTAGGGTGGGTTGGGCGCAGCGAACTCTCAGGCCGAATTAACGCGCCCAGTCAGCAACCTCACTCCGCCGCGGTGACCGGCGGCAGCGCGATTGTCTCGACCTTGGACAGATCGAGCTTGCGCGAGGCGCGGTCGATGTCGAGTCCAACGACATTGCCGTCGGCGTCAAAATCGACCACCAGGCCCTCGACGATTTCGCGTGCTTCCGTGCCGGGCGCGTGCGACAGCTCGATATAGAGGCTGTCGGTCTCGGGATAGTAGTGAAGCTTCATCGCTCGTCCTCGCGGAAGTTACGGTCGAAGAACGCGTTGTGGACCGTCTCGCCGTCTTCCAGTGTCACAACCCGCAGGTATCGCGGTCCACTCTCGCCGGGCACCTCGATCCTACCCCAAAAGCGGATGCGCCCATCATCTTGTACCGCACGGCGAACCGGCGCGGCGAGCACATCCTGGCACCATCGGCGCTGAATATAGGGCCTTTTGCGCAGCACTTGCTCCTCAAAATAGCGCGTCGTCTTCAACCAAAGTCCCCCAACACGATCAGCATGACTTGAGCCGAAATTCGACCGCGCGCTATCGTGGGCGAATTGCTAGCAAATTAGGTAGCCAGGATGGAGCGCGGCGTAATCCGGGGCAGCCGAGCGGCCGGATATTTCGCTCCCGGATTGCGCTGCGCTTCATCCAGGCTACAGCCGATCGCTCAAAAGCCGTGAATCGATGCGCGCACGTTTGTCGCGCCATTTCAAAGCGTTGCAGCGATTCACCGATTCATTTCCGGTCGTGAAACACGCCAAGAGCAAAATCGAAGAGTAAAGTCGGCGAAATACGGTTTTCATCGCATCGCGATAATCGCCTTTGCTTCAAGCGCTTAAGCGCTTCAGTCGAATCGCTGTTTGCGCACGTCCTTGACGCGCCATGTTCGTTCAGTAGCAAACAAACATCCCGCTCCCTTAAGGGTCGCCCCCCGGAGGCATACCGAAGGGCGGAGCGGGTGCGGTGCCCGCGGGCGGCTTTGCAAAACGCTCCCGGGCAGCTTCTGGGCATCAGCCTCCCGGCATTATGACCGGGGTGGGAGGTGCATCCCTGGACTGGGACAGGCGAAGGCGGGTAACGCCCGTGCAGACCGCGTCCCAGGAGGCGATTATCTGCCTCTTGACTATGGCAGAAAATCCTCGGCGGCATCGGGCAGTTCTTGCAGGGCTTAGCTGCGCTGCTGCATTGACGGTGTGGACTACGGCCTATGCTTTAGGGGCCACCACAACCCTGATTAAGTCGGGTGGAAGTGTCTTATCCTCATGGCCGTACACTCGGCCATGGAAATTCAATGATTCTCGTATTGCCCGATTATGCGGCGTTAAACGGACTGTATTCATCATCTGGATTTTGCCCAATAACAGTGACTCCAAAAGGCATCCCCCCGACGGATTCTGCCACGGGGAGACCTTTGTACAGCGCAAAATCTGGATCAGATGATGACATAGGAGGAATAGGTGACGCGCCTATAACCTCCCAATGCGCCTGCTTAAAGTCGCCCTCCAGGAAAGAGGCAAACCATTGGCAGTCCCCACATTCTTTTACGTACAAAATTTCTACCCTCAGCACGCCTCTTGCGCCTTGGATCGCCCCTAGAAATTTTTTCGGATCAGGGACCCGCGGCGACTCCAATGCAATGATGGTCTGGTTTTGGGACTCAATTACGGACTGCTGCGCACGGCTTATGCCCTCATCAAATTCAAACAGAAATATTGTGGCGACCGCCTCAATTATTACACCAAAAAACACACAGGCAGTTGGAAGCTCCCACAAATGGCCAGCGCGCCAAGCCTCCCAAATAATTCCTCCGCCAACCAATAGACCGCCTATTACGGCCGCCGAAATCAATACCAAATGTGGCGTCGAGGGATCGACGCCACCAGAGAAAAATTGGCCAATATACGTCGAGATCGCAGCCCCCTTCGTCCTTATCCTGTTCGGCTTCGGGTTTGCTGCAATCGCCGTAATTCGCTGGTTATTGTCATTGATTCGCTCGAAGGAATAGCGAATGGCAGTTCCAGTTGTTTCTCTTTCATTTCGCTGGCGTCGTTCGTCTCTAGCTGAGACGGATGCCAGTGACCACGCCTCAGCAGCCTGCTATCGCCGTCCCGAACATGTCGGGATTGAAACGGTTGTTATACCGGAACTGAAACTCCGCGACGTACAGCGGCATATATTTGGCCGACATTTTGTGGAATGTACCAACCACGCCGCGCTTGAAGATCGACCAGAAGCCTTCAATCGTGTTCGTGTGAACCGCGCCGACGACGTATTGCTCATTGCGGTGTTTTACGGACTCGCGTGGATACTCCTTCAAGCCCCAATAGACTTGGTGTTCGTCCGTCGCCAACAGGCTGACTTTGTTGGAAACGGCTTCGCGCACAAACTTTTCGACGTTGTGCTTAGTCACGTGATCGAGCACGCGGGCAATCACGTTGCCTTGGCGCTCTACCGCACCGATGATCGGTGTTTTGCCGGTGCCAGCGCCGCCGCCTTTGCCGTGGTGCCGCTTGTTCCAATGGCGGTTGTGGTCCTTGCCGCCAATCCACGTTTCGTCAACCTCGACGATGCCGCCAAGCTTCGTCTCCGGGGCGATCAGCGCCGCGCGGATTTTGTGGCACATGGAATGGGCCGTCTCGTAGCTGCCGAAGCCCAACATGCGTTGGATTTGAAGGGCGCTCATCCCCTTCTTGCTCGAAAACATCAAATGAGCGACGCGATACCAGTCGCGGAGAGGCTTCTTGGTGTTCTCGAAGATCGTGCCGACCAAAGCGGAAAAGCGATACGGCCCGGCTTCCGAGCATTTCACGCATTGCCAATGAAACGGCTTGTAGCCGGAGGCGTCATTAACGTCCGGGTTGCCGCAGCGTGGGCAATGCACGCCATCCGGCCATCGGCGGGCAACGAGATAGCGCAGGCAGGCTTCGTTGTCCCCCTCCGGAAAGCGGGCCGCGAACTGTGCTTCGGTCATCTGCGGGACTGGCTTAGGACGTTTTGCCATGACTACCTCCGAACCATGGGAGGATATTGCCATGTCTGACGGCAATAGTCAAGAGGCAGATAATCGCCTCCCAGGAAGCCTGGCCTGAAGCTGAGCCTTTGGGATGGAACACTCCCTTGGGTGAGAGCCGCGGTGGAACGCCGTCAGATGAGCGCGCCCCCTCCTTTATCCTCCCCCGCTTGCGGGGGAGGATATGGAGGGAGGCGCGAGCCGCACCGCAAGGTGCGGAGGATACGGATCAGCGTTTGCCGGCGTTCCGCCTCCCCTTTTGTTTGTAGGGTGGTGCTGAGCGAAGCGAAGCCCACGCGGTTCAGACGAGAGGGAAAGCCATACAGCGTGGGCACGGCGCTGCGCGCCTTCGCCCACCCTACGAAACTCGAAACGCGATGCGGAGCGAGAGCGGCGACGCTTGTTCGCATCCTCCCCCGCGGCAGCGGGGGAAGGATGAAGCCACATTTGACAAGGCGCGCGACCAAAGCGATGAACGAAGCGATGGCCACTGAACGCAATCCGCAAGCCTTCGGCGATCTGCGCGGCTGGCTCGGCGCGCTCGATAAGGCCGGCGAGCTGCACCGCGTCGACGCCGAGGTCGATTGGAATATCGAGCTCGGCACCGTCGCCCGCCTCGCCCAGGGACCCGGCACCGGGCCGGCGCTGCTGTTCGACCGCATCCGCGACTACGGCGAGAACGCGCGCTGCCGCTCCGTGTTCGCCGGCGGCCTGTCGAGCTACCGCCGCATCGCCATGATGCTCGGGCTGCCGCCCGACACGCACCCGCGCGAACTGGTGCAGCTCGGCCGCACCATCCTCACCGGCGCGGTGCCGCCGAAGATCGTCAAGACCGGCCCGGTGAAGGAGAACGTCGTCAAGGGCGCCGACATCGATCTCGCCGACTTTCCGGTGCCGCAATGGAACAGAGCCGACGGCGGCCGCTACATTCTCACCTATGGCGGCGTCGTCACCAAGGACCCGACCACCAACGTCATGAACGTCGGCGTCTATCGCGGCATGGTGGTCGGCAAGAATACGATCCCGATCCTGATGTGGCGGGCGCAGCATATCGGCCAGCACGCCACCGCCTGGCAGCAGGCAGGCCACAAGGAAATGCCGGTCGCGGTCGCCATCGGCTGGGAGCCGTCGCTCGATTTCGTCGGCGGCGCGCCGGTGCCGAAAGGCATGTGCGAATACGACGTGGTCGGCGCCATCCGCGGCGCCCCGGTCGACCTCGTCAAATGCGAGACCGTCGACCTCTACGTGCCGGCGAGCGCCGAGATCGTCATCGAGGGCTTTCTCAGCTTCGATCCGGCGACCTACCTGCCCGAAGGCCCCTACGCCGAGTTCACCGGCTATGTCGCCGGCGACCAGTCGCCGAAGCCCGCGATCCGCGTCACCTGCATCACCCATCGCAAGGATCCGATCCTGCGCGGCACCATCGAAGGCACGATGCCGGGCAGCTACTCGGAGAACTCCGTCACCTCCTCGATCATGCGCGCGGCGACGGCGTGGAACGTGCTCGACCGCGCCGGCGTGCCGGGCGTCACCGGCGTGTGGTGCCCGCCGGTGCAGGCCGGCGTGAACACCGTCGTGCAGGTCAAGCAGAGCTATCGCGGCGTCGCCAAACAGGTCGCGAACGCGCTGTGGGGCTCGTCGGCCGCGCATGTGCGCTACAAGCACGTCACCGTGGTCGACGACGACATCGACATCCATGACTACGCCGCGGTCGATTGGGCGATCGCGTTCCGCGTCAATGCCGGCGAAGACGATATCGTCATCATGCCGTCGACGTTCGGCGCCGGCCTCGATCCGTCGGTGCGCAAGCGCGACCGCAACGTCGCGCAGTTCGGCACCGGCAAGTGGAACAGAGTCCTGATCGATGCCACCATCAATCTCGACTACGACCCCGACCCCGATCTCGGCGGCGCGCGCTTCCCGCCCACGGTGCGTCCGGCGCAGGCCGACATCGACGCGGTCATGAAGCGCTGGGGCGAGCTGGGGCTGGATGGGAAGAAGAAGTGACTTCCCGCGAAAGCGGGAGTCCAAATCCACTGCCAATGACAATATTGCTTCGACGGTGACTATGGGTCCCCGCTTTCGCGGGGACGACGGCTTACGGCACCGGCAACAGCGGCTTGCCGTCGGGCACCTGCATGTCAAAGGCGGTGAGCAGCGCCGCGGTCGCGGCGTAGTTGCCCATCAGCATGACGAGCTCGACGAGCTTTTGCGGCGGAAACAGTTTCTTGACGCGGGCGAAGCATTCCGAGGTGACCTTGTGGTCGCGGAAGGTTTGCCGGCCGAGCTCGACGATCGCCGCGTAGGTTTCGTCGAGCCCTTGGGTCGACTTGCGGTATTTGATGATGTCGATGACGTCTTGCGACACGCCTTCCTTCAGGGCTTGCGGCTCGTGCGCCGCCCATTCGAACTGGCTGTCCATCTCGCGGGCGACCGCGAGGATGGCGACTTCGCGGACCTTCGGATCGAACACGTCGTAGCGCAGATATTCGCCGAACGCGTTGCGCAGCTCGACCGTCTTCGACGAGTAGAGCGCGATGCCGCCCGGCCCGCGCAAGCCGACGATGGAGCGGCCCGAGCTCAGCGTGCGGTCGTAGGCGCGCTTGCCGACCTCGTCCAGGTCCTCGCGCTTGGGCAGCGGCAGGCGAAATCCGGATTGCGGATCGATATCCGACGGCGACATTTTGGTCTCCTGGGCGAAGGAAAGGTCCGGTACAGCGGCGAGAAACGTAAGCGCGGTGATTACCGCAGCAAAGAGTTGAAGGATACGGTGCAAATGCATGGCGACCTCGCAGCGCGCGTCATTCCGGGATACGGGCGAAGCCCGTAGACCCGCAATCCATAATCACGGTTCATGAGGTTGTCGAAGATCGGTCCATTTAATCATAGGATGGTGGTTATGGATTCCGGGTTCGCGCCTTAGGCGCGCCGGGAGTGACGAGGAGGATAAATGTTCTTTGAAGGTTTCACCCGCACCGAGATCAGGACTTCCGGCGCGCGCATCGTCACCGTGCACGGCGGCAGCGGGCCGCCGCTCCTGCTGATGCACGGCAATCCGTTCAGCCATCTGTCGTGGCAGAAATTCGCGCCGCGGCTGGCGCAGGACTTCACGGTGGTCGCCACCGATCTGCGCGGCTACGGCGATTCGGAAAAGCCGCCGGGCGGCGCCAACCACGAAAACTATTCGTTCCGCGTCATGGCGCAGGACCAGGTCGAGGTGATGAAAGCGCTCGGCCACGATCGCTTCTTCGCCGCCGGCCACGACCGCGGCGCCCGCGTGTTGCACCGCATGTGCATCGATCATCCCGACAAGGTGCTGCGCGCGGCGATCCTCGACATCGTGCCGCAGCACCACGTATTCAACCATCCCAACAAGGCGTGGGCGACGTTCTCGTGGCATTGGTTCTTCATGATCCAGCCCGAGCCGTTCCCCGAGCATTTGATGAGCGCCGACCCGGATTTCTTCATCGAGAAGAAGCTGTCGAAAACCAAACAAGGCCTGAGCTTCTTCGACCCGGCGGCGATCGCCGAATACAAGCGCTATTTCCGCAACCCGGCGACGGTGCACGCCATGTGCGAGGATTACCGCGCCTGTGCCGGCATCGACTTCGACATGGACACCAAGGACTTCGAGGCCGGGCGGAAGATCGAATGCCCGGTGCTGCTGCTGTGGGGCGCGACTGGCGGCGTCGGCCGCAACACCCGGCCGAGCCCGGGCGAGGTCTGGCAGCGCTACGCCAGCGACATTCGCGGCGCCAAGGCGCTGCCATGTGGACATTATCTGTCCGAGGAAGCGCCCGAGGAGACTTACAAGGAGCTGCGGGACTTTTTCCGTGCGCCATAGCAACATTACGCTGAGGTTGGAGTAGAAACGCGCAAGAGGCCTACGTCATGTCGAGTCCAACAACGTCCGTCGGCGCGACAATCGCCGCGCATCACCGCCCTTGGTACGCCGTGCTCTACATCCAGGTGCTGATCGCGATCGCGATCGGCATCGTGCTCGGCCACTACTTTCCGAAGACCGGTGTGGCGATGAAGCCGCTCGGCGACGGCTTCATCGCGCTCATCAAGATGATGATCGCGCCGGTGATCTTCTGCACCGTGGTGCACGGCATCGGCTCGATGCGCGACCTCGCCAAGGTCGGCCGGGTCGGCCTGAAAACCCTGCTCTATTTCGAGACCGTTTCCACCGTCGCGCTCGCCATCGGGCTCCTGGTCGGCAAGCTGATCCAGCCCGGCAAAGGCTTCAACATCGATCCGGCGACGCTCGATCCGAAGGCGGTGGCGAGCTATGTCACCGCCGCCAAGTCGGAGGGAGTTGTCGGCCACCTGCTGGCGATCATCCCCGACAGCTTCTTCGGCGCGCTGGCGCGTGGCGACATCCTCCAGGTGCTGCTGGTGTCGATCCTGTCCGGCTTCGTCATCGCCCGCCTCGGCCCGCTCGGCGAGAAGATCAATGCGGTGATCGACGGCGCCGCCAAGGTGTTCTTCGGCATCATCCGCATCATCGTCCGCGTCGCGCCGATCGGCGCGTTCGGCGCCATGGCGTTCACGGTCGGCGCCTACGGTGTCGCCTCGCTGATCAACCTGGTGCAGCTGATCGGCACGTTCTACCTGACCAGCCTCATCTTCGTGCTGGTCGTGCTCGGCTCGATCGCCCGTGTTGCCGGCTTCTCGATCCTGCGCTTCATCGGCTACATCAAGGACGAGTTGCTCATCGTGCTCGGCACAAGCTCGTCCGAGACCGTGCTGCCGCACATGATCCAGAAGATGCAGCGGCTCGGCGCTTCGAAGTCGGTAGTCGGCCTCGTCATCCCCACCGGCTACAGCTTCAACCTCGACGGCACCAACATCTACATGACCTTGGCGACCTTGTTCCTGGCGCAGGCCACCAACACGCCGCTTACCTTCGGCCAGGAGCTGAGCATCCTGGCGATCGCCATGCTGACCTCGAAGGGCGCGTCGGGCGTCACCGGCGCCGGCTTCGTCACGCTCGCCGCCACGCTCGCCATCGTGCCGGACATTCCCATTCAATCGATCGCCATCATCCTCGGCATCGACAAGTTCATGAGCGAGTGCCGCGCGCTCACCAATCTGATCGGCAACGGCGTCGCCACCGTCGTGATCAGCCGCTGGGAGGGCGAGCTCGACGCCAAGGCGCTGCACGAGACCATGGCGCATCCGATCGCGGTCGGCGAGGAGCTTGAGGCGCAGCCGATCTAGTTGACGAAACGTGCAGCCGTCACGGCATCAGCAGCAGCTTGCCCAACACCTCGCCGCCTTCGAGCATTTCGTGGGCACGCACCGCGTCCGTGAGCGGCAGCCGTGCATGAATGCGCGGATGAAGCTTGCCGGCGGCGAGCATGTCGATCAGCGCCCGCATGCCGGCACGGCGCTCCTCGACCAGATGATCCCAGGTGTGGATCGAGAATTGCCGGATCGCCGGCGAGTTCCTGCTACCGCGAAACGTCGCCTGCAGGTCGAGCGCCGCCTTGCCGCCGAGGCCGCCATAGACGACGAGCGTGCCGCACGGCCCGAGCAGCGCGAGATTGCCGGGAATGCTCGGGCCGCCGACCGGGTCGATGATGATGTCGACGCCGCGCCCGTGCGTGATCGCCTCGATCCGCTCCGCTATCTTTTCGGTCTTGCGGTTGACGACGTGATCGGCGCCCAGTTCGCGCGCGAAGCCCGCCTTGTCGTCGCTTCCGACCACGCCGATGACAATCAGGCCGAATACCTTGGCGAGATCGATCAGCGCGTTGCCCATGCCGCCGGCCGCGGCATAGATCAGCACGCTCTGGCCGCGGCGCGGCGACAGCGCGTCATGGAAGATGTGATAGGCGACCTGATAATTGGCCAGCGTCGCGGCGGCGTCGAAACTCACATTGGCGGGCAGCGCGAACGTCGCCTCGGCGGGCGTCGCGACGTATTGGGCATAGTGACCGCCGCGATGGGGCCGCTCGCGTGCCGTGGTGTAGACGCGGTCGCCGGCCTTGCGCGTGGTGACGCCGGCGCCGACCTTTTCGACGACGCCGGCGAGCTCGGTGCCCGGCGTCGCAGGCAGCGGCGGCATCCAGCTATAGGTGCCGGCGCGAATGAGGCAGTCCGGCATGCCGACGCCGATGGCGTGCGCCTTGATCAAGAGCTCGCCCGGCTTCGGCTCCGGCACCGGCACGTCGAGAATTTGCATCACGCCGGGCGGCCCCGGCTTGTCGACGCGGACGAGTTTCATAGCTTTTCAGCTCGCGACCGGCGCCGGCGCGGCGAGAAAATTTTTCATCGCGTACCAAAGCAGCTCGCGGTTCTTGCTGAAGCCGGCGCTGTGGGCGACTTGCGGCAATATGACGAAGGCGCGGTCGCCGTTCGGCAGCGCCCGGAAAAATTCGAGCAGGTCGTCGTTGGTCGAGTTGCCGTCGAATTCGCCGCGCACCATCAGCACCGGGCACGTCACCTTGGCCGGATCGACCACCGGCAGGTTCGCCGCCATGTCGAGATAGGTGCCGCTCGGGATCGTGTCGCCGAACTTCATCTCGGCGGCGATGATCGCTTCCGCCACCGCCGGGTCGTAGAAGCCGGGATGGCCGTCGCGGGTGAAGATCGAGCGGATCATGGCGGCGTCGCGCTTGCGTCGCGGATTGGCGCGGAATTCGGCGATGCGCTGCTGCCGCCGCCCGATCTCAGCGGCGCCCTCGCCCTTGTAGGTGAACGCGCACAACACCAGGCGATCGATCCGCGCGGGCTCGGCCTGCGCATAGGCCGCGGCACGAATCGCGCCCGACGACGTGCCGTAGAAGTGGATCTTCTCCCGCGCCGTCTCGCGCTGCACGACGGGCAGCGCCGCCTTCAGATCCACGACGCCGCTCGCGATATCGGAATTGCCACCCGAACTGCCCGAATTGCCGTAGCCGTCATGGTCCATGGTCCAGACGTCGTAGCCGAGGCGTGCGAATACGTTCATCATTGAATATTCGCCCTTGCCCGGCACGTTGAGGTCGTAGCTCGAGCGCGACGCGTTGGACGAGCCGTGTACCAGGAACAGCACCGGCAGCGCCGCCTCGCCGGCAACGGGCGCGCCGAGACGCTTGCGGTAAAGGTAGAGCTTTACGTCGCCCTTCATCGCCCAATAGTCGCCGCTCCAGATTTCGGCCGGCGCGGCGTCTGCTTGCGCAGCCGCCAGCCCGCCGGCCAATCCGGCGCCGATGCCGAGACCGGCGCTTTTGATGACCGTGCGGCGTGGCACCGGATGATCCGTCATGAAGCTCTCCCTATCTAGAGTCCGTCCCGACTGGCGGTTTTGAGCGTGCTATGCGAGTCTGCCGCACCGATTGTAGGAACTTCACCGCCGCCGCACTAGGCGGCAGCCAATTGACGGTCGATCGAATGCGCCACCAGCGCCTCCGGAGCGCGGCATGCTGACCCGACTGCGCGAAGGTGCGCACGCCTTCGACCGCAGGATCGGCTGGAGCCGGCTCGGCTTCGCGGTGAGCCTCACCATCATCGTTATCGCCGTGATCGTGCTCTATCGCATCCTGCGCGACATCGACGTCGAGGAATTGATCGACGCGCTGGAAGCGACCGATTGGCGCACGCTGGTCGCCGCCGGCGCTTTCGTCGCCGCCGGCTATGTTACGCTGACCTTCTACGACCTGTTCGCGCTGCGCACCATCGGACGGACGGAAATCCCGTATCGCGTCGCGGCGCTGGCTGGCTTCACCAGCTACGCGGTCGGCCACAATGTCGGCGCCAGCGTGTTTTCCGGCGGCGCCGTGCGCTACCGCATCTATTCGGCCTGGGGGCTCAGCGTCATCGAAGTGACGAAGATCTGCTTCGTCGCCGGGCTCACCTTCTGGCTCGGCAATGCCACCGTGCTTGGCCTTGGCATCCTCCATGCGCCGCAGGCGGCGCGCGCCATCGACCAGCTGCCGTTGTGGGCCAACCGCGTGCTCGCGGTCGTCCTGCTCGTCCTGCTCGCCGCCTATGTGGCCTGGGTCTGGGTCAAGCCGCGGATCATCGGCCGCGACGGCTGGCAGGTCACGCTGCCGGGCGGGCCGCTGACGCTGCTGCAGATCGCCATCGGCATCGTTGATCTCGCCTGCTGCGCGGCGGCAATGTACATGCTGGTGCCGGACGAGCCCAATCTCGGCTTCGTGACCGTGGCGGTGATCTTCGTCGCCGCGACGCTGCTCGGCTTCGCCAGCCACGCGCCGGGCGGGCTCGGCGTGTTCGACGCCGCCATGATGGTGGCGCTATGGCAATTCGACAAGGAAGACCTGCTCGCCGGACTGCTGCTGTTCCGGCTGCTGTATTACATTATACCGTTCGTGATCTCGCTCGCGATTCTCGGCGTCCGCGAACTCCTGCTCGGCCGCAATTCGCGCCGGCCGGCGCAAACGCCGCCGCTGCAGCGATGAGCCTCAATGAGACCCGAGCGAGGCTGGCGCAATCGCGGCCGCGCGGCATCGGCGTCGTCATCATCACGGCGGCCATCGTCTTTGCCGCGCTGGCGGTCGCCAACACGCTGGCGTTCGTCTACGCGCTCGCAAGCTTCGCCATCGTGGCGGCGGCGGCGCTCATCGCGCTGCGCGGCGACGGCGAGAGCAACAGCCTGACGCGACCGGTCGCGGTCGCCGAACGCGGCAACGATCCGCTGCGCGCCGTGATCGCCGGCCTCCCCGACCCGGTCATCGCGCTCGACCGCGACGGCCGCGTGCTGGCGCTCAACGAGCGCGCCCGCGCCTTGGCGCCGGCGCTCCGGCAAGGCGAGCCGGTATCGCTGGCGCTCCGCATGCCGGAATTGATCGAGGCGATCGGCCGCGCCGTGGCACGCGGCGAGGAGCAGCGCGTCGAATATTCCGAGCGCGGTCCGCGCGACCGCTGGTTCGAGACCATCGTCGTGCCGGTCAAGCGCGAGGCTTCGCTCGCCGCCCCCGATTTGGTGCTGATGACGTTCCACGATCTGACGCCGCTGCGCCGCGTCGAGGAGATGCGCGCCGACTTCGTCGCCAATGCCAGCCACGAATTGCGCACGCCGCTCGCCGCGCTGCACGGCTTCATCGAAACGCTGCAGGGCTCGGCCCGCGACGACGCCAAGGCGCGGCAGCGCTTCCTCGCCATCATGCAGGACCAGGCCAAGCGCATGGCGCGGCTGATCGACGACTTGTTGTCGCTGTCGCGCATCGAGCTCAACGCCCATCGGCGGCCCGACACCGCGGTCGACCTGGTGCCGATCGTCCGCCAGGTCGTTGACGGCCTGGAGACGCTGGCGCGCGACCGCGGCGTCGCCATCAATGTCGAGGCCGCGAACACCCTCGTCGTGCTCGGCGATCACGACGAGCTCCTGCGCATCTTCGAGAACCTGGTCGAGAACGCACTCAAATACGGCGCCGTCGGCAAGCGGGTCGACATCAGACTCGCGCCCGGCACTTCGATCGACGGCGAGCCCGAAGCGCAGGCGAGCGTGCGCGATTACGGCCCCGGCATCGCGCCCGAGCATTTGCCGCGCCTGACCGAGCGCTTCTATCGCGTCGACGTCGCCGAGAGCCGGGCGCAAGGCGGCACCGGCTTGGGCCTGGCGCTGGTCAAGCACATTTTGAATCGCCACCGCGGCCGACTGACCATCGAAAGTGCGACCGGAGCCGGCGCCACCTTCACTGTGCATTTGCCGACTGCCGTCTCCGCGGCACATTAGTCGTCCTGCCGGCGACACAGTGACGCAAACGTTCGCCGATCATTTCCGCGCAATGTCATCGGCGTCGCGGCACTTGGGTTATTTCCGGAGTCGTTGGCGTCGCTAAATGCAGCTATCACCAACGGAAATCGACGAAACCGAAGCGTGTCGGCGCCACCTCCGAGAGCTGCTGCCGCAAACTCGTTATCCCATCTTTTCCGCCGACTTTTCGTGAAAATCATTGTTTCACAATATCTTAGAACGTCATCCAAGTGTCATCTGAGCATCATAGAAGATTGACGTCCTCAACCTAACCATGCCGAGGCTTCGGGGCGGCCTCGACAGCAACCCCCTTCCGACCGCAGCCCGTAGCATCAGACGTCGAACACGAAAAAGCGCCCGAGCAAGGTCGGCAAGCCGTTGCGGGTCGGTAACCCGCGCGGTTGAAATTCCTCTAACAGGAGAGAAACCCGTGAAACATCTGCGAACGATAGCTATTGCTGGCATTCTCGCTGCGGCGGTTGTTCCCGCCATGGCGATGGACATTTCCGGCGCTGGCGCCACGTTCCCGTATCCGATCTACGCCAAATGGGCGGACGCCTATAAGAAGAGCACCGGCGTCGGCCTGAACTATCAGTCGATCGGCTCGGGCGGCGGCATCAAGCAGATCGAAGCCCGGACCGTGACCTTCGGCGCAACCGATGCGCCGCTTAAGGGCGAGGAACTCGACAAGAACGCTCTCGTGCAGTTCCCGATGGTCATGGGCGGCATCGTGCCGGTCGTGAACCTCGACGGCATCAAGCCCGGCGACATCGTCATCGACGGCCCGACGCTCGCCAACATCTTCCTCGGCACCGTGAAGACCTGGGACGATCCGGCGATCAAGAAGCTCAACCCGAACGTCAAGCTGCCGTCGCAGGCGATCGCCGTCGTGCATCGCTCCGACGGTTCCGGCACCACGTTCAACTTCGCCTATTACCTGGCGCAGGTCAGTCCCGCGTGGAAAGACAAGGTCGGCTTCAACACCTCCGTTGAATGGCCGGTCGGCATCGGCGCCAAGGGCAACGAAGGCGTCTCCAACAACGTCAGCCAGACCAAAGGCTCGATCGGCTACGTCGAATACGCCTATGCGCTGCAGAACAAGCTCGTCTTCACCAAGATGGCGAACAAGGACGGCAAGATCGTCTCCCCGACCAGCGAGGCCTTCCAGGCCGCAGCCGCCAATGCCGATTGGAACGCGGTCCCCGGCTATGGCGTAATCCTGGCCAATCAGCCGGGCGCGACGTCCTGGCCGATGACGGCGGCGACCTTCATCCTGGTGCCGAAGCAGCCGCAGGATGCGGCGGCCACCACCGAGGCGCTGAAGTTCTTCGCCTGGGCCTATGCCAATGGCACCAAGATGGCCGAAGAACTCGACTACGTGCCGATGCCCAAGAAGGTCGTCGACTCCATCGAGGCCATGTGGGCCAAGGAGATCAAGGACGGCAGCGGCAAGCCGCTTCACGTCACGTCGAACTGACGCTTGCGCGACGGTGATCGCACATGAGCCACGGCAAGGCACCCGATGACGGTGCCTTGCTCTTTTTTCACCGGTCGGCGCAGGCGCCTTGTGCGCCGCCCGTTAAGCCGGTTGAGTAGTTGCTCCTTCGGCAGGGAGCGCGTTGATGGGTCTTGCGGGGAGGCGATCCGTGGTTGACGTTGCGTTACAAGGCGGAGCGCTGGTGTCGGCCGAGGCGGTGCAACGCGCCAAGGTGCTCGACCGGCTGCGGCTGAGCGACAGCGCGTTCCGGCATGTCACCCGTGCGGCCGCCGTCGGCGTGCTGGTGCTATTGAGCGCCGTCATCGTCTCCTTGATCAGCGGCGCCACTCCGGCGCTGCGGACCTTCGGCTTCGAGTTTTTTGTCAGCGACCGCTGGAACCCGGTGACCGAAAAATTCGGCGCGCTGCCGGCAATCTACGGCACGCTCCTGACCTCGTTCATCGCCATGCTGTTCGCGGTTCCGATTGGCTTGCTCATCGCCTTCTTCCTCACCGAGCTGTGCCCGCAATGGCTGCGCCGGCCGATCGGCATCGCCATCGAGCTTCTGGCCGGCATCCCCAGCATCATCTACGGCATATGGGGCTTGTTCGTGTTCGCGCCGTTCCTGCAGGCGACCCTGCAGCCGTTCCTGATCGACACGCTCGGTAATGTGCCCATCATCGCGCCGTTGTTCTCCGGCCCGCCTTACGGCATCGGCATGCTGACCGCGGGACTGGTGCTCACCATCATGGTGCTGCCGTTCATTACCTCGATCACGCGCGACGTGTTCGAGGCGGTACCGCCGGTGCTCAAGGAGGCGGCCTACGGGCTCGGCTGCACCACCTGGGAAGTCGTGCGCTATGTGGTGCTGCCCTATGCCCGGGTCGGCGTCATCGGCGGCGTCATGCTCGGCCTTGGCCGTGCGCTCGGCGAGACCATGGCGATCACCTTCGTCATCGGCAATGCACACCGCATCTCGTCGTCCATTCTGGCGCCCGGTACCACGATCTCCGCCACGATCGCCAACGAGTTCACTGAAGCGGTCGGCGACCTGTATACCTCGGCGCTGATCGCTCTTGGACTGATCCTGTTCATCATTACCTTCATCGTGCTGGCGGCGGCGCGCTACATGCTGCTGCGCATCGAACGCCGGATCGGGTGAGACTATGCTGGACGCCGCACTTGCCGCTCGCTACTCGGGCCGCCGCCTGCGCAATTCGGTCGCCAAGGGTTGCGCCTTGGCCGCTACCGCGATCGGCCTGGGCTGGCTGGTGCTGATCCTCGGCGCCCTGCTGTGGCAAGGCTTCAGCGGCCTGTCGCCCGCCGTGTTCACCGAAATGACGCCGCCGCCCGGCTCGGCGGGTGGCCTGCTCAACCCCATCGTCGGCAGCCTGATGCTGACCGCGCTCGCCGTCCTGATCGGCACGCCGGTCGGCATTCTCGCCGGCACCTACATGGCCGAGTACGGTCGCTACGACCGCCTGACCAGCGTGGTGCGCTTCATCAACGACATTCTGCTCAGCGCGCCGTCGATCGTGGTCGGCCTGTTCGTCTACGAAATCATGGTGGCGCCGATGGGCCATTTCTCCGGCTGGGCCGGCGGCGTCGCGCTGTCCATGCTGGTCATCCCGGTGGTGGTGCGCACCACCGAGGACATGCTGACCTTGGTGCCGAACTCGCTGCGCGAGGCGGCGACTTCGATCGGCCTGCCGCGGTCGCTGGCGATCACGCGCATTTGCTATCGCGCCGCGCGGGCCGGCATGCTGACCGGCGTGCTGCTCGCGGTCGCCCGCATCAGCGGCGAGACCGCGCCGCTCCTGTTCACCTCCTTGAACAACCAGTTCTGGAGCACGAACTTCAACGCGCCGATCGCGAGCCTGCCGGTCGTGATCTTCCAATTCGCGCTCAGCCCGTACAAGGACTGGCAGTCGCTGGCCTGGACCGGCGCCCTCATCATCACCCTGGCGGTGCTGGCCTTGAGCATTACCGCGCGCGCCCTCGTGCCATCGGGAAAACAGTCATGAACGAAGCTTCCGTAGCGGTTCCTTCCGTTGCCCACGCCGTCACCGACCGCGCCGGCCTCACCGACAAGGTTTCGATTCGGGACCTCAACTTCTTCTACGGCGACGCGAAGGCCCTGAAATCGATCTCGCTTTCGCTCTACCAGAACAGGGTCACCGCCTTCATCGGCCCGTCGGGTTGCGGCAAGTCGACCTTGCTGCGCGTGCTCAACCGCATGTACGACCTCTATCCGAACCAGCGCGCCACCGGCGAGGTGATGTTTGACGGCATCAACATTCTGTCGCCGAAGCAGGACCTCAACCTTCTCCGCGCGCGCATTGGCATGGTGTTCCAGAAGCCGACGCCGTTCCCGATGTCGATCTACGAGAACATCGCCTTCGGCATCCGGCTGTACGAGCGGCTGCCCAAATCGGAAGTCGACGGCCGCGTCGAAACCTCGCTGCGCCGCGCCGCGCTGTGGGACGAGGTCAAGGACAAGCTCAATGCCAACGGCCAGAGCCTCTCCGGCGGCCAGCAGCAGCGGCTGTGCATCGCCCGCACCGTCGCGGTGCGGCCCGAGGTGATCCTGTTCGACGAGCCGTGCTCGGCGCTCGATCCGATTTCCACCGCCAAGATCGAGGAGCTGATCGACGAGCTAACCGACGACTACACGATCGTGATCGTCACCCACAACATGCAGCAGGCGGCCCGCGTATCGGAGTTCACCGCGTTCATGTATCTCGGCGAGCTGATCGAGTTCGACTCGACCAGCACGATGTTCACCGCGCCGCAGGATAAACGCACGCAGGACTACATCACGGGCCGCTTCGGGTAAGCGCCGGAGAAAACACGATGACCGATACCACCATCACTCCCAGGATCGACCACACCACCAAGGCATTCGACGCCGACCTGCAGGAGATCACCCGCAAGGTCGCCGAGATGGGCGGGCTGGTCGAGCGGCAGATCACCGACGCCGTGCAGGCGCTGGCCGATCGCGATCTCGAGCTCGGCGAGCGCGTCATGGCGACCGATCCGCAGATCGACGCGCTACAGCGCGACATCGAGGAGAAATCGATCCTCACCATCGCGCGCCGGCAGCCGATGGCGGTCGACCTGCGCGAGATCGTCGGCGCCATGCGGGTGTGCAACGACCTGGAGCGCATCGGCGACCACGCCAAGCACATCGGCAAGCGCGTCGTGGCGCTCGACGGCGACTTCTACCCGCAGAAGCTCATCCGCGGCGTCGAGCATATGGCCGAGCTCGTCGCCGCCCTGCTCAAGCAGGTGCTCGACGCCTACGCCAGCCGCGATCTGCCGGCGGCACTGGCGGTGTGGAAGGGCGACGAGGAAGTCGACGCCATGTGCACGTCGCTGTTCCGCGAGCTCCTCACCTACATGATGGAGGACCCGCGCAACATCACCTTCTGCATGCACCTGATGTTCTGCGCCAAGGACATCGAGCGCATGGGCGACCACGCCACCAACATCGCCGAAACCGTCTACTACATGATCGAAGGCCGTCCGATTACCGACCAGCGTCCCAAAGGTGATCCCACCAATTTCGGCGCGGCAGCCACCGCGCTGCAGAAATGAATAGGAGAGCGGGATGGGAGCCAACATCCTGATCGTGGAAGACGAGGAGCCGCTGACGACGCTGCTGCGCTACAACCTCGAGGCCGAGGGTTACGAGGTCGATGCCGTGACGCGTGGCGACGAAGCCGACACCAGGCTGCGCGAAACCGCGCCCGACCTGATTGTGCTCGACTGGATGCTGCCGGGCCTGTCCGGCATCGAATTGTGCCGGCGGTTGCGGGCGCGGCCGCAGACGCAGTCGCTGCCGATCATCATGCTGACGGCGCGCGGCGAGGAAAGCGAACGGGTGCGCGGGCTCGCCACCGGCGCCGACGACTACATCGTCAAGCCGTTCTCGGTGCCGGAACTGCTGGCGCGCATCCGCGCGCTGCTGCGCCGCGCAAGCCCCGAGCGTGTCGCCATGGTGCTGAGCATCGGCGACCTCGAGCTCGACCGCGAAAAGAAGCGGGTGTCGCGCAGTAGCCGCCCGGTCGATCTCGGGCCGACCGAGTTCCGGCTGCTCGAGTTCCTCATGGAGCGCCCGGGCCGGGTGTTCTCCCGCGAGCAACTGCTCGACGGCGTCTGGGGCTCGGACGTCTATATCGACGAGCGCACCGTCGACGTCCATGTCGGCCGGCTGCGCAAGGCGCTCAATCGTGGCCATGCGGTCGATCCGATCCGCACCGTGCGCGGTGCCGGCTATTCGCTCGACGATCGGTTCGGCAAGGCGAGTTGATCCGCAGTGTCATCATCCGCGAAGGCGGACGATCCAGCAATCGTCGACATCGAGGCTCGAACGCGGGCGCCCGCGTCTCCTGGATGCCCCGCCGTCGCGGGGCATGACAACGTTACCGCAGCGGCCGCTTGTCGCGACGCCGGTCCGCCGCCGGCTGATAGGCGACGCGGGAGTGATAGGCGCAATACGGCAAGCCCGTAACGGTATTGCCGCCGCAGAAGAAGAAGTCGCCGGAGCCGGGATCGCCGACCGGCCAGCGGCAGGTTTGCTCGTTAAGTTCCAACAGCGTGCGGCGCTGGCCGATCGGAATGATGTTGTCGATCAGCTCGGGTTCCGCTTCCTCGATCTCGTAGGCGTGGGCGAGCGCGGTGTTGCCGCGGATCGCGACGCGGCCGATGCGCAGCATCGAGGGCGAGCGCGCCTTGCGCGGCCGCGGCGCGCCGCTCGACGTGCTCTTGGCGCGGCCGGAGAGGCCGAGGCGATGCACCTTGCCGATCACGGCGTTGCGGGTGATGCCGCCGAGCTCGGCCGCGATCTGGCTCGCCGACAGGCCGTCGGACCAGAGCTTCTTGAGCAGTTCGACCCGCTCGTCAGTCCACGACATGCTCATTGTCCTCCCCGAAGGCGCGAAGCGCAGCCTTTTACGGAATCCCCCACCACGCCAGGCGGCGCGAAAGGCCGCCCAACACGCAAACGCAACACCGGAACGCTTTAGAAGACTTGTCCGCCGCACGAGATGTCGTACTAGACGATGAAAAAGCTACAATATGGCGGGAGTCCGGCGCAAGACTCGTACTACGTGCGTCCACACATTCCTGCCCGCGTGTGGATGAGAAGGGTATAAAGCGGCTCGTGGCGCGCGTTTTCTGATGTTGACCGGACGCGTGCGCCGAAATAAAATGCTCATCGTGCCGCCCGGAGAGGCGGCACATTTCGTTTCAACCGCGCCGATATTGCTGCGCAGCGTGAGCGAGCGGGCCGTGACCTCGCATCTGATGCCGACCTATTCACGCGTCGACCTCGCCTTCGAGCGGGGCGAAGGCGCATGGCTCACCGCGACCACCGGCGAGCGCTACCTCGACTTTTGCTCGGGCGTCGCCGTCACCGCGCTCGGCCATCACCATCCGCATCTCGTTGCCGCGCTGACCGAGCAGGCCAACAAGGTCTGGCACGTCTCCAACCTCTACGAGATTCCCGAGTCCGAGCGGGTCGCGCAGCGGCTATGCGAGGCGACCTTCGCCGACGTCGTATTCTTCCAGAATTCCGGCGCCGAGGCGGTCGAGTGCGCCATCAAGACCGTGCGGAAATACCAGTCCGCGAGCGGCAAGCCGGAGCGCTATCGCATCATCACCTTCGAGGGCGCCTTCCACGGCCGCACGCTGGCCGCGCTCGCCGCCACCGGCAACAAGAAATACCTCGACGGCTTCGGTCCGCCGGTCGACGGCTTCGACCAAGTGGCCTTCGGCGATCTCGAGGCCGTCAAGCGCGCCATCGGGCCGCAGACCGCGGCGATCATGATCGAGCCGATCATGGGTGAAGGCGGCGTACGCGTCGTCGAGCCGGCCTTCCTACGGGCGCTGCGTGAATTGTGCGACCAGCACGGCCTGCTCCTCGTCTATGACGAGATCCAGACCGGCATGGGACGGACCGGCGAATTGTTCTGCTATCAACGCACCGGCGTCACGCCCGATGTCATGACGGTGGCGAAAGCGCTCGGTGGCGGGTTCCCGGTCGGCGCATGCCTGGCGACCCACGAGGCCGCCAAGGGCATGACGCCGGGCACGCACGGTTCGACCTTCGGCTTCAATCCGCTGGCCATGAGCGTCGCCAACGCGACGCTCGACGTCATGCTCAAGCCCGGCTTCTTCGATCACGTCAAGAAGGTGGGGCTCCTGCTCAAGCAGCGGCTTGCCGAGATCAAGGACCGCTATCCGTCGCTGATCGCCGAGGTGCGCGGCGAAGGCCTGCTGGTCGGCTTGCGCGCGCTGGTTCCGGTCGGCGAGCTGGTCGACGCGCTGCGCGCCGAGAAGATGGTCACCGTCGCCGCCGGCGACAACGTGGTGCGGCTCCTGCCGCCGCTGATCGTCAGCGAGCAGGAAATCGGCGAAGCGATCCAACGCCTCGACCGCGCCTGCGCCGCGCTGACCAAGACGCACGCCAAACCGAAGGCGGGGGCGGCCGGATGAGTGGCCTTCGCCACTTCCTCGACCTCGTCGACGTGCCGGCCAAGGACTTGCGCCAGATCATCGAAGTTGCGCGCGCCATGAAGGCCGAGCAGGTCGGCACCGACCGGCCGCTCGCCGGCAAGACGCTGGCGATGATCTTCGAGCGGCCGTCGACACGCACCCGCGTCTCGTTCGAAGTTGCCATGCGCCAGCTCGGCGGCGATACCATTCTCTTGACCGCCGAAGAGATGCAGCTCGGCCGCGGCGAGACGCTCGCCGACACCGCGCGCGTGCTGTCGCGCTACATCGACGCCATCATGATCCGCACGCTCGATTCCGACGCGCTGGCGGAACTCGCCCGCAACGCCACCGTGCCGGTGATCAACGGCCTGACCCGGCGCTCGCATCCATGCCAGGTGATGGCCGACGTCATGACCTTCGAGGAGCGTAGCGGACCGATCCGCGGCCGCACCGTGGCCTGGAGCGGCGACGCCAACAACGTGCTGACCTCATGGATGCAGGCCGCCAAGCAGTTCGAATTCCACCTGCGTGTCGCCACGCCGCCGGAGCTCGCGCCGAAGAAGGCGCTGATCGAGTGGATCAAATCTTCCGGCGCCGCCATCGACATCGGCAACGATCCAGAGGAAGCGGTCAAAGGCGCCGATTGCGTCGTCACCGATACCTGGGTCTCCATGGGCGACCGCAACGGCGCCCGCCGCCACAACCTGCTCAAGCGTTACCAGGTCAACGGCCGCCTGATGGCCCGCGCCAAGCCCGACGCCATCTTCATGCATTGCCTTCCGGCCCATCGCGGCGAAGAGGTCACCGACGAGGTGATGGACGGGCCGCAGTCGGTGGTGTTCGACGAGGCCGAGAACCGGCTGCATGCGCAGAAGGGTATCTTGACCTGGTGCCTCGAGGCCGCGGTTTGACGCGCGGCATCGCGGGGTCGAGGCCTCACAATCCGCCAAAGGTCGCCTATATTCAGGCGCGATGACCAATCCCGAAATCGCCATCCCGAGCCGTGCGCCGTCGACCGAAGCGGCCGACGACACTATCCTGCCGTTCGCCGTGAAAGCGCTCGACCTGCGCGGCCGCATCGTGCGGCTCGGCGACACGGTCGACACCATCTTGAACAGTCACGATTATCCACTGCCGGTGGCAAAGCTCCTCGGCGAGGCCATCGTGCTCACGGTGATGCTCGGCTCGGCGCTCAAATTCGAGGGCCGTTTCATCCTGCAGACCCAGAGCGACGGTCCGGTGCGGATGCTGGTGGTCGATTTCACCGGGCCCGGCACGGTGCGCGCCTGCGCGCGTTTCAACGCCGAGCGCGTCGCCGCCGCGATTGCCGCCGGCGACGCCACTCCCGGCAAGCTTCTCGGCCACGGCCACCTCGCCATGACCATCGACCAGGGCCCCGACATGAGCCGCTACCAGGGCCTGGTTCCACTCGAAGGCGGCGATCTCGAACAGGCGGCGCACGAATATTTTACGCGCTCCGAGCAGATCCCGACGCGGGTGCGGCTCGCCGTCGCCGAGGAATACCGTGCTGGCGATGCCGGTGGCCGCTGCCGCTGGCGCGCCGGCGGCATCATGGTGCAGTTCCTGCCCAATTCGCTGGAGCGCCAGCGCCAGGCCGACATCCATCCGGGCGACGCGCCGCCGGGCACCGCGGCGCACGTCGTGCCCGAGGATGAAGCCTGGGTTGAAGGCCGCTCCCTGATCGCAACAGTCGACGACATCGAGCTGATCGATCCAGACCTGTCCAGCGAGCGCCTCGCCTATCGGCTGTTCCACGAGCGCGGCGTGCGCGTGTTCCGCGCCGCCGCCGTGCAGGCGCAGTGCTCCTGCTCGCGCGCGGGCGTCGAGAACATGCTCAAGAGCTTCCCGCAAGCCGACCGCGACGACATGGTCGAGGATGGCCGCATCACCGTGACCTGCGAGTTCTGCAGCTCGACCTACGTGTTCCAGCCCGAAGAGGTCGTGACGAACGCCTGACGCGACCCGCTCGCCCAATCGATCAATAGCGCGCGATCAATAGCGCGCGATCAATAGCGCGGCGGTCCGAACAGAAGGAACGCCGGCGGCGGTGGGGGTGGCGGCGGACGATCGCGCGGGCCTTCCCGATCGTAGCCAAGCGCCGTCGAATACGGTCGCGAATAAGTCCGCCCGGATTGTTCGTATTGATCGTCTTCCTGTCTCGAATACGTTCGTCCGTCTTGTCCGCGTTGGCCGTCTTGTTCTTGCTGCGCCTGTTGCTCTTGGCGCTGGCGCGCCTCTTGTTCCTTGCGCTTGCGGTAGCGGGCGAGCTTGAGCTGCTTGGCCTTCTCCGCTGCCGCCGCCTGTTCGGCCGCGGCATGATCTTCATCGGCGTTCGCCGCGGCGGCGCCGTCGTCGGCGCGATGGACGACGGCGGGTCCCCAAGTTCCCGGTTGCGCCGTTCCCGGTTGCGCCGGCTGCGACGAAGGCTGCGGCTGCTGCGGTGCGGCCTCGAGCGCGGTCGTGCGGCCGATTTGGCCGACAGCTGGACGCGGCGGCTGGTGTGCCGCGGGCGGCGGTGGTCCGATGACGACAAACCACGCCGCAACCAGCGCGACGAGCGCCACCACCATGGTGCCTATATATCCGATCAAAGCCAGCAACACGACGAGCTCCAATGTGGGAAGCGACTACATCGCCCGCTTCGAGCCGGACGTGAGCCAAAGGCTTCGGACCTGTGTCCAAAAACCTTAAATCAAACGCGTCTTTCGGGCGGGCGTTCCACACACCGACTATTTGTTGCGAATTGTCGCGGCTGTCGGCATGACACTTGATTGAACTCTTGCAATCGCAGGGTCCCGAACGACCGGAACCAAAACAGGTAGGCGCGATTGACCACAAACAGCGACCCGGAGGCAGAACAATGAGCAAGATCCTTCTTGGCATGGCTACGGCCGCGTTGTGGTTTGTGTTCGCGCAAGCCGCAAATGCCGAACGCGTTTGCCGCGAGGTCTGCGACGGCGGCACCTGCGTGTCGAAATGCGTCGAAAGTTCCGACCACGACGTCATACGCGATCGAGACAATGAGCCGAGGGTGCATTTGCACGCACCAGGCGTCGACATCGACACCGGCCATTAGCGGCCGAAGATCAATTTCAATCCTATCGGTCGCGCGGATGCGGCAGGGCCGGATCCGCGCAATCCTTATCTATGCTTCCTGGCGCAGGGCCTTATTGAGCCAAGGGGTGCGCCAAACTCACTTCGGCAAGCAGGCGGATTGCGCCGGGCCGCCGCACCGGGCTTAAGTGAATGATTACGCAAGACAAAAGCCTGGTGCCGCGCGTCACCCGCGGGCAAAACAGGGTCCCATTCGTCAGTACCTGCACCCAAGTGAATAGCGGGGAGTTCTGTGGATAATTCTCAATCCGACGCGCAGCCTTCGTACAAACTCAGCAAAGGACCTGTAAAATTCGGTCGGGATTTTCTCTCACAGATTACCCGAAGGGACAAAACCAGATGTCGTCAGTCGTGGACACGATGCCGGACCCGAGCCGTCTCTATATCGGCGAGGGCGTTACCATCAAAGGCGAGATCACCGTACCTGATACCTTGGTGGTGTGCGGCACCGTCGAAGGCGACGTATCGGTCGGCAACCTCGTGGTCGGTGAAACCGGCGTCATCAAGGGGCGCATCATCGTCGCGCAGAACGCCGAGATTTCCGGCAAGGTGTTCGAGAAGCTCGACGTCAAATGCCTGATGATCCTGCGCTCGACCAGCCGCGTCGACGGCAATGTCAGCTACGGCATGCTGCAGATCGAGCAAGGCGCCACCATCGCCGGCGGTATCTCGTCGACCGAATACCGGCCGGAGCAGAAGGCGGTCAAAACCGAGCAGCCGGCACCGGCGCGGCCCGAGCCGCGGACGCTGCGGCCGGAATCGCCGCTCGGCAACGGCATGCGGCCGAAGCAGCCGGACATCGCGGCCCTCGACCAGGCGCCGATGCCGCAATCGCCGCCGCGCTAACGTCCCACGGCACCATCCGCGCGATTGGCGGACGCTGGACGTCAGTTCAGCGTCCGTTTCGCTTCCACGCTGTCCAACGAGAACGCCGGCACCTCGATGTCGAAGTGCTCGCCGGCTGAGCTCACCATGCCGTAGCTGCCGGCCATGAAGCCCGACGGCGTCTGCAACGGCACGCCGCTGGTATATTCAAACGCTTCGCCGGCCTTGAGCACCGGCTCCTCGCCGACCACGCCGGCGCCGCGCACCTCCTGGCGGCGGCCGTTGGCGTCGGTGATGCGCCAATGGCGGGTCTTGAGCTGCACCGTATCCTCGCCGTTATTGGTGATGGAGATGGTGTAGGCCCAGAAGAAATAATTATTCTCCGGCGACGACCGATCGGCGATGAACCGCGGCTTGACCACGACCTCGATCTTGCGGGTGACGGCACGATACATGCATTGGCCCAGTCGTCGTGGTCCCGTGGTCGTGGTTCCGCCGCGGTCTTGGCCCCGGTCTGCACCTCGCAAATGCAGCGCTGCCGGGCCAAATTCTCGCGCGATTCCACGCATAAGTGAATAGATTCGCGGTCCTTGTTGCAATAAGCGAACGGACGCGCAAGCGTGCGCGTTGGGCGAACCGGGCGACCCTGCCGGCAACGGCGGAACATGGTGGCAAATTTGGAGCTGGTCAGGTCCGCGCCGACGACCGTGCCGCAGCTGCCGGCGCCGGTCGAGCGCGACCTGCGCCTCGACCTGTTCCGCGGCATCGCGCTGTGGCTCATCTTCCTCGACCACATCCCGGAAAATGTCGTCAACTGGTTCACGATCCGCAATTACGGCTTTTCCGACGCCACTGAAATCTTCATCTTCATCTCCGGCTACACCGCGGCCTTCGTCTATGGCCGTGCCATGCGCGACCGCGGCTTCGTCATCGCCGCCGCCCGCATCCTGCGCCGCGCCTGGCAGATCTACGTCGCCCACATTTTCCTGTTCACCATCTTCATGGCCGAGATCGCCTATGTGGCGGCGACCTTCGACAACCCGCTCTATGCCGAGGAAATGCACATCCTCGATTTTCTCAAGCAGCCCGACGTCACGATCTTTCAGGCGCTGCTGCTCAAGTTCAAGCCGGTCAACATGGACGTGCTGCCGCTCTATATCGTGCTGCTGCTGCTGTTTCCGCCGATGCTGTATTTGCTGATGCGGGCGCCGGCCTTCGCGCTTGCCGGCTCCGCGCTGCTCTATGTGTTGACCTGGAATCTCGATTGGAATTTGCCGGCTTATCCGAACGGCGTGTGGTTCTTCAATCCGTTCGCCTGGCAGCTCCTCTTCGTGTTCGGCGCCTGGTGCGCGCTCGGCGGCGCCAAGCGGCTTGCGCCTGTATTGCGCTCGGGCACCGTGCTCGCCGTCGCCATCGCCTATCTGATCTTCGCCTTCGTCATCACGCTGACCTGGTACATCGAGCCGCTCGGCCGTCTGGTGCCGAATTGGCTGAGCGAGTGGATGTATCCGATCGATAAGACCAATCTCGACGTGCTGCGCTTTGCGCACTTTGTCGCGCTCGCCGCAGTGACGGTGCGCTTCGTGCCGCGCGACTGGCCCGGGCTGAGATCGCCGCTGCTGCAGCCCGCCATCCGCTGCGGTCAGCATTCGCTCGAAATCTTCTGCCTCGGCGTATTCCTGGCCTTCGCTGGCCAGTTCGTGATCAGCGAATATTCGGGCGGCCCGCTGATCCAGATCGTCATTAGCCTAACTGGAATAATCATCATGATTGCGGTTGCAAACCTGATATCGTGGTACAAGGCGATAGAAGGGCGAAGCCCCTCCTCGCGCGTCAGACCCCCTGACGCCGACCTCGCGGGAGGCGAGGCATGACGGCACTGGCGATCGTACTCGCGGCAGTTGCTCTGATCGACGGCGCGGCGGCGTCGGCGCCGGTCGAGCGTTGCACCGTACCGGATTCCTTTCTCTCCACCGAGATCGACCTCGGCAGCGTCATGGCCGAGGTTAAGGCCCATCAGCGCTTGGATATCAGCGTGGTCGGCACCGGCTCTTCGGCGCTGCCCGGACCCGACGGCGCCTACTTTGCCTATCCGGCGCGGCTCGAAGCGGCCCTCAAGCAGCAGTTGCAAGGCGTCGCCGTGCGGGTCACCGCCCACATTCAGTCGCGCGCCCCGACCGCGGAGCTCGCCACCGCCCTGCCCAAGATTCTGGCCGAGGACAAACCCTCGCTCGTGATCTGGCAGACCGGCACCGCCGACGCCATCAATGGCGTCGCGCCCGAGGATTTTCGGGCAAGCCTCGATGAGGGCGTCTCGGCGATCGAAAGCAGCGGCGCCAATGTCATTTTGATGAACATGCAGTACAGCCCGCGGACCGATGCCATGCTCGATGTCGCGCCGCTGGCCGACGTCATGCGCTTTGTTGCACAGCAACATGGCGCGCTGTTGTTTGATCGACTCGGCATCATGCGGGATTGGAATGACAGCGGCATCTTCGACCTCTATGCCGCCACCAAGAACTATGATATGGCGCAAAAAGTTCATGATTGTATTGGCCGGGCCTTGGCGACCCAGATCATCGGTGCCGCGCATCTGGACGCCACGAGAATGCAAACGACGCGTTAATGTCCCCAAATAATCCCTTAACGACCGCCCGACTGCTGCGGGCCACGGCCGCCACTACCGCGGTTTTTGTCACTTTTGCTGCGGCGCACGCACAGATGCTCGAGCCTGCGCGTATTGTCGCACCCTTGGTCACGCCCGCTGCCGCACCGCTTCATATGCCCGCCGTGACGCCGGCAGTTCTTGCTGCACCGCCGCGACCAGTGGTGCCGTCGGCCTTGCCGCAACCCAGCGCGCTTGCCGCAACGCCGCAGGCCGCCTGCAGCGCGCCGGCGCAATTCACCCGGTTCGATCGTCCGCTCGTGCGCACTGCGCGGCGGCTGGCCAGCGGCGAGCCGCTCACCATCGTCGCCGTCGGCTCATCGTCCACCGCCGGCGCCGGCGCGACCTCGCCCGACGCCAGCTATCCGAGCCGTCTTGCGGCCGAGCTGCGCAAGCGCTTCCCCGCCGAAACCGTCACCGTGCTCAACCGCGGCGTCAACGGCGACGAGACCGAGAACATGTTGGCGCGGTTCGCAACCGGCGTCATCGCCGAGCATCCGCAGCTCGTGCTCTGGCAGGTCGGCACCAACTCGGTGCTGCGCGATCATCCGCTGGCGCCCCATGCCGTGCGGCTGCATGACGGCATCGGCCAGCTCAAGGAAATCGGTGCCGACGTGGTGCTGATGGATCCGCAATACGCGCCGAAGGTCTTGGCCAAGACCGAGACCCCCGACATGGTCGAGCAGATCGCGCTGACCGCGAAGGAAGAGAACGTCGACCTGTTCCAGCGCTTCGCGGTGATGCGCGACTGGCACGAGGTGCAGCATCTGTCGTTCGACACCTTCGTCTCGGTGGACGGGCTGCACATGAACGACTGGGGCTATGCCTGCGTGGCAAAGCTCCTCGCCGGCGCCGTCGCTGAGGCCGCGACCCGGCCGATCGCCTCGGCCGCCGCGCCCGCGGCTCGCTGATTCTTCACACCGCCTCCAGCGCCGTCAGCACATCCTCGATGATGTCGTCGGGATGTTCGAGCCCGCACGATAGCCGCACTAGGCCGTCGGTGACGCCGATCTCGGCGCGTTGCGGCGGAGTGAGCCGCTGGTGGGTCGTAGTTGCCGGGTGCGTGATTAAGCTCTTGGCGTCGCCGAGATTGTTGCTGATGCGGATAAGCTTGAGCGCGTCCTGAAAGCGGAACGCCGCCGGCTTGCCGCCCTTGATCTCGAACGCGACCAGGGTCGAGCCGCCGCGCATCTGTTTCTGCACCACCGCGGCCTGCGGATGATCGGGCCGGCCGGGATAGATCAGCCGCGAAATTTTCGGATGCGTGGCGAGCCCCGCCGCCACCAGGGCCGCCGCTTCGGTCTGCTGCCGCACCCGCACCGCAAGCGTCTCCAGGCCCTTCAACAACACCCAGGCATTGAACGGCGACATCGACGGGCCGGTCTGGCGGATCAGCACATGGATCTTGTCCATGATGAACTTTTGCGAGCCGAGCACGACGCCGCCCAAACAACGCCCCTGCCCGTCGATGTGCTTGGTCGCCGAATAGACGACGCAGTCGGCGCCGAGCGCGAGCGGGCTCTGAAACAGCGGCGTCGCGAACACGTTGTCGACCACAAGCGTCGCTCCGGCGGCATGCGCGATCTTCGCCACTTCGGCGATGTCGATGACGTCGAGCGCCGGATTGGTCGGGCTTTCGAGAAAGAACGTCTTGGTGTTGCCTCGCACCGCGTT